>Ga0209023_10002124_pt1 | contig 25451 bp, 20 predicted proteins | sample LakOneMetagenome_FD_187468 | JGI IMG/M metagenome (GOLD analysis project Ga0209023, IMG submission 187468) | Freshwater and sediment microbial communities from Lake Erie, Canada (SPAdes) (version 2) | ecosystem: Environmental > Aquatic > Freshwater > Lentic | place: Lake Erie, Canada... | reverse complement strand
GGCGGCGGGGGGCCGGCGGCGGTGAAGGTGTTTCGTGCTGATGCCGACAGGGAATCGATCGAACGGGAGATCCGCGCTCTCGGCTCAGCGTCGGCGGGTTGTTTCATGGGCTTGTTCGATGTGGCGACGCTGGCTGATGGACGGATGTGTCTCATCCTCGAGAAATTGGATCCGCGAACGCTGGGCCGTCTCCTGAGTGATTCGGTCACTCTTCTGCCTGGGGAAGTCGTATCTGTGCTTGCCCCCGTCTTCGCCTCTCTGGCCCAACTCCACGAATTAGGACTGGTGCATGGGTCGCTCGGCCTGGGTTCGATTCTGCTGCACGCCACGGGACGGCCGGTCCTGGCTGGGTTGGGCTCCTTGCGAGACCGTCCTGGGGTGTCGTCTGCACAGCTCGCCTTACTCAGGGCGGACGGTGACCGACTCGCCGCGCTGATTCGAACCGTCTTCATGCACCTGGATCCAAAGACGAGTCGTGCCGAAACGGCCTGGGCTGCGGGAGGGCTGGTCGACCACTTGGTGGATGCGTGTCGAACATCGACCGGGGGACCAGCCCTGCGGGATATGGAGTTTGCGCTCTTCGCCTGGAGCGATGGCGCGCCGCTTCACTTTGCCTACTCAGAGGAACCGTCGCAGGTGCCCGCCATCGAGCCAGTGAGCACTGCGATCCGCCCGTATGGGCGGCACCGACGCGCCGGTGGAAGCGCCGAGGAGCAGGTCATCACCGGGGGCTCGGATCTCGGCGAGGACGAGCCCCGGATCGGCGCACCCGGGTATCGCCCTGAGGCGGGTCACCTCGATCAGCCCGTGTGCTCCGACTGCGGTGCTGCCAGGGCGGGGGCTGGAGCGGGGGCAACGATGCCGGTCACTCCCGTTCCCCGGGTGCAGAGTTTTTCAGCGAGCGATCCAGGGATGCGCCTCGGTGTGCCGCCGGCGAACGGGTTTCGATCGCTGTGGGCACGTGCCACGACCGTTTGCCAGGGATTGGATGCGAGCGCCCTGCAGCGCGTCCGGGTCGCCATGGGCGCTTCCCTGCGTGCCCGACGGCGTCCGCTCGCCCTCGCTGCTCTCGTCGCGGCCGCTGCGGCGGTACTCGCGCTCACTCTGCTGCCCCCGGGCGGAGAGTCCACGCCCGATTTTGCCGCGGCGCAGACATCGGTATCAGCCCTCCCGACACCGGCCGCTTCGACGCCATCCGGTTCTGTGCCCGTTCGTTCTGCGCAGGCAGAGTCGGACATCGTGTCCGGCGACGATCCCGTGGCCGCCGTCACCGTTCTGCTGGCAGCGCGAACAGCGTGTCTGGCTGCTGGATCCGCAAGCTGCCTGACCGAGGTGGATCAGGGCGGGTCCGCGGCCTTGACCGCAGACACCGCCCAGATCCAAGGACGACAACAGGGCCAACTCGGCCCTGTCTCGCTCAATCGGTCGGCCAGCCTGATCGAACGCACCGGCAATATCGCCCTCGTCCAGCTCGAGCCGAGCCTTGAGGGGACAGACAGCAAACCGGCCTCGGTCCTTGTGGTCAAGGGCGAGGCCGGCTGGCGCTTACGCGAGATACTCAGTTACTAGCCGAGCATGATGTGGCTGCTCAGATACCGAGGTTGCTTTCAAATGCGCCTGCTTCAAGGCGCGCCTTCATCGTGGTGAGGAAGAGTGCTGCGTTGGCGCCGTCGATGATGCGGTGGTCATAGGACAGGGCCAGGTAGACGCTCGAGCGGATCGCGATGGAGTCGAGACCGTCGTTGGTGACGACGAGCGGCTTCTTGTACACGATTCCCGTGCCCAAGATCGCGCTCTGCGGCAGGAAGACCACTGGAGTGTCAAAGAGGGCGCCGCGAGAACCTGTGTTGGTCAGCGTGAAGGTGCCGCCGGAGAGCTCGTCGGGCTTGAGCTTGTTGTCACGGGTTCGGGCTGCGAGATCAGCGATCTGGGCTGCGAATCCGGCGATGTCCAGGTCTCCGGCATTGCGAACCACGGGCGTCAGGAGTCCGCGTTCGGTGTCGACCGCGATGCTCATGTTCTCCTGAGCCGGGTACACGATGGTGTCACCCTCGATTGTGGCGTTCACAATCGGGACAGCCTGCAACGCCTCGGCCGCGGCCAGGGCGAAGAACGGAAGGAACGACAACTTGTTGCCGGTCTTCTCATTGAAGGCCACCTTGACCCGGTCGCGCAGCATGGCCACACGGGTGACGTCCACCTCGATCACCGTTGTCAGCTGAGCTGACGACTGCATCGAAATGACCGCGCGCTCGGCGATGACCTTGCGCAGGCGGGACATCGGCTGCGTGGTTCCGCGAAGCGGCGACACGGCAACAGCGGGTGCGGCAGCCACGGCAGATGCCACGGGTGCGGCGGATGCCGCTGCGATGTCCTGCTTGCGGATGCGGCCGCCGACGCCGGTGCCACTGATGGTGGACAGGTCGACTCCGGCCTCATGCGCAAGCTTGCGCACAATGGGAGTCACGTAGCCGCTGGTACCGGCGTGGGATCCGCGCGCGGCGGGAGCCGCCACGGGTGCCGGTGCGGCCGCAGGTGCAACCGCCACAGGGGGTGCCACCGGAGCTGCGACGGCGACGGGGGGTGCCACCGCGACGGGTGCCGGCGCAACCGGGGGTGCGACCGCGACAGGGGGTGCCACCGCGGCGGGGGGTGCCACCGCGACGGGGGGTGCTACCGCGACGGGAGCAGCCACGGGTGCCGGCGCAACCGGGGGAGCGACTTCGACCGGGGGAGCAACCGCTTCCGGTGCAGCCGCGGGCTCCGGCACGGATTCCGCAACAGGAGGCTCGGCGGCCGGCGTTGCTGATGAGCCGTCTCCGATCGTGACGAGCGGTGTGCCCACCTCAACGGTCTCGTCTTCCTGAACCAGAATAGCTTCAATCACTCCGGCGATGGGTGACGGAATCTCCGTGTCCACTTTGTCAGTCGATACCTCAAGCAGGGGCTCGTCGACCTCCACGCGGTCACCCACATTCTTGAGCCAGCGGGTGACCGTTCCCTCTGTGACACTCTCACCGAGTGCCGGGAGGCTGACGGATTCGCTCATGCGTATGTCTCCTTCAAAACCATTTGTTCATTCATAAATTGATCTATATCTGACGCTGGAGCCGGAAAATCCGACTACATGGCATGCAGGGGCTTGCCGGCCAGGGCCAGGAAGGCCTCGCCGAGCGCCTCGTTCTGAGTCGGGTGCGCGTGCAACAGGGGAGCGATGTCTTCCGGATATGCTTCCCAGTTCACGATGAGCTGGCCTTCACCGATGAGCTCACCGACGCGGGCGCCGATCATGTGCACACCGACGACGGGGCCGTCCTTCACCCGGACCAGCTTGATCGAGCCGCTTGTCCCGAGGATTGAGCTCTTGCCGTTTCCGCCGAGGTTGTACTCGTAGGTGGCTATTTCGTCAGCGCCGAACTTCTCCGCGGCCTTGGCCTCGGAGTAGCCGACGGACGCGATCTCCGGATCGGAGTACGTGACCTTGGGAATATTGAGGTCATCGACGACCACCGGGTTCAAGCCGGCGATCTCTTCTGCCACGAAGATTCCATGCTGGAATCCGCGGTGCGCGAGCTGGAGGCCGGGAACGATATCGCCGACGGCGTAGACGCCCGGGATGTTGGTCGCCAGACGCTCGTTGGTCAGGACGTATCCACGGTCAACGGTGATTCCGACTTCTTCGAAGCCGAGACCGGCAGTTGCGGCGCCGCGACCGACGGCGACCAGCAGGATGTCCGCTTCGATGGTGGTCCCGTTTTCGAGGGTGACGACCACGCCGGTCTCGTTCTGGGACACGCTCTGAAAGCGCACGCCGAGCGAGAATTCGATGCCGCGCTTGCGGAACGCACGCTCAAGCTGCTTGGAAATCGACTCTTCCTCCATCGGCGCAAGATGCGGAAGTGCCTCGATGATGGTGACCTCGGACCCGAAAGACTTCCAAACGCTCGCGAACTCGACTCCGATCACGCCGCCGCCGAGAACGGCGACCTTCTTCGGAACATAGTCCAGCTCCAGGGCCTGCTCACTGGTGATCACCCGACCCGTGACCTCAAGGCCCGGCAAGGACCGGGAGTAGGAGCCGGTCGCCAGGATCACGTTCTTGCCCACGATGGTGTCGTCGCCGACCTGCACGGTGGTGGGGGAGACCAGGTGACCTTCGCCCTGAATCACGGTGATCCCGCGAGCCTTGATCAGACCCTGCAGACCTTTGTACTTGCTGGCGACGATTCCCTCGCGGAAAGCGGTCACAGCCTGAATGTCGATGCCGTCGAACGTGGACTTAACGCCGTACTTGGCACCCTCTCGGCTGACGTCCGCGACTTCTGCGGAGTGGAGCAGCGCCTTGGTGGGGATGCAACCGACGTGCAGGCACGTTCCACCCAACTTGCCCTTCTCGATCAAGCCGACGGTGAATCCCAGTTGCGCACCACGCAGCGCCGCTGCGTATCCACCGCTTCCGCCACCGAGAACGACAATGTCAAAGTTTTGTTCCGACACTCAACTACTCCCTCGCGCATAATGCTCAATTACTACTTTCCGGCAGTGATCGCGCCGGACAGGCAACAAGGGCAAGGTTATCTTGCCCCTTCGACTGTACTACGGGCGCGAAAACTCCTCGGCCAGTCGAATCAGGGCCCGGACGGTCACTCCGGTCGGTCCCGCCCCGGTGAAGCCCCAGGCGCTTCCAGAGTTCTGGGCGGGTCCCGCGATGTCCAGGTGCGCCCAGGGGATGTTCGGGGCTACGAATTCCTTCAGGAAGACACCGGCGAGCAGCATTCCGCCAGCCGTGCTCCCGATCTTCGCGTTGGCGATGTCAGCCACATCGGAGTTGAGAGTGGCTCGCAGCTCCTCCGGGAAAGGCATCTGCCACGCCGGCTCGCCGACTTCCTTGCTCGCGGCAAGGACACGAGCAACGAGGTCGTCGTCACCCATGGCTCCGACGTAGCGGTTTCCGAGGGCGACGACGGCCGCGCCGGTCAACGTGGCGACATCGATGATGGCGTCGGGTGATTCTTCGCCGGCGGCGACGAGACCGTCAGCGAGTACGAGGCGACCCTCGGCGTCGGTGTTGAGCACCTCTACCGTGCGGCCGCCGCGCATCCGCAACACGTCATTGGGCCGGATGGCAGAACCGGACGGCATATTCTCGGCGATGCACATCCAGGCCGTGATGCGCACGGGAAGGTTGAGGCGAGCGGCCGCGACCGTCACCGCAAGGACCGTCGCCGCACCGGTCATGTCGTATTTCATTCCCACCATGGATGCCGGCGGCTTGAGGGACAGCCCGCCGGTGTCGAAAGTGATGCCTTTACCGACCAGTGCAAGGTGCTGCGAGGCTTCGCTCGGGGAGTAGCTCAGTTTGACGAGACGCGGCGGACGCGTGGAACCCTGTCCGACGCCGGCGATCCCGCCGAATCCGTCGGCAACCAGCTGCTCTTCGTTCCATACCGTCACCTGAATGGGAAGGCCCGCCGCGGCGTCGATGGCGTGCTGGGCGAGGGACTCCGGATACAGGTCGAGGGGAGGCATGTTGACCAGGTCCTTGACCTGGCTGACGGCCCCGGCGATGGCTTCAGCGCGGCTGACGGCAGCCGGAGCGCTGATTGCACTGTGCACAGTGACGAGACGAGCCGGCAACTTGGTTGCTGCCAACGAACTGTGGCGGTAGTCCGTGTATGAGTAGCCACCCAGCGCAGCACCCTCAAGAAGGGCTTCCACATGATCTTCGGCCTCCACGGGAATTGCGAACGCGACCTCAGAGTGCCCGGTGAGCTGGCGCACGGCCGTTCCGGCGGCGTGCCGCAGGGAATCGGTGGTGACCTCGCGACCCAAGCCGACGACGGCCAGGCTGCGCACGACCCCGCCGGTTTTCAGGGGTGCGGCAACTCGGACGATCTCGTCCCGTGCCCCGGTGACACCGAGGGGGCCGAGCAATTCGGCGATGAACTCCAGCGTCGGGTCTGCAGAAAGGACGGGACCGTCATCCGTTTGCCGGGCGGCGACAACCACAACATCACTTGTTGAATCAACAATCGGCTGGCTGGACACGAAAAGGCTGGGAACTGTCATGACCCGATGCTACGCGTTCCAGGCCTGTTCGCTCACGGCACCACGGGAATGCACGGGAATCCAGCCCGCCCGACACGGGTCGGATTACAGTGGAGGAATGCGGGATCCTTCAGAAATATACGAGCTTACCGCGGACGCCGAAGGTGTGCCGGAAGGCTTGAACCTGGTCGCCGGCTTGACCGGCTTCGCCGATGCCGGCGGGGCGGTCGCCCAATTCACCGAGTACCTGCTTGGAACACTCGAACACACCGTGATTGCGGAATTCGACGCTGATGAGCTCCTGGACTACCGGGCTCGTCGGCCTATCATCTACTTCGACAAAGACCACCTCACGGACTATCAGCCGCCGTCCCTTCGCCTCTATTTGGCGAACGATGAAATCGGACAGCCGTTCCTTCTGCTTGCCGGCTTCGAACCGGATTTCCGCTGGGAGCAGTTCACCGCCGCTGTCCTGACGTTGGTGCGACGGTTCACGATCGCGTCGATGACCTGGGTGCACGCTATTCCCATGCCGGTGCCGCACACGCGTCGGATCGGGGTGACCGTGAGTGGCAATCGCTCCGACCTGATCGGCAGCATGTCCGTGTGGCGGCCGCACACCCAGGTGGCGGCGAATGTGCTGCACCTGCTGGAGTACCGACTTCAACAGAGTGGGGCGTCCACGGTGGGTTACGTGCTCTTGGTCCCGCACTACCTGTCCGACACGGAATATCCCTCAGCGGCCCTGGCTGCCCTTGAAAGCACGAGCGCGGCAACTGGGCTGATCTTTCCCACGGACAGTCTCCGAGAGGCCAACCGGGAATTCACGGCCCGCATCGACGATCAGGTACGCGACAACCCGGAACTCGGAAAACTCGTCGGCACGCTGGAACAGCGTTACGACACGTATATGGAGGGCAGTCCCTTGCGGTCACCCTTGACGGATGAAGACGGGGAGCTGCCCACGGCGGATGAGATCGCCGCCGAGCTGGAAAACTTTCTGGCGATTCGACGGGACAAGGACGACGGCCCTCGCTAGGAACGGTCATACCCCGCCGCGCCCGTGCGGTTCGGTGCAGCGCAGCGCGCGGGTAAGTTGGGGGAAGTGAATTCCCGAAGCTCGTGGCTTATTTTCTTCGTCGGGTCTTTCGCCTACCTGTCGGCTGTCTTGCAGCGCACGTCACTGGGGATCGCTGGGGTGTCGGCCGCGGAACGATTCGGCGGTTCGGCAGCGGTGTTGTCGAGCTTGGCCGTTGTTCAGCTCATCGTCTATGCCGCCGCACAGATCCCGGTCGGTGTCATGGTCGACCGGTTCGGTCCACGGGCGCTGATGGTCAGTGGAACGGCGCTGATGGTGGTCGGGCAGCTGACACTCGCTTTTGCTCCCGGCATCTCCATCGCTGTCATCGGTCGGATCCTTGTCGGCGCCGGCGATGCCGCCATCTTCATTTCGATGATCCGCTTGATCAGTTCGTGGTTTTCCGGCCGCAGCGTTCCCTTGCTGTCGCAGTGGATGGGCAATATCGGGCAGCTGGGCCAAGTCCTGTCGGCTATCCCCTTGGCGTGGCTGTTGCGAGTGTCCGGGTGGACAGCTGCGTTCGCTTCAGCGGCATCCGTTGCTGTGCTCGCTCTCGTGCTGCTGCTTGCTTTCGTTCGGGACCGGCCGTCGAACAGTGCGGAGACGGCGCGGGCGCACAGCTGGCGTGAGGCCCTGGTGCAGCTCCGCCACAGTTTCAGGCGACCGGGAACTCAGCTCGGTTTCTGGTCCCACTATGTGACCCAGTCGTCCGGCACGGTCTTCAGCCTGCTGTGGGGATTCCCGTTCATGGTCTACGGCTTGGGCTACGAGCCTGCGCGTGCAGCTGGGATGCTGACCATCCTGGTGGGGGCGGGGTTGCTTTTCGGCCCGTTCCTCGGCCTGCTCACGGCTCGTTTTCCGCTACGCCGCAGCAACATCGTGTTGGGTATCGTGGCCGCCATCGGGGCAGCCTGGACGATCGTGTTGCTGTGGCCGGGACAGCCGCCGGTCGCCGTGATCGTCGGCCTGCTCGTCGTCCTCGGAATCGGCGGCCCCGGATCACTGATCGGATTCGATTTCGCGCGAACCTTCAACCCCCAACGCAGCCTCGGATCTGCAAACGGCGTCGTCAACGTCGGAGGCTTCACCGCGAGCTTCGTGACCATGTTCCTTATCGGCGTGCTGCTCGATCTCCAGGACAGCTGGCGGATCGCCGGGGGAGCGCCGAGCGACCTTTATGCCTTGGATGCATTCCGCGTGGCGTTCGCCGTCCAATACCTCATTATCGGAGTCGGAGTGATCTTCCTGCTTCGAGCGCGGTCCCGAACCCGGTTGCAACTCTCGCGGGACGAGGGAATAGAAGTTGCACCCGTGTGGGTTGCCTTATATAGAGCATGGATGCGGCGGAACGGCTGATCGCAGTCGAGAAACTGGATTGCCGCGCCGGCAAACCGTGCAATAATTGGTTACAGGACCCGTTCTGGTCTTGGGAGTTCCGGTTACATGCCGGAGCGGTTGTCCCGGGACTTGACATGGGTCCTAGTACTGCCCGAAATCCCCGACAACATGGGAGCGTGGCATGTGCGCATAACTCGGCATGAGAGGTGTTCGAATGGCAACCCCCGTAAAGACTGAGGAGCCCGCAGTGGCCACCACGGCGGTCACTGCTGAAGCGGAATCTGTTGCAGGGAAGGCCGTGAAGTCAACGGCCACCAAGACAACCGCAGCGAAGACAACCGCAGCGAAGACAACGACAGCTAAGACAACGACCGCCACGTCAGCAGCTGCCAAGCTCGCTGCCGCTGCCGGGCCCGCGGCAGAGAAGCCCGCTCCCCGCAAGCGCGCCGCAGCCAAGAAGACCGCGACGAAAGACGAAGACACTTCCGACGAGCCGATGGCCGAAGATGACGACTCTGACGACGATTCGAAGCGCAACGCTCCTACCGAGCCGCTGCCCAAGGGCGCCCTCGTCTTGTCACTCGTCGACGACGAAGACGAAGTCCCCGTCTACTCCAGCGCGATCACCGGAGCAACAGCCGACCCTGTCAAGGATTACCTGAAGCAGATCGGCAAGGTCGCGTTGCTGAACGCGGCCGAAGAAGTCGAGCTGGCGATGAGAATCGAAGCGGGACTCTTCGCTGAAGACAAGATGTCGGAAATGTCCGACGCCGAGAAAAAGACCGCACTCGGCCGCGAGCTGCAGTGGGTGGCCAAAGATGGAGCCCGCGCCAAGAGCCACCTTCTCGGTGCAAACTTGAGGCTTGTTGTTTCCCTGGCTAAGCGTTACACCGGACGTGGCATGCAATTCCTGGACCTGATTCAGGAGGGAAACCTGGGACTGATCCGTGCGGTCGAAAAGTTCGACTACACCAAGGGGTTCAAGTTCTCCACCTACGCAACTTGGTGGATTCGCCAGGCGATCACTCGCGCCATGGCCGACCAGGCACGCACTATCCGTATTCCGGTGCACATGGTCGAGGTCATCAACAAACTTGCCCGCGTTCAGCGCCAGATGCTGCAGGACCTGGGCCGGGAGCCGACTCCTGAGGAGCTCAGCCGCGAACTGGACATGACGCCCGAGAAGGTCGTCGAGGTTCAGAAGTACGGCCGGGAGCCGATTTCACTTCATACACCACTGGGTGAAGACGGTGACAGCGAATTCGGGGACCTCATCGAGGACACCGAGGCCGTGGTGCCGGCTGATGCCGTCGGTTTCACCATGCTGCAGAAGCAGCTTGAAAGCCTGCTTGATTCGCTGTCAGAACGCGAAGCGGGAGTCATCCGCATGCGCTTCGGGCTGGGCGACGGCATGCCTAAGACTCTGGACCAGATCGGCGACACCTTCGGAGTCACCCGTGAACGGATCCGCCAGATCGAGTCCAAGACCATGGCCAAACTGCGCCACCCGTCCCGCTCGCAGTCACTGCGCGACTACCTCGAGTAGGAGCGCGTGCTGCGATATGTTCCGGCGATCCTGGCTGGCAGGATCGTCCGGACGCTTGCGCGTTTGCGCAAGCCCGGGGGTGGCTCCGCTGTGCCGGGTCTTGTCGTCAATACGATTGCACCCGGATTCCTGGCCAACACCCTGAACAGTTTTCCGTTGGGGCTGATCATCGTCACGGGCTCCAGCGGCAAGTCAACCACCACGAAAATGCTCGTAGCGATCATTCGTGCCCACGGCGTGACGGTCTTCACAAATTCCTCCACTGCCAATATCAGTCAGGGACTCTCGTCCGCGTTGCTGGAGCGCATCACGGCCAGCGGCCGGATGACGGATTCCCTGGCTGTCCTGGAAATGGATGAAGGCCATGGAGCGCGGATCGCCGAACGGCTGACACCACGTATCGTCGCCCTCACCAATGTGATGGTCGATCAGATCGATCGTTTCCATGATTCAGAAATGGTGGCCGGCTTACTGGCCAAGATTGCTGCGCGCGCCACCGGGACAGTTGTCGTCAATGCTGACGACCAGTTTCTGGTTGAACTGAGTGCCGGGCTTGAACCCCGTATCGCCGTGGCGCGCTTCGGCGTGACTGAAGAGGTCCTGCAAGCGAATCCGCGTGGCCTCGGCTACGCACGCGCCAGCGACACTCGCCTGAACCCCGCTGAGGGGATCCGGGTTGTCGGCGTGAACGGTCGCCGCGCCGAGGTGACGTTCCCCGTTGGAGCCGATTCCACGGCGGAACAGGCAATTGAGCTTCCGGCACGGGGAACGCACTATGCCGTCGACGCGGTGACGGCATTGGCCACGGCCCAGGCCGCACTGGGTGAGCGGTTCGAGATAGCGGTCGCCGTCGCTGCGGTCTCCTCGATTCCGGCTGTTTTCGGGCGTGGGGAGATCGTGATGATCGGTGGACGGCAGATTGAGTTCGTTCTTGTGCAAAATCCGGCGAGTTTCCAGCTCAACGTTGACGCACTCGAACCTGAAACCGAGCAGATCCTCATTGTGATCGGATCAGACGTGCGGGACCCGTCATATTTCTGGCCGGTCGACACATCGTCGCTTCGGCATGTGCTGATCGCTTCAGGATCGAAGGCTCACGACATCGCCCTGCAGCTGGCTTACGATGATGTGACGGTTGACCGAATCGAACCGGATGTGCCCACGGCACTTGATTCCTTCCTGGCGCTGCCCGATCCGAGTCATGGGATGAAGACCATCATCTTCTCGGCGGACGGTATGCGCCGCACGCGCGCGCACCTTGGCCTCGCAACGAACGAGGAGGTGTGACTATGAGCCCAGAATCTGATTCCGTGTCGGAGCCGTCAGCACAACGTGCCGAACAGCAGGTGATGGATCGACCGCTCACAATCATCTCTGTGCTGCCCGGCCTCTTGAACACGAACGGCGATGCGGGCAACGCTCGAGTGCTCGCGCAGCGGGCCCGTTGGAGCGGGCAAGACGCTCGCGTGGTGGAGGTGCGCACGGCCGCAGACGTTCCGGAGATTGTGGACGCCGTCGTCATCGGGTCCGGTTCAGACTCCCAGCTGGTCGCCGCACGCGATGTGCTGCGCACCCTGGCCACCGACCTGCGAGTGTGGCTGATGGCCGGCGTACCGGTCCTGGCGGTGGGAAGCGGATGGGAACTCCTGAGCTGGGGCGTGGAAACAGCGGAGGGAACCGTGATCGAGGGGCTGGGGTTGATCGCCGGTCGATCCGTACCCCGGGCGGAGCGTGCGACCGACGATCTGGTCATTTCGTCCAAGTTCGGTCGACTCGTGGGCTTCGAGAACCACGCACGGGACTACACCGGAGCGGAAGCATCACCACTCGGGCGCGTGCTCTCCGGCAGCGGAAATGGCAATGGGGCCGAGGGACTTGTGATGGGCGCCCTGATCGGTACTCATCTGCACGGTCCGGTGCTGGCGCGTAATCCGCAGCTGGCCGACCATATCTTGGCGGAGGCATTTGCTCGAAACGCCCTGACCTATTCCACCGGATCCCACGCTGAAAACGTTGACCTGATCGCTGCTGCCGCACGAGAACAGGTGTCCCTGCGCTTGACGCTGGGGACTGAATAGCCAGTGACGGCTTTTGCGCTGACTCGGCGTACGGGCAATCGGGGATCAATCCGGTCTACAACGAACGAACCCCGCGTTACCCGTCTGCGACGGGTGACGCGGGGAGCCTAAAGCGTTCGAGTCAGGAGCGCTGGTCTTCAAGCAAGCGACTGGACTCATCGTGCCAGCTCTCGGCAATAGCCGACAGCTTTTCTTGGTGCTTACGACCGTGGTGCGCGCAGAACAGCAATTCACTGTTGTTCACAACGACCCGGATATACGCCTGCGCACCACAAGCGTCGCAGCGATCCGCTGCGGTGAGCTGGTGGGGGGCGCCCTGCTCGTCTGCTGCACCATTTTCGACGGCGATCTTGGACATTTTTTCCTCCTCCAGACAAAAAACCTAGTTGCCTCTTGATCAATAAGACCATAGCTTGCCTGTCTTATCGAGCTGAATACGCTCTATTTCGCTTGCGGCGTACCGGTCGGTGGGGGGTGTTGATCCAGACGGTCGTCCTGAGGGCCGGTAATCTTGATCATTGTGAGTTCTGACTATTCTGCGCGCCACCTTTCCGTCCTTGAAGGGCTGGAGGCCGTGCGCAAGCGACCCGGCATGTACATCGGCTCAACGGACTCACGCGGTCTCATGCACTGCCTGTGGGAGATCATCGACAACTCCGTGGATGAGGCGCTGGGCGGACACGGCAGCAGTATCAAGATTGAGCTGCACCCGGACCACAGTGTGGAGGTGCGTGACACTGCCCGGGGTATTCCCGTGGACATCGAGCCCAAGACCGGACTCACCGGTGTCGAAGTCGTATTCACGAAATTGCATGCCGGCGGTAAGTTCGGCAGCGGTTCCTATGCTGCCTCAGGCGGTCTGCACGGTGTCGGGGCGTCCGTCGTGAATGCCCTGTCGGAGCGACTCGACGTCGAAGTCGACCGTGATGGCAAGACCTGGGCGATGTCCTTTCACCGCGGCGAGCCGGGAACGTTTGCCGATACCGGTGAGAAGAGTCCTGATGCCCCTTTCACGCCGTTCGAGAATCAGAGTGTGCTCAGCATCGTCGGCAAGGTCGCCAAGGGCGTCACGGGCACGCGCGTCCGATACTGGGCCGATCGACAGATCTTCACCAAGGGTGCCAGCTTCCAGACGGACGAGGTGCTCGGCAGAGCGCGACAGACGGCTTTCTTGGTGCCGGGTCTCGAGATCGAAGTTTCGGACCAGCGGGGACTGGAACCGATCGTCAACTCCTTCCAGTTCGACGGTGGCATCTCGGAGTTTGTCGATCATCTTGCGACGGATACGCCCGTCACCGACACGTGGCGCCTGACCGGTCAGGGCACCTTCAAGGAGACTGTCCCGGTGCTCAGCGAGAAAGGCGCCATGGTGCCCACGGAACTCGAACGTGAATGCGCGGTAGACATAGCACTGCGCTGGGGCACCGGTTACGACACAATCGTGCAGAGTTTCGTGAACATCATCGCGACCCCGAAAGGCGGCACGCACCAGGCTGGTTTCGACGCCGGGCTTCTGAAGTTTCTGCGGGCACAGGTCGAGCAAAATGCCCGTCGCTTGAAGGTCGGATCGGACAAGCTCGACAAGGATGACGTCATGGCCGGCCTCACAGCCGTTTTGACGGTCCGCCTTCCGGAGCCTCAATTCGAAGGCCAGACCAAGGAGGTCCTCGGCACGCCCGCAGTGCGCGCCATTGTGGCTGCGGTCGTCGCCGAGGCTATGACCGAGCGATTCGCTTCGACCAAGCGTGATGACAAGGCCCAGTCCGCGGTGGTCCTGGACAAGATCGTGGCTGAGATGAAATCCCGCATCTCCGCTCGGGCGCACAAGGAGACGCAACGCCGCAAGAACGCCCTGGAAAGTTCTTCTCTCCCCGCCAAACTCGTTGACTGTCGCAGCAATGACGTCTCCACGAGCGAACTCTTCATCGTGGAAGGGGACTCGGCGCTGGGCACCGCCAAACTCGCCCGGGACAGTGAACACCAGGCGCTGCTGCCCATCCGAGGCAAGATCTTGAACGTGCAGAAGGCATCCGTTTCGGACATGCTCTCCAATACGGAGTGCGCTTCCATCATCCAGGTGATCGGTGCCGGTTCCGGTCGCAGTTTCGACCTCTCGGCGGCGCGCTACGGCAAAGTGATCATCATGAGCGACGCCGATGTGGACGGCGCTCATATTCGAACCCTGCTCCTGACGCTGTTCTTCCGTTATATGCGCCCGATGATTGCGGAAGGACGCGTTTTCGCTGCCGTGCCGCCGCTGCACCGGGTGGTCATCATGAACCCGGGGAGTAAACCGAACGAGACGCTGTACACCTACTCAGAAGTGGAACTCCACGGTGTGCTCGCCGCGTTGGAGAAGAAGGGCCGCCGTTACCAAGACCCGATCCAGAGATATAAGGGTCTGGGGGAGATGGATGCGGACCAGCTCGCCACGACAACGATGGAACGCGCACACCGCACCCTGCGCCGCGTGAGGGTCGATGACGCTGATGAAGCCGCCAAGGTCTTCGAACTCCTGATGGGCAATGACGTGGCCCCCCGCAAGGAGTTCATCATCGACAGCTCCGACAAGCTCAGCCGCGACCGGATCGACGTGTGATCACCGGTCGCGGCACCTGTCCGGGGAGCTCAGGTGACGACAGGAACCGTGGCCGGGGCGAAGGCCGAGCTGGGGAGGTCCTTCTCGTTGTTTTCAATGGCTTGCACAAGGCGCTCGGCCACGGCTTCCGGGGCGAGGCCGGCCGGCAGCCGAGGTGCCGTACCGGCGATGGGGTGCTGCGACAGCTCGGTGTCTGTATGACCGGGCCGGGCATCGAGAATTCGGATCCCGACCCGTCGCAGTTCCCTTGCCGCGGCCTGGTCGAACGCGTTCAGCGCCGATTTGGAAGCTGAATAGGCGGCCATGTTCGCCGTCGGACTCTCGCTCACCACGCCGCTCAACGTGAGGAAGAACGGGTCCCGACCCGACGTCGCCGACTCGGCGAGCAGGGCCCTGGCCGCCCGCAGCACCCGGATGGGTCCCAGGGTGTTCACCAGGAAAAGCTCCATCAGGGCCTCATCCGTCACCTCGGTCGCCGGTCCGAAAGCGACGACTCCGGCTGCGAAGATGATACCGTCCAGTCGACCGTTCACGCCCACGGCGGAGGTGACGAGATCGATCACCGCGGCCGGGTCGGTGATGTCCGCAGCGAAGTGCGTTCCGGGAACGCCTGCGGAAGCCAGACTTTCCACGCTTCGCGCACTGCAGCTGAGTACCGCGCCCCGATCGGCCAGCAATCGGGCCAGTTCCCGCCCGAGTCCGCCGGATGCGCCGACAATGAGAATGGATGCGTCCTTGATGGCTGTCATGAACGTCACCATAGCGCAGCCGACGGCGTGAGCGGTGTGAACGTCGCGAGCTTAGATCTCAGCGCCGATCGCGCCGATGACGGCATCGAGCATGACCCCGGACGCATCGCGTCGGGCACCCGACTCCGGGAGGGACCGGGGTGTTCCCTCGGGAGAAACGGCACGGGCCGGCGCTGGGCCCACCCACGCAACGACGATGGCGTCTTCCCCCTTCAGGAACCGCTGCGACCGAACACCGCCCGTCGCCCGGCCCTTGCTGGGGTACTCCGTGAAGTCGGACACCTTCGCACTGCCTGGATCGGTTCCGGGAAGGGTCTGGCTGCCGATTGCGATCGTCGCCACGACTGCGATCTCGGCGTCTTCTGCGCTCAAACTGGTGAAGAACACGACCCGGGCGCCTGCGGCCAGCTTGACGCCGGCCATACCCCCCGCGGCCCGTCCCTGTGGGCGAACACCCGAGGCGGGGAAGCGAAGCAGCTGCGAGTCGGAGGCGATGAAAACCAGATCGTCCTCTTCGGCTCCCTGGGCGACCCCGACGACCTCGTCCGTGGGTTTGAGCGCGATGATGTCAAAGTCCGGCTTGTTCGCCCAGTCGCCGACGGTGAGACGTTTCACGACACCGTCACGGGTGCCCAGCGCGATCGCCCGGTCGGACTCGAGGGAGACGAGGGCGAGCACGCGCTCGTCGCGATTCAGCACGAGGTAGTCCACGATGCGCACGCCGGCCGCCAGCTGGATCGACGTGGGAGGCATCACGGGCAGGTCGACGGGGGAGAATCGAATGAGGCGACCGCGGTTCGTAACGGCACCGACCTCGGTGCGGCTGGACGTCTCAACCGATGACAGGATGGCGTCGTGTTTGCTGCGCCGTGTCGGCGGCGTGATCCGCGGCGGCACGGAGTCATCGACGACCAGGGAGTCCACGCGGGCAATCCTTCCGGTGACACTGAGGAAGACCCTGGTTGGAATGTCCTGCACTTCCAGCACAGCGGCCTGCCGCTTGGCGGCGGCAGCGGACAGCCCCGCGATACTGGGCTTGGCCTCCGTGAGCACGGTGCGTCGCGGCGTTCCGAACTTGTCGGCCACCGCACCGAGTTCATCGGACACGAGCGTGCGGATCGCCGCCTTGCTGGCGAGCAGCTTCTGCAGCTGCGCAATCTCCGCGAGCAGCTGATCGCGCTCCGCTTCAAGTTCGATGCGGGAGAAGCGGGTGAGGCGCCGCAGGCGCAGTTCCAGGATGTACTCCGCCTGCAGCTGGCTCAGGTCGAAGACGTCGATCAGGCGACTGCGCGCCATGTCCGTGTCATCACTGGCTCGGATCACCTGAATGACTTCGTCAATGTCGACGATGGCCACCAGGAGACCCTCCACGAGGTGCAGGCGCTCCTTTCGCCGGGCTAACCGGTACGAGGACCGGCGGGTGACGACCTCCACACGGTGGTTCACGTAGACCAACAGAAGCTCTCGCAACCCCAGTGTCTGGGGTGCGCCTTCGACCAGCGCGACGGCGTTGATGTTGAAGGAATCCTCAAGCGGAGTGTAGCGATACAGCTGTTCAAGAACTGCATCGGGGCTGAAGCCGGTCTTGATGCCGATCACCAGGCGCAGGCCCTTGGTGCGGTCGGTCAGATCCGTGACGTCTGATATTCCGCTGAGTTTCTTGGAATTGACCCCGTCCTTGATCTTCTCGATGACTTTCTCGGGTCCGACCAGATACGGCAGCTCGGTGACGACCAAGCCGGTCTTGCGGGCGCTGATGGATTCCACCGACACTCGGGCTCGGGTCTTGAAGCTGCCTCTCCCCGTGAGGTAGGCGTCTTTGATGCCGGAGAGGCCCACGATGGTGCCTCCGGTCGGCAGGTCGGGTCCGGGGATGAATTCCATGAGGTGCTCAAGCGAGGCGTCCGGGTAGGCCAGCAGGTGGCGGGCCGCCCCGACGACCTCGATCAGGTTGTGCGGGGCCATATTCGTCGCCATGCCTACTGCGATACCGCTGGCACCGTTCACGAGCAGATTCGGATAGGCCGCAGGGAGCACATCGGGCTGGGTCAGCTGATTGTCGTAGTTCGGTACGAAGTCCACGACGTCTTCGTCGAGGTTCTCCGTCATGGCCAATGCCGGTGCGGCGAGCCGGGCTTCTGTATACCGCGGTGCGGCCGGGCCGTCGTCAAGCGAACCGAAGTTGCCGTGCCCGTCGATCAGGGGAACTCGGAGGGAGAATGATTGTGCCATCCGGACGAGGGCATCGTAGATGGCGGTGTCGCCGTGAGGGTGCAGCTTCCCCATCACCTCGCCGACCACGCGGGCGGACTTGACGTGCCCACGGTCGGGCCGCAAACCCATTTCGTTCATCTGGTAGAGAATGCGACGCTGTACCGGCTTCAAGCCGTCCCGGGCGTCAGGAAGCGCGCGGGAGTAGATGACGGAATATGCGTACTCGAGGAAGGACCCCTGCATCTCGGTCGATACGTCGACGTCTTCAATGCGCTCGGTAGCGACGACGCTGCTGGGGACGGGCTTGGTGCTGTCTGCGCGACTCATTCGTGAATTCTGCTTCAATCGTGCCCAGCCGGGTGGGAACCCGCCCGTCCGGGGCTTGGTTTGTGCGCTCTCGACTGCGCAGCGGAAATTTGTCGTCGGCCTATGTCAGAATTGGCCTAATGTCAACCATGCTACCGGCCCGCCAATTCAGCACACTGCGCCTTGCCGATGTTCTGACAAGTTCCCTCCAGGCCATTCAGGGGCAGGCCAATGCGCTCGGGCTACCGCCGGTGGCCAAAGCTGTTGTGGTGCTCGCTGACGGTCTCGGCGTCAGCGCGCTGCGGGCGCGAGCTGGACATGCCCGGTTCCTGTCGTCCCGATTGACCAAAGCGGACGTCATCGACGGTGTTTTTCCGGCGACGACGGCGGCCGGAATCGCCACGCTAACCACCGGGGTGGCACCGGGGACCCACGGGCTTGTCGGCTACCAGGTTCGTGACACAGACCGGGATCGTGTCGTGAACCAGCTCACGGGTTGGGACACGGACATGCAACCTGCCACATGGCAACGATCCATCACCGTCTTCGACAAGGCAGCCGAAGCCGGAGTGCCCAGTTTTGCGATCGGCCCGCGTCGATTCCTTGATTCCGGCTTCACGCAGGCGGTTCTGCGCGGCGCCACGTACGTCGCCGCCGAAAGCATCGCCGATCGATTCACCGCGGCACACGACATCCTGAGCACGGAGCCCGCGGCACTGCTCTACCTGTACGTCGCCGAACTCGATGTCGCCGCGCATGCTCACGGCTGGGAATCCTCCCGGTGGCTGGCACAGCTGGAAATCCTCGACGCCGAAATGAAACGGTTCGCATCCGGGCTGCGTTTCGACGAGGGGCTGTTGTTGACCGCTGACCACGGGGTGCTCGACGTGCCGAAGACGAAGCATGTCCTCTTCGACACCGCATCCGCCTTGGTGACCGGTGTGCGACACATCGGCGGGGACCCACGATGCCTGCAGCTCTATGTCGAACCAGGGCAGTCTGCGGTCACGTCGACATCACTTGCGGAGGAATGGCGCGTCGCTGAGGGTGCACGCGCTTGGATCTTCACTCGTGAGGAGGCCGTAGCTGCCGGCCTGTTCGGCAGTGTCGATAAGGAGGTGTTGCCTCGAATCGGAGACGTGATCGTGGCCGCCCGCAAAGGGATCGCATACTACGATTCTCGCCCGGCCAACCAGAATGCCCGCTCGATGATCGGTCAGCACGGATCCCTGACCGATGAGGAGCTGCGAGTTCCCCTCATCCGGGCCGGCGCCTTCAGCCGCTGACTCCCGCCGGTCCGCGGTTGCGCGGACCGGCGTTCAGAGTCAGGCCGGGTAGCGTCCGCGCTTGACCTGCGGCTTCGGCAGGCGCATCGGGCGAAGCTGAAGTGCGCGCATGGCCGCATACCAGCGCACCTTCTCGACCTTGTCGGCCCCGAATTTCGTCTCAACCTTCTTGGTGACGATGAATCCGAGAATCACGCAGTCAACGATCGCGACGATGAAGAACGCCCAGAGCGCGATGATGCCATAGGTCGCGATCGCGGGGATTGTGGAGAGCAGGATCACCAGGAACATCACCGGAATCATCATCTCGCCCACGTTGAAGCGGGCATCGACGTAGTCCCGCACATAGCGCTTCTGCGGGCCGCGTTCCCGCAAGGGAAGGTACTTGTCTTCACCGTTGGCCATGCCGATGCGCGCACGATCCCGGGTGACCCGGGATTTGGCCCGCGCCTGCTGCGCGGCCAGCTTGCGATCGTCCGGAACCAACGGCCGCTTGTTGGCGGCTTCCTGGGCGCGACGCGTTGGGGTCGGCTGGCCTTTGGCGCCGGAAAGCGAGTTCAGGCGAGCGGCTGTCTCAGCCGCGGTTTCGATCGACGGTTGTGCGTCGGGGTTTACTGGTTGCTTAGCCACATCAAATCCTTGTAATTGGGTGCCTTAAGATTACCCGTATGACGGATAACGCACTGACAAATACTGCACACACACATCCTGACGCCCTTGCCGCGGACGACGCTGCCATTTTAGAGGCCGTCGCGGGTGGACTTCCCGAAACCATAGCGGACCTGTGCGCGCTGGTTCGGATCCCGTCGGTAGCGTGGTCCGCGTTCGACCGCGCCACCGTTTTGGCCAGTGCTGAAGCCGTTGCCGAGCTGGCCCGAGACCTCGGCGTCTTCGACTCCGTTGAGCTCAAGCAGGCCGGCATCCCCGGCGGAACCGAGCTGGGTCAACCCGCCGTCCTCGCGACCCGAGCTGCTCGTAATGGGCGGCCGACGGTGCTGCTGTACGCCCACCACGATGTGCAGCCCCCCGGGCAGGACGCTGACTGGGACTCCGCGCCGTTCGAACCCACCGTTCGCGGTGATCGACTGTACGGACGCGGTGCCGCGGATGACAAAGCCGGCGTGATGGCGCACATCGCATCCATCCGCGCGCTGGTCGAGGCGGCCGGGCCTGATTTCGACCTCGGTCTGGCGCTCTTCATCGAGGGCGAGGAGGAATTCGGGAGCCGATCTTTCGCCACGTTCCTGGACGAGAACATCGATGCGCTGCGTGGCGACGTGATCGTCGTTGCCGACTCGAACAACTGGGACACATCCACCCCCGCACTGACAACGGGACTTCGTGGAAATGTGACCCTGCGCCTCGAAGTGCGAACCCTCGCCCACGCCTCGCACTCCGGAATGTTCGGGGGAGCGGTGCCTGACGCCATGATGGCGACGATCAGCCTGCTGGCTTCGCTGTACAACGAAGACGGTTCAGTGGCGGTGGCCGGGCTGACGTCTTATGACGCTGAGACGCCCGATTATTCCGAGGACCAGTTGCGTCAGGAGACCGGACTGCTCGACGGTGTCACGCCGATCGGCCACGGAACGATTCTGAGCCGTATCTGGTACCAGCCTGCCATCACGGTGACCGGCATCGATGCGCCCAGTGTCGACAATGCTTCCAACACGCTCTCACCCGTTATCAGCGTGCGGATCAGCTGTCGCATCGCTCCCGGCCAGCGAGCGGTGGATGCTGCTGTCGCTCTGGAGAAGCACCTGAGCGACAACGCCCCCTACGGTGCCACGGTGACGATCTCCGACGTGGATTCCGGCGAACCGTTCCTCGTGGACACGAGCGGCTGGGCCGTCGCCGAAGCCCGGCGCGCAATGGCGCATGCCTGGGGCAAGGCCCCGGTGGACATCGGCGTGGGAGGGTCTATCCCGTTCATCTCTGACCTGTCCCGGGTCTTCCCGGAAGCGCAGATTCTGGTGACCGGAGTCGAGGACCCTGATTCGCGCGCCCACAGCCCCAACGAATCTCTCCACCTCGGCGTATTCAGACGAGCCGTCGGCGCGGAGGCACTGCTTTTGGCCCGGCTGAACACGCGCGACGACCGGTGAAACCACGGCCGGGCAAAGTCACAGGCTGGGAATGTTCAGGAACGTATTGATGTTATGCACGGTAGAATTACGAGTGAATGCACGATCAGGTGACACCACCGCGCGTTGCGAGTACCAAGGAGAACAATGACTGACACCATGATTGACACGACCAGCACAGCAGCCCATGGGGTCGGTCTCAGCGAGGCCGCCGCGCTCAAGGTGCGCAGCCTGCTGGCCCAGGAGGGCCGGGAAGACCTGCGCCTGCGGGTGGCAGTGCAGCCCGGCGGATGCTCGGGCTTGATCTACCAGCTCTACTTCGACGAGCGTGTACTCGAGGGCGATGCTGTTGTGGACTTCGACGGGGTCGGCGTCGTGGTCGACAAGATGAGTGTTCCTTACCTCGACGGAGCCAACATCAATTTCGAAGACACCATTGAGAAGCAGGGTTTCACCATCGACAACCCCAATGCCGGCAGCAGCTGCGCCTGCGGAGATTCCTTCAGCTAAGGACGCAGGCCGGAAACGGCTCATGACGAAAGGAGACCATCCTGGCCGGATGGTCTCCTTTCGTTTAGGTACTCAATTTTGCGCATTGTGCGGCCAGATCGAAACAAGACTTGCCTAGGTGAGTGCACAGAAGGTGGCCTGTCGCGGAGTAAGCTAGAAATCGGTCAAAGCACTTCCTGAGAAGTGTCCTCGAATCACTCGAAAGGTCCCCGGTGCGCATTAACCACCGTTTCCGATGGGCTGCATTTCCGCTTGCAGCGACGCTCGTCATCGCTCTTGCCGGCTGCACGCAGGCCCAACTACACGGCTACCTCCCCGGTTTTGAAGAAGGTCAACCGGCGGTGACCAACCAGACCGAACGCGTTGCAGGTTTGTGGACAACGTCCTGGATCGTGTTGCTCATTGTGGGCATCATCACGTGGGGTCTCACCATTTGGGCGGTGGTGGTCTACCGCCGCCGCAAAGGCCAGACCGGACTTCCGGTACAGCTTCGCTACAACATGCCGATTGAGATCTTCTACACGATCGTTCCTTTGATCTTGGTGGTGGGCTTCTTCGCCTTCACCGTTCGGGATCAGATTGCGCTGGAGACCCGTTTCGACAACCCCGACGTCACCATTGAAGTGCAGGCCAAGCAGTGGGCCTGGGACTTCAACTATGTGAACGAGGACGTGTACTCTGTGGGCGTCCAGGCGCAGGCTGACCCGAACGGTGCACCTGGTGCCCGGCTGGAAAACGAACTGCCCACGCTGGTTGTCCCTGTCAACAAGAAGATTGAGTTCAAGCTCGAATCACGAGACGTCATCCACTCCTTCTGGATCATCGACTTCCTGTACAAGAAGGACGTCATCCCCGGCAAGACGAACTACATGTCCGTGATCCCGGAGCGCATCGGCACCTACGCCGGCAAGTGCGCGGAGCTGTGCGGCGAGTACCACTCGCTCATGCTCTTCAACACCAAGGTTGTGTCGCAGGCCGACTACGATACTTACATCACATCGCTGCGCTCTTCCGGTAATACGGGACAGCTCAGCAACGACTACGACCGTCGCCAAAACCAGCCGGGCACCAATGCCCCGGCCGCTCAGGAGGGCAAGTAAGCCATGAGCACGACCATTGCACCCGCCGCGCCGCAGCGCATCGAGCCTCCGGTCTCGAATTCCGCTGAGCGCAAGGGGAACGTCCTCGTCAAGGTACTCACCTCGACGGACCACAAGGTCATCGGGTACATGTACCTGATCACTTCCTTCATCTACTTCTGCCTCGGCGGAGTGATGGCGCTCATCATCCGTGCACAGTTGTTCGCCCCGGGGCTGGAGGTCGTGCAGACCAAGGAACAGTACAACCAGCTGTTCACCATGCACGGCACCATCATGCTGCTCATGTTCGCGACGCCGCTGTTCTTCGGATTTGCCAACTTTCTGATTCCATTGCAAATCGGAGCCCCGGACGTTGCCTTCCCTCGGCTGAACGCGCTGGCGTATTGGTTCTTCAACTTCGGCAGCCTGATCGCCGTGGCCGGGTTCCTCACCCCCCAGGGTGCAGCCTCCTTCGGCTGGTTTGCCTACCAGCCACTCGCAAGTACCACGTTCTCACCGGGCGTCGGTGGCAACCTGTGGATGGTCGGCCTCGGTCTCTCGGGATTCGGTACCATTCTCGGTTCCGTGAACTTCATCACGACCATCATCACGATGCGTGCTCCGGGCATGACGATGTGGCGCATGCCCGTCTTCACGTGGAACACCCTCATCACGTCATTGTTGGCACTTATGGTCTTCCCGGTCCTGGCAGCGGCAATGCTCGCGGCGGCCTCGGACAGAATCTTCGGCTCCCACATCTACGACCCGGCTAACGGTGGTGCCATCTTGTGGCAGCACTTGTTCTGGTTCTTCGGCCATCCCGAGGTCTACATCATTGCGCTCCCGTTCTTCGGAATCGTCTCTGAAGTGTTCCCAGTCTTCAGCCGCAAGCCGATGTTCGGTTACAAGACCCTGATTTACGCGACCATCTCGATCGCTGCTTTGTCGGTATCGGTGTGGGCTCACCACATGTACGTCACCGGCTCTGTGCTCCTGCCGTTCTTCTCACTGATGACCATGCTCATCGCGGTTCCGACCGGGGTGAAGATCTTCAACTGGATCGGCACTATGTGGCGCGGTTCTGTCACGTTTGAGACCCCGATGATGTGGGCGCTGGGCTTCCTCGTCACCTTCACCTTCGGTGGGCTCACCGGCGTCATCCTGGCTTCGCCTCCGCTTGACTTCCACGTGTCAGACACGTACTTCGTCGTCGCGCACTTCCACTACGTTGTGTTCGGCACCGTCGTGTTCGCCATGTTCAGTGGTTTTTACTTCTGGTGGCCCAAGTTCACCGGCAAGATGCTGAACGAGAGCCTGGGTAAGTGGCACTTCTGGTTGCTGTTCATCGGGTTCCACACCACCTTCCTGATCCAGCACTGGCTGGGCGTGATGGGTATGCCCCGCCGCTACGCGACGTATTCTCCCGACGACGGGTTCACCTGGATGAACCAGGTATCCACGATCGGCGCCATGATCCTCGCCGTGTCGATGATTCCGTTCTTCCTGAACGTTTACATCACGGCACGCAAGGCTCCCAAGGTCACGGTAAACGACCCATGGGGTTACGGTTCTTCGCTGGAGTGGGCGACATCGTGCCCGCCGCCCCGTCACAACTTCACCTCGATTCCGCGTATTCGTTCCGAACGCCCGGCATTTGACCTGAACCACCCGGAAGCCGGCCTGCCGGTCGGTGTGGGTGGGGTCAAGAACTCACCGGATGCTCCGGTTTACGACGTAACAGTTAATAAGGTGATCTAAGTGAGAACCAATGCGCGCCTCTTCTGGGGCCTGTCCGTGTTCTTCACCGTGGTCACGGTGATTTACGTCGTGTGGAGCATCGTCGATCCCATGCACGGGAAAATTGAATGGGCGGGCACGTTCATGCTCGGTCTGAGCGCCCTGTTGTCCGCGTTCATCGGGTTCTACCTGGGCAAGGTCTACAGCGCCCAGGGTGCTGAAGCACCTGAGGATCGCTTGGATGGCAACATCGACGACGGAGATCCCGAGTCTGGATTCTTCAGCCCGTGGAGCTGGTGGCCGATCATTCTTGCCGCCAGCGCCGGACTGGTCTTCCTCGGTCTCGCCGTGGGCTACTGGGTCGCCTTCATCGGCCTTGCGTTCGGTGTTATCGGACTCGTCGGCTGGGTCTACGAGTACTACCGAGGGCTCTTCGCTCGCTAGCACGTCACAGTGATGATTGTCGGTCTCCTATCGGGAGGCCGGCAATTGTTGTTTAACGGCCCTCAGCGGCTTGCTCAGCTCCTGCGAGGAGCCAATGGTGTCATAGACCGATAACGAGGCAAGAAGCGCACTGAGCTCCATTTCAGGGTGAGTCCCTGCAGGTCGTCACGGCGCCCCGGGTACCCGGGCGTTACAAAGGGGTCTGTCAATGGCCAAGGTGGAATGGGCGCGAACGGGGCCCGCCGCATTCTCATCCTGGGGGCGCAGCGACTGCATCTTTCGATGGGCGCCCGCGAGTTTTGACAATAACCGCGGGGAAACAGCGTCAGGCTAAATCGCGTCGGCGAAAACTGAA
>Ga0209023_10002123_pt1 | contig 25462 bp, 26 predicted proteins | sample LakOneMetagenome_FD_187468 | JGI IMG/M metagenome (GOLD analysis project Ga0209023, IMG submission 187468) | Freshwater and sediment microbial communities from Lake Erie, Canada (SPAdes) (version 2) | ecosystem: Environmental > Aquatic > Freshwater > Lentic | place: Lake Erie, Canada... | reverse complement strand
GAGGACACCGCCGAAGTGCGCGGTGCAATCGCCAAGCTGCCGCATATGGTGGCCGTGGTCGACTGACCCAGGGTTTGACGATGTAACAAGTTCAGGGGCCCCGGAGCGATCCGGGGCCCCTTTGCTTTGCCGGTTATTAACCATCAAAGGCTAGGATCCGGGCCGGTTTCAAGGGGCCCGGACTTTGCCACAAGCGCGCACGCCGCAGCACTATACATTGGTTGACGGGCTGCGCGCCGTCGCGGCGCTCGCGGTTGTGCTCTATCACTACATGCATTTTGCGATGATCGGCACCGATCATGATCGCTATGTCGAATACCTGACGTTTCAGCCGTTCCGGTCCGGCCTCGCGCTGTTCTATGATCACGGTCACTACGCGGTGCAATTGTTCTGGCTGATCTCGGGCTTTGTCTTTGCCGCGGTTTATTTCGAGCGGGACACAACTACGCGAGGTTTCGCCGCCAACCGCTTTGCCCGGCTCTATCCGCTGCATCTGCTGACCCTGCTGATCGTCGCGGCACTGCAGGCGGCAGCCGTGACCAGGCTCGGGCATACCTTGCTCTACGACAATTTCGACTGGCAGCACTTTGCGTTGCAGCTGATCTTCGCTTCCGATTGGGTCGAGGGGCAGGGGCACTCGTTCAACGGGCCGATCTGGTCGGTTTCGATCGAAGTGGTGGTCTATGCGCTGTTTTGGATTCTTCGCCGGCCGCTGGACAAGGCCGGGCCGGTCGGTTTGCTTGGCGTCATCGGGCTGTGCCTGCTGGCCAGCGCTCTGGGCGCGGTGACGCGCATTCCGGTCTGTGCCTTCTATTTCTTCAGCGGGGTAGCTCTGCTTCGGTTGCACAAATGGCTGGCCTGGAAGTGGCGGCTGCCGGTTGTGACGGGCCTGGGGGCGCTTGGCGCAATTGGCCTGGCGCAAGACAACGCAATGCTGCGCGAAGTGGTTGGCCTGACTGGTCTGTTCGCCGCCATGCTGCTGGCGCTGGCCAGTCTTGAGAGCCGAACGGGCGCGGCGCTGCGGCGGGCGTCAGCCTGGTTGGGCGATTGCACCTATGGCATCTACCTGTGGCATGTTCCGTTGCAACTGGCGCTGATGCTGGCGCTGTTGCCGCAGTTCAATCCGGCAGTTGTGGCCAGCAAGACGTGGTTCCTGCCGCTGTGGCTGGGCACGGTGATCGCTGCGGCGCGGCTGAGCTTTGTCTGGATCGAGCGCCCGGCGCGCGAGGCACTGCGCCGCCTCGGCAAGCCGCGCCGCAAGGGACAGGCCGCATGGGCTGGCTAAGGGTCCTGCTCGCGCTGGCGGTGCTGTTCGAGCACACCGGCGGCCTTGGCGGCTATTGGATGATTGGCGGCCCGCTGGCGGTGCAAGCCTTTTTCATCATCTCGGGCTTTTACATGGGGCTGGTGCTCAACGAGCGGTACGACCGGCCCGCGCTCAACCGGCTGTTCTGGACCAATCGGGCGATCCGGATCTACTCGCTCTATTTCCTGTCGCTGGCCGCCTATCTGGCGGTGTTCCTGCTGGTGCAATGGAAGACCGGTGCCTCGCCGCTCGACCGTTACCTGTCGGATCAGTTGCCGCTGGCGCAGCGCATCGGACTTGGCCTGCTCAACATCAGCGTGATCGGGCAGGAGCTGCCATTGTGGCTGACTTCGGAGTCCGGCCAGTTGGCCTTCACCGCCGCACCGCTGACTGCCTCGGCGCAGTCGGTGTTCCATTACATGGCGATCCCGGTGGCCTGGTCGCTCAGCCTTGAGCTGTGCTTCTACCTGATCGCGCCCTGGATTGCTCGGCGGCCCTGGCGGCAGATTGGCGTGCTGATGCTCACTTCACTGGCGCTCAGGGCGGGCTGCGCGGCCTATGGGCTGGTCTCGGATCCGTTCAGCTATCGCTTCTTTCCGTTCGAGCTGGCGCTGTTTCTGGCCGGCGTGCTGGCCTACAAGGCCTGGGCGGCGCAGCGCAACTGGTGGACCAGGCCTGCAATGCGGCTGCTGGCGTTGAGCGTGCCACTGGCCACGCTGGCCTATCCCTTTCTGCTTGGCGATGCCTCGAGCGATCACTTCTTTGTGCCGCAGCGTTTATGCTACCTCGCGCTGGTCGCGCTGGCGCTCCCGGCAATACATGCCTGGAGCCAGCATTCGAAGTTCGACCGCGCGCTGGGCGAGCTGTCCTATCCGCTTTATCTCAATCACTTGCTGGTTCTGGGCTTGCTCGCCGGAGTGGTGAAGGGCTCGGTTCTGACCACCTTCGCGGTGTCGCTGGTCGGCCTCGCGCTTGCCTGGCTGACCGTGCGTTTTGTCGATACCCGGATCGAGGCATGGCGCCGCTCCCGCGCGCTCAGTGCCGGAGCCGCATAAAGGGGGGTGACAAGCCCCAGCGCTTCGCCTATGCGCGCGCCTCCTATCAGCGCGACTAAAGCGAAAGCGAGTGCAAGACATGAAACTGAATGAAATCCGCGACAATCAAGGTGCCCGCAAGTCCCGCATGCGCGTCGGACGCGGCATCGGCTCGGGCAAGGGCAAGACCGCCGGGCGCGGCCAGAAGGGTGCCAAGGCACGCTCGGGCGTTTCGATCAACGGCTTCGAAGGCGGCCAGATGCCGCTGCACATGCGGATCCCGAAGCGCGGCTTCAACAACATCTTCGCCAAGGACTTCGCCGAAGTGAACCTGGGCCTGGTCCAGAAGGCGCTCGACGCCGGCAAGCTCGATGCCAAGGCCGTGATCGACCACGCTGCGCTGAAGGCCGCTGGCCTGGCCCGCGGCGGCAAGGACGGCGTGCGCCTGCTCGGCAAGGGTGACTTCTCGGCCAAGGTCAAGTTCCTGGTCGCCGGGGTTTCGGCCGGTGCCAAGGCTGCGGTCGAAAAGGCCGGCGGTTCGGTCGAAGTGCCCGAAGCAGGCCCGAGCGAACACGAAAAGAAGACCGCGCGCCGCGACGCCAACAAGGCGGCCAAGGCAGCCAAGTAACACCGCATGAACCGATCCCCGCCCCAGTGGCGGGGATTTCGGTTCTGACGGGGTTTGGACTTCGCGGATCGCTCCCTATATGGAGCGCGACGGCCGGAAAATCCGGCACCCAGACAAGGCAATAGTCCCGATGGCATCACGCGCCGACAACATTGCGAGCAATCTCAGCCTCGCCAATTTCTCCAAAGCTACCGAGCTCAAGAACCGGATCTGGTTCACGATCGGCGCGCTGGTGATCTTCCGCTTCCTGAGCTTCGTGCCGCTGCCGGGGATCAACCCGATCGCGCTGAAAGCCTTCATGGAGCGCAATTCGGGCGGGATCCTCGATTTCTTCAACATGTTTTCGGGCGGTGCGCTCGCGAACTACAGCCTGATCTCGCTGGGGGTGATGCCCTACATCACCGCCTCGATCGTGGTGCAGCTGGCGGCTTCGCTGCACCCCTCGCTCGCCAGCCTCAAGAAGGAAGGCGAAAGCGGACGGCGCAAGCTAAACCAGTACAGCCGTTACGGTGCGGTGTTCCTCAGTCTGCTGCAAGGCTACGCCGCGCTGCGCAACGCCGATGTCCAGGGCTTTGCGGTCGATCCGGGGCCGCTGTTCTATGTCGCCGGGATGATCTCGCTGATCGGCGGCACGATGTTCCTGCTGTGGCTGGGTGAACAGATCACCAGCCGCGGAATCGGCAACGGCACCTCGCTGATCATCATGGCCGGGATCGTCGCGCAGATGCCGACGTTTTTCTCGAACATGTTCACCCAGTACGGCACCGGCGCGATGAGCGGTTTCACCATCGCGCTGCTGATCGGCATGGTCGTGGCGATGATCCTGTTCATCTGTTTCGTGGAACGTGCCACCCGGCGTTTGCTGATCCAGTATCCCAAGCGCGCCAGCCAGAACGGCATGATGCAGGCCGATCGCAGCCACTTGCCGCTGAAGATCAACACAGCGGGCGTGATCCCGCCGATCTTCGCCAGCTCGCTGCTGCTGCTGCCGCTGACGATCAGCCAGTTCGCCGGCAATTCAGTGGCGGCGGATTCAAAGGTCGGCAGCTTCATCGTCGGGCTCAACCAGTACCTGGGCCACGGCAAGCCGGTCTACATGATCCTCTATGCGCTGGGGATCATCTTCTTCAGCTTCTTCTACACCGCGGTAGTCTTCAACCCCGAGGAAACCGCCGACAATCTGAAGCGCAACGGCGGTTTCATCCCCGGCATCCGCCCGGGCAAGAGCACCGCCACTTACCTCGATTACGTGCTGACCCGCATCACCGTGATCGGCGCGCTCTATATCACCACCGTCTGCGTCATCCCGGAAATCGTGATGGAGCAGACCGGGATGCGCTTTTTCTTCGCCGGCGGTACCAGCTGGCTGATCGTGGTCAATGTCACGGTCGATACCATCACGCAGATCCAGTCGCACTTGCTGGCCCACCAGTATGGCGATCTGATCAAGAAGGCCAAACTCAAAGGCCGCATGCGCTAGAGCTCAAACGGGGGTTTGAACGTGGACATCATCCTGTTGGGACCGCCCGGAGCGGGCAAAGGAACCCAGGCCCAGCGTCTGGTCGAAGCACACGGCATGCGCCAGCTGTCGACCGGCGACATGCTGCGGGCCGCGGTCAAGGCGGGAACGGCGGTCGGGGTCCAGGCCAAGGCCGTGATGGACCGGGGCGAGCTGGTTTCGGACGAAATTGTCTCGGCGCTGATCGGCGAGGAGCTCGACGCTCTGGGCGCAGGGCAGGGCGCGATCTTCGATGGCTATCCTCGCACCGCGGCCCAGGCTGAATCGCTTGACGCGATCCTCTCCGCGCGCGGGCGCAAGCTCGAACACGTGATCGAACTCGAAGTCGATGAAGACGCGCTGGTCGAACGGATCTGCGGCCGCTTCACCTGCGCCAACTGCGGCAAGGGCTATCACGACAAGTTCGAACAGCCCAAGGTTGCGGGAACTTGCGACAAGTGCGGTGCCCACGAGTTCAAGCGTCGCCCCGACGACAACGAAGAAACCGTCCGCACCCGCATGGCCGAATACCGCGCCAAGACCGCACCGATCCTGCCGATCTACGAGGCGCGCGGGATTGTATCGCGGGTCAACGGCATGGCCGAGATCGATCACGTGACGGCGGCGATCGAACGGATCATCAAGGGCTGACCCAGCTCGGTCGGCTACCTCATAGCCCCTCCCCACCGGGGAGGGGTTGGGGTGGGGGTTCCCCGCCCTCGATGGTACAGTTCCCCCACACCCAGCTCTGCTAGCCGCAACAGCGGCAAGCTGCGCTACCTCTCCCCGCCGGGGAGAGGCTCAGGCTGGCGCAAATGGCGCACGCAATGCTATGATCCACCCCAATCAATCGGGGAGGGCACCACAATGATCCGCACAATCCTGGCACCGGCGCTGCTGACGGCGCTAACGCTGACGCCCCTGGCCGCCAGGGCCGAAGTGGCCCAGCAGTCCGATGCCGGCTTCGTGGTCAAGCACAGTGCCGAAGTCGCCGCTGATCAGCAAACGGTCTGGAAAGCCCTGATCGCCCCGGCCAAATGGTGGTCAAGCGACCACACCTGGTCGAAAGATGCCGCCAACCTCTACCTCGATGCCCAGGCCACCGGCTGCTTCTGCGAAAAGCTCCCCAAACCCGAAGGCGCCCCCGCCGACCAGCGGATGGGCAGCGTCGAACACATGCACGTGATCTTCGCCGACCCGCAACGCGGCGTGCTCAGAATGAGCGGCGCGCTTGGCCCGCTGCAGGGCGAGGCGCTGAACGGCACACTGACGGTGGAGCTCAAAAAGACCGACACCGGCACCCGGATCGAGCTCGAATACGTCGTCGGCGGCTACATGCGTTTCAAGACCGAGGAGATTGCCCCGGCCGTGGACGGCGTGCTGGGGCAGCAACTGGCGGGACTGGTGAAAGTGATTGGGGGGTAGGGTGTCCGGTCTTTCCTACATCCCCCACACCTGTCATTCTTTTAGCCACCGCGCTCTTTGACATCGTCGATTCTGCCCTCGAAACCGTCGAGGCCGCGCCCCTATGGGCAAGTTGCATGAAGCTCTCCGAATGAGTTTCCTCAACTAGCTCAAAAATATCGTTTGTTTTCAGCATGGCTATTTTCACAAATGCGCACTTCGCACGTCGCAGCATCAACCAAAGTGCACCACACGACCGCCCAATCCACTCCAACTGCCGCTTATCGCTTTGACCGCGCCTGTGCTTCGCGATATGCATTGTCCCCTAAGCGCAAACGCCGCTCGCCCTGGTCTGGTGCGGGCCGTTGACATGTATGGCGAATCGCCCTAAGCGCGCGCTTCAACCGAAAAACGGGAATGTCCGGAAGGCGCAAGTGCTCGTGCTCGCCAGCCGGGCTTTTGGCCGTTTTACGGTTTGAAGCGTTGAGATGGACAGTCGCAGGTGCTGCTGTCCGTGGAGCATGGAGAATTAAGTGGCTCGTATTGCCGGGGTCAATATCCCCACCAACAAGCGCGTGATTATTGCGCTCACCTACATTCACGGCATCGGCTCGTTCAAGGCCCGCCAGATCGTTGACAAGCTGGGTATCGATCATGCCCGCCGCGTGTCGGACTTGTCCGACCAGGAAGTGCTGCACATCCGCGAAACGATCGACGCCGAGCATACGGTGGAAGGCGATCTGCGCCGCACCACCGCGATGAACATCAAGCGTCTGATGGACCTGGCCTGCTATCGCGGCCTGCGTCACCGCAAGGGCCTGCCGGTCCGCGGCCAGCGCACCCACACCAACGCCCGCACCCGCAAGGGCAAGGCCAAGCCGATCGCTGGCAAGAAGAAGTAAGCCGCACACGGCCCTTGGCCCCAGCAGCTTTTCTTTTCAGATATTCGAGTAGGAACCAAAAATGGCACGCGAACCCCAGCGCATCAAGCGCCGCGAGCGGAAGAACATTTCCAGCGGCATCGCGCATGTGAATGCCAGCTTCAACAATACCATGATCACCATCACCGACGCCCAGGGCAACGCGATTTCGTGGTCCAGCGCCGGCATGATGGGCTTCAAGGGCAGCCGCAAGTCGACCCCTTATGCCGCCCAGGTGGCAGCGGACGACGCCGGCAAGAAGGCCGCCGAACACGGCGTGCGCACCCTTGAAGTCGAAGTGAAGGGCCCGGGTTCGGGCCGTGAAAGCGCGCTGCGTGCACTGCAGGCGGTGGGCTTCACCATCACTTCGATCCGCGACGTCACGCCGATCCCGCACAACGGTGTGCGGCCTTCCAAGCGTCGCCGCGTCTGATTTGCCGTTCGCGGACGGGAGGCCTCTCGTCCGCCGTTTCGGATCGGTCGCTGCGCCAATTGGCAAAGCGGCCGTTCCCGCCAGAACAAACCCCAAGGGGAACCATATGTCCGTCAATATCAAGAACTGGCAGGAACTGAAGAAGCCCAACAGCCTCGAAGTGAAGAGCGGCAACGACGCCAAGCGCCGCGCGACCTTCGTGGCCGAGCCGCTTGAGCGCGGCTTTGGCCTGACGCTGGGCAATGCGCTGCGCCGGGTTCTGCTCTCCAGCCTGCAGGGCGCCGCGATCACCTCGATCAAGATGGAGAACGTGCTGCACGAATTCTCCAGCCTGGCCGGCGTGCGCGAAGATGTCACCGACATCGTGCTCAACGTCAAGCAGATCGCGCTGCGCATGCAGGGCGAAGGGCCCAAGCGGCTCCAGCTTTCGGCCACCGGCCCGGGCGAAGTTACCGCTGGCGATATCGCCGTGTCGGGCGATATCGAGGTCATGAACAAGGACCTCGTGCTGTGCCACCTCGACGAAGGCGCGACGCTCAACATGGAACTGACCGCCGACACCGGCAAGGGCTATGTCCCGGCCGTCGGCAACCGTCCGATTGATGCGCCGATCGGGCTGATCCCGGTTGACTCGCTCTATTCGCCGGTCCGCCAGGTCAGCTACAAGGTCGAGAACGCCCGCATCGGGCAAGAGCTTGACTATGACAAGCTCTCGCTCAGCATCGAAACCGACGGCACGATCTCGCCGGAAGACGCCGTGGCCTATGCTGCGCGGATCCTGCAGGACCAGCTCTCGCTGTTTGTCCACTTCGAAGACGCACTGCCGGTTGGCGGTTCGCCGATGATCGGCATGGCCGCTGCGGCACAAGCCGACGAAGGCGACACCAACCAGCTCAACCGTTACCTGCTCAAGAAGGTCGACGAGCTGGAACTGTCGGTGCGTTCGGCCAACTGCCTCAAGAACGACAACATCATCTACATCGGCGACCTAGTCCAGAAGACCGAGGCCGAGATGCTCCGTACCCCGAACTTCGGCCGCAAGAGCCTCAACGAGATCAAGGAAGTCCTGAGCTCGATGGGCCTGCGTCTGGGCATGGACATCCCCGGCTGGCCGCCTGAAAACATCGAGGAAATGGCCAAGAAGCTCGAGCAAGAGCTGCTGGGTTAACTTTCAATCCTCCCCGGGCTTGCTTGGGGAGGACCTAAGGCAAGGGCCGGTCCCTCTGACCGGCCAGGTACGGGGTACCTGACACGGCCCCCTAACGAACGAAGGAAAGACACATGCGTCACAAGCTCGGCGGGCGTAAGCTCAACCGCACTTCCAGCCACCGCAAGGCCCTGTTCCGCAACATGGCCGCCGCGCTGATCAAGCACGAGCAGATCAAGACCACGCTGCCCAAGGCACGCGAACTGCGTCCCTATGTCGAAAAGCTGATCACGCTGGCCAAGCATGGCGGCCTTTCGAACCGCCGTCTGGCCCATGCCCGGCTGCTTGACGATGCCCAGCTGGTGAAGCTGTTCGACGTGCTGGCCGCGCGTTATGCCGACCGTGCCGGTGGCTACACCCGCGTGATCAAGGCCGGGATCCGCGCCGGCGATGCTTCGCCGATGGCGATCATCGAACTGGTCGACCGCGATGTCTCGGCCAAGGGCCAGGATTCGGGTCCGGTCTATTCGGACGATGACGGCGAATAATCGCTGACATTGATCGAACGACGAATTGCAAAGGCGGCGGCAGGGACTACCCTGTCGCCGCCTTTTGCATTTTGGGAGAGTGCAAGTGAACCGTCGCGCCCGCACCGCACTTGGTGCCATCCTTGGCCTATGCGCCGCTACCGCCATGGCTGAAGACATGAACCTGACTTACCCGGTGACCAGCAAGGGCAGCGTGGTCGAAACGCAGTTTGGCGAGCAAGTGGCTGATCCCTATCGCTGGCTGGAAAACGATGTCCGCACCGACAAGGCAGTGGCGCAATGGGTTAGCCAGCAAAACAAGGTAACCCAAGCCTATCTCGGCACGCTACCCCAGCGTGGCTGGTTTGCAAGCCGGATCAAGGCGCTGATGGACTACGAACGCTTCGGCCTGCCGCGCAAGGCCGGGAAGTTCTATTTCTACTCACGCAATTCGGGATTGCAGAACCAGTCGCAGCTGTTCGTGCGCAAGGGGCTGGACGGTGCACCGCGGCTGCTGATTGATCCGAACAGCTGGGCCAAGGACGGCGCGACAGCACTCGACGCCTGGGAGCCATCACAGAGCGGCAAGCTGCTGGCCTATTCGGTGCAGGATGGCGGCACCGACTGGCGAATTATCAAGGTGCTTGATAGCGTGGCCGGGAAAGTCCTGACCGACGAGATCAAGTGGGCCAAGTTCACCGACATCGCCTGGATCGGTGACAAGGGATTCCTCTATTCGCGCTTCCCCGCGCCGCAAGAGGGTCATGCTTTCCAGCAGCTCAACAAGAACCAGGAAGTCCGCTTCCACCGGATCGGCACGCCGCAGAGCGCTGACGAGCTGGTCTATGCCACGCCGGATCACCCCGACTATGGTCACAGTGCCGAAGTAACCAGCGATGGGCGCTGGATGGTGATCACCACCAGCCAGGGGACTGACAGCAAGTATGAAGTACACGTTCTCAAGCTTGCCAAGAATGGCAAATGGGGCAGGCCGCAAGTGCTTGTGGCTGGGTTGGAATTCGACTGGCGGCTGATCGAGGGGATCGGCGATAACCTCTACTTCATGACCAACAAAGGCGCGCCGAAGCTCAAGGTGGTGAAAGTTGATCTGGCTGCTCGGAAGCTGATTCAGGTCCCTTGTAGTACCCCCGGTGCGGTCGATATTTCGCGGCCCCAGCAGTCGATGACTACGTGCATTCCTGGCATTGCTTTCACTGACATCGTTCCCGAACGCGCCGAAACGCTTGAACGCGCGAGGATTGTTGGGAACCGGCTGATCCTGTCCTACCTCAAGGATGCCGCCTCGACCGCGCAGGTACTTTCGCTTGATGGCAAGCCGGTGCGCGATATCTCGCTCAATGCGATCGGCACAGCCTCGGGCTTTTCGGGGAAGCCCGGCGATTTCGAAACCTTCTATGCCTTCACCAGCTTCAACCAACCCGCCGCGATCTACCGGTTTGACAGCAATACCGGGGTCAGCACGCCCTTTGCCAAGCCCAAGCTGACCTTCAATCCCGACGACTACCTGGTCGAGCAGCGCTTCTACACCTCGAAAGACGGCACCAAGGTGCCGCTGTTCCTCGTTCGCAAGAAGGACGTGGCAGCGGCAGGCAAAGCCGTGCCGACGCTGCTCTATGGCTATGGCGGTTTCGATATCTCGCTGACGCCGACGTTCTCGGCGACACGGATGGCATGGCTGGAGGCAGGCGGGGCCTTTGCCATGGCCAACCTGCGCGGCGGGGGGGAGTATGGCAAGGCCTGGCACGATGCCGGGCGCCTGGCCAACAAACAGAACGTGTTCGACGATTTCATCGCCGCGGGCGAATACCTGATTGCCCAGGGGATCACCCCTAAGAATGGCCTGGCTATCCAGGGCGGATCGAACGGCGGCCTGCTGATCGGCGCGGTCACCAACCAGCGGCCGGATCTGTTCGCGGCTGGCAATGCCGCAGTAGGCGTAATGGACATGCTGCGCTTTGATCGCTTCACCGCCGGGCGATACTGGGTGGATGACTACGGCTACCCCAACAAGGAGGCCGACTGGAAGGTGCTGCGCGCCTATTCGCCCTATCACAACATTCGGACCGGGGTAGCCTATCCTGCCATGTTGATTACCACTGCCGATACCGACGACCGTGTGGTGCCGGGGCACAGCTTCAAATACGCTGCCACGCTGCAGGCGGCCGAGCCCAACGGCAAGCCGCACCTGATCAGGATCGAAACCCGCGCCGGCCATGGTTCGGGCAAGCCGACCGACAAGGTGGTGGCTGAAGGTGCAGATGTGCTGAGTTTCCTGGCGCAGTGGACCGGGCTTGGCCCGCAATAAGCGTGACTGGCGTCGTTCAGAAAACAAACGCGTTACCTGAACGTCGCCTGTCAGCCCAGTTCAGGCTCGTGCCACGGACGAATCGGTAAACCATCCTCAAGCCCGGACGCTCCCAGTCCGGCATTTGAAGGATGAAAAGCCATGAAGACTTTCACCAAAGCCCTGACCGGAACCATCGCGGCTGGCGCGATGGCGATTGCTTCGGCGACCCCGGCCTATGCCGACCATCGCGACCGCGATGGCATCAGCGCCGGCGATGTGATCGCCGGAGCCCTGATCATCGGCGGGATTGCTGCAGTCGCTTCGGCGGCGAGCAAGAACAACCGCGACCGCGACTATCGCGGCTATCCGGGCGACTACGGTTACGACCGGGCCGGATACGGCGGATATTATGGCAACAATGGCTACGGTCGCGGCTATGACAACGATGCCCGCTGGCGCGGGAACCCCCGTCAGGCTGTCGAGCAGTGCGTCTATGCTGCCGAACGCTATGCGTCGAGCCGCGGCCTGCGCGCCGATGTCACCGATATCCGACAGGTTCGGGATACCCGCTATGGCTTCGAAGTGAAGGGCCGAATCGCGGTTAATTCACAGGGACGGGGCTGGCAGCGCGGTGACGGCAACTACGGCCAGGGCTGGGGCGGCGACTATCGTGGGTGGAACCAGTCGATGCGTGGCTATGACAGCGGTTCGTTCGAGTGCAAGTACGAGCGTGGTCGGATCACCGACCTCGACATCGACGGGATCCGTGGCTTCTAAGTCGCTGATCTGAAGAGGACAGGCGGTTCAGGCCACAGCAAGCCTGGACCGCCTAGTCTGTTTGACAATGGGGCTTTGCATGCGTCGGCAGGGGTCGGCGGGCTTGCCCGCTGGAGACTGGGACATGACTCGCAAGACTTCGCGTTTCGCTGCGGTGCTGGCTTCGGCCGCAGCGCTTTCAATGACTGCAACTCCCGCAATGGCACAAGGTTGGGGCTGGGGCGGCGGCTGGGGAGGCAACAATTGGGGTCGCCACCATCACCATGACGGGGTTGACGCAGGTGATGTGATCACCGGGATACTGATCATTGGTGGGATAGCTGCGATAGCCAGTGCAGCCAGCAGCGCCAGCAAGAAGGATCGGCGCTACCCCGACGATCGTCGCTATCCCAACGAAGATACTAACCGTCGCGATTCAAATGCCGGCTACGGCCAGGACAACCGTCCTGATTGGCGCGAACGCGAAGGCACCAGCACTGGTGTTGGTGGCGGTATCGACAGTGCGGTCAACGCCTGCATCGACGAAGTCGCGCGCGGTTCAGCACGGGTTGACGGTGTCGATACCGTCAACCGCGAAGGCCAGGGCTGGCGCGTGCGCGGGCGGACCATGAAGGGCGGCGATTTCATCTGCTCAGTCGATGGCACTGGTCGTGTTACTGAAATCAGCGTTGACGGCAAAGCCTACTGAATGATCCAAGCGACCGCAGACTTGCCTGTCTCAGTGCAGGCGAGTCTGCGGGAACATCCATCGCTGTGACAGCTTGGCCTTGAACGGGGCCCATTCGCCCTCTGGTTGCTTCAACCGGTCGGCCAGAGCCACCATCACGCTGGGGTTGACGCCCAGCCCGCAGTGGCTGGCATGAACCTCGATATTCTCGGTCTGCTCGCCCTTGTGCGGGTGCTGGACCGAACCGCGCCAGTGGACGATGCCGTCGGTGCGGGTCAGGATTGAGGTGGTCGGCACCGGCGGGGCTTCATCCAGCCCGGTGAAGCGCCCATGCTTGATTGGCTCAGGTTCCTTGCCGTTGAGATATTCGAACAGGCGGCTGGCATTGGTGTGACGTCGATCGTCGTGGATTGGGCTGCCTAGCGAGATCACTTGACGCACCGCATGTGGGTGCAGCTTGGCGAGTTCGCGGGCAAAGACCCCGCCCAGCGACCAGCCGACGATCGAAACCTTGCGGCCGGTCTTCTCGAAGATGTCGAGCAGCAGGTGCTCCATCTCATGTACCCGGGCCAGGTCGACCCGCACATTGCGGCCCAGCTTCCAGCCATAGGCGTCATAACCCAGGTCCTTGAGCAGACGCCGCATCGGCTTGGTCGAACCGTCTGAGGCGAGGAAGCCCGGCAGCACCAGCACCGGGTGCCCGTCGCCCTTGGGCAGCATGCCCAGCAAGGGGCGCGTGGCGAAGAACGCCGCCAGTTCAAACACTGCGCGGCCTTCGGTCAAGGCGAGCAGCGGATGCGGTGGGCGGGCTTCGATTTCCAGCGCTTCGCGCGATGCAGTGGTTGCGGTCATTTCTTTTTGCTCTTCCCGTTCTTGGCAGCGCCCTTTTTCGCCGCGGGTTTTGTCTTTTCGGCCTTTTCAGGCTTGGGTTCGGTCGCCGCCGCTGCTTGATCCGGGGCCGGAGTCGCCTTTGCAGCATCGCGCATTTCGATGAAGCTGTCTTCGATGCACTGTGCGTAAAAGTCCGGATCGGGCATTAGGTTCCGGCAGGCAGTGAAAGCGATCGTCGCTTCCTTGCAATAGCTTTGCACCACATGACCCAGGCCCAGACCATCGGTGAGGCAAAGCAGCCCCATCATGCTCGCTAGCCGGGCACCGCTTGAATAGATGGGCACCGGCGGGCCGGGGACATTGGTGACCACCGTGGAGAAGGGCGGGCCGACCCGGTTGGCCAGGCCTAGGCGCGTATAAAGCTGCGCACCCAGCGCCATGAACAGAGCCGGCGAAACCTTGCTCATCTCGGTCATGTTGCGCGCGCCGATCGCGTCGGTCATCGCCTTGGAATTGATCGTCTGCGAATGGACATAGGCCAGCCGTTCCAGCGGATCGGCCAAATGGGTGCCCAGCGGCGCGATCATTGCTGCGACCTGGTTGCCCATGTCGCCCTTTTCACCGCTCGAGCGGACCGAAATCGGGGCCATCGCGGTCAGCGTCTTGTCGGGAAGGTCGTCGTGCGCTTGCAGATACTTGCGCAGCGCACCGCCGATGATCGCCAGGAACGCATCGTTGACCTTGGCCCCCGGTACCGCCTCGCGGATCGCCTTGATGTCGGCCAACGGGATTGAGCGGCCTTCAACCACCCGGTTGGGAGAGATAACGGCGTTGAACCGCGTGCGCGGGGCCAGCATCTCGCCGTGGAGCTTGAAATCCTTGCTCACCAGCCCCTTGATCGCCTTGGCCACGCCGGGCATCGCCTTGGCCGCAACGTCCAGCTGGCGCAGAGGATTGGCCAGGTTGTTGATCCAGCTCTTGGCCAGCAGCTCAGCGAAATTGGGCGGATCCTCACCCTTCCAGGTATCGGGTTCGTTGGGCGGGGGCGTATTGGGATCAAGCGTGTGGAGCGCCTCCATCAGGTCGATCCCGCTCATCCCGTCGATTGCGGCGTGGTGCACCTTGGTGACCATGGCAAAGCTGCCGGGTTCCACGCCGGGGACATTGTCGATCCCTTCGACGATGGTGAATTCCCAAGGCGGGCGGGAAAGGTCGAGCGGACGGGCGAAAATCCGCGCGGCCTGGATGCACAGTTGTCGCCAGTCCCCCGGCTTGGGCAGGGCAACGTGGCGGACGTGGTATTCAAGGTCGAAATCCTTGTCCTCGACCCAGTAGGGATAATCGAGGTCAAACGGTACGCGGACCAGCTTTTGCCGCATGGTCTTGGACAATTGCATCCGGCTTTCGAAAAAACGCAGGATATCCTTGTAGCGAACGAAGCCGCCGGGCGCTGTTGCGGGATTGTAGATCAGAAGCGAGCCGATGTGCATCGGCGATGTGCGCGTTTCCAGCGCGACAAACGATGCATCCATTCCCTGCAATTGGCGCAAGCGATCCGTCTCCCTCCTGCCGCCCGATGTGTCGGGTCTTGTGCGGTGCAGCGTAACACACCGGGGATGGGCGTCAACAATACCTTTCACGGTGGCTATGGGGTGGGTATTCGTGATGCCAATGACCAAGTCTGGCCGCCCTGATCAGCCCAATGCTGCCGAACGCTTCAACGAAGATCGGGCGACCTATACCGTGCGCGGCAGCCAGCCCGATCTGGAAGGCGGGGTGGCCGCGATCCGTGAGGTGCAGGCGACGCTCAAGCCCAAGCCGGGCGTCTACCGCATGCTCGATGCGCGCGGCGATGTGCTGTATGTCGGCAAGGCGCGGGCGCTGAAAAACCGGGTGGCAAATTACACCCAGGTCGATCGTCTGCCGCTGCGGCTGCAACGCATGGTCAGCCAGACCCGCTCGATGGTGATCGTCACCACCAACTCTGAGGCGGAGGCGTTGCTCCTTGAAGCGCAGCTGATCAAGCGGTTCCGCCCGCCCTACAACGTGCTGCTGCGCGACGACAAAAGCTTCCCTTTCATCCTGCTGCGCGCCGATCACGCCTATCCGCGGATCATGAAGCATCGCGGCGCCCGCAAGGCCAAGGGCGACTATTACGGACCCTTCGCCAGCGCCGGTTCGGTCAACACCACGATCAATGCGCTGCAGAAGCTGTTCCTGCTAAGAAGCTGTACTGACGGCTTCTTTTCCCGGCGCGACCGGCCATGCCTGCTCTATCAGATCAAGCGATGTTCGGCCCCCTGCGTCGACCGGATCGATGCGGCTGGCTATGGCGAACTGGTGGAAGAGGCGAAGCTCTTCCTCGGCGGGCGCAGTTCGGCAGTGCAGGCCAAGCTCAACAGCCAAATGGAAGAAGCGGCCGAGGCGCTCGACTTCGAACGCGCCGCGATGCTGCGCGACCGGCTGCGCGCGGCGACCTTCATCCAGGGCAGCCAGGCGGTCAATGCCGAAGGCGTGGGCAGCGCCGATGTCTTCGCGATCGCAAAGCTGAGCGGCCAGTTCGGCGTGCAGGCCTTCTTCATCCGCGGCGGCCAGAACTGGGGCCACCGCGCCTTCTTCCCCAGCCATACCGACGGGCTGGACGAAGCCGAAGTGCTCACCGCCTTCCTCGCCCAATTCTATGAGGAGGTCCCCCCGCCGCGGCTGGTGCTGGTCGATCGCGAACTGCCCGAAGGCGCGCTGCTGGCCGAGGCACTGGCCGGGCCAGCCGGGGGCAAGGTCGAGATTTCGGTCCCCCAGCGCGGCGACCGGCGGCGGCTAATGGAACAGGCCAGCCGCAACGCGATGGAGGCGCTAGAACGCCGCCAGGCCGAAAGCGGGGCCAAGGCCAAAATCTGGCGCGAAATGGCCGAGTTCTTTGAGCTGAGCGAGGTGCCGCAGCGGGTCGAGGTCTATGACAATAGCCACGTCCAGGGCGCGCATGCGCTGGGGGCAATGGTGGTCGCGGGGCCCGAGGGCTTCGTCAAAGGCCAGTACCGCAAATGGAACATCAAAACCGCGCAGACCAATGACGACTTCGGCATGATGCGCGAGGTCTTCCAGCGCCGCTTTGCTCGCGCCGCCGATCAGGATCCCGATCGCGATGGCGGCACGTGGCCCGACCTGGTGCTGATCGATGGCGGCAAGGGTCAGATGAGCGCAGCGCGCGACACGCTGGAGGAAATGGGGATCGAGGACGTCCCCCTGATCGCTATCGCCAAAGGCCCCCACCACGGCCGCGAGGGGCGTGAAATTTTCCACTTCCCCGACGGACGCGAGCGGATGTTGCCTGAAAACTCCCCGCTGCTGTTCCACCTCCAACGCTTGCGCGACGAAGTTCACCGCTTTGCTATCGGCGCCCACCGCGACAAACGCAGCCGCGCCATCAGCGCCTCGCCGCTGGATGAAATTCCCGGGATCGGCCCGGCCCGTAAGCGTGCACTGCTGCTGCACTTCGGCACCGCGGGAAAGGTGAGGGCGGCGAGCCTGGACGACTTGAAGCGCGCCGCAGGGGTGTCAGCAGCAGTGGCGCAGGCTGTCTACGACTTCTATCACCCGACCGGGTGAGCGGCCCGGGCGCTCAATTGGTCCAATAGATGTATTCCTGATCCTTGCGCCACGGAGCATTGAGCGGAACGTCGATCCGGATCGGAGCTTCGAGCAGGCCGGGCCACAACGGCTTGGGCATCGGCGCATTCTGATCTTCGATCAGTTTGCGCAGGAGCGCGACGCGTGCCGGTTCCTTGTCGGCCAAGTTTATTCGCTCGGTCGGGTCGGTGGCCAGGTTGAACAGCCAGACTTTGTCCGGCCGCTTTGAGACCTGCAGCTTCCAATCGCCCGCGCGCACTACCCGGTAGTCGCCCGAACGCCAGAAAGTGACCTCGCGGCGGGGGCCGTTGCCGAGCAAGTTGAAGCTGTCCATCACCCGATCGCCGGGCATCTGCGCTCCGGTAGCCGCAGCAATCGTGGCGAACATATCAAGATGCTGGGCGGTATCTGGACGCACGGTTCCTGGCGCGATTTGGCCGGGCCAGCGCATCAGCAACGGCACATGGATCCCGCCTTCAAAGAAGGTGCCCTTGAACCCGCGGTAGGGCTTGTTGAGGTCGGGGATCCCGGCATACCAGGCCCCGCCGTTATCGCTGGTAAAGATCACCAGCGTGTTCTGGTCGAGTCCGGTATCCTTCAGCTTTTGCAGCACATCGCCGATCCGCCGATCGAGCTGACGGATCATCGCACCATAGACTCGTTGGGTGTGATCCTTGATCTGCGGCAGCGCATCATAGTCCGCTTTGGTCGCCTGCAACGGGGTGTGCGGGGCGTTGTAGGCCAGGTAGAGGAAGAACGGGCGGTTCTTGTTGGCCTCGATCGCGGCGATCGCATTGTCGGTGAAGTAGTCGGTCAGGTGGCCTTTGGGGCGAAACCGCTGATCGTCGCCCCAATAGACCGCATAAGGCAGGTTGGCCCACAGATAGCGGTCGATCGGATCCCACGGCAACCTGGCGTCGACCACTTGCGGATCGTCGCTGGCGGTGTACCTGCCGCCGCCCGCGCGCAGTCCCAGGCTCTCGTCGAACCCTTGCGATGTCGGGCGCAGCGGTTGGGCTTCGCCCAAATGCCATTTGCCGATGTGGATTGTGTGATAACCGCGCGGCTTCAGGATCTCGGGCAGCATGATCTGGTCGTGCGGCACGCCCATGTCGGCATAGGCGGGCAGATCGTGGTTGAGTTCCTTGTGATAGATCGCGGGGTAGAACGGGCTGTCGCCCGCATGCGCCAGATTGCCCACGAACGAAGCCGGAACCGCTGTGAATTCAAAGCCGTAACGGGTCGGATAGCGTCCGGTCATCAAGGCCGCGCGCGAGGGCGAACAGGTGGCGTTGGCGGCATAGCCGTTGGAAAAGCTGACGCCCTGCCTGGCGATTGAATCGATATTGGGGGTCGACACGGCCCCGCCCGCCACGCCGCCGCCGTAGAGCGAGATATCGTTCATCCCAAGATCGTCGGCGACAATCAGGATCACGTTGGGCGGACGCTCGCCGCTCGGCGGCTCGGCGGGCCCGGGAGCCCAGGTGACCAGATGGTTCTCCGCAATCGGCTCGCGCAGCTCGCCAAGCATGCCGGGGATATAGATTCCGTACTTCTGCAGGCCGAGATAACCCGCGCCGAGCAGCAGGGCCACGGCCCCGAGCCATTTCATCTTGCGAGTCATTGCAAACCTCTAGACTTAGTTGTTGCAGGCCGCAGGGCGAGCAGCAGGAAGAGCAGGATAACCGGCACCATGATCAGGCTGCCATAGTGTTCGGGCGGATGGTGGCCACCGACTTTCCCTTCGCCAATCCAGGCCGACCAGCTGAGCAGAATGCGCTCCAGCAGGCTGACCAACAGAAACAGCGGCACCAGCGAACGATAGAACAGTGCGACAATCAGCGTAACGATGCCGTGGGCGATCTGCGTCGCTCCGGCCCAGGCGAACAGGCCCAGGATCAGTTTGCGGTTGTGGCTAAGATCGAGCCCGGCAATTGTGCCCGCACCGCCATCGGGCAGGAAGCTGTGGATCATCCCCGACACGATCCAGCCCACGCCATAAAGCGCCAGGAACCAGGCTGCATAGCGCGAGCCCTGGTACTGGCGATTGGTGCCGGGCGGGAGCAGCGCGGTCATGATCCGAAGCTCAGCAATGCCAGGTGGCCCAGCGCGGCGACCAGCGCCAGTGCCAGCGCTACGCTTACGCGCGGACTGACGTAGAATGAAACCACCCGCTGGCTCGGAAACGAGAAGGTCGCCAGTGTACCAAGGATCTTTTCCGGATGGGTATCCTTGAAAGCCGGGTCCATCACCAGCTTCATCATATCCCGCCTGCTGCGATACCGCATCAGGCCGAAAATCGTCCAGCCGGGATCGGGCTCGGTATTCCAGGCATCGACATAGCCGCCGACCTTGCGGCCGACCATCCCCGGGTGGCCGCCATTGCGAAACAGCACAGGCATGAAGCGTTTCGAATAGCGCTTCAGCAGTTCGAAGCCCTGGACCATCTGGCCGCTGGCTGGATCCTTCACCTGGTCCATCTGCGCCTTGACCAGGTTGAGCATCACGAATTCGCGCCCGTCATCGCCTTCAAGGAATGCGCGCAAGACTTCCGAACTGTTGCCGGTGCCTTCGAAGCGGCCTTCCATTTGGGTCATAAAGGCTTCGACTTCTGCCGGTTTGAGCGGGCCCGACCAATTGTCATACCACAGCCGGAACAGGACGTAGGCGGCCAGTGCTGCGACCCAGATCATCCACGCTGCCATCAGTCCGCTACCCTCATCCATCACTCAATTGACATTATATGTGCCATAAAATGACCGCAGAGGTCAATCGCGCTTGCATCCGGGCGCGATTGCGGTGATCAATCCGGCGATGGCCGTTTCCAGACTCTCCCCCGCTGCCCGCAAGCAAGCCCCGCTCGCCGATGGCCGGCGCGAACGCAGCCGTTCGAGCCGCTCGAAAATCGTCACCGCCTTGCTCGATCTGGTCGGCAAGGGCGATGTCTCGCCCAGCGCGGCCCGGGTTGCCGAAGTGGCAGGCGTGGGGTTGCGGTCGGTATTCCGCCATTTCGAGGACATGGATGCGCTTTATCGCGAGATGGGCGAAGTGATCGAGGCGCGGGTCCTGCCGATATTGCTTCAGCCGCCTGCCGGAGAGAGCTGGAAAGACAAGATGTTCGATCTGGCCGAGCGCCGGGCCAAAGTCTTTGAAACGATCATGCCTTATCGCATTTCAGCCAATCTCAGGCGGTTTGAGTCCCCCTATCTGATGCACGACTACCGCCGGATGCTGCGGTTTGAGAGCGAGTCGATCGAGGCGCATTTGCCGCAAGAGGTACGGGCCGATGCCGCTGCAGCGGGCGGTCTCATCGTGATCCTCAGCTTCCAGACCTGGCGGCTGCTCCGCCACGATCAGGAATTGCCGGTCGAGGCGGCAAAAGCAGTGGTGCGTCGCTTGCTCGGTGCCGCCCTGGCCGAGCTGCCAGACGGCTGACCATGCGCGCGCTGACGGCCCTGTTCGCCCTGCTGCTGCTGGCAGGTTGCGGGAATAAGCCTGAAGAGCAGTTGGCGACCTGCGCAAATCTGGCTGCCAATGCCATGGTCTGGGTTCCCGGTGGCAGCTTCACAATTGGCGAAGATCCGCAGAACCCCGAAGAAGGTCCGCCGAGCAAGGTCTCGCTCAAGAGCTTTCCGATCAGCGCTCACGAGGTGACCAACGCCGAGTTCGCCGAGTTCGTGAAGGCCACGGGCTACAAGACCTTGGCCGAGCGCAATCCGCCCAAACTGCCCGGCGCTCCGCCCGAAATGCTGCAACCCGGTTCCGCAGTGTTCCAGGCACCAACGACGGAGAACCCCAACTGGTGGCGCTGGGTGGTGGGCGCACAGTGGCGGCACCCATCCGGCCCGGGAGAGAGCATTGCGGGACGCGAGCGCGAACCGGTGGTCCAGATCGCCTACGAGGATGCAGAGGCCTATGCGAAGTGGATCGGCTTGGAGTTGCCCACCGAAGAGCAATGGGAATACGCCGCGCGCGCTGGCGCCGCGGCACTGCCTGAGCCGGTTGACGCAGAAGGCAAGCCGCAGGCGAACTATTATCAGGGTGTCTTCCCGGTGAAGAACCTTGGCACCGATGGCTATGTCGGCCGCGCCCCGGTGGGCTGCTTCAAGCCCAACGCCTTCGGGCTCTACGACATGATCGGCAATGTCTGGGAATGGACCAGCACTTCGGGTGCGCGCCCAGACGCCGATGAGCTTGCCAAGGTGATCAAGGGCGGGTCCTTCCTTTGCGCGTCGAACTATTGCGCGCGCTACCGCCCGGCCGCGCGCCAGTTCCAGGAGCGGGGCCTCGGGACCGACCACATCGGGTTTCGGCTGGTAGACAACAATGCGCGGCTGCCACCACATTGACCCCATATGGATAATATGGCAGTTATAGTGCCAATAATATCCTCGAACTGGAGAATCCCATGAAAGTCCTGCGCACCCCCGATGCGGCCTTTGCCGGGATCGACGATTTTCCCTTTGCGCCGCACTATCTGGAGATCACCGATCCGGATGATGGAACAAAGCTGCGCGTCCACTATCTGGATGAAGGGCCGCGCGACGCGCCGGTCGTGCTGATGATGCACGGTGAGCCAAGCTGGTGCTATCTTTACCGCAAGATGATCGCACCCGTGGTCGCGGCCGGTTTCCGGGTGGTGGCGCCCGATCTGGTCGGCTTTGGGAAATCGGACAAGCCGGCCAAGAAGACCGACTACAGCTATGCCCGCCACGTCGGCTGGATGCGCCAGTGGGCTGAGGCGCTGGACCTGACGCGGATGACGCTGGTCTGCCAAGACTGGGGCTCGCTGATCGGCCTCCGGCTGGTTGCCGAAATGCCCGATCGGTTCGCCAGCGTGGTGCTTTCGAACGGCGGCTTGCCCGAAGGCGGCACACCGCCGCGCGCCTTTGCGATCTGGCGGGCCTTTTCGAAATGGAGTCCGGTCTTTCCGATCGGCCGGATCGTCAACGCCGGGGCCAAGCGCGGGCTCAGCCCGGCGGAGATTGCCGCCTATGATGCACCGTTCCCCGACAGCAGCTACAAGGCCGGGGCGCGGATCTTCCCAAGCTTCGTGCCGTTCGAAAACAACGTTGCGGTGCCCGACCAGAAGCGCGCCTGGCAACTATTCGAGCGATGGGACAAGCCATTCCTGTGCTGCTTCAGCGACGGCGATCCAGTGACCCGTGGCGGCGAGGCTCGGTTTATCGGGCGCGTTCCCGGAACCAAGGGCCAGCTGCACTGTACCCTGAAGGGTGGCCACTTCATCCAGGAAAATGACCCGCAAGGCTTCGTCGACTGCATCCTGAAAGTGGCGAAGTTGTGAAGGTCTTGCGGATCCCTGACACGGCCTTTGAGGGGCTTGCGGACTATCCCTTCGCGCCGAACTATCTTGACGTCGAGGCCGCGGGGACGCCGCCCTTGCGGCTCCACTACGTCGATGAAGGGCCGCGCGATGCCACCCCAATCCTGTTGCTCCACGGGGAGCCGACCTGGTCCTATCTCTACCGCAAGTTCGTGCCACCACTCGCCAAGGCTGGCCACCGCGTGCTGGCGCCCGACCTGATCGGCTTCGGCAAGTCGGACAAGCCCAATGAACGCGGCGATTACAGCTATGAACGCCATGTCGCCTGGATGAGTCACTGGCTGATCCAGCTCGACCTGCAGGACATCACGCTGTTCTGTCAGGATTGGGGTGGCCTCATCGGATTGCGGCTAGTCGCAGCATTCCCGGAGCGCTTCGCCGGCCTGGTGATTTCGAACACCTATCTGCCCACCGGTGAAAGCATCGGTCCGGGTTTCGATGCCTGGCGCGCGTTCAGCCAGGCCACGCCCGAGTTCAAGACCGGCCGGATCGTCGCTGGCGGTTGCAATCGCGAACTGAGCGCCGCCGAAGTGGCGGCTTACGATGCGCCTTACCCAGATGAGAGCTATCAAGCCGGCGCGCGCCAGTTTCCCGTCCTGGTGCCGGTGACCCTTGAGCACGCATCGGTTACGGAGAACAAGGCGGCATGGACGGTGCTCGAGAGCTTCACCAAGCCGGTGCTCACTTGCTTTGGCGAGCAGGACAGGGTGCTTGGTCACCTCGACGCCGAAATCCAGCGGCGGATCCCCGGAGCCAAAGGCCAACCGCATTGCCGGATCGAGGCCAGCCATTTCTGCCAGGAAGATCAGCCTGAACTGCTGGTCGACCAGATCCTCAATGTTATCGCAGCACAGGAGTCCTGAATGAATGTCACCAACCAGATCCAACCCAGCCCCGAACAGGCCAAGGCTTTCTTCAGCGGCGAGGAGGACGGCCCGATGTGCATGGTCAATCTGCTTAAGTTCAAGGCCAAGGCAACTTATGTCGATGGCTCCGAGCCCGAGCTGTCGGGGCGCGAAGCCTATCTGCGCTATGGCGCGGGCGTGCAGGCCTGTCTCGCTGCGGTAGGCGGCAAGGCGCGGTTCACTGGGTTCGTCACCGACCTGATGCTGGGCGAAGTAGAGGAGCTGTGGGATATGGTCGCGATCGCCGAATATCCCTCGCGTTCCGCGATGCTGCAGATGGTCCAGTCGCCCGAATACCAAGCGATCACCAAACACCGCGATGCCGGGCTGGCCGGGCAGCTCAATATCCGGACCAAGGCGGTGGGGTGATGTCGTTGAGGAAGGCTAAGACTTAGCCCCCCGCATCGATCAACCCCTGCACCTGCTTGTAAAACGCCTCGCGCCAATCGCCTTCCGGTCCCTCGGTGGCGCGAGTCCAGTCAGCGTTGCTGGCGATAACCAGCTTGCGTTTGGGATCGATGAAGATGCCCTGGCCGAAGATGCCTTGCGCGGCGAAGCTGCCGTCGTCGTAGGTCCACCACTGGAAGCCATAGCCATGGCCGGGCTCACCGATGTCCTTCTGCTTGACGGTCGCCTGGGCGAACCAGTCATCCGGAACCACACCCTTCGCTCCGTTCATAACGAACAGCCCGAAGCGGGCATAGTCGCGGGTTGCAGCCTGAATACAGCAGCCGGCGATTTCGTGGCCCGTCTGGCCAAGCAGCCAGGTGCCTTGCTGCTCCATGCCCGCCGGCTTCCAGATCTTCTCTGCCATATAGTCCGACAGCGGGCGGCCGACGGCGGAAGAAACCAGCACCCCGATCAGGTTGGTTTCGCCCGTGTTGTAATGCCAGACCTCACCGGGCGGATGTGCGCGGGGCAGCTTGCGCAGGTAGCTGACCGTGGCATCCACGCCTGGGTCGGGCTTGGCGTTGTTGAACTTGGCGACGTCGGCGTTGGGGTCTTCGTAGTCCTCGTTCCACGCAACGCCCGAACTCATCATCAGCAGTTGACGCACGGTGACATCGTCATAAGCCGATCCGCGCAAATCAGGGATGTAGCGGCTGACCTTGTCCTCCAGGCTCTTGATCTTGCCATCCTTGATCGCCGCGCCGACCAGGGTGGAGGTGAAAGATTTGGCAACCGAAAAGCTGGTCCATCGGCCCTTGACATCAAAGCCCAGCCCATACCTTTCGAAGCGGACTTTGCCGTCCTGGATGATCACGATACCTGCTAGCCGCTGCTTCGCGGCGTAGTCATCGAAACCGGGAATGTTGAGCGGCTTTCCGGCAGGAAGCGGAGAGGGTGTGGGCGAGGGGGCAAAGGTTCGCGCCTCTGCCAATATCGGCAACCGGTCCATCGCCCGAAACGCGGCGTCCCGCTGGTCTTGCTTCCACATCAGCACGTCACGGTCTGTCGGCATCGCCGCCAGCAGGGCGCGGGTTTCCTTGTCGAGGCTGGCATACCAGGCACCGCCCGCCGCGAGCAGTGCCGCCGCTGCCCCCAATGCGATTATCCGTTTCTTCATCGCTCCCTCCGATTGATGGAATAGCCTCGACTGCTTCAAACCGCTGCGTAGACTGCCGCGATCAGGGCCTTGGCCCTCGCATCGTCGCGCAGGTTCGCGTCCATCCGGTTCATGGCATAGGCAAGTGTCAAGCCGGTATCCGGGTCGGCAAAGGCAAACGAGCCGCCCCAGCCGCTATGGCCGAATGCCGCTTCCTTCGGACCGAACACGCCGCTGGAATTAAGCAGGAATCCGGCTGCCCAGTCGCATTCGATCCCGAGCACCAGGTCCACGTTGCGAATTTGCCTGGCGGTTGCCTTGGCCAGCGCGTCAGATGACAGCAGCCCGCCTTCCGGCGCAATCAGCTGCGCGTAGATGCTCGCAATGGCCCGCGCGGTGCCGTGTCCGCCCGCCGATGGCAAGTCGGCCGCACGCCATTCGGGAGTCATGGCAAAGCCAGCCCGCAGCGGCGGATTGCCCAGCGCTGCGATCTGCGGCGGTGTGAAGCTTGCGGGGTCGACCGGCGAGGCTGCCGGCGGCACCAGTTCGGCGCAGCGATG
>Ga0209023_10002122_pt1 | contig 25462 bp, 6 predicted proteins | sample LakOneMetagenome_FD_187468 | JGI IMG/M metagenome (GOLD analysis project Ga0209023, IMG submission 187468) | Freshwater and sediment microbial communities from Lake Erie, Canada (SPAdes) (version 2) | ecosystem: Environmental > Aquatic > Freshwater > Lentic | place: Lake Erie, Canada | collected... | reverse complement strand
ATTTCACGCTCGGCACGAATGGCGTGTGGACCTACACGACCACGACCGCGCACAACGAGTTCGTCGCCGGCCAGACGTACACCGATCAACTGACGGTCACGAGCGCCGACGGCACGACCAGCACGATCACCGTCAACATCCTCGGCACCAACGACGCCGCCGTCATCACGCCGGCGGTCGCCAATCTGACCGAGACCAACGCCGTTCTGACAACCAGTGGCACGCTGGCGGTCACCGACATCGACAGCCCGGCCACGTTCGTCGCGCAGACCAACGTGCTCGGCGCCAGCGGCTACGGCAACTTCACACTCGGCACGAACGGTGCGTGGACGTACACGACCACGACCGCGCACAACGAATTCGCCGCAGGCCAGACGTACACCGACACCCTCACCGTCACGTCGACCGACGGCACGACCTCGACGATCAACGTCAACATCCTCGGCACCAACGACGCGGCAGTCATCACGCCCGCGGTCGTCAACCTGACCGAGACCGACGCCATCCTCACGGCCGGCGGCACGCTGGCGATCACCGATGTCGACAGCCCGGCGACCTTCGTCGCGCGGACCAACGTCGCGGGTTCGAACGGGTACGGCAACTTCACGCTCGGCACCGACGGCACGTGGACCTACGCGACGACCTCGCCGCACAACGAGTTCGTCGCAGGCCAGACGTACACGGATCAACTCACCGTCACCAGCGCCGACGGCACGACCTCGACGATCACGGTCAACATCCTGGGCACCAACGACGCGCCGGTCGTCGTCGCCGATGCCGCGACGACACTGGAAGACACGTCGGTCAGCGGCAACGTCCTGGCCAACGACAGCGACTTCGAAGGCAGCGCGCTCAGCGTCACGCAGTTCGCGATCGGTGGCAACACCTACGCGGCCGGTGCGACCGCGAACCTCGCCGGCGTCGGTTCGCTGGTCGTCAACGCGAACGGCAGCTACACCTTCACACCGTCCCTCAACTACGGCGGCGCGGTGCCGAGCGCGACCGTCACCGTCAGTGACGGCAGCGCGACCAGCACCTCCGCGCTGGCGATCACGCTGACCCCGGTCGCCGACACGCCGTCGGTCACGGTCACGAACACGCTCCCGGCCGCGACGATCTTCAGCAACGGCTGGGAGACCGCGCCCAATTCCGACACCACCTCGCAGACGATCTTCACGACCACGTTCGAGGGCTGGACGATCGTCACCAGCAACGACCCCACGCCCACCGGCATCGATCCGAACGGCTTCGAGGTCTGGAACAAGACCGACCAGGTCACGATGGCGAGCGGCAACATCCACAACGGCTTCAACGTCGCGGCGGGTGGCGGCAACCAGGTGCTCGAACTCAACGACACCAACGGCAGCGGCCTGATCCAGACGCTGGGCATCACGCGCAGCGTGAACACGGTCGCGGGCCAGGTCTACGACTTCAGCTTCGACTACGCGGGCCGCTTCGGCTTCAACTCGACGTACACGCAGCTCAAGGTCACGATCAACGGCGTCGCCGTCGACTTCAGCGACACCAGCAACGAGTCCACGCTCGACTGGCACAAGCTTCACTTCGCGTTCAACGGCACCGGGGGGCCGGTCGTGATCGAGATTCGCACCGACAACGTCGCGACCGACACGGGCGGCCGCGGCGCGTTCATCGACAACCTGATGCTGACGTCGCAGCAGGGCGTCGTCTCGGGCAATGCGGTCGGAGGCAGCAAGACCGACATCGGCCTGGGCAGCTACGTCACGAACCCGACACTGGCCGACACCGACGGCTCCGAGGCCGTCACGGTCAAGCTCTCGAGCCTGCCGAGCGGCGCGCAGATCCTCGTCGGCGGCACGCCGGTCACGATCGCCGCGGACAACAGCGTCACGCTGACCCCGGCGCAACTCGCCAGCGCGGTGCTGCGACTGGACTCGAGCGTGACCGGCGACGTCACGCTCAACGTCAATGCGATCGCGACCGAGAGTTCGAACGCATCGACGGCCACCTCGGCCACGCAGACGCTGCACCTGCAGGTGCTCGCGCCGATCGTCAACGACCTCGGCACCGTCGACCAGGCGCCGGTGGCGGTCAACGACGCGGTCACGACCAATGAAGACACGCCGATCACGATCTCCACGGCGTCGCTGCTGACCAACGACAGCGACCCCGACGACGTGCAGGCGACGCTGACGATCACCGGCGTGAGCAACGCGGTCAACGGCACGGTGGCGCTCGTCGGCAGCAACGTCGTGTTCACGCCCAACGCGAACTTCAACGGCGCAGCGTCATTCCAGTATCAGCTGAGCGACCCGTCCGGGAGCTTCTCGACCGGCACGGTGGCGGTGACGGTCAATCCGGTCAACGACGCGCCGGTCGCCGTCGCGGACACGGGCACCGTGTTCGAGAACGCGACGCTCACGGCCACGGCCGCGACGGGCGTGATCCAGGGAGCCGGCGCCGACAGCGACGTCGACAACACCACCGCATCGCTGGTCGTCAGCGGAGCGGTCGCGGGTGCCGCGGCGACCGTGACCCAGAGTGTGGGGATCAACACCTCGCTCAATGGCACCTACGGCCACCTCACGTTGCAGGCCAACGGCAGCTACAGCTATGTGGCAGACAAGGCCGACAGCCTGGCCGCCGGCGCGACCGCGACCGACGTCTTCAAGTACACCGTCAAGGACCCGGGCGGCCTGGTCTCCAACGCCACGACGCTGACGTTCACCGTCACGGGCATCAACGATGCACCCGCCGGTACGAACAAGACGATCACGACCAACGAGGACACGCCCTACACGCTCACGCGCGCCGACTTCGGCTACAGCGATCCGGTCGACACGGGCGGGCCGAATGCCTTCAGCGCGGTGATCGTCAATCCGTCCAGTGCCGGGACGCTCAAGCTCAATGGCGTGACGATCAGTGCGGCGACCACCGTGCTGGTCAGTCAGCTGGATGCGAATGCGCTCACCTACACGCCGGCGGCCAACGCGAACGGCAGCGGCTACGCCACCGTCTCGTTCCAGGTCAAGGACGACGGCGGAACGGCCAACGGCGGCATCGACACGGATCAGAGCGCCAACACGCTGACCTTCAACGTCACCGCGATCAACGACGCGCCGGCTGGCACCGACAAGACCATCACGACCAACGAGGACACCAGCTACACGCTGAAGGCCGTCGACTTCGGCTTCACCGACGCGCTGGACTCGCCCGCGAACACGCTGGCCTCGGTGATCGTCAATCCGAGCAGCGCCGGGACGCTGTTCCTGAACGGAACGGCGATCACCGTCGCGACGACGGTCACCGCCGCGCAGATCTCGAGCAACCTGTTGGTGTTCACGCCCGCGACCGATGCCAACGGCGCCGGTTACGCGACCGTCAGCTTCCGCGTCACCGACAACGGCGGCACCGCGAACGGGGGCGTCGACACGGACCCCACGCCGAACACCCTCACCTTCAACGTCACGGCGGTCGCGGACATCGTGGCCGATTCGGTGACCGTGAATCACGCCAGCGTCACCTTCAACCCGATCACCGGCCAGAACGAAACCAGCGGCGCCGACAACTTCGAGAGCGCCGGCCGCACGCTGACCGCGGTCACGACGCCGGCGCACGGCAGCGTCACGTTCGCGGCCGACGGCACGATGGTCTACACGCCGACCGCGGGCTACGTCGGCACCGACAGCGTCAACTACACCGTGACCTCGGGCGGCGTGACCGAGACCGCGACGATCACGTTCAACGTCGCGGTCGTCGCCGACGTGGCGCCGGTCGTGGACGTGAACGGCGCGGCGGCCGGCACGAACAACACCGTCGCCTACACCGAGAACGGCGCGGCGCTGCAGATCGCCAACTCGGCCTCGACCGTCACCGACGTCGACGACGCGCTGATGACGAGCAGCGCGATCACGCTGACCAACGCCGTCGCGGGCGATCGCCTGACGGTGGCGGGCGGCAGCGCAACGAGCGGCGCCGGCACGGTCACGATCGGCGGTCAGGTCTTCAGCTACACGATCGACCCGACCGGCACGCAAATCACCACCTCGACGCTCGCGACCAAGGCGAACTACGCGAGCTTCGTCGAGGCGATCCGCTTCGACAGCACCAGCGACAACCCGGGCGCGACGCAGCGCGACATCACGATCACCGTCAACGACGGCAATCTGAACTCGAACGTCGCACATGCGTTCGTCAATGTCACGCCGACCAACGATGCGCCGGTGGCCGCCTCCGGCACGGCCAGCGGCACCGAGGACACGCCGCTGGTGCTGAACTGGAGCCAGTTCAACATCAGCGATGTCGACAGCGCAAGTTCGTCGCTGTCGGTCCGCGTGGTCTCGCTGCCGCTGGCGGCCGGCGGTGCGCTGCAGTTCTTCAACGGCACCTCGTGGACCGCGGTCAGCGCGAACCAGTTGATCACCAAGGCCAACGTCGACGCGGGCAATCTGCGCTTCAATCCGGCGCTCGATGTCTCGGGCGACAACTCGTACGCGACCGCGGGTGTCGGCAACCTGAAGCAGGACCTCGCGAGCTTCACGTTCCAGGGCAACGACGGCGCGCTCAACAGCGCCCTGACCGCGACGATGACGATCGACATCGCGCCGGTCGCCGACGCCACCACCCTCGCCGCGCCCGCAGCGCCGGCGTCGGACACGAACCTCAACGCGCAGGCCACGCTGTCGACCGTCACGCTGCCGACCTATGGCGACAAGACCGACAACTCCGAATCGCACACCTTGACGATCGACGCGATCCCGGTCGGCGCGACGTTGACCGACGGCACGCACACTTTCACGTCGATCGCCGGCACCACCGGCACGACGCTGTACAACGAAGACGGTGCGGCGGCGAACAACTGGAACCTGGCAGCGCTGAAGCTGACGGCGCCCGGCTTCGTCGGCAACGCGGTGCTGGAGCTGACCTCGACCGCGACCGAACTGTCCAATGGCTCGACCACGACGGCGCATCAGACGCTGGTCGCGAACTTCGTGCCGACGACGACGCTCGCCGGCAACGGCAACGACGACACGTTGACCGCCACGGCGACACCGACGCTGCTCGACGGCCAGAACGGCAACGACACGCTGACCGGCGGCGCCGGCAACGACTGGCTCAAGGGCGGCGCCGGCAACGACATCCTGGTCGGCAACGGCGGCAACGACGTGATCGAAGGCGGCAAGGGCAGCGACACGCTGACCGGCGGCAACGGCGCCGACGTGTTCAAGTGGTCGCTCGCCGATCAGGGCACGACCGCCGCCCCCGCGGCCGACACGATCGCCGACTTCGACAACAGCGCGAGCGGCGACAAGCTGGACCTGCGCGACCTGCTCGTCGGCGAGCACTCGGATGCGGGCAACCTGTCGAACTACCTGCACTTCACCGTCAGCGGCGGCAGCACGACGATCGCCATCAGTTCGACCGGCGCGTTCAACGGCAGCAACTACGGGACGGCGGCCGACCAGACGATCACGCTGACCGGCGTGAACCTGGTCGGCGCGCTCGGCAATGACGCCGCAGTGATCGCCGACCTGCTGGCGCGCAACAAGGTGGTCGTCGACCACTGAGCGAGCCGGCCGCCGCCGGCGAGCCATCCCCCGAACCGGGCCCAGGACGCGCTGCGAAGCGCGCCTGGGCCTGTGTCCTTATCTGCCCGGATTGCGCCAATCCGGTGGAACAGTTCACGTTTGGACACAGTCAGATTGTGTCCAACCGTCAACCTCAGATAGTCTCGGCCGACAACGGTTCACCGACTATCCGAGGCGCAGTTCCATGCCCACCATCGTCCAAACGTTCCAAGGCCGGGTCACCGGCGTGTGGGGTCACGCCACCATCCGCACCCGCGACGGGAAGATGCGGGCGCTGCAACTCGGGGACGTCGTGCATCGCGGGGACGTGATCCTGACGAGCCCGGACGGCATCGTTCGCCTCTCGCCCGAAGATGACGGGGCGGCATCGGCGGGCAACGCGTCCGGCGCACCCGGTCGCGCCCTGGCGGCGACGACAACGCCGGACAGCATCGATCGCGTGATCGCAGGCGTCGACCAGAACGATGCCCAGGCCGCCACCGCGGCGGGCGTGACGGGCGGAGACGGCGCGGGCGATCTGACGCCCGGCCTGCGCGTCGACCGGATCACCGAGTCCGTCAGCCCGCTGGCGTTCGCCAACGGCTTCACCGCCGCCGACGTGGCGCGCGAGGCCCGCACCGCCGGCGCCCCTGCCAGCGTGGTCGAACCTGCGACACCGCAACCGGCGCCGAATCCGGGCATCGGTGCGGGCTCGAACGCGATCAGCGCCGTCGAAGAAGGGCCCGGTGTCGGGCTCGGCCTGCCCGCTCCGAGCGGCGTGACGACCGGCGCGAGCATCGTCGTCGATCACGTGCCGGCGATCGGCCAGATCGTGAAGGCCGACGGCACCGTGGTGACCGCGGGCACGGCGCTCGCGCCGGGCGATCTGCCCGGCCTGCGCTATATCCCGCCGGCCGACTACAACGGCACCGACTCGGTCGGCAATTTCGCCTACACCGTGAGCGATGGCGGTCGCACCGCGAGCGGTACCGTCGACGTCACGCTCGCGCCGGTGAACGACGCACCGGTGGCGATCGACGACAGCGCGACCACGACCATCAACACCCCGACGACGGTCTCGGTGCTCGCCAACGACCGCGATGCCGAGGGCGACCCGCTCACGGTCACGAACGCGACGCTCGTCCATCCCGCGCAAGGCAGCGTCGTCGTCAACGCCGACGGCACGCTGAGCTTCACGCCCGCGGCCAACATCGTCGGCCCGGTGCAGATCAGCTACACCGTGTCCGACGGGCACGGCGGCACGTCGACCGCGACGCTCACCGTGCAGGTCGGCGTGAACCACGCGCCCGCGGGTGCCGACGGCGCGCACACGCTGCCCGAGGACACCTCCTACGTGGTGGCGGCGAGCGACTTCGGCTACACCGATCCGGATGCCAGCCAGACCCTGGCCGCGGTGCGCATCGACAGCGTGCCGGCCGCCGGCGGTCTGCTGCTCAACGGGGTGGCCGTGACAGCGGGCACCCTCGTGCCCGCGAGCGAGATCGCGGCCGGCCATTTGACGTTCGTGCCGGCTGCGAACGCCAACGGCGCGCCGTACGCCAGCTTCACGTTCAGCGTGCAGGACAGCGCCGGCGCATTCGACCCGGCACCGAACACCCTGTCCTTCAGCGTCTCGCCGGTCAACGACCCGCCGGTGGCCCGCAACGACCTCGCGTCGACGGCGATCAACACCCCGGCGACGATCGCCGTGCTCGCCAACGACACCGACGTGGATGGCGATCCGCTCCAGGTCACGGGCGCGACGCTCGACGATCCGACGCGCGGCAGCGTGGCCATCAATCCGGACGGCACGCTCGCATTCACGCCCGCCGCCAACAGCACCGGCAGCGTCGTCATCCACTACACGGTGGCCGACCCTTCCGGCGCGAGCAGCACCGCGACCGTCACGGTCAACGTCGGCAACAAAAACCCACCGGATGGCGCGGACGCCACCGTCACGATCGCCGAGGACACGAGCCGTTCGTTCGCGCCCGCCGACTTCGGCTTCAGCGACGCCGACGCCGGCCAGACGCTGACCAACGTGCGCATCGACGTGCTGCCCGCTGCCGGCACGCTGACCCTCAACGGTGCGCCGGTCCCGGCCGGCGCGGTCGTGGGCGTGGGCGATCTGGCGAATCTCGTCTACACGCCGGCACCGAACGGCAACGGCAACGCCTATGCCTCGTTCGCCTTCAGCGTGCAGGACAGCGCCGGCGCGTTCGATCCGGTGCCCAACACGCTGACCATCAACGTCACCCCGGTCAACGATGCACCCGTCGCGCTGAACGATGTCGGCGCCGGGCCGGAGGACACCCCGCAGAGCGGCAACGTGCTGGCCAACGACAGCGACGTCGACGGCAACGCGCTCGTGGTCACGCAATACACGATCGGCGGCGTCGCGCACGCGGCCGGCACGCCGGCGACGCTGGCGGGCATCGGCACGCTGCTGATCAACGCCGATGGCAGCTACACCTACACCCCGGCGACGAACTACAACGGGCCGGTGCCGGTCGCGACGTATACCCTGAGCGACGGCACGGTCACGCAGAGCGCCACGCTGAGCCTGAGCGTCACGCCGGTCAACGATGCGCCCGACGCGGTCGATGACCTGGCCTCCGCCGCGATCAACACGCCCACGACGATCGCCGTGCTCGCGAACGACACCGATGCAGACGGCGATGCACTCACCGTCACCGGTGCGCTGCTGGCCGATCCGACCCGCGGCACGGTGGTCGTCAATGCGAACGGCACGTTGAGCTTCACGCCCGCGACCAACGTGAGCGGGCCGGTGCTCATCACCTACACGATCTCCGACGGCCACGGCGGCACCGACTCGGCCAGCGTGACGGTCAACGTCGGCGGCAACACGCCGCCAGCCGGCGCGGACAGCACGCACACCGTCAACGAGGACGCGACCTACACCGTCGCGGCCTCCGACTTCGGCTACACCGATGCCGATGCGGCGCAGACGCTGGCCAACGTGCGCATCGACACGTTGCCGGCTGCGGGGACGCTGCTCCTGTCCGGCGCGCCAGTGGCCGCCGGAGCGGTGATCAGCGCCGCCGATCTCGCGGCCGGGCACCTGGTGTTCGTGCCAGTGGCCAACGGCAACGGCTCGCCGTACGCGGCCTTCACCTTCAGCGTGCAGGACAGCGCCGGCGCCTTCGATCCGGTGCCCAACGCGCTGACGATCAACGTCACGCCGGTGAACGACGCACCGGTCGCCGTCAACGACACCGGCGCGGGGCCCGAGGACACGCCGCAGACCGGCAACGTGTTGACCAACGACAGCGACGTCGACGGCAACGCCCTGGCCGTCACGCAGTTCGTGGTCGGCGGCAGCACCTACGCCGCGGGCGCCACCGCCACGCTCGCCGGCATCGGCACGCTGCAGATCAATGCCAACGGCGCCTACACCTACACCCCGGCCGCCGACTACAACGGCCCCGTGCCGGTCGCGACCTACACGATGACCGACGGCACGGTCGCCCAGACCGCCACCCTCGCGCTCGACGTCACGCCGGTGAACGACGCGCCGGTCGCGGCGAACGACAGCTTCGCGACGAGCGAGGACACGCCCGTCACGTTCGCGATCCTCGGCAACGACAGCGATGTCGACGGCGACGCGCTGACCATCACCCAGATCAACGGCACCGCGATCGCCGCGGGCGGTTCGGTCGCGGTCTCCGGCGGCAGCGTGACGCTGAACCCCAACGGCACGCTGACCTACGCGCCCTCGCCGAACTTCAACGGCTCGCCGAGCTTCACCTACACGATCTCCGACGGCCACGGCGGCCTCGCGAACGCGACGGTGAACGGCACCGTGACTCCGGTCAACGACCCGCCGGTCGCGAGCAACGACAGCTTCGCGACCAACGAAGACACGCCCGTGACGTTCGCCGTGCTCGGCAACGACACGGACGTCGACGGCGATGCGCTCGCGGTCACGCAGATCAATGGCAGTGCCATCGTGGCGGGTGGCTCGGTCGCGATCGCCGGCGGCACCGTCACGCTCAACGCCAACGGCACGCTGACCTACACGCCCGCGCCGAACTTCAACGGCGCGCCGAGCTTCACCTACACGATCTCCGACGGTCACGGCGGCACGTCGAGCGCCAGCGTCAACGGCACGGTCGCCCCGGTCAACGACGCGCCGGTGGCCGTCAACGACCTGGCCACCACGCCGATCAACACCGCCCTCGCCAACATCGCGGTGCTGGGCAACGACACGGACGCGGACGGCGACGCATTGAGCGTGACCTCCGCGACGCTCGTCGATCCGACGCGGGGCACGGTCTCGATCAACCCCGACGGCACGCTGAACTTCACGCCGGCGACGAACGTCACCGGGGCGGTCGCGATCAACTACGCGATCTCCGACGGTCACGGCGGCACCGCGACGGCCGTGCTCACCGTGAACGTCGGCCCGAACACGCCGCCGAGCGGCGCGGACACGTCGTTCACCATCGGCGAAGACACCGGCAAGACGTTCGCCGCCGGCGACTTCGGCTTCAGCGACCCGGACGTCGGCCAGACGCTGGCCGGCGTGCGCATCGACACGCTGCCGGGCGCGGGTACGCTGGCCTTGAACGGCACGCCGCTCGCGGCCGGCGCGATCGTGGCGGCCATCGATCTGGTTCATCTCGTCTACACGCCGGCGCCGAACGGCAATGGCGCCAACTACGCGTCGTTCACGTTCAGCGTGCAAGACAGCAGCGGTGCGTTCGACACCACGCCCAACACGATCACGCTCAACGTCACGCCGGTGAACGACCCGCCGGTGGCGCAGAACGATGCGTTCACGACCAGCGAGGACACGCCGGTCACGTTCGCCGTGCTCGGCAACGACAGCGACGTCGACGCCGATGCGCTGACGGTCACGCAGATCAACGGCACCGCCATCGTTGCGGGCGGCTCGGTGGCGGTGACCGGCGGCACGGTCACGCTCAACCCCGATGGCACGCTGAGCTTCAACCCGTCGCCGAACTTCAACGGCACGCCGAGCTTCACCTACACGATCTCGGACAGCCACGGCGGCACGGCGAGCGCCACCGTGAATGGCACGGTCAACGCGGTCAACGACCCGCCGGCCGCCGGCAACGACAGCTTCACGACGAACGAGGACACGCCCGCCACCTTCACGGTCCTCGGCAACGACAGCGACGTCGACGGCGATCCGCTCACCGTCACCCAGATCAACGGCGCCGCGATCGCGGCCGGAGGCTCGGTGGCGGTCGCCGGCGGGACCGTCACCCTCAACGCCAACGGCACGCTGACCTTCAATCCGGCGCTGAACTTCAACGGCGCGCCCAGCTTCACCTACACGATCTCGGATGGCCACGGCGGCACGGCAACGGCCACCGTGAGCGGCAGCGTCAATCCGGTCAACGATCCGCCGGTCGCGCGCAACGACGTCTTCACCACCAACGAGGACACCGCGGTCAACATCGCGGCACTCGGCAACGACAGCGACGTCGACGGCGATGCGCTGTCGATCACGCAGATCAACGGCACCGCGATCGCCACCGGCGGCTCGGTCGCGATCGCCGGCGGCAACGTCACGCTCAATGCCGACGGCACCCTGACGTTCGCCCCCACCGCCAACTTCAACGGCAACCCGACCTTCACCTACACGATCACGGACGGTCACGGTGCCACCGCGATCGCCACGATCAACGGCACGGTCGTGCCGGTCAACGATCGACCGGTCGCCGCGAACGACACCTTCACGACGAACGAGGACACGCCGGTCACGTTCGCCGTGCTCGGCAACGACACGGATGTCGACGGCGACACGCTCGCCGTCACGCAGATCAACGGAACCGCGATCGCCGCGGGCGGATCGGTCGCGGTCACCGGCGGCACCGTCACGCTCAACGCCAACGGCACGCTGACGTTCAACCCGTCGCTGAACTTCAACGGCGCGCCGAGCTTCACGTACACCGTCTCGGACGGTCACGGCGGCACGGCCAACGCGACCGTCAACGGCACGGTCAATCCGGTCAATGATCCGCCGGTCGCGGCCAACGATGCGTTCACGACCAGCGAGGACACGCCCGTGACGTTCGGCGTCCTGGGCAACGACACGGATGTCGATGGCGACACGCTCGCCATCACGCAGATCAACGGGACCGCCATCGCTGTGGGTGGCTCGGTGGCTGTCGTCGGCGGCACTGTCACGCTGAACGCGAACGGCACGTTGACCTATGTGCCCGCGCTGAATTTCAATGGTGCGCCGAGCTTCACCTACACCGTCTCCGACGGCCACGGCGGAACAGCGAACGCGACCGTCAACGGCACCGTGACCGCCGTCAACGACCCGCCGGTGGGGGTCAACGACACCTTCACGACCAACGAGGACACGTCCGTCACCTTCGGCGTGACCGGAAACGATACCGATGTCGACGGCAACGCGCTCGCCGTCACGCAGATCAACGGCGCAGCGATCGCGGCCGGGGGCTCGGTCGCCGTCACCGGCGGCATCGTGACGCTCAACGCGAACGGCACGTTGACCTACACGCCGAATCTGAATTTCAACGGCGCACCATCGTTCACGTACACCGTCTCCGATGGCCACGGCGGCACGGCGAACGCGACCGTCAACGGGACGGTCACGCCGGTCAACGATCCGCCGATCGCGACCAACGACACCTTCACGACCAACGAGGACGCGCCCGTCACGTTCGCGGTCCTCGGCAACGACAACGACGTCGACGGCGATGCGCTGACGATCACGCAGATCAACGGCACGGCCGTTATCGCGGGCGGTTCGGTCGCGGTCACCGGCGGCAGCGTCACGCTGAACGCGAACGGCACGTTGACCTTCGCGCCGGCGCTCAACTTCAACGGCGCACCCAGCTTCACGTACACGATCTCGGATGGTCACGGCGGTACGGCCATCGCGACCGTCAACGGGACGGTCAATCCGGTCAACGACCCGCCGGTGGCGGTGAACGACACGTTCACGACCAACGAGGACACGCCGGTCACGTTCGCGGTGCTCGGCAACGACAGCGACGTCGACGGCGATGCACTGACGATCACGCAGATCAACGGCACGGCCGTCGCCGCGGGTGGCTCGGTCGCAGTCGCGGGTGGCAGCGTCACGCTCAACGCCAACGGCACGCTGACCTTCAACCCGGCGCTGAACTTCAATGGCGCGCCGAGCTTCACGTACACGATCTCGGACGGTCACGGCGGTACGGCCAACGCCACGGTCAACGGCACCGTGACCGCCGTCAACGATCCGCCGGTCGCGGTGAACGACACCTTCACGACCGGCGAGGACACACCTGCCACGTTCGCGGTGCTCGGCAACGACAGCGACGTCGACGGCGATGCACTGACCATCACGCAGATCAACGGCACGGCGATTGCGGTCGGCGGTTCGGTGGCGGTCACCGGCGGCGCCGTGACGCTCAACGCGAACGGCACGCTGACGTACGCGCCGAATCTGAATTTCAACGGCGCGCCGAGCTTCACCTACACCGTCACGGACGGACACGGCGGCACAGCCAACGCGACGGTCAACGGCACCGTGACCGCCGTCAACGATCCACCAGTCGCGGTGAACGACACCTTCACGACCAGCGAGGACACGCCGGTTACGTTCGGCATCCTGGGCAACGACACGGATGTCGATGGCGACACGCTCGCCATCACGCAGATCAATGGGACCGCGATTGCCGCGGGCGGCTCGGTCGCCGTCACTGGCGGCACCGTGACGCTCAACGCCAACGGCACGCTGACCTTCAATCCGTCACTGAACTTCAACGGCTCGCCGACCTTCAACTACACGATCTCGGACGGACATGGCGGCACCGCCAGCGCCACGGTGAACGGCACGGTCAATCCGGTCAACGACCCGCCAGCGGCGGTGAACGACACGTTCACGACCAACGAAGACACGCCGGTCACGTTCGCCGTGCTCGGCAACGACACGGATGTCGATGGCGACCCGCTCGCCGTCACGCAGATCAACGGGGCCGCCATCGCCGCGGGCGGCTCAGTCGCAGTCGCGGGTGGCAGCGTCACGCTCAACGCCAACGGCACGCTGACCTTCAACCCGTCGCTGAACTTCAACGGCGCGCCGAGCTTCACGTACACGATCTCGGACGGTCATGGCGGCACCGCCAGCGCCACGGTCAATGGCACCGTCAATCCGGTCAACGACCCACCGGTCGCGGTGAACGACACGTTCACGACCAACGAAGACACCCCCGTGACGTTCGGCGTGCTCGGCAACGACACGGATGTCGATGGCGACACGCTCGCCATCACGCAGATCAACGGGACCGCGATCGCGGCGGGTGGCTCGGTGGCTGTCACCGGCGGCACGGTGACACTCAACGCGAACGGCACGCTGACCTATGCGCCCGCACTGAATTTCAATGGCGCGCCGAGCTTCACGTACACGATCTCGGATGGTCACGGCGGCACGGCCAACGCCACGGTCAATGGCACCGTGACGGCCGTCAACGACCCTCCGGTCGCGGCCAACGACACCTTCACGACCAATGAGGACACGCCGGTCACGTTCGCCGTGCTCGGCAACGACACGGATGTCGACGGCGACACGCTCGCCGTCACGCAGATCAACGGGACCGCGATCGCCGCGGGCGGCTCGGTCGCGGTCACCGGCGGCACCGTCACGCTCAACGCCAACGGCACGCTGACCTTCAATCCGTCGCTGAACTTCAACGGCGCACCCAGCTTCACCTACACCGTCTCGGACGGTCACGGCGGTACGGCCAACGCCACGGTGAACGGCACGGTGAATCCGGTCAACGACCCGCCGGTCGCGGCCAACGACACCTTCGCGACCAACGAGGACACTCCCGCCACGTTCGCGGTGCTCGGCAACGACAGCGACGTCGACGGCGATGCACTGACGATCACGCAGATCAACGTCACGGCCGTCGTCGCGGGCGGCTCGGTCGCGGTCACGGGTGGCACCGTCACGCTCAACGCCAACGGCACGCTGACCTACGTCCCCACCCTCAACTTCAACGGCACGCCGAGCTTCACGTACACGGTCTCGGACGGCCATGGCGGCACCGCCACGGCGACCGTCAACGGCACCGTCGTGGCGGTCAACGATCCGCCGGTGGCGGTGAACGACTCGGGCAGCGGCACCGAGGACACGCCGCAGAGCGGCAACGTGCTGACCAACGACAGCGATGTCGACGGCAACACGCTGCAGGTCACGAGTTTCGTGGTCGGCGGCACCACCTATGCCGCCGGGACCGCCGCGGCGCTGGCCGGCATCGGCACGCTGCTGATCAACGCCAACGGCAGCTACACCTACACCCCGCTGGCCGACTACAACGGCCCGGTGCCGCTCGCCACCTACACCGTGAGCGACGGCGTCACGACGACGACGGCGACGCTGACGCTGGCCGTCACGGCCGTCGTCGACATCGTGGGCGACGTGGTCAACGCCACCGAAGACACGCCGATCACGTTCAACCCGATCACCGGCCTGAACGAGGCCAGCGGAGCCGACAACTTCGAGGGCACCCCGGTGCTCAGCGCGGTCGGCACGCCCGCGCACGGCACGGTGAGCTTCGCGGCCAACGGTGCGATCACCTACACGCCGAGCGCGAACTACAGCGGCCCGGACTCGTTCACCTACACCGTGACCTCGGGCGGCGTGACCGAGACCGCGACGATCACCGTCAACGTCGCCGCGGTCAACGATGCGCCGGTGAATACCGTGCCGGGCACTCAGGCCACGACCGAGGACACCCCCAAGGTCGTGACCGGCATCTCCGTCGCCGACATCGACAGCACGACGCTGACCACCACGCTCACCGTCGCCCACGGGGCACTCGCGGTGACGGCCGGCAGTGGCGCCACCGTCGCCGGCGCGGGGACGGGCACGGTCACGCTGACCGGGTCCGCCGCGCAGATCAATGCGGCGCTGGCGGCCGTCACGTACACGCCGGTGGCCGACTACAACGGCGCCGACGCGATCTCGGTCGCCACCAGCGACGGCACCGCGACGACGAATTCATCGGTGCCGTTGACGATCGCCGCAGTGGTCGACATCGTCGCGGACACGGTGACGGCGTTCGAGCACACCGCGATCACGTTCAACCCGATCACCGGTGCGAACGAGACCGCCGGGGCCGACAACTTCGAGAACGCGGGGCGCACGCTCACCGCGGTCGGCACACCGCTGCACGGCAGCGTCAGCTTCACGGCCGCCGGGGCGATCACGTACACGCCGACCGGCAACTACAACGGAGCCGACTCGTTCACCTACACCGTGACCTCCGGTGGCGTCACCGAGACCGCCACGATCTCGATCAACGTCACGCCGGTCAACGACGCCGCCGTGCCGACGTTGACGGTGACGCCGATCGGTCGCTGGACCTTCAACGAAGCGTCGGGCAGCGCGACGACCGACGCCTACAACGGCAAGACCGGCACGCTCGCCGACGAGACGCCGACCCCGGCCGCACTGCCGACCTGGGTCGCCGGCGACAACGCCACGGGCGGCACTGCGCTGCACTTCGACGGCGCGGGCAGCAAGGTGACGCTGGACGCCGCCACCACCGCGCCGCTGATGGGCACCGGCTCGCTCAGCTTCTGGATCAAGACCACACAGACCGGTGACTCCAACACCTCCGGCTGGAACTCGCCAGCGGTCATTGCCAGCGAGCAGAACGGCGGCGGCAACGACATCCAGTGGGGCGTGATCAACGCCGCCGGCCAGATCGGCTTCGGCATCGGCAACGTCGCGGGCGTCTACAGCGCCACGGCGATCAACGACAACGCCTGGCACCAGGTGGCCATCACCCGCGACGCGACGAGCCACCTCGTCAACGTCTTCGTGGACGGCGTGCTCTCGGCCAGCGGCTCGCCGAACGACGCCGCCTTCACGGCAGCGCTGAATCGCCTCACCAACATCGGCAGCGTCAACAATTTCGCGAACGATGCAGGCGGCACGGACCAGACCGATTACCGCTTCCTGAACGCCGACCTCGACGACCTGCGCATCTACAACCATGTGCTGACCGCCGACCAGGTCGCGGCGATCAAGTCGGTGGAGTCCGGCGACCATACGCTGGCCGTGGCCAACGACGGCGACGCGATCAAGCTCTCGCTCGCCGCCGCGAACTACACCGGCCTGTCGGTGCACGGCCTGAACACCGGCATGGTCATCTCCGACGGCGCGGGCGGCCACAGCGCGACGATCGGCGCGACCGGCACCGACACCGTCGTCGACCTGACCGGCTGGACCCTCGGCTCGCTGTCGGTCTCCGGCTCGGGTACCGGCTCGGCCACGCTCGTCTTCGACGCGACCAACACCGTCGCGGGCGAGACGCATGCGGCCACGCAGTACCTGAACATCGTCAACGGCACCAGCGAACTCAACGGCACCGCGGGCAACGACACCCTCACTGGCACCGCGAACGCCGACCTGCTCGTCGGCAACGCCGGCAACGACACGCTGAGCGGCAACGCCGGCAACGACCGCATCCTGGGCGGTGCGGGCAACGACATCATCAACGGCGGCGCCGGCAACGACATCATCTACGGCGGGGCCGGCAACGACACGCTGACCGGCGGGGCCGGCGCCGACACCTTCGCCTGGACGCTCGCCGACCGAGGCGCCGCCGGATCGCCGGCCGCGGACGTCATCAGCGACTTCAACGTCGCCTCGGTCGCCGCCGGTGGCGACACGCTGGACTTGCGCGACCTGCTCACCGGCGCCAACCACGTCGGCACCAACCCGGGCAACCTGGATCGCTACATCGACTTCGACACCACGTCGACCCCGGGGAGCACCATCATCCACGTCAGCTCGACTGGCGGGTTCACCGGCGGCGCCTACATCGCCGGTGCGGAGAACGAGACGATCACGCTGCAGGGCGTGGACCTGCGCGCCTCGTTCGGTCTGGCCGCCGCGGCGACCGACAGCCAGGTCATCACCGAACTGCTGACGCGCAACAAGCTCGTGACCGACGGCGCCTGATCGCGCCTCAGGCGTCGCCGGCCGCGGCCTTGGCCCAGGGGCCGGTGATGCCGTCGATGCCGCAGGCCCACAGCGCCTGCGCATCGGCCTCGCTGTTCACGCCTTCGGCGATGACCTGCAGCGACAGGCTGTGCAGCATCGTCGCGAGGCCCTTCACGAACGCGGCGCGTTGCGGATCGTCCGCCACGCCGTGGGCGACGGCGGCGTCGATCTTCACATAGTCGAGGCCCGCTTCGAACAGCCGCTCGATCCGGCTCAGTCGCTCGCCGGCGTGCTCCAGCCCGAAGCGCACGCCGGTTGGACGCACCTGGCGCGCGAGCTCGCGCACGACGTCGAAATGCTCGACCGCGGCGGCCTCGTCGACCTCGATCCACAGGCTGCGAGCGGCGCGCGGCGCCTCGCGCAGCACCGTGCGCAGGCGGGCCGCGAAGCCGCTGTCCAGCAGCGACGCGGGCGAGATGTTGATGCCGCGCGGCTGGCCGTCGCGGGCGATGTCGTCCAGCGCCAGCATCAGCGCGCGCTCGTCGACGTCGCAGGTCAAGCGGCCGCGCACCGCCAACGGCAGCCACCGCGCCGCGGTCTCGAACGGGCCGCTGGCCGCGAGCTGCATCCGCAACGGGCACTCGAGGTGCAGCAGCGCGCCGGCCGCGTTCACGACCGGGAACGACGCCAGTCGCACGCGACGCTCGTTCAACGCGGCGCGCAGCTGCTCGCGCCAACCGTGCTCGCCGCCGGGCACGAGCCCCTCGGCGGTGCTCGTGGAGACGACGCCGAACGCGTCGCCGCTCTCGGCCTTGGCCAGCGCGAAGTCGGCCGCCGCCATCGCCGCGCCGATCTCCTCGCCATGGCGCGTCTCGACCGCGCCGGCCGAGACGGACACCTTCGCCCCATGCGCCGGCAACGCCACGCGCAGCAGCTCGACGATCGCCTGCGCGGTCTCCATCGCCACGCTGCCGTGCGGCAGCGCGAGCGCAAAATCGGCACCGTTCAATCGCCCGACAAAGGCGCCACTGGCGCGCTCGGTGTAGGTCTGCAAGGTCTGCGCGATGCTGCGGATCATGCGGTCGGTCGCTTCGCGACCGAGCATGCGGTTGACCTCGGCCAGATCGTGCACGCGCAGCAGGATCAGCCCGCCGGCGGCGTGCCCGTCTTCGCGCTTGAGCGCGGCGCCGAGCTGGGCCATGAAGTGGCCGCGGTTGGACAGGCCCGTCAATGCATCGCAACTCGCCTGGCGGCGCAGACTCTCGACCTGCGCAGCCTGGCCTTCGAACACGACGCGCAAGCGCTCGACCATCGAGTTCATTGCGCGCGTCAGACGGCGCAGCTCGGGCACGTTCGGCTCCGTCACCGTAAGGTACTCGCCGCGTTGCAGCGAGGCGGCCTGCTCGACCGTGTCGTCCAGCGGCCGCCGGATGCGACCGACGCCGAAGTACGCGAGCACGCCGGCCAGCGCGCCGACGACACCGAGTGCCTCGGCCGCGCGCAAGCTGCCCTGCCACAACTCGTCGTGTGCGAACGCCGACTGGCTGACGACCTCGATCGACCCGAGCGCACGCCAGCCATCCGACACCTGGGCCACGCCGGGCGCCGACTCGATCGGCGCGAGCGACACGAACCACGCCGGCGCGTGCAGCGGCTGCGCCGTCCCTTCGCGCTCGAAGACGGTCTTGCCGTCGGCACCGACGAACCGGATGCGGCGATAGAAGCCGGTGTCGAACTGCGCGGCCGCCGCGAGCTCCATCATCTCGCGCTGGCCCTTCTGCTGCGTCAGCACCTGCGCGAGCGCGGTCGCGTTGTCGCTGTTCTTCAGCCGCAACTGCGTCTGCAAGGTGTCGCGCGCGGAGCTCACGACGACGGTCACGCCGGCCAGCAGTGCGAGCAGCAACGTGCCCAGCAGCAGCAGCCAGATCTGGCGGATCAGCGACATGTGCGCCTCCCTCTGTTCGAAACGGGTCTCATCTCAAAAGCCCTCCGCGCGTGCCTTGGCGAGCGCATCGCGCCAGCGCGACAAGCGCGCCACGGGATCGCCGGCGCTCTGCGCACCGACACCTTGCCACAGCCCATCGCTGTTGAAGCTGAACACCGGCTCGAGGTCGGGCCGGCGCGACGCCGGCCGAATCTCGCCGATCAGATTGTCCAGAATCAGCGGCTCCGCCCCCGGGGTCGCGTAGTACGCCAGCACCATGTGCGCGAGCACTTCGCCGCCCGGCCCGCCGATGGTCGCGCGCACGTACACGAGGCGCAGGCTCGTGACGGGCACGCCCACCGCGAGCAGGCTGAAGTACTTGCCGATCACGTAGTCCTCGCAATCGCCGCGGCCCTTGCCCAGCATCTCCAGCGGGCTGGCCCAGTAGTCGGTCTGGCCCCAGACGTCCTGGTCCGATGCGAACACGATGCGCCGGTTGAAGAACTGGTTGACGCTGGCGAGCTTGCTCGATTCGTCCTGGCCCACCAGGCCGGCCAGCGTGGCCTGCAGCGCGCGCGCACCGTTGACGGCCAGCGGCCCGTGCGCCTGCGCGGCCCGCAGCATGACGTCGGCGTCCCACGCGCGCGGCGCGAGCGACCAGCACACGAGCAGCGCGCATGCGGCGGCCGCGACCCAGCGTCGCCAGGGCACCGTCAGCGGTGCAGGCAGTACCAGTGCGGCACAGGTCACGAATCGCGTTGCATCTGGGGGCTACGCGTTGTTCTCGTCCGCGCCCGCAGCGACTTGAGTGGATTCGCAAGCCGATTCGCACGCCCGCGTGGCCACCCGAAATCCGTCGCCCGGCCCCTGCGGCAAACCCAGGCAAAATCGCACGTTTGCCAGCAGTGCGCACGGCGCCACTGTTGTGCGCGCGCCGACGCGTTGCAGGGACACGTGAATTTGTGCGCCCCGACGCGCAGACGCGGGGGAGCCAAGTCGTCATACATCCCTACACTCGCGCCGCGATCAGAAAAGAAGCATCAGAGGAAACCGTTTCATGACCTTCAACCGACACATCCGCTGCGCCGTCGCGCTGCTGCTGGCCGCAGCGGCCGCGCAGGCCCAGCCTGTCGATCCGCTGCGCACGACCGTCGAGCAGGCCCTGAACACCAATCCCGAACTGACCGCACGCTTCAACGCCTACCGTGCCTCGCTCGACGCCGTCGATGTCGCCCGCGCGGGCTACCTGCCGCGGCTCGATCTGAACGGCAACGTCGGCCGCGACAGCGACCGCATCACCACGCGCGACCCGGTAACGCAGAACCTGAACCGCCGCGAAGTCGGGCTCACGCTCACGCAGTTGCTGTGGGACGGCCTGGGCACGAAGAACGACGTCGAGCGCGCCGGCCACGATCGGCTGACGCGCTATTTCGAGCTCGTCGACGCGACCGAGCAGACCGCGCTGGAAGCCGCGCGCGCCCACTTCGACGTGCAGCGCTATCGCCGCCTGGTGCAGCTGGCGGAGGACAACTACGTCCAGCACCGCTACGCCTACCTGCAGATCCAGTCGCGCTACAAGGCCGGCGTCGGCCGCGGCGTCGACCTCGAGCAGGCCGGCGCGCGCGTGGCGCTGGCCGAGTCCAACCTCACGACGGAGGTCGCGAATCTGCACGACGTGACGGCGCGCTACCAGCGTGTCGTCGGCGTGATGCCGCCGAAGTACCTGCCGGTGATCACGATGCTCAAGACCAGCCTGCCGACGACGCAGGCCGAAGCGATGACGCTCGCCGTGCGCCAGAGCGCGGCCGTCAGCGCGAGCATCGAAGGCCTGCGCTCGGCGCGCGCCTCGGTCGACGGCCGCAAGAGCGTGTACCAGCCGCGCGTCGAAGCGCGCGTGCGCGGCACCGCCGGCCGCAATGTCGATGCGATCGCCGACCGTACGCGCGATACCGCGGCCGAGATCGTGTTGAGCTGGAACCTCTTCAACGGCGGCGCCGATCAGGCGCGCGTGCGCCAGCAGACCAACCTGATGAACCAGGCGACGGATCTGCGCGACAAGACCTGCCGCGATGCGCGCCAGACCACCGCGATCGCCTACAACGACACACGCAAACTGGTCGACCAGCTGATCTACCTCGATCGCAACACGCTCGCCATCGAGAAGGCACGCGACGCCTACCGGCAGCAGTTCGACATCGGCCAGCGCAGCCTGCTGGACCTGCTCAATGCCGAGAACGAGCTCTACACCGCGCGTCGCGCGTACGCCAACGCCGAATACGACCTCGGTTTCGCGTACGCACGCACCCAGGCCGCGCTGAACCAACTCGGCGGCCAACTCGGCGTGACCCGCGTGGACAACGTCGCGAACGACGCGGCGGGCTGGGAGATCGGCAACGATGCGCCGACGCGTTGCCCGGTGATCGTCGCCGAGGCGATCTCCACCGACCACGCCGAACTCGACAAGCGCGCCCAGCAACTCGCCGAGTCCGCCCCACCGGTGCCGCCCGCCAGGCCGGTGCCGCCGACGCAGACGGCACCACTGCTGCCGTCGGCTCCCGCAAAGAAGTAGTCGATCAGCGCTTGACGGGCGGCAGGTCCGTGCAGGCGCCTTCGTAGGCCTCGGCCGCCAGGCCGATGCTCTCGCCCAGCGTCGGATGCGGGTGGATCGTCTTGCCGATGTCCACGCCGTCGGCGCCCATCTCGATCGCCAGCGCGACCTCGCCGATCATGTCGCCGGCGTGCGTGCCGACGATGCCGCCGCCGACGATCGCATGCGTCTCCTCGCTGAACAGCAGCTTGGTGAAACCTTCGTCGCGGCCGTTGGCGATCGCGCGGCCCGACGCGTTCCACGGGAACAGGCCCTTCTTGACCTTGATGCCCTTGGCCTTGGCCTCGTCCTCGGTGAGGCCGACCCACGCGACCTCCGGGTCGGTGTAGGCCACGCTCGGGATCACGCGCGCGTCGAACGCCGCCTTCGTGTCGCCGGCCGCCACCTCGGCCGCGACGTGCGCCTCGTGCACCGCCTTGTGCGCCAGCATCGGCTGGCCGACGATGTCGCCGATCGCGTAGATGTGCGGCACGTTGGTGCGCATCTGGATGTCGACGGGAATGAAGCCGCGGTCGGTCACCGTGACGCCGGCCTTGTCGGCGCCGATGCGCTTGCCGTTCGGCACGCGGCCGACCGCCTGCAGCACGAGGTCGTACACCTGCTCCTCCAGCGCGCCCTCGCCCTCGAACTTGACGAGGATGCCGTCCTTCGTCGCCTCGCCGCCGACCGTCTTGGTCTTGAGCATGATGTTGTCGAAGCGCGGCGCGTTCATCTTCTGCCAGACCTTCACGAGGTCGCGGTCGGCGCCCTGCATCAGGCCGTCGAGCATCTCGACCACGTCCAACCGCGCCCCGAGCGTCGAGTACACCGTGCCCATCTCCAGGCCGATGATGCCGCCGCCGATGATCAGCATGCGCTTCGGGTTCTGGCGCAGTTCGAGCGCGCCGGTGCTGGTGACGATGCGCGGATCGTCTTTCGGCAGGAACGGCAGCTTCACCGCCTCGGAGCCCGCGGCGATGATCGCCTGCTTGAACTTCACGGTCTGCGTGCCGCCCTTGGCGAGGTCGACGGCGAGGTGATGCGGATCGAGGAATGCCCCGGTGCCCTGCACCACCGTCACCTTGCGCATCTTGGCCATCGCGGCCAGGCCGCCGGTGAGCTTGCCGACGACCTTTTCCTTGTGCGTCTTCAGCTTCGCGAGATCCACCTTCGGCGGCGCGAACGAGACGCCGAGCGCCTCGAAGTGCTTGACCTCGTCCATCACCGCCGCGACGTGCAGCAGCGCCTTCGACGGGATGCAGCCGACGTTCAGGCACACGCCGCCGAGCGTCGCGTAGCGTTCGACCAGCACAACCTTCATGCCGAGGTCGGCGGCGCGGAATGCGGCCGAGTAGCCGCCCGGGCCGGCGCCGAGGACGAGCATGTCGCATTCGACATCGGCGCCGCCGGCGTAGCTGGAGGCCTGTGGGCCCTTCGATCCCTCAGGGCGAGCGGGAGCCACGGGAGCGGCCGTTGGAGCAGGCGCCTCGCCGCCCTTTCGGGCTGAGGTATCCGAGCCCTGCGCGGCGCCGCTCGCCTCCAGCACCAGCACCACCGTCCCTTCGTTGACGGTATCGCCGACCTTGACCTTCAGTTCCTTCACCACGCCGGCCTGCGACGACGGGATCTCCATCGACGCCTTGTCGCTCTCCACCGTGATCAGCGATTGCTCGGCCTTGATCGTGTCGCCCGGCTTGACCAGCACCTCGATCACCGCCACGTCCTTGAAGTCGCCGATGTCCGGCACCTTGATGTCGATGAGGGCCATGTTCAGCCTTTCGCTTTCAGTTTGATGGTGTGGGCGTTGATCGGCCCACTGGAGTTCTTGTCGAATTCGCAGCCCGCGCGCACGCCGAGTTCGGCCAGGTCGCGCGCGTTCTTCGCGCCGTCGTAGGCGGCATACATCGCGCCGAGCGCGAACGCGCGGCCGGTGCCAATGCCCCAGAAGCGGTCGAACTCGAACACTTCGCGGTACGAGTAGACGCCGAAGATGCCGGCATGGTTGGCGATCAGCGCGGTGAACTGGGAGCTCTCGTACGGGTCCGCATCTTCCTCCTTGGTGTTCAGGAAGAAGTTCTCCTTCAGCTTCGGGTGCAGCTTCAGGAACGTGTCGAAGACCTCGTCGCGCGAGTGCAGCTTCAGATCATCCGGCGCGAGCGATTCCAGCGCGCGCCGCAACACCGGGAAGTGTGCGGTCGTACCCGCCATGCCGATCCACGAGTCGCCGACCTTGAACAGCTTCATGTTGGCCTCGTAGCCATGCGCGAGCCGCGTGTCCCCGAAGGTGACCAGCGTGTCGGCAGCGATGGCCACGGTGCCGCCTTTGCGGACCACAACAACCGTTGTCATCGGCGCCCTTACAGCAAGACGCGGCGGAAGTCGGCGAGCACCTGACCGAGGTAAGCATTGAAGCGTGCCGCCGAGGCGCCGTCGATCACGCGATGGTCGTACGACAGCGACAGCGGCAACGTCAGCCGCGGCACGAACTGCTTGCCGTCCCAGACCGGCTTCATCGCGCTCTTGGACAGGCCGAGGATCGCGACCTCCGGTGCGTTGATGATCGGCGTGAAGTGCGTGCCGCCGATGCCGCCGAGCGAGCTGATCGAGAAGCAGCCGCCGGTCATGTCGGCCGGGCCGAGCTTGCCGTCGCGCGCCTTCTTCGCGAGCTCGCCCATCTCGGTGCTGATCTGCAGGATGCCCTTCTTGTCGGCGTCCTTCAGAACCGGCACGACCAGCCCGTTCGGCGTGTCGGCCGCGAAGCCGATGTGGAAGTACTGCTTGTAGACGAGCTGGTCCCCGTCCAGACTGGTATTGAAGTCGGGAAACTTCTTCAGTGCCGCGACGACGGCCTTGATCACGAACGCGAGCATCGTGACCTTCACGCCCGACTTCTCGTTCTCCTTGTTGGTCGAGACGCGGAACGCTTCGAGCTCGGTGATGTCGGCGTCGTCGTTGTTGGTGACGTGCGGGATCATCACCCAGTTGCGCGCGAGGTTCGCGCCGCTGAGCTTCTTGATGCGCGACAGGTCCTTGCGCTCGACCGTGCCGAACTTCGTGAAGTCGACCTTCGGCCACGGCAGCAGGCCGGGAATGCCGCCACCGGTCGCCGCCGCGGCAGCGGGTGCGGCGGACTTCTGCGCCGCGGTCTGCACGCTGCCGGCCATCACGCCCTTGACGAAGCCGTGCACGTCCTCCTGCGTGATGCGGCCCTTCGGCCCGCTGCCCTTCACTTCGTCCAGCGGCACGCCGAGTTCGCGCGCGAGCTTGCGGATCGACGGCGAGGCGTGCGGCAGCACGCCCTTCGCGGCGGTCGGCTCATGCGCCGGCAATGCCGCGGTGGGGACGCTCTTCTCGGCCGGTGCGGCCGCGGGTGACGGTGCGGGCGCAGCGGCCGCGGGTGCCGCCGCAGGAGCCGCTGCGGGAGCCGAGGAGGCCGCCGC
>Ga0209023_10002121_pt1 | contig 25463 bp, 19 predicted proteins | sample LakOneMetagenome_FD_187468 | JGI IMG/M metagenome (GOLD analysis project Ga0209023, IMG submission 187468) | Freshwater and sediment microbial communities from Lake Erie, Canada (SPAdes) (version 2) | ecosystem: Environmental > Aquatic > Freshwater > Lentic | place: Lake Erie, Canada... | reverse complement strand
CATCGCATAGACGATGCGCCGCTGCACCGGCTTGAGGCCGTCGCCGACGAAGGGCAGGGCGCGGTCGAGCACGACGTACATCGAATAGTCGAGGTAGGCGCGCTCGGCGTAGTCCTTCAGCGGGATCTGTTCGTGGTTCGATTGCAGGTTCATCAGGAATCCGGCGTAAATAGCGCTGCATCCAGCGCGAACGTCAATCGCCGATTGTGCCGCAAGCACCGCCACGCAGGTAGCTTGCGCCCGGAGAGAGGCTGTGGATGTACCTTGGGGGCAGCGGTGCACCTCCGGGGAGCATCGATCATCCTCGTCAGGCGCAGCTGTTCCCCTCAGCGGCGCACCGCTGCTCCTCCGGGGCGCAGTGTTCCTCCTTCAAGGCGCAGGGCTGGTCCTCCGAGGCGCAGCGTTGCTCCTCGAAGGCGCAGGGTTGGTCCTCCGAGGCGCACCATTGATCCTCCGAGGCGCACCATTGATCCTCGGCGGAGCAGGACTCCACCAGCGAGGCGCATCGTTGGTCCTCCGAGGAACAACGTTCCTCCTCGATGGCGCGTGACTGGCCCCGGGAGGAGCAGTGTTGCTCCTCGGAGGCGCAGAGTTGGTCCTCGGAGGCGCAGAGTTGCTCCTCGGAGGCGCATAGTTGGTCCTCGGAGGAGCACTGGTTCTCCACGGAGGCGCATGGCGGGTCCTCTAGAGCGCATTGGGCCTTCGCCGAGCAGCCACGCCGGTGTAGGGTGGGCCCTGGTCCACCGATTCGTCGCGACAACCCGGCGCAATGCGGGCTTGGGATTTGCGCCGGGACGGATCGTTGCCCAGCCCTCGCGGACGATGGGGGCGCGATGGGCGGTGTGCACTCGAAGGAGGGAACCCAGGGTGATGGTCAGTCTGATGCTTGCAGGGACCTTGGCGCTCGCCGGCTCGTCCCGGTGTCCCGATGCGCGTCCTGTCGATGTCGCGTGGTCACATGCGTCGTCGATCGCGATCCGGGTGCGCAATGGTCCCTTCAAGGCGAAAAGAGAGGGCGACGGCGAAACCGGCGAACGCATGCGTTCCGGGGATCGCACGATATTCATCGGGTACATGGGAGGTTGTTTCAGTGACTGGGCCCAGGACGTGCACTTCGTCTGCCGCGCATTGATCGACGGCCACGAGGCCGAGATATTCAGGTGGAAGACCGACGCACAACCGCAGGAACCGGATCGCATCGGTGTCGTCTTCGTGCAGACGCCGATGCACCGCTCCGGCTTCTACGTGGACATCCCTCACGACGGAACGGATTTCAGCAGGGAGCTCGACGAATTGCTGTCGGTCCGGTTCATCAACGATCCGCGTCGATTGAAGCTTCTCCGGATCGACCGCGCTGGCCTGCGACTGACCGCTGTCTTGAGAAATGAAGTCGGCGAGGAGTTCAGCGCGGGCCTCGGCGATGGCGTGACGCGCGGCATCGGGTTCGGTCGCGGTCTGGTCTACCGGATCGCTCCCGACAGCGTGCGTGTCCTCGAATATGGCGTCGTCCGGGAGAGCGCGTATGTATTCTCGACGCGCGGGACTGTCCGTCGAGTGGCCGTGCCGCCGGATGGGGATTCGCCCCTCGCTGCAGACGACTCGGATCGCTGTGTGCGCAGGTTCGACGATCAGGCGATTCGGCGCATGGCCGAGAAGGCGGTAGCGCGGTATTCATTGAACGTCGACCGGCCTTACCGGATCGAAGTGAATTGGTGGGAATGCAAGTACTACGCGACCATTTGGCGAACCGACCCACCGCCTTCGCCGGACTCCGAGGTCTCGCTCACGTTCGACAAGGAGGGCGGGATCATCTTTCATTGAGACCGCACCGGTAGGGCGTGTCGGGCGCCGCGCGCATTCATCATCGACGGCACGCGTCGGCTCCCACAGTGGGCACTCATTTGTCGCAATCATGGATCGAGCCGGCGCTGTGGGGCATGCGGACGGAACGCACGCGTCGGAAGCGCCGCCGGACTGCGTATCGATGGGAGGGGGCGGACAATGCCGCCCGTGGGCGTGGCTCCGCGCCGGAGCCACGAGGGTTTTCTGGAGGAGACAACGTCATGAATATCGCATTGCGCCTGATTCCGCTTGGTCTCGCACTCGCATCCGGGCTCGCTTTCGCGGACGGTTCGGGCACGTTCTACAACGAAGGCAAGGCGATCGCGCTGAAAGGCGCCTATGCCTATCGCATGGCCGATCCATTCGACAAGAGCAAACAGATCACCCGCGTCGTGTTCGCCGACAAGGCGATCGACGCCGGAGCCCTCAAGGATGCGAACGATCGCGACAGCGCGATCGACGACCAGCTGCGCGGCGCGACGCGTGTGGACCTCAATCTCGAGGCCGACGGTTCGGTGCAGAACGTGAACCTGAGCATGGACGGTTACAGCGGCTCGCAGAGCGGCAGCGGCTGGTACACGCTCTCGCTCAAGCACAACGACGACAAGCGCGTCGAGGGGCATTTCCAGAGCAATGACGAGGCCGACAAGAAGAGCGGCCGCTACTACGACCTCACGTTCGCGCTGGACCTGCCAGGCGCACCCGATCTTGGCGCGGCGCTGCCCGCTGGTGGTGGCGACGCCGGCAAGGCCTATCTTGCCTATCTCGCGGCGTTGAAGAAGGGCGACATCGACGCGCTCGCCAAGTTCATGACGAAGGCGCGTGCGGACGAACTGCTCGCGCATCGCAACGACAAGGATTTCAAGATGATGTTCGGATTCATCCAGAGCCAGGCCCTGCACGATCCCAAGTACGTCAAGGGCAACAGCAAGGGCGACACCGCGACGCTCGAATACAGCGGCAAGGACGGCGACAAGAACGACGTGACCAGCGATGTCTCGATGGTGCGCGAAAGCGGCGCCTGGAAGCTCGCCAAGGAATCGTCGACGACGCACACGCACTGATGCGGGTGTCGGGGCTCGCGCCGGATTGCGTATCTCCAGTAGAGCGGGCAGCGTGGCCTGCCCGCCTTCCACAATCCGGGAGAGATGCGATGCGCAAACTGGCGATGGGCTGGATGCTGGTGGGAGGACTGTTGCTCGCGGGCGCGGGCCACGCGCAGACGTGGTCGGCGCCGGTGACGATCAGCCACGATGGAAGCTTCGCGTTCGACTCGTGCAGCCTGCCGAGTGAGACGTTGTACGTCGAGTACGGCTCGTTCTCGTTCTACGCGCCGGTCGCGGTGTACCGCATCGTGACGCCGGCGATGGGTCGCCCGCCGCTGATCCACTCATGGGCGCTGACGATGCAGCCGTTCGGATGGGATGGATCGTTGTGGGTGTGCCGGCAGCGCGTCGGCAACCAGTTGAACAACTGCGAGGACGGCTCGGACAACTGGGGCATCAACGTGCCCGAGTCCGCCACCGTTCCGGCCAGCTGGGGTACGCACTGGATCGTCGTGACGGGAAACATCGAGAACAGCTATCCGATGTGCGGACAGTTCGTGCTCAACGCGCACCGCAACTGACGAGCGCAGGTCGCGATGGGCCGGCGCGCATGGCGATTCGGCCTACCGCTGCGCCGACACGGCGACGACTTCTCGCTCGGCCAGGCGCGCGCGCAATTGCGCGGCGTATGGCGACGGGGACGCGAGCTGCGGATCCAGCTCGCCACGCAGCGCGCGCGCCTCGTCGATTTTCCCTTGCGCCTCCAGTGCCTGCACGAGCGAGACGCGTGCCTCGAGCACGCGCGGATGCGTCGCCGGTTGCGGCGGGCTGCGCAGCTTGAGGGTATCGCGCAGCAACGCCTCCGCGACGGCAGGCTTGCCGAGGGCCAGGTCCGCGCGAGCGAGCGCATAGCGCGCGAAGCCGTTCTTGAGGTGATCGGCCGGATACGCCTGCTGCGAATAGTCGAGCGCGGATTGCGCGGTCGCTGCCGCGGTGGTCGCGTCGCCGGCGTCGAGTTGCGCTTCGCTGAGACGCGCCAATGCGAGCGGCCGCCAGGTGTTGTGCGCCGGCACCGACGGCGGAAACTGGTTGGCGTTGGTGAGCATCTTCAAGGCTTCCGGATAGCGACGCTGCAGGCGCAGAAGATCTCCGAGCGAGGCCTGCAGCAGGTTGAGCCTGAGCGGCTCCGGTGGCTGCACGGCTTGCTGGATCTCGATCGCTTCGCGCAGGATCTTCTCCGCCTCGTCGTAGCGGCCGATCGCGGTGAGCAGTTCGCCGAGGTCCTGGCGTGCGGGCTGGTCCGCGGGACTGCGCGCTCCCTGCGCCTGTTCGCCGAGCGCGAGTGAGCGTCGCAACGCGGCCTCCGCTTCGGCGAAACGACCCGTCTGCGAAAGGTCGACCGCGAGTTCGTCGTACTGCGTGGCCAGTTCCCGCGGCGTCGAAATACCGGGTTTCTCCGCGCGTGCGACGAGCTTCTCGCGTTCGGGCAAGGCCTCGGCGTAGTGGCCGCGCCGTTCGACCATCGTGAGCAGGTTGCGCTCGGCCGACACCGTTTTCTGGTGCTCTTCGCCGACAACCTTGCGGAAGATGCGAACTGCTTCGCGCAGCGCATCCTCCGCGGCCCCGAGACCGTCCTTGCGCCAGGCCAGCACCAGTGCCAGTTCATTCAGTGCGTGCGCCACCTCGAAGCCATCGTCGCCATACACGGCGCGATAGGCTTCGACGCCCTTGCGCGAGGCCTGCTCCGCTTCGTCGAGTTCGCCGCGTGAACCGAGCGTGTAGCCGAGCAGCAACCACAATTCGGCGACGGAGTCGTCGTGGTTGCCGAGCGCCGGGACGTCGCGCGCGAGCGCTTCGTGCAGGAACTGCGCCGTCTGCGCGCTGTCGCCCTTGCCGTCGAGCGCCTGAGCGATGGAGATGTCGACTTCGGCGATCGTCTTCGCCTCGGTGCCGGGTATGCGCTGGAACAGCGCGAGGCTCTCGCGCGCATGCAACAGCGCGTCGTCGTACTTCGCCATCACGCTTTCCCACTGGGTCAACGCGAGCAGCACGCGAGCGCGCACGCTGTCGGCGATCCTTGGCGATTCGATCAGATGCTGCGCGCGCTGCAGCGCATTGCCGGCCCTGTCGGTGTCGCTGATGCTGAGGTACAGCTCGCCGAGCTGCGCCAGGATCTCGGCTTGCAGGTCGGGCTGCTGGTCGAAGCCGGCGGCGAGCTGCTCGCCCTTCTCGAGCAACTGGCGAGGGGTGATCGGCTCGCCGCCGTTCTCGCTCGGATTGGCCTGGCGGATCACGTCGCCGAGGAAGTGCTGCATCGTCTCCGCGCGGCGCGCCTGTTCGATCGCGCGCTGTGCCTCGTTCGCGCGTTCGCGCGCCTGCCAGATCGCGGCCGCGGTCGCGACGACCAGGGCAACGATGGCTGCGGATCCGACGGCGACGGCGACGCGGTTGCGCCGCACGAATCGGTTCAGCGCGTAGGCGAGACTCGGCCGCGCCAGCGTCAAGGGCCGATGTTCCAGCCAGCGTGCGAGGTCTTCGCGCAGCAAGGCGACCGACCCGTAGCGTTCCGCCGCAACGGGTTCGAGCGCGTGCGCGATGATGCGGCCGAGATCGCCGCGCAAAGCGCGCTCCACCGCCTTCGTGCCTTCGCTGGTTCGTGCTGCTGCATCGACGTCGGTCGACGCGTGGCGGGCGAGGTCGGCCGTGCTCCATTCCGTGGTGGGTGCACGCGCGAGGGTCGGCAAGCGGCGTCCGCTGACCAGTTCGTACAACAGCAGGCCGAGCGCATGCACGTCGGTGGCGGTGGTCACGCGCTCGCCGCGCAGTTGTTCCGGCGCGGCGTACTCCGGCGTGAATACCCGCGTCGCCGGTGTGTTTTCGTCGTTCGGATCGAGGATCTGGGCGATGCCGAAATCGAGCAGCTTGGCCGCGCCGGCGCTGTTCACGTAGATGTTGGCCGGCTTGAGATCGCGATGCACGACCAGTTGCGCGTGCGCGTGCGCAACGGCTGCGCAGACCTGGTCGAACAACTGCACGCGTTCGCGAATGTCCAGGTCGTGGCTTGCACACCATTCGAGCAGCGGCTCGCCGTCGACATACTCCATCGCCAGCCACGCACGTCCTTCCGCGACGCCCGCGTCGACGAACGCGGTGATGTTCGGATGGGCGAGGGCGGCGAGGATGCGCCGCTCGCGCGCGGCCAGGCGCGGCGCGCCAGTGGCGCCGCGATCGAGCAGTTTCAGCGCCACCAACTGGGTGAAATCCGCGCCGCTGCGTTCTGCGAGATACACGGTCCCCATGCCGCCCGCGCCGAGCTGGCGCAACAGGCGGAACGGGCCGACGCTGGTCGGCGGCTGGTCATGGGGATCGAGCAGGCGTTCGACCGGACCGCCAAGCGCATCGGTCAGCGCGCTGGCGGTTTCGGACAGCAAGGCGCGTGCGGCGCCGGCCAGCGCGGCGGCTTCGCCCGCGATGCGATCAAGTTCGCGTTCGCGTTGTTCGGCGGACAGCGCTTCGACGCGCGCGATCAGCTCGCGTACTTCGCGCCAGCGCTGCGCGGCGAACAGCGGCTCGCGACCGCTTTCGCTCACGGCTTCCCGCCGAGGGCCAGGCGCAGGTAGTTGCGCGCGAGGTCGAGTTCGCGGTGCACGGTGCGTTCGGTCACGCCGCGCAGGTCGGCGATCTCCTGTGCCGAGAGGCCGCCGAACATGCGCCAAACGAAGACCTCGGCGAGTTCAGGGTCCTGCTTTTCGAGTGCGCCGAGCGCCTGGTCGAGCGCGAGTGCCTGCTGCGCATCGGCGTGCGCGTCCGGCATGCTGTCGTCGAGTTCGGTGCGGATCAGGTCGCCGCCCCGTTTCTCGGCGAGGCGCTCGCGCGCGTGGTCGATCACGGTCTGGCGCATCGCGCGCGCGGCGAGGTTGAAGAAGTGCCGCCGGTCGTTGATCGAATCGAGGCGACCGCGCGCGAGTTTCAGGAACGCCTCGTTGACGAGTGCGGTCGGGGTCAGCGTCGCCTGCGGGCCGGCACGACCGAGCTGGCGTGCGGCGACGCGGCGCAGTTCCGCATAGATCTCGGCGTAGGCACGGCCACCGGCTTCGCGGTCGCCGCTGCCGGCAGCACGCAACCATTCGGTGAGAGGAGTCTGCTCGTCCACCGGCGGCCCCGCGTCGTGTCAGGCGATGCCGCGCAGCATAGCGCAGGCGCTAGCGTGCCGGTGCGGACAACTGCCGGGCCAGGTCGAGCGTCTGGGGGTGGTTCTCACCGTACACGCGCCGGAAGACCGCGAGCGCGTCCTCGCGCATCGCGCGCTCCTCCGCGTGCTTGCCCGCACGCGCCAGCACATCGGCCAGCAGCAGGTTGATGTCGCCACGCCGGACACTGTCCGCGCGCGGGCTGGCGAGCAGGCGTTCGCGGGCTTCGCGCGCGATGCGCTCCCCCTCGGCCTGGTTTCCTTCGGCCGCGATCGCGGCTCCCCACGCCGCATCGGCCCACGCGATGTACTGGATGTCGCCGCCGCTGCCGGGCAGGGCCAGGGCACGACGGGCTTCTTCGAGGGTGGCACGCGCCGCAGCGGGATCGGCATGCAGCTCGGCCAGACCGAGTACCAGCTCACCCGAACCGCGGCGCGGATTGTTCGCATTGAGCGCGCGCGCCTCGCGCAGGGTGGCGATCGCCGCCGGGTAGTCGCGCGCGCGAAATTGGCTGGAGCCAAGTGCCGAGAGCGTGTTGCCGATCATGCCGGCGCCGGGCTTCAGCGTCGCGCGTGCGAGCTCGACCGCGCCACGCAATGTCGCGATTGCCTCGGTCGAGTGGCCGGTATAGGACTGCGCCAGTCCGAGCACGTTGTCGACATAGATGCTGCGTGGATGGCGTGCGCCGGCAGTTCGCTCGAGCATTGCGTGCGCGCGCTGGGCGAGACTCTCGGCTTGTGCGAAGTCCTCGTCATAGAGCCTGTCCGCCGCGAGGTTCATCAGGTCCATCGCGATGTCGGGGCTGTCCGGACCCTCGCGCTCGATGCGCTCGCGCAGCACCTCTTCGTGCATCGCCCGTGCGCTCGCATGGTCGCCATGCAGGTTCGCGATCTTGGCGAGACCGGTCACGGCATCGATGCGATCGTTGCGGTAGGACGCGTCACTCCCCTGCAGCAGCGCGTGCGCTTCGGTGAATGCGGCCTGCGCGCCCTCGATGTCGCGGTTGTCCTCCCGCGCGCGCGCCAGCAGGGTCAGGATCGCACCGATGCGGGCCGGTTCGCTATGCGGCAGCGCGCGCAGCTGGGCGACACTGCGTTCGAGCAGCGCCAGTGCCTGCGCCTGGTCGCCCGAGTTGAGCAGGGCGGTGGCGATAGTCGCGCGCAGCTGCGCCTGCATCTGCGGCGCATTGCCGAATTCCTTGTCGACCTGGGTGGCGGCTGCATGCAGCAGGTCGACGGCCTTGCCGCCTCCGCTCGAGACCTTGAACGGATCCGCGCTCGCGAACAGATTCGACAGGAATGCACGCGCATGCTCGGCGTCGGCGGCCATCCTGCGCGCGCGTTGCGCCTGCCACAACGCGACGCCACTCAGACAAAGCAGGGCCGCAAACGCAGTCGCACCGAGCAGGACCAGCGCGCGGTTGCGGCGCACGAAGCGGCTGGCGAGATAGCCCAAGCCCGGTCTGCCAATGCTGAGCGGTCGATGCTCGAGCCAGCGGCGGATGTCCTCGCGCATCAACGCCGCCGACACGTAGCGCTGGGCCGGTTGGGGTGCCAGCGCATGCACGATGATCCTCCCGAGGTCTCCGCGCAGGACGCGCGTCATCGCGACCGCATCGTGCGCCGGAGGCAAGGTCGGGGCGTTGCCCGATGCCGAGCGCACGCGCGTCGCATTGCGCGCCAGTTCGCCGGTGGTCCATTCGTGCGGGTTCTCGGCACGATCGAGCATCGGCAGGCGGCAATCGGCGACCAGTTCGTAGAGGATCAATCCGAGGCCGTGCACATCCGTCGCGGCCGTCGCCCGTTCGCCGCGCAACTGTTCGGGCGCAGCGTATTCGGGTGTGAAGACGCGCGTTGCAGGCGCGTCCGTGTCGTTCGGTTCGATCACCTGCGCGATGCCGAAATCGAGCAGCTTGGCGGTTCCTTCGCCCGTGACCATGACGTTGGCGGGCTTGAGGTCACGATGCACCACCAGTTGCGCATGCGCGTGGGCCACCGCCGCGCAGATCTGCGCGAACAATCCGACGCGTTCGCGAACGCCGAGATCGTGTTCGCGGCAATAGTCGAGCAGCGGCTTGCCATCGACATACTCCATCGCAAGCCAGGGGCGGCCGTCGTCATGGCCCGCATCGATGAACGCGGTGATGTTCGGGTGCACGAGGCTGGCGAGGACGCGACGCTCGCGCGCGGCGATCGCCGGGGCGTCGTGCGTGTTGCGATCGAGCAGTTTCAGCGCGATCCGCTGCGTGAAATCCGCCTCGCAGCGCTGCGCGAGGTAGACCGATCCCATGCCGCCCACGCCGATTCGCGCGAGCAGGCGAAACGGGCCGATCCGCCCCGGCATGTCCGCGGACAGGGGCGGCAGCATCCGCGTCAGCACCGCATCGATGCGTTCGGTCGCCGTCGTCGCGGCGGGCGGTTGCAGCAGCGCACGCGCGGCAGCGGCGAGTTCGGGATCCTCGCGTGCAACGCGCTCGAGGCGGGGCGCCTGGTCTGCCGGCAGCAGGTCGTCGAGGTCGGCGATCAGCGCGCGCAGGTCGCGCCAGCGTTCCGGCCCGAACAGGGGCACCTTGTCGTGATCCATCCAGCCCCCCGGGAACGCCGAGTGCGCGGCGCGCTGCGGCCTCGAGCATAGCGCAGCCGCTGCTGTCGGCAATCGCGCGGCGTTGCGTTTCCCTGGGACATGGGAACCGGAGAGAGTCGATGAAGCCGTCGGATCGGACTAGGCCGCGTGCGCGTGCCGCGGTGGTTGGCTGGCTGTTCGGCCTCGGCCTGGCCCTGGCGGCCGGACCGGCGGCAGCGGCGATCGAGTACTGCGTCGGTTCGGTCGACGAGCTGTCCACCGCCCTGACGGTTGCGACGTCGCCGACCGGGCAGACGATCATGATCAAGCTCAAGCAGGGCACCTACCACGTCGGCGGTTCGTTCCTGATGAACTGGCACGAGTACAACGCGATGCGCTGGCTCGGTGGCTACAACGCCGATTGCTCGGATCGCAGCGTGCGCCCCGCCAACACGATCATCGACGGTGACGGCGGCCACATGGACGGCCTGCGCATGCACGGCGACCTCCGCATCGAGGGTCTGCGTTTCCAGAACATGAGCGGCAACGGCGGCAGCGTCTTCATCGATACCTGGGACGGTACCGAAGACTCGGACATCCACATCTTCAGCAATGAATTCCTCGGTATCGGCTTTTTCACCACCAGCTACGACGGCGACGGCATCTACGTGCAATTCGTCAACAACCTCGTGAGTGGCGCGCCATACGACGGCTTCGGCGCGCTGGAAGGCTACAGCTCGAACGTGTTCGTGTACCTGGCCAACAACACGATCGTCAACAGCGGCGAACGCGGGATCTACATCGAGAGCGACGGCGTCAATACGCTGGCGAACAGCGTGGTGTGGAACAACCCGACGCGCGATGTCTGGATCGACGGCGACACCGATGGGAATCCCGGCGAAGCGCGCTACTACGACATGCTGTACGGCGACCGTTACGGTGACGAAGGGGCGGGCTCGTACGGCACGCTGCACGACGATCCGCAATTCGTGGGCGCAAGCAATTTCCGCCTGAAACCTGCATCGCCGGGCGTCAACTCGGGCGCGACGGTGAATCCGAGCGCGGGCGTCGACCTCGACGGACACGCGCGCGTGATCGGTTCGGCGCCCGATCGAGGCGCCTACGAGGCGCTGGTCGACGACACAATCCCGACCACGCTGACGGTGACGAACACCAACGACAGCGGCACCGGTTCGCTGCGCCAGGCGATCCTCGATGCGAATGCGAACCCCGACTACAGTTTCATCAACTTCGACATTCCAGGTGGCTGTCCGCAGACGATCGCAGTTGCCAGTGCGTTGCCGACGATCACGCAGGGTGTGCGGATCGATGCCTACACCCAGCCTGGCAGCGTCGCGAACACGCACGCCACCGGGGACAATGCGACGCGCTGCGTGATACTCGCTGGAGGAGGCGCAGTCGCCACCGGCCTGGCCTTTGGCGGCGCGAGTTCGAGCCAGTTCTGGTTGCAGGGAATCGCGATCGGCGGTTTCACGAGCGCAGGCCTGCGGCTGTCCGGCGGTACCGACGATCTCGTGTGGGGCAACCAGTTCGGCGGCAAGGTCGGTGCGACGTCGTTGGCCGGCAACGGCAGCGGCATCGTGCTGACCTCGATCGCGACATCGGCATCGATCGGCGGCGACGCGGTCGTGCAGCGCAATGTCATTGCAGGCTCGAGCGGCAACGGCATCGTGACCGGTTCGGTGAGCTTCTTCTCGTCGACCGGCAACGAGATCGTCAACAACCTCATCGGTGCCTACGGCGCCGGCGCGATCGCTGCGGGCAACGGCACGGGCATCTGGCTCGGCACCAGCGGCAACACGGTGCGCGACAACATGATCGTCAACAGTACGCTCGACGGCGTGCACCTGGAAGGTGCATCCGCGAACGGAAACACGATCGAGCGCAACCGCATCGGTCGGGTCGAAACGATCTGCATTCCGATCCCGGTACCGCATTGCTTCGCGGACTCGGCGCCGAACCTGCGCCACGGCGTGCGCATCGCCGGCGACGCGCACGACAACGTCGTTTCGTTGAACAGTGTCTGGAACAGCGCGCAGATGGGTATCTCGGTCGGCGGCAGCGGCAAGGGCAACCGGCTGTCGGCGAACTCCGTGTACAAGAGCGCGCAGTACGGCATCGATCTCGATGGTTCCGGCCTCAACGACAACGACGCCGCGCCCGCGGCGCAGAACCAGCCGAACCGTGGTCTCAACTATCCGGACATTGCACGCGTCTACGGCGGCAACCACGCCGGCTGGGTCGAGGGTTCGCTCGACTCGATACCCGCTTCCTACCTGATCCAGGTATTCACCTCGGCGCTGGCCGACAACGAACCGAACGGCGAGGGCGAGGTGTACCTGCGCAGTGGCCTCGCCTCGATCTTCAGTGCCCCCGCGGGGCAGAACGGCCATGCGAATTTCCGCATCGCGTTCTCGAGCCCGAACGTCGCGCTGAAAGGGCGCCGCTTTGCGTTGACCGCCATCGATTCGAACGGCAACACGTCGGAGTTCTCGTTCAGCCAGCCGTACCTGTGCGACGTGATCTTCCGCAACGGTTACGACAACGCAGAGGGAGACAGCTGTGCACCATGACTTCAACCGGCGACGCGATCGATCGATCGCGCTGGTCGTACTGCTCGGGGCGGCTGCCCCTGCGAGTGCTGCGACGTTCGCGGTATCCAGTGCCGCCGACAGTGGGCCAGGTTCATTGCGTCAAGCCATCACCGAAGCCAACGCGGCCGGCGGCAGCAACACGGTCACATTCGCGATCAGCGGCGCCGGTCCGCACACCATCACGCTTGCGAGTGCATTGCCGGGCATTGGTGGCAGCCTCGTGATCGACGGCTACAGCCAACCGGGCAGCGTGATGAATACGCACACGCCGGAGCAGGGCGGACTCGACACGCAGTTGATGGTCGAGCTGGTCGGCAACGGCGGCGTCGGCTTCTGGTTGCAGGCGAATGCGTCGCTGACACTGCAGGGGCTGGCGCTGCACGGCTTCGGCGATGCGATCGCCGGCAATGGCGGCGGACCGGACGCCTCACAGCTGCGTGTCTACGGCAACTTCATCGGCACGGCCCTCGACGGTACGGCCTTGCCCGGCAATGGCAACGGCGCAAGCGGCGTGCGTTGCGGATTCACCAGTGCACAGATCGGTGGCACGCAGGCGTGGCAGCGCAACCTGCTGTCCGGCAATGGCGGTGCGGGCGTGCTGGTTGGAGGCCCCGCAGTCATCGAAGGCAACCTGATCGGCACCGACGCGAGCGGCACGTCCGCGATTCCCAACGGCATCGCTGCCAACTGGGGCGGCATCGTCCTCGGCAGTCGCACGGATGTACGCATCGGGGGCGCCGATCCGGCATCGCGCAACGTGATTTCCGGCAACCGGCCATTGGGCATTGCAATCTGGGCTTCGTTCGGCGCTTCCGGCGCTCCGACCGGATTCGAAATCAAGGGCAACTAAATCGGCACCGACTGGAGTGGAACCCGGCCGGTACCGAATGGATTCGAGGCCCCGAATGCAGCGCAATACGGTGGCGGCATCCAGATCCAGAACGGCACGAGCAATCCGACCGCGATACCGATCGGAGGATACGCCCAGGGCGAGGCGAATCTGATCGCGTACAACCGGGGAGCCGGCATCTTCGCCTCGAGCAACAGTGCCGGCGAGGCGTTCGACAGTCGCGCCAATGCAATCCACCACAACCGCGGTGTCGGCCATGCAAACCTCGACATCGGCGCGTTCGGGCCGACGCCGAACGACCTCGACGATGCGGATGGCGGAGCGAACGGTCAGCAGAACTGGCCCGAAATCATCGCGTCGAGCCAGATCGGCAACCAGCTGAGCGTGACCTATCGTGTCGACACGGCGCTCGCGAATGCGAGCTACCCGTTGCGCGTCGACTTTTACGCGGATGTGCGGGGCGGCAGCGGCGAATGGTTGACCCAGGACACCTACCCGCAAGCCAGCGCGCAGCAGCAACGCACGATCACCCTGCTGGTGCCGGCCGGCGCGCGCGCGATCCCGTTCGTCGCAACGGCCACCGACGCGGGCGGGCACACGAGCGAATTCTCACCCGCGTTCGACGTGATCTTCGAGGACGATTTCGACTGAGGCCGACCGCAGCGGCAGCGTCTGCGCTCAGCGCGGAGCGCGATAGCCGCCAGGCACAATGGTTTGTCTCGGCTTCACGCGCGCAGCAACAGGCGCATCAGTGCGATTCCGGCGAGCGTCATCAGCAGTGATCCGAACAGATGGGTCGCGATGATCGCTGCGGTCCAGGCATATTGCTGGCGCAGGAACAGCGTGACCGTTTCCGCCGAGAACGTCGAGAACGTGGTGAGGCCGCCGAGGAAGCCGGTGGTCAGTGCGAGGCGCGTGGCGATCGGCAACGCTTCGAAGTGCGAGAACGCTCCCATCGCGATGCCCATGATGAAACCGCCCAGCAGGTTTGCGGCGAGCGTGCCGAGCGGCAACGCCGGCAACAGCGGATTCAGTGCAAGGCCCAGCATCCAGCGCAGGATCGCGCCGACGAATGCGCCGAAACCGACGGCGAGCACGGAAACGAGGTTCATCCAACGATCATCCCGTCGCGGAAGCGGGTGGCGATGCTAGCCGAAATGCGCCGGACGCGGTCGGTCTCACGCGCGGGATCATCCTTCGGGTTGCGTCCTGCGGCGGATGCCGTTTTAATGGCGGGAGTGCCCTGGCTCCGTCCGCGGGCGCATGCGGTTCTCCGCATCAAGGACTGGACGGGCGTGACGCTGGGGCGTGCGCCACCTTCTGGACCGTTTCCGAACCGATCACTGGGGTAATCATGCGAGTGTTCAAACTGCAACGGGCCCTTTGCGGGCTCGCTCTCCTGCTTGCGTTCGCCGTCGGCGGTGTCGCCGAGGCGCGAATCATCAATGTCGAGATCCATCAGGCCAAGGGCGTCGATGCCAGCGTCGACTATGCGCAGCTGGTCCAATACGGCCCGTGGGACGATCGCAACTATGCACTGACCGCGGCCGACCTTGCCTTTCTGCCGAAGGCGGAAACCGAGGCGCGCGATCCACTCCCCGCGTTCTACCGCGTCTGGGCACGCAAGGCCGCGATTTCCGAAGGCCATCCGCTGCCGACCAGCGGGCCGGCGCAGTATCCACGCAGCGCCGTCAACACGTTCCTGCAGCGCTTCGACGGCATCCGCATCGATGGCCACACCTACCGCGGCATCAACCGCATCGAAGGAAATCGTTTCGAGGTCTTCGACGAGGAAGAGCTCGAGGACATGGGTGAGGGCTGGCCGAAATTCCTCGGCACCGAAGTCAAGATCACCACCCCGGTCGGCGCCGAGGAAACCGCGATCGCGGTCAACCCGATCAACACGAACTACGTGATCGCCGGCAGCAACGGCCCCGGCAGCGGCCAGAAGATGTGGCGCTCGACCGACGGCGGCGCGACCTGGAGCAGTGCAATCAACCTGCCCGGTGCCACCTGCTGCGACGCCACGGTCGGCTGGTCCACCGATGGCCTGATTGCCTACACCTCGTCGCTGATGAGTTGCGGCGGCTCCGGTTGCGGCGTCGACTTCTTCCGCTCGCTCGACAACGGCGCGACCTGGACACGTACCGCCGGCCTCGTCGCGAGCGGCTCGGACAAGGAATACCTGCACGTCGATTCGTTCGCCGGTTCGCCGTTCAAGGACAACATCTACGTGTCGTGGCACCAGAGCAACGTGCAGAAGTTCGCGCGCTCGACCGACAAGGGCCTGACGTTCAGCACGCCGGTGACACTCGATGCCGCGTTCAAGGGCATCGGCAGCGACATCACGACCGACAAGCTGGGCAACGTCTACTACTTCTTCCCGTCGACGACCGGCAGCAACATCCGCGTGGTCAAGTCGACCGATGGCGGCGCGACGTTTGCCGCCAGTGGCGTGACGGTCGCAAATACGGTGGCCTCGTTCGATTTCCCGCTGCCGTCGATGTCGACGCGCAACGCGTTCATCTACGCCGCCGCGGACGCAGATCTCAGCAACGGACCCTACGCGAACAGCCTGTATGTCGCATGGCCCGACACCTACGGCCCGGAAAGCGGCACGCCGGCCAACAACCATGCGCGCGTGCAGGTCGGTTACTCGCGTGACGGCGGCGCCACCTGGACCGTCACCACGCCGCATCCGACGGCCGACGGCCAGACCGTCGATCGCTACCAGCAATGGCTCAAGGTCGACGAGTGGGGCCGCGTGCACGTGGTCTACTACGACACCCGCCACAGCAGCGGGCGTACCGGCGTGGATCTCTACTACTCGGTGTCGCTCGACGGCGCGCAGACATGGGAAGCGCCGCGTCGCCTGACGACGGTAACCTCGCCGAAGATCAACACGTCGATGGAGTGGGGCGACTACAACGGCATGGACATGGCGATGAACGACATCATCGCCATCTACACCGACAACCGCGCCGTCAACAACGGCGACGTATGGGGCATTGGCGGTTTCGCCGATTCGCCGGGGCCGGACTACGCCCTGCAGGCGCCGAGCGACGTCCAGTACGTCTGCGCCGGATCGTCGATCACGCCGGTGTCGATCAAGGTTTCGTCCCTCAGCGGCTATTCGCATCCGGTCACGCTCAGCCTCCCGGGGCTGGACGGCGCGGTGTACAGCGGCGGCCTGTTCTCGCCCAATCCCGTCACGCCTCCGGCCGATGGTTTCCTGACCTCCGTGCTCACGCTTGGCACGCAGGCGGGCGCAAGCGGTGGCAGCCATCCGGTGGTCGTGCATGGCATTGACGACCAGGTCCCGGCGACGGAAAAGGAAATCACGCTCAACGTCCAGATCGCGTCCGGCCAACCCGGTGCGGTGACGCTGACTGCGCCCGCGAATGGCGTGAATGGGGTGGCGTTGCGTCCGGTCTTCAGCTGGGGTGGCAGCAACACCGATACATACAAGCTCGAAGTGGCCACGGACGCGGGCTTCGGTTCGATCATCCTGACGCAGGTCGTAACGGGCACGACGTTCACGCCGACGACCGACTTCAGTGCCAACACGACCTACTTCTGGCGCGTCACGCCGACCAACGCCTGCGGCGCCGGTGCGGCTTCGCCGACCTTCAGCTTCACCACCGCGAACCTGATCTGCAGCACGCCGGCGATGGCGATCACCGACAACCTTCCGGCAGGCATCAATGACAGCCTGGTCGCTGCAGGTCCGGGTACGCTGACCGACCTCAAGCTCGTGATCAAGGCGACCCACACCTGGGTGGGCGACCTCAAGTTCACGCTCAGCAAGGGCGCGGGCAGCTCGATCGTGATCGACCGTCCGGGCTATACCGGTAGCGGTTTCGGTTGCAGCGGCGACAACATCGACGTGGTCATCGACGACGGTTCGGGCGTGCTGGTCGAAGGCCAGTGCAACGCGAGCCCGCCGGCGCTGTCGGGCAACGTCAAGCCGAACAATCCGCTCGCGACTCCGTTCATTGGCCAGACCCTCGCGGGCACCTGGACCTTGAATGCCGCCGACAACGCAGGCGGCGACACCGGCACGCTCGACCAGTGGTGCCTCGTGCCGGCCACCAGCGGCGGCCCGACGACGTACACGGTTGGCGGCAACGTCAGTGGCCTGACGGGTGCGGGCCTGGTGCTCTCGCTCAATGCGGGCGCGCAGACCTTGCCCGTCGCCGCGAACGGCAGCTTCACGTTCCCGACCGGTCTCGCCGACCTGTCGCCGTACGCGATCACGGTCGGCACGCAGCCGACTGGCCAGACGTGCACGGTCGCGAACGGCAGCGGCACGATCAGCGGTGCGAACGTCACCAACGTCGCGGTCACCTGCGCCGGTCCGACGACGTTCACCGTCGGTGGCAACGTCAGCGGTCTGTCGGGTGCGGGCCTCGTGCTCTCGCTCAACAGCGGCTCACAGACCTTGCCGGTCGCGGCGAATGGCAGCTTCACGTTCCCGACCGGCCTCGCCAATGGTACGGGCTACGCAGTCACCGTCGGCACCGAGCCGGCGGGCCAGACCTGCGCGATCACGAACGGCAGCGGCACGATTGCCGGCGCGAACGTGACCAACGTCGGCGTGGCCTGCACGAACGTCGTCAGCGACGTGATCTTCGCGGACGGATTCGAAACACCGTAAGACGTTTCGGTGATCGGTCGGACCCTCGGGTCCGGCCGATCGCTTTCACCGGGCAATTGCGTTCGGGATCGAAGGCGCTGCAAGGGTTTCGACTGCGTTCGCTGCGCCCAACGCGAACGGTCGAAAGCGACCTGCGGCCTTCCGGTCGGAAAACCCGCGCGCACTCGCGACGCGTACGCGGCTTCCATGTAGCATGTGCGACCGCATCGCGCACTCCGATGACCGCCGTCGCCTCGCATCCCCGCCGTCTGCTCGCGCCGCTGCTCGCCGCCCTGGCGATGTTCGGTCCGTTCTCGATCGACACGATCTTCCCCGCGTTCCCGGCTATCGAGGCCGACCTGCACGCAAGCCCGCTTGCGATGCAGCAGACGATCAGCATCTACATGATCGCGTACGCCTGCATGTCGCTGCTGCACGGTCCGCTCTCGGATGCGCTCGGTCGCCGTCGCGTGATCCTCGTCGGCGTCGTCGTGTTTTCGCTCGCGTCGATCGGCTGCGCGCTGGCCGGTTCGATCGAGACGTTGCTCGTGTTCCGTGCCTTGCAGGGCATGTCCGCCGGTGCGGGGTTGATCGTCGGGCGAGCGATCATCCGCGACTGCTTCGACGGCGTCGAAGCGCAAAAGCTGATGTCGACGGTATCGATGATCTTCGGCATCGCGCCGGCGGTCGCACCGATCGTCGGCGGCTGGGTGATCGGCTTCGCGCGCTGGCCGATGATCTTCTGGCTGCTCGCCGGTTTCGCGCTTGCGTTATGGCTGGTCTGCGTCCGGCTGCTGCCGGAAACGCATCCGCGCGAGCGACGCCTGCCGCTGTCCCTGCGCGAACTGGGCGTGACCTGGCGCCTGATCGCGCGCGATCGCGCGTTTCTTCCGCTTGCGCTGGCCGGCTCGCTGAACTTCAACGCGCTGTGGGTGTACATCTCGTCCGCGCCGGCGTTCGTGCTCGACCTGCTCAAGCTCGACGCGCAGCATTTCGCCTGGCTGTTCGTGCCCGCAATCAGCGGCATGATGTTCGGCGCGTTCCTGTCCGGCCGCATGGCCGGGCGCATGACCGCGGCGGCGACGGTGCGCCTCGGTTACGCGATCATGCTCGCTGCGTCCGCGATCAACGTGTTGGTGACCTTGCTGTTGCCGCAGCCGCGCGTGCCGTGGTCGGTGATCCCGATCGGCCTGCACGCGATCGGGATCGGCATGAACTTTCCGACCCTGACCCTGTTGTTGCTCGATCGTTTCCCGCAGCACCGCGGCGCCGTTTCGTCGGTCCAGGCGTTCATCAGTCTCGTGATCAGCGCGACGATCGCGGGCTTGCTGGCGCCGGTGCTGTCGCGCCATGCCGGCTGGCTCGCGGGCGCAGCGCTCGCTTCGACCGCGCTGGGTGCCGGCATGTGGCTGGTGTTCCGGCGCATCGCGCGCACCGAAAGCCGGTCTTCATAGGCGGATCAAGCCGCACCGCGGTGAGTCGCAACCCACGACAACCGCAAGCGGCACGTGCGGCAGCACGCGCGTTGTGCGCGTAGCGCCTACAGCGCGGCCGGCGCGCTCTGCTGGCCGAGGATCGAACGCAGCACGGCGAACACCTCGTCCTTGCTGCCGGTCACGGTGATCTGCGTGTCGCGCTGAACGCCCGTTCCGATGTTGACGGAATAGCCGATGCCAAGGTCGTTGCCGTCCTCGTCGGTGCGCGCATAGGTCTCGGGCCGGCTGATGTAGACGATCGCGCCGGCGTCGATGAAACGGCCATCGGGAAGCTTGATCCAGCGTTGCATGGGGATGGCCGGTATTGGTGATCGGGGACCAGGGATTGGAAAAAATCCGGAACACTGCGCGGGGAGTCTAACAAATTCCGGTTCCCGATTCCCGGGCTCACTGCCACCCGCACGTCTTGCCCTTGTTCTGCTCCTGCAACCACGCGTACAACGGCGCGAAGTAGTCGATGATCGCGCTCGCGTCCATTTCCTCCTTGCCGGTAAGCTCCTTCAGCGTCTGCTGCCACGGCTGCTGCGCGCCCTGCGAAAGCATCTTCCAGTACTTCGCACCGGCTTCCTTGTTGCCGTAGATCGAACACTGCGAAAGTGGGCCCTTGTAGCCGGCCGCGTCGCACAGTGAACGATAGAACTGGAATTGCAGGATGTCCGCAAGGAAGTAGCGCATGTACGGCACGTTGGTGGGCACGTGGTTCTTCGCGCCCGGATCGAAATCCGCCGGCGTCGCCGCGACCGACGAGGACAGGCCCTGGTACTTGCGGCGCAACTGCCACCAGCCTTCGTTGTACTTGTCCGGTGCGATCGAACCATCGAACACGCCCCAGCGCCACTTGTCGATCAACAAGCCGAACGGCAGGAATGCGACCTTTTCCAGCGCGAGCTTCATCTGTGCATTGAGGATCGCCTTGTCGTCGCTGCCTGCCTTGCCGGCGAGGCCGATCTGCGCGAGATAGGCCGGCGTGATGTTGAGGCGGATGGTGTCGCCGATCGCCTCGTGGAAGCCGTCGTTGGCGCCGCCCTGGAAGATCGGCGGGATGTCCTTGTAGGCCACGTAGTAATAGATGTGGCCCATCTCGTGATAGATCGTGTACTGGTCTTCCTCGGTCGGCCGAATGCACATCTTGATGCGCATGTCGGTGCTGCCGAGGTCCATCGGCCACGCGCTCGCGTGGCACAGCGCGTCCCGATCACGCGGCCGCAACAGCATCGACTTTTCGTAGAACGATCCAGGCAGCGGCGGGAAGCCGATCGAGGCATAGAAGTCCTCCGATCGGCGCACCATCGCTACGGCGTTCTTCATGTCCGCGTCGTGTTCGAGTGCGGCGACGTCGAGTGGCATCGGCCTGCCCTTGAACCCCTTGCGCAGGCCGTCGTACTGCGCCTTCCGCTGCGCTTCGAGGCGCTGGTTCACATCGAGGTTGCCCGCGCCGGGGTACGGTTGCAGCAGCGGATACAGGTTTGCCCAGTCCTGCGCCCACATGTTGCCGGTGATGTGCGCAGGGATCGTGCCGTCCTTCGGCATGCGCTCGCCGTACTTGTCGGCGAGCTTGTTGCGCGCGTAGCACTGCAGCTGGCCGTACAGCGGCTGGACCTGGTTCCAGAGGCGATCGGTTTCCCTCGCGAAGTCGGCCGGCGGCATGTCGTAGCCGGCGCGCCACATGGTGCCGACGTTGTCGTAGCCAAGATCGCGGGCGCCCTCGTTGAGCAGTTGCGCGAAGCGCTGGTAGTCCTTGAGCATGTCGCGACCCACGCGATGCCAGCCGCTCCACGCGTCGAGCGCATGGTCCCAGTCGCGGTCCTTGGCGAGCACTTCCGACAGCTCGTCGAGGTTGCGGCAGCTCTTCGGGTCTCTCTCGTCCTTGCAGTACTTGCCGGAACCGTACGCGGCGGTGAGCTTGGAAGCGAGGTTGGTCAATTCGGTCAGGTGCGCGGGATCCTTCGGGGCGGGCATCGCGGTTTGCAGCTTCAGCAGTTCGATCGCGCGCTTGTCCCCGGCGTCGATGCCGGCGACCTTCTCGAAGCGGCGCGATTCGTCCACTTTCGCCGACAGCCACTTCAGCATCGCTTCGTTCGCGCGCGCGGTCAGCATCTGCGTGTCGTCGGTGATGTAGGTCTCGGCAACCCATTCCGCTGCGTTGGCCTGGAGGTACTGCGCCTTGAACTCGGCATTCATCTTCTCGACGAATGCGTGCGCGTCGGCGGGCGTCGCTCCCTTGACACCTTTCGTCTTCGCGGCAGACGCCGCCATCGAGGCTGTTGCAAGGATGAGGGCGATGGACAGCAGACGGAATTTCATGGGCGAGCTCCGCGGAAGGCCGAATCTGCGAGCCTAGTGTCGGGTCGTGCGTGCCGCAAGGTGCGATGCCGCAGGCGACGTCGCAAGCCGGGCTTGCTCGGCTCATCCACGCAAAGCCGCGGAGCAGGCGGCGTTCTACGAGAGCGGCAAGAGGCCCCGTTCGACCAGCCATGCGCGTGCATCCTCGGCGTCGTGCTCGAACCACGCGCGCGTCGAGCCGAGGCGGAACGTGTAGCCCCACGCGTCCATGTCGGCCATCACGCGCGCGCGACCGACACCGGGCAGGGCGTCGGCGAGCACGATCTGCAGGTAGCAGGTCGCGTCTTCCTCGGCCTGCGAGTCGGAGGCGTCGGTGTGGATCGATGCGCGTCGCTCGGTGGGCACGACGATCAGGTGACAGGCTTCGTGCAGCAGCGAGTGCACCGGGGTGTCGGAGCGCGCGTACACGGTGTTCGCGATCACGCCCGCCTCGCATTCGCCCCAGTAGCTGCCGGGAATCGGTGCGCCATCGTCGACCTGCGCGAGTCCGAGCGCGTGGCGCGCGAGCAGGGCGCGCGCGGATTCGAAGCCGATGTCGGCGAGCGTGAGCACCGCGTGCGCGGGGGACGCGGCGGCCTGCATGGCGTCGACGATCAGACTTCGTCGTCCTCGGTCGGCGCCTTCGCGTCGGGCGAGGGCGCTGCGTCCTTGCGGCGTTCCGGCAGCGTGACCGACAGTTCCAGCACGTCGCCTTCGCCTTCGCGCGTGACGTGGATGTCGACGGCGTCGGGGTCCACCGGAAAGTACTTGCGCAGTACCGCGAGGATTTCGCGCTGCATCGCCGGCAGGTAGTCGGTGCTGGCGCGGTCGCCCGACGCGCGTTCCTGCATCACGATGAAGCGAAGGCGCTCGGCAGCGACGGAGGCGGTGTTCTTCGGGCGTGAGCGGAAGAGATCCAGTAGTCCCATGTCTCAGCTCCCGAAGATGCGTGCGAGGAAACCCTTCTTCGTCGCTTCCACGAAGCGCATCGGGCGTTCTTCGCCACTCAGGCGCGCGACCGCGTCGGCGTAGGCCTGGCCCGCTTCGGATGCGTCGTCGAGGATCACGGGTACGCCGGCGTTCGATGCGCTCAGCACGCCGGTCGATTCCGGGATCACGCCGAGCACTTCGATCCCGAGGATGTCCTTGACGTCGTTGATGCCCATCATGTCGCCGTTGGCGACCCGGTCCGGGTTGTAGCGGGTCAGCAGCAGGTGTTGCTCGACGCCGCCGTTGCCCTGTTCGGCGCGGCGCGTCTTGCTCGCGAGCAGGCCGAGGATGCGGTCGGAATCGCGCACGCTGGAGACTTCCGGGTTGACCACGACGATCGCGCGATCGGCGAAGTACATCGCGAGGCTGGCACCCTTCTCGATGCCGGCCGGCGAATCGCAGATGACGTAGTCGAAGCCGTCTTCGGCAAGCTCGTTGAGCACGCGCTCGACGCCTTCCTTGTTCAGCGCATCCTTGTCGCGCGTCTGCGAGGCGGCCAGCACGTGCAGGGTGTCGATGCGCTTGTCCTTGATCAGGGCCTGCTTGAGCGTGCACTCGCCCTGGATCACGTTGACGAAGTCGTACACGACCCTGCGCTCGCAACCCATGATGAGGTCGAGGTTGCGCAGGCCGACGTCGAAGTCGATGACGGCGACTTTCTTGCCGCGCTTGGCGAGGCCGACCGCGAGCGAGGCGCTGGAAGTCGTCTTGCCGACGCCGCCCTTGCCGGAAGTGACGACGATGATCTCAGTCAATGCAGTGTCCTCGGGATTCGAGATTGGGGATTGGGGATTCGGGAAAGCATGGTGATCGATTGGGTGACGGCAGCGCACGGTCGTGGCGGCATTTACGAATCCCGGATCACAGTTTTTTCAACATCAGTTTGTCGCCTTCCAGCCAGCACTGCACGCGTTGTCCGCGCAGGTCCTTCGGGATGTCCTCGAACACGCGGTACTGGCCCGCGATCGAAACGAGTTCGGCGTGGAATTCCTGGCAGTAGATGCGCGCGCTTTCGTCGCCCTGTGCGCCGGCGAGCGCGCGCCCGCGCAAGGCGCCATAGGCGTGGATCGAACCGTCCGCGATCACTTCCGCGCCGTTGCCGACGAGGGCGGTCAGGATCAGGTCGCGCCCGCGCGCATACACCTGCTGGCCGGAGCGCACGGGTTTGTCGTGCAGCATGCCGATCGCGCTCGCGGCCGGGGTCGGCGCGCGCGCTTCGACGACCGCTTCACGCGATGGCGGTGGCGGTGTCGCGCGTACGGCGGGCTCGGGCGGGGCGTCGTGCGCGCGCTCGTACGACGCGCGGAACTTGGCGATCACCGGGACGCCGAGCGCCTGTGCGATCTGCTCGTTCTCGCTGGTGCCGTAGGACAGGCCGACCGGCAGCATGCCCGATGCGCGTATGCGCGCGAGCAGGTCGCGCACGACTTCGACGTCGGGCAGTTCCGGCAGATGGCTGAGATCGAGCACGACCGGAGCGCGCAGGAACAGTTTTTCGGCGTTCTCGACCTTGGCGCGCAGTTCGGCCGCCAGCGCATCGGGGTCGAGCCGCTTGAGCTTGAGGTTGGCAATGCCGACCTGCCCGAACTTGATTTCGGCGACCGGTTCGAGGTCCGCGAGGGCGGCAGCGGTCATGCTCATGCGCCGCCGGCCGCGCGCGCGCCGCGATGTCGAGCCGGCTGGACGTGCTCGCGCTCGGCCAGCCAGGGCAGATCCGGCAGGCCCGCTGCACCGTTCAGATAGGTGTCGCGCACGAACGGGTAGCTGCACAGGGTCTTTGCCAGCAAGGCGACGCGGCGGCCGTTGCTTGGCATCGTCTGCTGTCCGACTTCGAGGAAGCCCCAGGTGCCGTGGAACAGCAGCGAAACGTCGTCGCGTGGTTCCAGGAACACCTCGCAGGTGAGCTGCGGCACGCGCGTTTCGGCGTAGCTGTTGACGTCGGCGTAGAACACGCGGCCGAGGCCGAGGCCGCGGTAAGGGCGCGCGACGACGATGCGGTCGATGTAGACGAACTCGGGGAAGTGCTTCTGGAACCACAGGAAGTTCGGGCTGTGGTAGCTCGCGTCCTCGCGCAGGGCGAGCAGGAAGCCGGCGATGTGCCCGTCGACTTCGGCCGCGCGGAAATAGCATGCCTCGTCGTGCAGCCTGCGCAGACCAGCGACATCCAGCGGCAGGATCGTGGAGCCAGCGGCGTTGTTGAGTGCGAGCACCGAGTCCAGATCGTGCGGCTGCACGTCGCGGATGCGTAGGGCCATGTCTTGCTCCGTGGAGGTTGCGGGCCGTTCGGCGACATCGTCGCCGTGGGTCAAGCCTGCTCCGGTCGATTATCGCATGCGCCCGCGATGCGGTCATGGCGCGCTGCGGGCGGAGGTGTTACGGGATCGTTAGGAAGTGCGGGCGGCGGGCGACCCTTCGGCGCCGCTCCGGAAACAATGACTTCCGGGCAGGGTCGCGCGAGCGGCGCAGGTCCTATGATGGCGCCATGCCGTGGCCTCAGATCAACCACATCCAGTTGCTCCGCTACGCCGGCCTCTTTCAGTACGCCAGCGTCGGCACGCCGTTCCTGCGCTACGAGACGGTGGTTGAGGACCTCGCGCAGAAGCAGTTGCCGGGCAGCTACGTGCATCTGTGGCTCGCCTGCTACGTGGTGTTCGGCGTGGTCTACTGGTACCTCACCCACGATCTCGGCGATCGCCGCCGCACCCCTTGGAGGCGTGCGCTGCAGATCGGCCTGCTGGTCGTGCTGAACCTGATGGCGGTCGCGATCGGCTGGTTCAGCCAGAGCGGCATCTCCGCCCTGCTGCTCGCAGTCGTCGCGGTGGTGCTGCCGTGGCTGCTGCCGCTGCGCATCGGCATTGCCTGGATGGTGTTGCAGAACTTCTCGCTGGTGCCGGTGTTTGCCAGCATCCGCGAG
>Ga0209023_10002120_pt1 | contig 25477 bp, 22 predicted proteins | sample LakOneMetagenome_FD_187468 | JGI IMG/M metagenome (GOLD analysis project Ga0209023, IMG submission 187468) | Freshwater and sediment microbial communities from Lake Erie, Canada (SPAdes) (version 2) | ecosystem: Environmental > Aquatic > Freshwater > Lentic | place: Lake Erie, Canada... | reverse complement strand
CGAATTTGTCGACGAGATCGCACGCTTTCCCACCGGAAGGTACGACGATCAGGTCGATGCCGTTTCTGTCGCCGTCAATATGCTCTCGAACCAGGGCGGGATCGGGACGACGCACGGGTTTTAGGGCGACCCGTTTAGCTCTTTCAACTTGGCACTTGAAACCATGAAAAACCTTGTATTTGACCAAGGGTCGTGTAAGAATACTCGTAAAAATGAATATCGCCCACAAAAAAAATTTTCTCGTCGTATTACTTTTCGTTATGTGCTTGACGTGTTTGGCTAACGGCCAAACGGTGCAGGTCGCGCTCGATGATGTCGAGCAGCTCAAAGTTCTCGTATCCAGTCGTGAGGATGTTCGAAAGGTACTTTCGAACTACAATACGACTTTTGATGACGACCACTATCAAAGCTTCTCGAATGATGCGGTAGATATTCAGGTTACGTATTCGAGCGGAACATGTTCGGAAGACGAATCAGATGAATACGACTACGAGGATCAGTGGAAGGTCGGTAAGTGGGTCGTCACACGGGTTGAGATGACGATAGACGTCCCCACGAAGCTCGAAAACATTCGTGTGGGGCTGAAGGGCTTTTCAAGGAACCTTCGATATCCGGACACACCCAACTCAATGGTGATCTTCAATAAGTCACGAGGGCTTGCAATCAAAACGGACGATGGTTTTGTCGAAAATATAATCTTCTTTCCGGCGCGAACCAAAACTAACCTGTTGTGCGAAAACACATCTCGTGTTCGAGATTTCTATTCACGTGAAAAGTGGTTTCCAAAATCTCGGCCTTATGATTACGCTTGCATCCTAGTCAATATGCCAGCTAATGTCACCGACTTTCTATTGAGCGCTACGGAAGTCGAGGCGACGAACAGCAAAAGGATCTCCGTCACAACCGTTGCAATGGATCCCGAAAATGACGTTCTCACATACACTTACACGATCTCAGCCGGCCAGATAAGTGGGGTTGGGGCGAGGGTGGTTTGGGATCTGACCGGCGTTTCGCCCGGAACCTATTCCATCTCAGTTGGCGTCAACGATGGGGTTGGTATCATTGGAAAAACAATGAGCAAATCGGTGGTTGTGAAATAATTCCGTTCTCATTTTCTCTGACTTGCAGAGTTCTATCGACTCATTGTTGTTAATCCGATAGACTTTCGTCTATGGACTGGAAAATATTTGGTACGGCGTTTTTGACTTTGTTTTTGGCTGAACTGGGCGACAAGACGCAGCTTGCGGTGATCACGATGACGGCTAGTACCGAGTCTAAGATCTCGGTCTTTCTCGGGGCGAGTTTGGCTCTGATCACTGTGACACTGCTCGGCGTTGTATTTGGCGGGGTGCTGAGCCAGTATGTGCCGACAGAATGGCTGCAACGCATCGTCGCGGCGGCGTTTATTGTGATCGGGGTGCTGATGTTACTGGGTAAGATGTAAGAAGTTTTGCCGCGGATCTGCGCGGATGAAGCAGATAAGAAATTTAGATCTGCTTTATCCGCGGTTAAATCCCGTCGTACTGAAGAACTACCACCCCGTCACCGAAGCGGTGACACCCCTCCTAAGCAAGGAGGGGTGCCAGAAAATGACAAAAAAAACGGGCTGCCGAACGCTCGGCAGCCCGTACATATCGGACAGTTTTTGCCTGGAAAGTTTAATCCTCCGAGACCCAGTCGAAATCGGCGAGGTCATCGGTCAGGGTGACGACGCGGGTCGACGGGTTAAAGGTGTAGCGTTTCGCTGACAGGCTGATGACCACGGTCTGGCCGGCAGGGATGTCTTCGAAACGGTAGTAACCGAACGAGCTGGTTTTGGTGACGTGCAGCGTTCCGTCGGCTTCGACGAGAGCGACTTGCACATTGCGGATGCCGTTTCCGGCCGCGAGCGAGACGCGTCCCGAAACATTTGCACCAGCAGCCGAGGCCGGCACAAAAAAGCCAACGTCATACGTGTGGTTATTCGAGCCAGCGGTACCGGTCGTCACTGGTATGACTGGGAAGATGCCGGCGGGTGAACCCGTCGGGTTGGTAACGTTTGATGCGTCCGAATCGGACGAATCGTCGTTTCCTAGCTGAGCGGTCACGTCCTTGGTGGTCAGAGACATTCCGTTGAGCGGTTGGCCCGAGTTGCGGTCGGAGACGCGGTCAAAGCGGATCTGATACGTCGTCGAGAATCCGAGGCCGCCGTTGACCTGGCCGATGCTGTCGGTCGGTGTCGGGTCAGCGACGGTGCTGCCGACGAAATAATATTCGCCGTTAGCATCGGTGACGGCCGTGCCGACGACGACATTGCTTGAGTTGTACAGGTGGACCTGCACGCCCGCGATGCCCGGTTCACCCGGATCCTGCACACCGTTGTTATTGGTGTCTTTCCAGACACGGTTGCCGATCTCGATGGGGGCCGCCGCACACATTGATGACAATGCTCCGAGGCCGTTGGCTTTTCCAAAATCAGGCTGGCCGACGCCGCCGAGGCCGTTGTAGATACGGTATGCACGGTCGGTGCTGCCGGTGTTGTTATTGAAGTAGCGGAGACCGCCGTCAAATGTCGCACCGCTGTCAATCGCACGGTTGATCGGGTCGAGCAGCGTCGTGACGACATGCTGGCGGCCCGCGATATACATCAGCGAACCCCAATTTACTTCGTCGTGGTAATTGCCGCCATTCGGTGTCAGGCAGAAATCGTCCTGATGGTAAAACTCACCGCTGCCCGGTCCCTGGCCGGTCGTCTGCGGAGCGGTTCCGGTTCCGCCGCAGCGGCCGTTGCTCTCGAGCGTCCATGAACCAAATGTGCCGCAAGCACGCAAGGTGTCGCCGGCGGTTCGTTTGGAGTCCGGACCCGCATCGAGTGCCGAATCGCCCGTGCGGTCGCGAAGTCCCATGATCAGATTGCCGTTCTCAAATTCGATGCTCGTAAACATCGGCTGAGGAAATGCAAAATTAGCCTGAACCGTTGTTACCCACGGACGCCATTCGGCATCTTGGCCCGGATCGGCAAGTCCGCGTGTGTAATTGAGCTGAGTGCTCCAGAGCGGCGTCGCGTTGATCGCGAGCGTCGTCGGATCGACCTGAAAAATGTACGCGTAAAGATTTGCAGCGTTCTGGCTGGTTTCAGCCGTGCAAAGTACGCCGATATAAACGCTGCCGCGATAGTATTTGACTGCGAACGGGCGTTTATTTGTATTTGCCGTGCCGGTCGAGCAATTCGTTGCCGAACCGCCCGGTGTCGGCAGCGTCAGCGTTGTGACCGAAACACTGTTGCCGAGGCTCGCTCCGGTCGCCGGATTAAGAGCGTAGAGGCTGCGATCCTGTAGGTTCATCACGAACAGGCGGCTGAAATCGTCGTTGAAATCCATACCGCCGATGCTGGTTTTGCCGGTGGCGTTCCAGCCGGTGTCGGCGTTGTCGGTGGCGTAATCGAGCGGGTCGTGGCTGTTGGTCGTCGCGTTGGGCAGCGTGTAGGTCGCCGTGACGGCACTTGTCGTGGGGTTGACGACGTAGATCGCACCGGCATCGTCGGTGTTGTTCAGGATGCCGTCAGCACCGGGGCCGAAGCCACTGTGGCGTTTGAAATACGACGCGGCGTAGAGGCGGTTGTTCGAGCTGTTGTAGGCGATCGAATAGATCGTGCCGATCGTGGCGGCCGTGGTCGTCAGCGAATGCGTGAGCGGGCTGTCGTAATTGGCGACCGTCGTGTCGGTGTAGGTCGTGCCCGAATTGTACGGGAAATCGTAGAGCACCGCGTTATTGGCGTATGTGCCATTTGACGCGCCCTGAGCGTATCGCGAAACGACCACTGTCGGGTTGTCCTGACAATAATCGTCCGCACGCGTCAACGCCAGATTGACGTTTGGCGTGTTTACATTATTGACGAACTGCACCGTCGATCCGGAGTCGGTCGCGGTCCCGCCGAGCACCGAATCAGTGCTGCGTGCGGACGGCGTGTAACCGGACGGGAGCGTCGTGAACTCAATACGATACGGCCCGGAGCCTGTTGCTGCGAGCGAAAAGGTACCGTCGGCAGCACTCGTGGTCGTGCCGCGAGCTGCTCCTGCCGCGTCGAATGCCGAAACGGTCACGGTGCCAACACCGGTATCGACCGAATTCAGTCCACCGGCGGTGTCGTATGTGCCGTTGCCGTTGTAGTCCATGTAAACGCGGCCCGAGATCGTGCCGGCCTCAGGAGCCATGTTGTCGGTTAAAACGTTGACGAGATCGTCGCTCTGCGATTCAAATTTCTGCGCGTGTGATTCGTCGGAGCGCAAAACGACCGCGGTCACGGTCAAAAATAATGCAAATGTTAATAACACGGCTCGCTGCCGTGCATTGCCAAACAATTTGGACATAATGATGGTTAAACCTCTAACGGAAGGGATAAGGGTAAGACTTAGTTTCAGACGAGGGAGGCGGGAAAAATCGGGTGAGGTAGTCAGAGTGCCTCACCTAAATGAGACACTTGCAATAAACAACTTAACAAAAACCGTGACGAGTGTCAACAAGTTTTTACGCGGTTAACCAAATTTTATTTACGTTTGAGCCGTGCGGTGAATTTCTGGCGAAATTTCGCGACCTTGGGCGCGACGACGGCGGCGCAGTAGGGTTGGTTTGCGTTGTTGGCGAAATATTCCTGGTGGTAATCTTCGGCGGGCCAGAATTTGTCGAACGCGGTGACCTCGGTGACGATGGGTTTATCGTAAACGCCCTCGGCTGTGATCTCGGCGATCACCTCATGGGCTGTCGCGCGTTGTGCTTCTGAATGGTAGAAGATCGCCGAGCGATATGAAGTGCCGATGTCGCCGCCCTGGCGGTTTAGCGTGGTGGGGTCGTGGACGGTGAAATATACCTGCAGCAGCTCTTTAAAAGTGATCTGCGAGGGATCGAATACGATCTGCACGACCTCGGCATGGCCGGTCGTCTCGCTGCATACCTCCTTATACGTCGGATTCTCAGTATGCCCGCCGCTGTATCCCGAGACGACGTCCTCGACCCCGACCAGATCGTCAAATACCGCCTCGACACACCAAAAACATCCCGCGGCTAATGTTGCTGTTTCCATATCTTAATCAAACCAAAGCGCGAGCGGTAAATCAACCGCCAGGAGCGAGTCACTTTGAAATACTTGTTATTCGGAGTTTCCGCGAACTCAGCGTCTTTCTTTGCGTTCTCTGCGTGGAAAAAACCTAAAACTACATTCCACGCAGAGTTGCCAGAGGTTTCGCGGACGTCAGAGAGAAGATCGTATTCAACCACCCGCTACCGCAGGTGGTTCTGACTTCTTTCCTGGATCTCAAATAGGTGCTCGAAGATCTCGACGTGGCGGCGGGTTTCGGCGACGGTTTCGCCCCAGGTGAAGAGGCCGTGTTTGCGGATGAAAATGCCGTGGATGTTACCGGCGTCGCGGACGACGTTTTCGATGACGTGCGACTGGGCGATGTGGTCGTGCGAATTTTCGATGATCGGGATCGTTTCGGTGTGGTCGTAGTTTGCGACATCGGCGATGCCTTTGATGACCTCGTAACCGGTGAGTTTGATCGAGCCTTCGGCGTAGAGACGGTCGGCGAGGAGCGTGCCCCAGACGGAGTGCGAATAGAGAATGCAGCGAGCCTTGGGTCGCAAACGATAGATCGAGAGATGCAGCAACGTCTCGTCCGAAGGCCGCCCGAAGCCCTGCAATATCTCAGCGTCGTCGTCGATCTCAAGATAATTCGTCTCGTCGAACGTCCCGCTCTCATTCCCCGCAGGCGTCAAACATATCCGCATCGGCCGCCGCGCAAGCAGAACGCTGAAATTCCCGCTAGTCCCCGCCGACCACCCGCGACGATAAAATTCGCGGCCTGCTTCGGCGAGTTGTTGAGTGGGACTTTGTGGGGTTTGGTCGGTCACGCGGCAGTAATGCAGTAAGGTTCAATCGGCTAAAGAAACCGTATACGGAAATTTCACCGGCAAATTGTCTTTCTCGGCTTGGGCCAGGCGAAATAAAGCATCCTTAAACGCTGCATGGCCTCCTATGTAATTATGAAATATCGGATTGTCCGCACCGAGTAGTTTGAGCTTAGGACCGCCGTTACCCGAAATCGACTCATGCCGTAAAACGAAGCGTTCCTCGTGAATGCGCTTATCTGATTCTGAGTAGGTAACCTCGAAGGTTTGGGCATCAAGGGAACGAAACTTTTGGATTGTTATGCTCATCTTAAAACTACCTCACTAAAAACTTTGATGAAATCAACGAATCGCATGTTGTAAGAGGTTTGATCAAATGGATCGTCAATCTGAACGATCTCGTCCGAAGTCATTTCATTTACAACTACCGCGTGTCCCAACGGCTTCCCCTCACGTAGGATAGCAAGAAACGGCTTTTTTGTCTCGAACAAAGCCCTTACCTCGTCTTCTACCGCTCCGATAATACCGCCTCTCCATGGAGGCTCATTGGGCATCCGTTCGTTCAAGAACAAAATCAGTCGACGAGAATTCGCGAGGTCACCGATGCCCTTGCGAATCTCATCCTGCGAAATGCCAATTCCGTAATGTCTTGTAAGCATTTCTCCGGCAGCCGCTACGCATGAGAAGTCATTTACTTGCTTTACGACCGCAGGATTATTGCTTTCGTTTTGCCGAGGCCAATTGCCACCCGCTCCGACGACGCTTTCTTCACTAGACTCTAATTTCGGCTTTCTCGGCATCAATCCTTCGACCATACTATTCTTCGTCCTCGCGCAATTTCTCCAGCACTGACATATCTTCCAGTGTGGTTGTATCTCCCGCGACTTTGTTGCCGGAGGCTAATTCGCGGAGGAGGCGACGCATTATTTTGCCGGAGCGGGTTTTGGGGAGCATGTCAGTGAAGCGGATGTCGTCGGGTTTGGCGAGGCTGCCGATCTCGTGGGCGACGTGTTTGCGGAGTTCGTCTTTGAGCGCGTCGTCGCCTTTGCGGCCCGTCTCGAGGGTGACGAAGGCGGAGATGGCTTGGCCTTTGATCTCGTCGGGACGGCCGACGACGGCGGCTTCGGCGACTGCCTCGTGACTGACGAGAGCTGATTCGATCTCGGCGGTGCCGAGGCGGTGGCCGCTGACATTGATGACATCGTCGACGCGGCCCATGATCCAGTAATAGCCGTGATCGTCGCGGCGTGCTCCGTCACCGGCGAAGTAGAAGCCGGGGATCTCGGACCAATATGCCTGTTTGTAGCGTTCGTCGTCGCCCCATAGCGTGCGGAGCATCGACGGCCACGGGTGCGTCGCGACGAGGTAACCGCCTTCGTTCTCACCGACGGATTTGCCGGCTTTTGTTACCACATCGAGCAGGATCCCGGGGATCGGGCGGGTTGCGGTGCCGGGTGTGGTCGGTGTCGCTCCGGGCAGCGGGCTTATCATTATCGAACCCGTTTCCGTCTGCCACCAGGTATCGACGATCGGGCATTTTCCCTTGCCGATGATAGCGTGATACCACATCCAGGCTTCGGGGTTGATCGGTTCGCCGACGGTGCCGAGCAGACGCAAACTCGATAGGTCGTGTTTGAGCGGGTATTGCTCGCCCCATTTGATAAAGGCACGAATCGCGGTCGGGGCGGTGTAAAAGATGGTGATCTTGTGCCGGGCGATGATGTCCCAGAAACGGTCAAATCCGGGATGGTTCGGAGCTCCCTCGTACATAAAGACCGTCGCACCGTTTGCCAGCGGGCCGTAGACGACGTAGCTGTGGCCGGTGACCCAGCCGATGTCGGCGGTGCACCAATAGATATCGTCGTCCTTGAGATCGAAAACGAGCTTGGCGGTGTACGCGGTCTGCGTCAGGTAACCGCCGGTCGTGTGAAGGATGCCTTTGGGTTTGCCGGTCGTGCCGGAGGTGTAGAGGATGAAGAGCGGATGTTCGCTGTCGAGTTCCTCGGCGGGGCAATCGGCTGAGACGGTCTTGGTCAATTCGTGCCACCAATGATCGCGGCCGGGCGTCATCGAGACCTTGGAATTGGTCCGCTGAAAGACGACGACGTTTTCGACGCCGGGGCATTCGAGGACGGCTTCGTCCACGATGTCTTTGAGCCTGATCTCGCTACCGCGGCGAAAGCCGCCGTCGGCCGTGACGATCACTTTGCAGCCGCAATCATTCACGCGGTCGCGGATCGCATCTGCTGAAAATCCGCCGAAAATGACGGTGTGCGTCGCGCCGATCCTGGCACATGCGAGCATCGCGACCGACAACGCCGGGATCAACGGCATGTAGAGAGCGACGCGGTCGCCGGTTTTGACACCGAGGCTCTTGAGGACGTTGGCGAAACGCGAGACTTCCTGATGCAACTGTAGATACGTGATGGTTTTGATCTCGCCGGTCTCGCCTTCCCAGATGATCGCGGCCTTGTTTTTACGCGAGGTCGTCAGGTGCCGGTCGAGGCAGTTGTACGAGATATTCAGCTTGCCGCCGCCGAACCATTTGGCAAACGGCTCGTTCCATTCGAGCACCGTGTCCCATTTCTTGAACCAATGCAGCTCGTCAGCCTGCTTCGCCCAAAACGCTTGCGGGTCGGCGGCGGCCTCGGCGTAGAGCCGTTCGTATTCGTCCATGCTCTTAACATGGGCGTTCGCCGCAAACTCGACAGGCGGCGGAAAAAGGCGGTGTTCGTTGAGGGTCGATTCGATTGCGATTGGTTCGGACATGGCTAAGATTATAGTTCAGAATGTCACCTTCGCCGAAACCGAACTCTCCGTCCTCTGCGAAAATCTCTGTGCTCTCTCCGAGGAACGGCGAGCCTCTGGTCCACGCGGAGGTCGCGGAGTTTTACGCGGAGAGTTTTTTCTTTGCGGTCTCTTGGGCGAACTTGGCGGCTTTGCGGGGAGGAAAGGGCGTTTCACGCAAAGACGCGAAAATCGCAAAGGAAGAAACGCAAAGGAAGAACGTGAAGAAAAAATGTTCACTTTTTGTAGCAAGTGGTGTAGATTTGCAGAAATGAGAAATATTGTCGTACTCGTCTGTCTGGTCTTTGTGTTAGGCGGATTCGCGTTTGGGCAGGGGTCGAATTGTCCGAAGATCGAAGTTTCCGGTCCGTCCGGTCTCGTTGATACCGGGAAAAAAGCAACCTTTACCGTACAGGTTGGCGCGGGTGAGTGGGATTCGAAGATCTCATATTTCTGGTCAACAAGTAGCGGCGCGATCAGTGCGGGTCAAGGGACACGGACGATCGAAGTTGTTGTGGACAGGGCGTTAACCGCAACTGTGGAGATCAAAGGCCTGCCGGAAGGCTGTCCGAATCAAACCTCGGACACTATGTTCGGGGATTCGAAGCCGGAAGCTGTCAAACTCAGCGAATTTGCAGGGTCGCTCGACAAAATTGCGAAGGAGCGATTTGCTGAGATCGTCGAAGCGGCAAAGGCTGATCCGAATGCACAACTCTACATTTTGATTTCCGGTGGAGTGAAAAATCCCACGGTTTCGATAAGCCGCAAGCGGGTCGTCATCCTCGATCAGTTCTCAAAAAGGCTTCACGACTATCGCGTCACATTCGTAAATTCAAATAAGAATGACGATCGTGTATTGATCTATCTCGTCCCTGCGGGCGCGGATATTCCACGTATCGACTGAAATCAGAAAATAGACTCTTTCTCTTTGCGGTCTCTTGGCGAACTTGGCGGCTTTGCGGGAGGAAAGGGCGTTTCACGCAAAGACGCGAAGATGGAAAAGGAAGAAACGCAAAGGAAGAAATAAGTAGAAAAGATCGATCGCGAGATTCGGATCAATGGCGAAATGTTAAGTTGGGTGAAACGCCCTTACTTACGTGCGGGCTTGCGCAATAAGGATTTGGGAATCGGGTTGTGAGCGTGTAAAATCGGCGAAGAAATTATCTCTGCATAACCACCATATGTCACTGCTCGAAATGCGCTCCATTGTGAAGGAGTTTCCCGGGGTCAAGGCTCTGGACGGCGTGAGTTTTACGCTGGACGCGGGTGAGTTTCATTCGCTGGTGGGCGAGAACGGTGCGGGCAAATCGACGTTGATGAAGGTGCTGTCGGGCGTGTATCCGCATGGGACGTACGACGGTGACATTGTCATCGATGGCGAGGTGCGTCACTTCGCGAAGATCCGCGATTCGGAGAATGCGGGCGTTTCGATCATTTTTCAGGAGCTGTCGCTCGTCAAGGAACTGACCGTCGGCGAGAACATTTTCCTCGGCAAAGAACCCGCGACTTTTGGCGTGATCAATTGGTCGGAGCTTTATCATAAAGCTTCAAATTTGCTGCGCGATCTGAATCTCGATATCGACCCGCGCGTTGCGGTCGGCAATCTCGGCATCGGGCAGCAGCAATTGGTCGAGATCGCAAAGGCTTTGTCCAAAGACGCGAAGATCCTCGTGCTCGACGAACCGACCGCCGCACTGACCGAATCCGAAGTCGAAACCTTGTTCGGTATTCTCGAAAAGCTTCGCACTCGCGGCGTCGGGATGATCTATATCTCGCACAAGCTAGACGAAGTTTTTCGTATGAGCGACCGCATTACCGTGCTGCGTGACGGCAAGACGGTCGGCACGGATTTGGCTGCCGACCTGACCAAAGACAAGGTCATCGCGGCGATGGTCGGGCGTGAGGTCGGCGATATTTTTCCGGCGGCGATGCATGAATTTGGCGAGACGGCGCTCGCGGTGTCGGGGCTGACGGTTTATTCGGTGGACAGGCCGGACAAGGCTCTGGTGAGCGACGTTTCGTTCGCGGTGCGTAAGGGCGAAGTGCTCGGTGTCGCCGGGCTGATGGGAGCCGGGCGGAGTGAGCTGCTGATGGCGATATTTGGCGCGTGGAATGGTAGATATTCGCGACAGATCACGGTCGGCGGCAAACCGGCGGAGATCAATTCGCCGGCGGACGCGATTCGCTTAGGCATCGGATTTGTGACTGAGGACCGCAAGCGGTTCGGACTGATACTCGAACAGAACATCCTCGACAACATGACGCTCGCCGGTCTGCGAGAGATCTCGGGGCATTTTGTAACGAACCGGACTCGCGAGAGCATGGCCGCGAACGGGCCGATGAAAAGCCTACGGATCAAGGCAAATTCGCCGCTGACCATCGCCGGAACGCTCTCGGGCGGCAACCAGCAAAAGGTCGTGCTCGGCAAATGGCTGCTGACCAATCCGAAGGTCCTATTCCTCGACGAACCGACGCGCGGTATTGATGTCGGTGCCAAGCAGGAGATCTACGCCGAGATCAACCGCCTCGCAAAGGAAGGAATGGCAATAGTCCTCGTCTCGAGCGAATTACCGGAGGTCCTCGGCCTTTCCGACCGCGTCATCGTTCTCCACGAAGGCCGCATGACCGGAGAATTTGCCCGCAGCGAAGCGACACCCGAGAAAGTAATGGCTGCGGCGACGGGGCAAAGCTAAGATTACATTCGGAAAAACTGAAAAGTGAAAACTAATAACTGAAAACCGTCCGAAGAAGTCCTCACCAGTTGCCAGTTTCCAGTTATTTCGTACCGATAAACAAAATGGATGATACTAAAAAATCACTTTTGACAGCGTCTTCGCTGCGGGCGTACATCATGATCGCGGTTCTGGCGGTGATCTGGGGGTATTTTCATTGGGCGACGGACTCGATATTTTTGACGCCGAGGAATTTGTCCAATCTGATGACGCAGATGTCGGTGACGGGCATTTTGGCGGTCGGGATGCTGATGCTGATCGTGTCGGGCAATATCGATCTGTCGGTCGGGTCGGTACTGGCGTTCGCGGGCGGCATCGCGGCGTTTGCGCTGAGCGAAGGCTACGGGCTGCCGGCGTCGATAATTATGGCGATCGTCGTGGGCGTGGCGGTTGGGGTTTTTCAGGGGACGCTAGCGGCATATCTGAATATTCCGGCGTTTATCGTCACGCTCGGCGGGCTGCTGGCGTGGCGTGGGGCGGTAAAATGGCTGCTCGGCGGCAACACGATCCCGATATCGAACGACACATTTAAATTCATTGGCCAAGGCAATTTGCCTGCGGTCGTTGGTTGGGTGCTGGCGGTGGCGGCGATCGCGTTTGTGATTTATATGGCGATCCGCAAGGCGCAGTCGGTCAAGACGTACGGCCTCGGCGAAGCGAATTATCCTGCGGCGCTATTAAAGACCGTTATACCGATCTGGGCGATCCTCGCGTTTATTTTTGTGATGAACACCGAACGCGGCAATGAATCCACGCCGGAAAGCGGTGTGCCGGTGCCTGTTTTGATATTGCTGGCGGTTGCTCTCGGCGGGGGATTTTTGACCACGTCGACGACCTTTGGCCGCTATCTGTACGCGATCGGCGGCAATGCCGACGCCGCACGGCTGTCGGGTATCAACAACAAACGCAACGTACTCAAGGTCTATGCGATCCTCGGTGCATTGACGGGCGTCGCGGCGCTGATATTCACCGCCCGCGTTGGCAGCGGAGCACCGGACGCCGGAACGCTCAAGGAACTCGACGCCATCGCCGCATGTGTGATCGGTGGAGCTTCGCTGGTCGGGGGACGCGGAACGATATTCGGCGCCTGTCTCGGAGCCCTAATAATGGCCAGCCTCGACAACGGAATGTCGCTGCTCGGTATCCGCGATTTTATGCAAGACATCGTCAAAGGCTCGATCCTCGTCGCCGCCGTCGGGCTTGATATGGCGGGGCGGAAGCAGGGCGGATGAAGCGAATCGTGATCATTTTGCTGGTTCTGATCGCCGCTGGGTACCTTGCTTTCTGCGCTCTGCTGTATTTCAAGCAACGCTCTTTTCTCTATTTTCCAACGCCTGAAGCAAAAATTACCGGTTCGACAAGCGTCTCGCTGACAAATGAGGGCGAGACGGTCAGGGTCTGGACAAGGGAAATCGAAGGCACGGACGCGGTGATCTATTTTGGCGGTAACGCCGAGGATGTTTCGAACAATTTTCTGCGATTTTCCGCGTTGCTTCCAGATAAAAGCCTTTATTTTGTCAACTATCGAGGATATGGCGGCAGTACCGGGACGTCTTCGGAGGCCGCACTTTTTTCGGACGCTCTTGCGGTCTATGATTCAATACATGAAAAACACGGGCATATATTCGTCATCGGTCGTAGCTTGGGCAGCGGCGTTGCGGTTTATCTGGCAGCCAATCGAAAGGTAGACAAACTGGTACTGGTGACGCCATACGACAGCATTGAGAACGTTGCACAAAAGAGGTTTCGTATATTTCCGGTCTCTTTGATCTTGCAGGACAAGTTTGACTCGGCATCGCGGGTGCAGAACATCAACGCAAAGACCATCGCCATTGAGGCGGAGAATGACGAGGTCATCCCACGTGCAAATTCCGACGCTCTGACCGCACGATTCCCAGCGGATCAAATAGTTATCAAAGTCGTCGATGGGACGAACCATAATTCGATAGGGATGTCGCGGGTGTATTTTGATGCGGTTGTAGATTTCCTGAGATAAGGGCAATAGAGATTTTATGGTGCATTTTTAAACAAGTCGCAGTAAAATGTCTTTTTGAGGTAATAAGTTAATGTCTGTGAATTTACAAAACTCAATTCAGGAGCAAGTCCAGGTTCTTTCCGACGATGAAATGCGTCAGGTGCTGACTCTTGTGAACGGTTTGCGAGACGTAAAAAAAAGCGACCAGACGAAGCCGATCTCAGCGATCTTCGAAGATCTAAGCAGCGAGCCATCTCTAGCGGAATGGAGCGAATTACCATCTGACGGTGCGGAAAACCACGATCATTATCTTTACGGTGCGCCGAAAAAAGGAAGGTTTCGTTAGCCTTTTTTGAGAAACGCATTCTCTCCTCCATCTATCCCCCAATAAAACTCATCGTCCTTGCAGGTTGGACGAATTCCGCGTCGTTTATGTAGTGGCGGGGTTCTTTTTTTAGAACCACACCTTCAATAAACTTGATGATCTCATCTCGCGTTGCGCCGTTGCGGAGGACGTCTCTCAGGTTGTGTTCGGTGGTGGAGAAGAGGCAGGTGCGGAGTTGGCCGTCGGCGGTGAGGCGGATGCGGGAGCAGGCTCCGCAGAACATCTCGGTGACGGGGGCAATGATGCCGATCTCGCCGTGGGCGCCGTCGGCGAAGTTGTATTTCCAGGCGGTTTCGCTGCCGCGGGTTTTGTTTACGGGGACAAGCGGATAGACGGCGTTGATCGTTTCGAATATCTCGCGGCCGGGGACGACCATATCGCGGCTCCATTCGTGTCCGCTGTCGAGCGGCATAAATTCGATAAAGCGCATCGCGATATCATATTCGCGGGCGAAGCGGGCAAAATCTACAAATTCATCATCATTATGGCCGCGAATGACGGCGGCGTTTATCTTGACCGGCGAGAAGCCGTGTTGTTTTGCGGCACGAATCGCGGCGTAAACTTTGTCGAGGGCATCGACGCCGGTGATCTGCTTAAATTTGTCGCGGTCGAGGCTGTCGAGGCTGATGGTGACGCGGTCAACGCCGGCCTTTCGCAGATTCTCGGCGTGTCGCGGGAAATCGAATCCGTTTGTGGTCAATGCGATATCGCGGAGATCAGGTTTAAGGTTCGCGAGCTGCTCGACTAGCTTTGGAACGTCGCGTCGGATCAGCGGTTCGCCGCCGGTTAGGCGTATTTTTTCGATGCCGAGCGAGACGAAGATATCGGCGAGATAGGCGATCTCTTCGAATGAGAGCAGTGTTTCTTTGCGGGCCAAGGGCGGTTCGCCGTTGGGCAGGCAGTAGAAACAGCGGAAATTACAGCGATCTGTCAGCGAAATGCGCAGATCGCGAATTGTCCGGTTGTGTGCGTCGCGGAGCATATCCCAATCATACAGGATTGCCCCGCGTACCTGCTATTTGAACGCCGTTTCGATCGCCTTTAGTTGAGACATGGCCTTTGTTTTCTCCGGATGTGAGACCTTTGAAAGGATGTCTCGTAATTCACCGATCACCGCGGCAAACTCGGCTTTGTCTGAACTCTCGGTCGGGCCGTCGTAGGTCTTCTTTCCAGCTGCTGCGTCGTCGGCTATGTATTTGAGATATTCGACGGTCTTTTGTACGGCCTTGCGGCTGTACGTTCCCTTTGGATAAAGCGTCAGATATTCACCGTAGGTCGTGCGGAGCTTGTAGAGATAACAGTTAACATAGCCTTCGCACTCGCCCGGCAGAGGATTTTCGGCGGCCGTCCAGCCGATCTGGTCGGCGATAGCGAGTTTGGGATACATTTTCTGCAGGTCCCAAAACCGGTCGGAGCGGACGTACCATTCGCCTGCGGGGTCGCTGTAAACGATATCTTTATCGTTTCGCTTGAGGAATGAACGGTGCGGCTCTTTGTCCATTCCGCTCATCGGGATCTTGCCCAGTGCCTTATTCAGGGTAACCAGGCGGTTGAATTCCTTGGCCGCGGCGGCGGTTTGGGCCGTTGCGAGGCCTGCAAACAGAAATATCGCCGCAGAAAGAAAGAGTCCTCTGGCTATTATTGATCGTGATAGTTTCATTTGATTCTCCAATATAACTTTATTTTTTGACCGCCACTGCGTTCCGCTTGAGCCCGCCGAGCTTTGTTCGTTTCATTGCGGAGCGGCGAAATCTCTGGACATATTCGTCGTGTGTCATCGAGATCATCTTATCCAGAACGAGCGACGTCTCGTTTTCTCGCGGTTCAAATCGAACTTCGTCAGTTTGTTTTTCAAACCGGTTCCACGGGCATACATCCTGACAAATATCGCAGCCATAGAGCCAGCCGTTGAGGTTGTTAGTGATGTCGTCGGGCAATTTTTCATCGCGGAGCTCGATGGTGGCGTATGAGATGCACTTGTTGGAATCGACGACGTACGGCTCGATGATCGCCGAGGTCGGGCAGGCATCGAGGCACATCGTGCAGGTGCCGCAGTGGTCATCGACCGTCTCCGCGTCATAGTCGAGATCGATATTTAGAATAAGAGAGCCGATGAATATCCACGAGCCGATCTCGGTTGTGATGACGTTTGAGTGTTTGCCGAGCCAACCGAGTCCGGAGCGGACGGCCCAAGCCTTGTCCATCATCGGGGAGGTGTCTATGCAGATCTTGCCCTCGGCGGTCGGATCTTTTTCCTTGATCCACGCCAGTAGCTCCTTTAGCTTTTCGCGGAGAATGTCGTGGTAATCGTCGCCCCAGGCATAGCGTGAGATCTTGCCTTTTTCGTTATCTACGGTGTGCTTGTGGTTGGTGTAATAGTTGTGAGCGACGACGATGATGGACCTGGCACCGGGGAATAGGATGCGCGGGTCGGTGCGTTTTTCGATGTTCGTTTCCATCCACGCCATTGTGCCGTTGTAGCCGAGGGCGAGCCAGTCTTTGAGATGCTCGGCCTCTGCGTCGAGCGGAACTGCGGCGGTGATCGCGGCCTTGGCAAAACCGAGTTCACTCGCTTTGGCTTTAATTTGATCCGAAAGGCTCATTTATAAACCCGAATTACGGGAGAGAGTTTTTCTTCCTATTTTTTCTTCCTTTGCGGACTTAGCGAATTTGCGTGAAGCCTCCTTTTTCTCACGCAAAGCCGCAAAGTTCGCAAAGAAACCGCTAAGAAAGAAAAACGACCGAACAGTTTTACACTATCCGGCCGTAACTGAAATGTTCTAAGACCTTAGAAGCTGAATTTTGCTCCAAACTGGAACTGACGCGAATCGTAAGCAGCGGTCGAGCGGCTGTAGTAACGGCCTGGTCCGGCTGACTGGTTGGTCGTGTTTACATCAGTGATGAACGGCGATGCCGAACCTTCGTTGAAGCGATTAAAGAGGTTAAAGCCCTCAGCGATCAGGTCGATGCGGAAACGCTCGCCAAAGTTGATCGCACGCGAGATGCGTAGATCGACAGAAGCGAACTGATGCGTTCTGCCGCGGTTGCGGCCGAGGCTGCCTGTTCCGAATTCGAGCTGTCCTTGTGCGTTAAAATCAAACAGCGAGCAAGGTGCACCGGCGGCAACCGCACCTGTGCCGGTCGTCGGGATCGATGGTACGCAGAGCTGGCCATTTGGCAGAACGTCAGGACGGTCGGTCTGTGTCGATTGGTCGTTGTTCGAATCAACGTTTGTGATGATGTTGAACGGACGGCCCGACGACCATTCGACGATCGGTGCGAGCGTGAAGTCAGAGAGAATCTTTTGGAAAGCATTTCCCTTTCTCCATTTCGCAGGCGAGGTCATAAGGCCGCTGAAAACAAAGCGATGACGCTGGTCAAACAGCGAATCCGCCTTTTCAGCACCGAAATCGTTGACGTTCTGAGCGATGAGCAAGGTTTGCAGGTCGGACGAATCATCGACCGAGTGCGACCATGTGTAGCTCGCGAGGAACGTCATGTTGTTTGAATAACGCTTTTTGAACTCGATGTTCATCGCGTTGTAGTTCGATGTGCCGTCCGAGATCTGAGCGTTTACCGAGCCGAAGGGCGAGAGCGTTCCGGGTGTCCGGAGGCTGTTGCCGAGCTGGGAATCAAGAACTGCTTTGGTCACGCCGCCGCCTGAAAGAGCTTGAGCGAGGAAATAGTTCGGAGCATTCGGCCTAAAGAAATTGGCGATCGCCGGTGCGACCACGCGGCCGTTGGGGCACTGGGCAACCATGCCGGGAATGACAACAGCACAGCCGACGCCGGTCGCGGTTCCCGGTGCCGTGGTGGCGATCGAGAATGCTACGGCCTGCTGTGTGGTGGTGGGCAATGCACCGCCGAAAAAGCGTTGGAAATTCTGGATCTGCAACGCGGTGTTTGGCGTGTTGAGATCGGTCGGATGCGGCAGATGGCGGGCATCAACATAGATATATGTTGCCGCGATCGACATGTCCTTGGTGATCTGACGTTCGATCGAAAGATTTGCCTGGATCGCCGAAGCGTACTGGAAATTTTTCGACACCGGCAGGCTGAACGGTAGAACAGCGCCGAATCCGGTGAATGTCTGATCGTTGAATCGCTGGCGTCCGAACTGGTACTGTGCCGATGCGGCCAGGCCCGGAGTGACTGTGGCTCCGCAAACTGCTGCGCTCGAACCAAAGACACCGCAAACGGTCCCGTGGAACACTTGAGCGGCGTTTAACAGGCCGGTCGGAGCCGGGCTGCCGGCGGTCAATACGGACTGCTGCTGCTGAGCGGCGTCAGCGATGTCCGAGTTGAATGCGACGGCGAGGAGCGGGTGATCGTAATAAAGGCCGATCGAACCGCGAGTGACGGTTTTGCCGTCGCCTTTCCAATCGTATGCAAAGCCAAATCGCGGTGCCCAGTTATTGGTGTCACGCGGAAAGCCCTGTTGAACGCCCAACGCATCCTGTGCGGCGAGAATGTCAGACGACGCGAGGTTGATGCCAGTCAGCGGATCGCGGAATCCGACCGGAGCGATCGTCTCGGTCAACTCAACGTCGTAGCGGATGCCGTAGTTGAGGGTCAGACGGTCGTCGACCTTCCACGAATCCTGTGCGAAGAACGCCAGCGGTTTATTTTTAATGACCGAATCAGGATTACCAAATCCCTGAACATACAGCGACGGAAGTCCGAGGCCATAGCTCTGGACCGGTGTGAAATCCGGAAGTCCGGCGAAACCGGCGTTGAGGTTTGACGCGGCAAAGTTGCCAAAGTTGTAAAGGCCTGCAAAGTTCAGCTCAAAGTGAGCGGTCGGGATGCTGACGAAATTGATATCGCCGCCGACCTTGACCGTGTGGTTGCCGAGGATCCAGGTGAAATTATCCATCAACTGGAGGCGTTTCTCGATACGCAGGACGGGCGAGAACAGTTCGCGGCCGATAAATGCCGTACCTGAAATGTTGTACGCGACAGCGTCCGGGTTTTGCGACGCAAAGGTCGTGTTGCGGCGGCTGTAGCCCATACGGATCTCATTTGCCATCGTTCCGCCGAGCGTCGAGGTGGCTCCGACGTTTAGCGAGAAATCTTTGACGTTGGTCACGCCGGTACGCGAGAAATCGTTCTGGCCGAGCGATTGGTTCTGCGATTCGACCTGGATGCCGGTCAGATTGATCTTGTTATAGCTGGCACGGATCGAGAGCTGATTATCGGCGTTGATATTGTGATCGCCGCGGATGGTAAAGTAATCAGCCCGCTCGGTGACGGGGAAAACACGCTGGAGATCGTTAAGTGCACGAAACGCGATCGGTAGGCCGGCTGCGTTTGTCGAGCCCGTCGGTACCGGAGCACCCGACAGGAGGAAACGGCCGCCAATTGTGCCAGGCCCGATCGGCGAAATAGCAGGACAGCCGCTGCCGTCATTCGGGCTGGTCAGAGGGTTGGCACCGAGCAATGCGGTCTGGCCGCCGCTCGAAGCAAAGAATGCGTAGGCACGGGCCGCACAAATATTAGCAGCAACACCGGAACCGACGAGAGCGTTGATCGCGGCGGCCTGAGCGGCTGTCAGATTGTTAAATGTGCGTGCTACCGGATTGAGTCCGGCGATGACACCGATGGTCGCCGACGAGGTCAAGTCGCCAACCACGTTACTGGTAAAAAAGCCTGATTCGTCGCGTTGGCGACGTTCGTAGGCGGCAAAGACAAATGTTTTGTCCTTAATGATCGGGCCGCCAAATGTTGCACCGTACTGTGTGCGGCGAAAATCGGGGCTCGCGATCGGAGAAAAAGCATTGCGGGCCTGGATCGATTTGTCGCGGATAAATCCAAATACGTTACCGCGGAATTCGTTGGTACCGCGTTTGGTGACGACGTTGACGACGCCGCCGGTCGCACGGCCAAATTCTGCCGTGTACGAGTTAGTGGCGACCTGATATTCCTGAACCGCTTCCATCGACACGGTCGAGCGGGCAGCGTTGATCGAGTTATCGGTAAAATCGGCTCCGTCCACATTGACCTGCGTCGAACGTCCACGCTGTCCGCCGATGTTGAGGCCTGATGTCGGTGCGGGCCCGATCGGGCGTCCGTTGTCGCGGCCGACGGTCGAGAGCGTCAGGGCAAAGCCCGTCGCACTGCGTTCGTTGATCGGCAGGTTAAGGATCTTTTGCTGGTCGATCGTATTTGAAACACCGGATTTCGAGGTTTCGACGAGCTGTACTTCGTCGCCTGTAACGTTAACGACGACACTGGTTTCGCCCAGTTCGAGCTTGATCGTAAGATCCGCACTCGAACCGACCGTAAGTTTGACGCCCGAAACAACGCTCTTTTTGAACGTTGCCGCCTCAGCGGAAACCTCGTACTCGCCCGGAGGCAGGCCGATCAACTGATAGTTGCCCTGGGCATCTGTCGTGGTGGTGCGGCCGATGCCGGTCGCGACGCTTTTGGCACGGACAGTTGCACCGGCGACTACGGCTCCGGTCGGATCGGTTATCGTTCCGGTAAGGTCGGCGGCCGCAGATTGCGTCTGCGCCATGGCCGACAATGCAAAAAGCATCGACATGGCCATAAGCAGACCGATTTTTGTGACCGTCGCGGATACATTTGACGGGAATACTCTCATTCTTTTTTCTCCTTAAGACTGTTAATTCGTTTGCTCTTCTGCCACTGGAGCCGGAAATTTTGCGACGCGGCGGGAAGTCGGAACACTCAAAACCAGAGCGTTTACGCTCTTTATCGCAAAAGGTCATTCAGAACATTTATCGGCAGATAACAAACCAGAATAGAATTGCTTTGAATTTTTTAACCCAAAACGGTCTTTTTAGCAAGCAAAAATGTAATAATTTTGTAATTGAGAGCCTTTATTTCAGTGGTCTGACCAATTTTCGCGGGCATTCGGACAAATACCGGTCGAATGTGAAAAATGGCACATTTGAGGGCAATTTCGAGCAGCGGTGCGTGATTTTGTTTTTACAGTGAAATTTCGCGATAATTCGAGCATCGGACAAAGCACGAAGATGGCTAAAATATGAAGATCATCCCCTTGTCGATACCGACGCCATTTTATGTCGGCGACGTAAATGTTTACCTGATCAAAGAAGACCCGCTGACGCTGATCGACGTCGGTCCAAAGACGCCCGAGGCGGCCGCGGCGCTCAGACGTGAACTCGGTAAACACGGCGTTCAATTCGCAGACGTTCGCAGGATCGTGCTCACGCACGCTCACGAAGATCACTGCGGGCTCGCAAAACAGGTCCGCGACGAAGCGAAAAATGCCGAGATCTACATCCACGAATGGGAGACCGGTCATCTATTCGGCCGTCTCGCACATGACGATCATCGGAATCTGATGCTGCGAAGCGGCGTTCCCGCCGGAGTTTTTGACGAGCTGAAGGGAATGTACGAGGAGATCAGTCTGCTGACAGACTCGCTGGCGGACGGCGAATTTCATAATCTCGAGGACGAGATGGAGCTTGAGTTCGACGGCGGTTCGCTCCGTGTGCTCCACACGCCGGGACACACGCCGGGGTCGTGTTCGTTCGTTCGCGAAGCCGATCGCACTCTCATCTGCGGCGATTGTGTGCTGAAACGAATCACGCCGAACCCGATAGTTTCGCCGCATCCGCTCGCACCCGACAAACGCTTTAGCTCGCTCGCAGAATATCTTGTAAGTCTCGCTAAACTAAGGAGTTATTCGCCGACGCTGGCCCATTGCGGACACGGGGAACCGGTAACCGATTTTGACGAGATATTTCACCGCTACGTCCGAGCTATCGACGAACGGCAGAAAAAGGTGATCGCTCTAGTCAACGGCACCGGCATCACTGCGTTTGAGGTGGCGAAACGTCTGTTCCCCAATTCGTTCGACCACGATGTACACAGATTCTTGTCGATCTCCGAGTCCATCGCACATCTTGATTACGCTCAATCGGAAGGCAAGATCGGGGTGGAGATGAGCGGCGGGGTGGAGATGTACCGGCCTTTATAAGCCTAAGCGATCTCGGCGTCCTACCTCTCCGCTCTCTGCGTTAAATTCCGGTTTTATTGACCAAACAATTCGGTTCCACGCAGAGGCCGGGAGGCGGACGCTGAGGTCACGGAGATTTGGACTTAGTACGAGACAGTCTCGAATGTCATACTCGACGTTTCGGCGATGCGCCCGATGGTTTCGGTCATTTTTGTAATGTCGGCGAAGCCGGGCAGTTGCCGGACGCGTTGGGTGACGGTTTTGTCGAGGTTTGATAGAGCGTGGCCGTCGCCAAAGAGCGTAGTGACCATATAGGCGGTTCGCTCTTTGCTGAGAGCACCCTGACCGACGGGAGCCCAGAAATGCTCGGTCACAAACCTCGCGATGCGGCGTGCGATGTCGTTTTTGCTGAGTTCGAGTCTCGCGACGCTCCAGTAAAACTGGCAATGGGCCGATTCTTCGCGGATGATGGCGTTGAGGATCTGCGTCAGGACCGGATGGTCGGCGAGGGCGAGCAGGCGGCGATATCCCTGAGCGGCCTCCATCTCGTGGATCGCGCCAAATGTCATGTGCGTCGCGGTGAATTTTTTGCCGACGAGATTGGTCAGCGTTGTAAGCAAAAATGAATTCGCGTTGTATGCGTGTGTGACGTTTCGGCGGACCTCGTCCTGCCATTTGTCGCTCGATTCGACACCGATCTCGTTCAAAAACCGATTCAAGACCTCGCCGTGGGTCACCTCTTCGACACCCCAACGCTCCATAAATTTGCTGATGTCCGCGTCTTTGCCGGTCGGCGTGCGGCGGAGCTCGCGATGGTACATATCGGTCAGCGTCTCGACGTCGCGCATGTAGAGAAGGATCGGGATAAAGCGTTCGTCAAACGGGTGATCGTTGACCTCGTGCCACGGGATCGATGAGATAAACTCGGGCGTGAGCGAACGCGGCTGGCGTTCGTACCACTCTAAAACGTCTCTGTTTGTTTCAAATGCCATAATTTAAGATATCTGCCAGTAAATGCCGGGGAAGTCCGTGTCGTGAACTAGTTCCGCTTACTGACATAATTCGCTAAACTACTATTTACAGATGCGCGATCTTGCCAACCGTATTATATATTGAAATTATGAAATTTTTGACTTTAGCGAACTTTGCAATTATAACCCTTTTGTCAACTACGTTTCTCCTCGGCCAAAACCTCTCAGTCGAAGGCGAAAAGCACTTCAAAAACATCAAACAACTCACGTTCGGTGGCGAAAATGCAGAAGCGTATTTCTCATTTGACGGCAAGCAGCTCATCTTTCAGTCGAAGCGTGACGGGCGAAAATGTGACCAGATCTATTCGATGAATATCGATGGTTCGAACACAAAAATGGTGTCGAATGGCGATGGCCGCACGACTTGCTCGTACTTTTTTAAGGGCGGTAAGAAAGTTCTGTACGCTTCGACCCACGGCGGGGCGAAGGAATGTCCTGTCGAACCGGATCGATCAAAAGGTTATGTCTGGCCGGTTTACGCCGAATATGAGATCTACACCGCCACGCCGGACGGTAAAAATATCAAGAACCTGACGAATTCGCCCGGGTATGATGCCGAGGCGACGCTCTCGCCTAACGGCAAAAAGATCGTATTCACATCGGAACGCGACGGCGACCTCGATCTCTACTCGATGGACACGAACGGCAAGAACGTCAAGCGTTTGACCGATGCGATCGGCTACGATGGCGGTGCTTTCTTTTCGCCGGACGGCAAACAGATCGTATATCGCCGCTCCGCACAGGAAACGCCCGAAGCTATCAAAAAATATAAAGACCTGCTGGCACAGCATCTCGTCGTTCCGATCGTGTTTGAGATCTGGGTGATGAATGCCGACGGTACGAATAAGCGTCAGGTGACCAATCTCGGTTCCGGCAGTTTCGCACCGTTTTTTACGCCTGATGGCAAGAAGATCATTTTTTGCACGAATTATTTTGACGAGAACAAGGGCGACCGCAAAAAACAGCCAAATTTTGACCTCGTCTTGATCAATGTCGATGGCACGGGAATCGAGCGTGTAACGTACAACTCGACATTTGACGGATTTCCGATGTTCTCGCCCGATGGCAAGAAGATCGTCTTTGCCTCGAACCGCAACGATGCCAAAGCGGGCGACACCAATGTGTTTATCGCGGATTGGGTGAATTAACTCTTGTCTTTGCACTTTGCGTGATCTCAGCTTGCTTTGCGTGGAAACTAAGCGATTCCACGCAGAGTGCGGAGAGTAAGACGCTGAGTTCGCGAGAGAGTTACAAGATTGATCCAGATATTCGTTCTCATTTGTATGAAAAAACAAATACTCTGTATCGCAATTCTCCTGATCGCATCGGCTGCTGTTTCTGCTCAGACCGGAAAGCTCGTTGAAAAGATCGACAAGGTCCGCGCCGACATTTCTGAAAAAGCCCGCGTCGCAGAAACGGACGATGATCAAGGCGAATTTGGCCCGCTTTTTGTAAATGAGCTGACCGTTAACAGCCGCAACCACCAGTGGCGGGCCGTCGGCATTCACCGGCTTAATTTCCGTTTCTTTTACGAGGGTGGAGACAGTGAAGATCACATGTTCCCCGACCGGCTCGTTCTGGTTAAAACCGAACGCCGCGAATCGAACCGGACGTATTTCGAACAGTTTTTATACAATGACGCGGGCACGCTGATATTCTATTCGCAAAAGGCTGAAAATGACGATCAAACACCCGCCGAACGCCGCGTTTACTTTTCCGGCATCAAAGCCATAAGAATTGTCGAAGACGCAAAAACGCGGGATAAGCTAACTGTCAAAGATGCTGCGATAACGAAGGCGATTCTCGCGGAAAGTGCAAAGCTAAAAGACCTATTCAGCAGATCAATTCAATTATGAAAAAGCAGCTATTTGGCCTTGTCCTTGTTTTGTCATTCGTATTTGCCGCCGCCGCTCAAAAGGCGGCGGTTGCGGATGCTACTGAGGCAAATCTTCGCAAAAATATTACATATCTCGCCTCTGACAGGCTCGAGGGGCGTCGTACGGGTGAAGCGGGAGCGACGACGGCGTCGGGATATGTCGCCGGGCTGTTTGCGGGTTTGAAACTCAAACCGGGAGTTGTCGCGGGCAAAAAGGCGGGCTATTTACAGCCGTTTCCGTATGTAACCGGCGTCGAGCTGGCCAAGACGGGCAACGAATTTACGATCGAGATGATGTCGATGAGCGGGCTGCGGTTTAAGGCGGTGAATATGCCTTCGCTCAAGCCGGTCGGGTTTTCGCCGAATGGCAGCGTCGATAATGCGCCGGTCACTTACGCTGGCTTTGGCATCGTGTCGACCGAGCCGAAATTTGACGATTACGTTTACGATAAGAAGGAAATTGACGTCAAAGGCAAGGTCGTCATGGTCTTTGACGGTACGCCCGAAAATGACAATCCGCGAAGCGCCTACGCGCGGTTCGATCTGCGGACCAAGGCGCTGATAGCAAAGGAAAAAGGTGCGGTTGGGATGATCGTCATCACGCGCGAAGCGAAATTTGAGGACGACAAATTGACGCAGCTCAAATACGACCAGACGATGGGTGAAGCGGCGATACCGATGTTCGTCGTTTCGCGAAAGATCGCGGCGAGCATTTTTGGTGTCGATCAATCGGACCTCCAGGCGATCGAATTTTTCTCGGCGGCAAAGACTTCGCAGGGGTTAGAGGGCCGTGCCAATTATCCGGACACGCAGCCGAAAGTTAGCTTTAAGGTCAATCTCGAAAAAAAGGCCGCGTCCGC
>Ga0209023_10002119_pt1 | contig 25496 bp, 44 predicted proteins | sample LakOneMetagenome_FD_187468 | JGI IMG/M metagenome (GOLD analysis project Ga0209023, IMG submission 187468) | Freshwater and sediment microbial communities from Lake Erie, Canada (SPAdes) (version 2) | ecosystem: Environmental > Aquatic > Freshwater > Lentic | place: Lake Erie, Canada... | reverse complement strand
CAAACTCGCTGTATCGGCGGCTTGGGTTTGGCTAGCCGAGGCGCGTATGCTACTCAGCAGGCTCGCTTATCAAGGTTGATTTCGTCCACACCCTGTAAGAACGCTTAACAAAACCGTCTTGTTGCTCTGCAGTCAACAGCCGGGTACACTGAGCCGTGCCGACCGTCCGCTATCGGCCCAAGAGCAGCCGTTCGGACTCTGATGCCGCAGTTGATACTAAAGCTTGTCCCATGAACCCACTCAATACATTTCTCATTGATGGCAAACAAGACCTTGTCCAACGCTTGGTTCTGCCGGGGATGAATCTAAGCTCTGCACGGGAGAAGATGATTAGGCACTCCTTCGTATTGTCGGCAAACGCTGAGACCATCGCTGAGTTCGTTGAGCCGTTTTATACCGCATGGTTTGTCGAATCACGTCGCGACGACGAAGCTTGCGGCAGCCCACAAGATGAGCTAGCAAATGCGGGCTACCCTCCGCTTTTCGAAGTACTGCGTTCATCCGAGTTGACTGAACTAGTATTTGGCCACTATCTGCTAGACGACTGGCTCAAACCGTTCGCGTGGGATGGCATTGCGCAAATCAAGTACTGGATCGACTCCGTAACTTCCTGCAAAGTAGTTGGCGACCACTTGGAATTGCACGGGATTTGTTTTAGCCAATCGTTGGACAATTAAGCAAACATCGACGCTCCTGGCGAAGGGACTATTGCGTGATATCGGGAGATCTACGAAGGCTGTGAACGGCCGTATATGGACTCCTCCTCGTTTGCAAACAATCCGTCTTCAGGCCGTGAGGTACGACTGCTCACGTATATCCGGTCTCGTAGTGCTACACCTGTTGCAGGTGCTGGACCCTAATGGGCTATTCGCGCGCTGACTTCCTATCGCTTTGAGGGGCTCAAAGGCCTCAGACGTTCTCGGGTTTGGTCAGCGCCGGTTCGATCTGTTGGCCATCATGCGGCTTGTCATGCAATCGTGGTTCGGATACTTCTTCAGTGACTTCGATTACTGCTGTGCTTAGGTAATTTTAGGACGGTAGCCCCCCAAGGTTGGCTTGTGAAGGCGGCGACGTGAACTGGTAGCCAATCGAGTGCTGGTTCTGGATTGGTCGTGCCCTGCCTACGCCGGAAGGGAGTGGGGATCGACGCCGGCCTTATTGCACGCTGCTTGCACGAACTGGTTCAACAACTCCGTTGTCATCCACGTCTTTTCGGTAAGATGAATGACCCATTGGAGAATCTTGACGGGGTTATCGATTCGATCTAAGGCGATTTCGTATCCGAACTGATCATTTGCCTTGATAGTCAAATGCGTGTCGTCCACGATTATATTGGTGAGGCGGCCCTGCAATCTCTCCATATATGCTTTTTCGCCAAATTTCTCTACCATGTTTTCTCCTTGTTTGCTGGACCACGGGCCAGACCGGGGCATGCCATGCGTGCCTTTTTACGCGTAACGCATTACGCTATTTTCACTGCCTCGTCAGGCTGCGCCTTTGGCCTCTAGACTGCTGCGCTTGCGATCTCTGCGATCTGACCAGCGATCCCCGGGATAGCTCTTTAACGCACTGCACCGCGATGCTTAGATGCAGACCCGGTTGCGGCCCGACTCCTTCGCGCGGTATAGGGCAGCGTCGGCCGCCTCCATCAAGGCTCGCTCATTGCCGTCTGCCGCCAGGCTCGCGACGCCGAATGAGCCGGTCAAGTGCGGCAGGGGCAGGCGCATGTCGGAGAAGACGATCGCCTCCCTCAGGCGCTCACACAGACGCTCGGCCACCGTGACCGCCTGGTCCCGGCTCGCGCCGGGCAGCAGCACCATCATCTCCTCGCCGCCATATCGCACCGCGAAGTCGGACGGGCGCAACCCACCGCGCAGCACATTGGCCGCGGCCGCGAGCGCCGAATCGCCAGCGATGTGGCCGTGCGTGTCATTGAAGCGCTTGAAGTGATCCAAGTCGACCATCACCAAGGACAGCGCGCCGCCGTCCTCCGCGGCGCGTGCGGTAAGCTTGGGAAGCATGTCGTTGAGCCAGGCGCGGTTATATAGGCCCGTGAGTGCGTCGTTGAGGGAGAGCTGACGGTAGAAGTCGCCCAGCTTTTGGCGCCGGCGCAGCAGGGCATTGGCCGCGCGGATTCGGAAGGAAAGCAAGCGCAGCAGGTTACGCGCCAACACATGGGAGCGCTCGATCAGCGCCCATACGGTACTCGACTCGATCACCAGCAACTCGCTGTCCTCGAGCGCCGTCATGGCAGCCAGGTCGACAGCATCGTCCAGTACAGCCTGCTCACCGGCGCTTTCGCCGGGCAGAATTCGGGTGCCGCTGCCCTCGTCACCGGCAGGGGTGTCGACCACGACCTCAAGCTCCCCCGATAGCACGATGTATAGGCGCTCTCGGCTCACGTCGGCGATGCGCTGGCCGCGCGCAACCCGTACGATCGGGCAACTGGCCAGCATCGAAGCGACATCCGGGTCGGTCTCGCCTTTGAATAGCTGCAGGTCGTCGATAGGGGTGCAGCGTGCACCGAAGGTGCCGATCTGTTCCACGGTGAGCCTCTCGGGTATGGTTGGGTTCAGCCTCGAAGCCGAAGTTGCGTTGAAGCAAGATTATCTCAGCGGCTGACGTTGAGCGCAACAGATGATGGCGACAATGGCCGTACAAGTCGGCGCTTATCACCGGCAGCGGCCGTACTCGACTTCTTCGTCTGGGTTCATGGCCAACTCGCCCATGCCCAGGACGTGGCATGCAGCATCCCACTCAGCGCGGTCCTGCTCGGTCACCTCGTCCCAGTAGATGTCGTCCGGCGCCAGTCCGCACCCGCCCCACCCTTCACTCCGGATCATCTCGGCCAGCGCCCAGCTCGCGGAGAGCATGGCAGGCCCGCGCGGATTCGGACGGAGCATGCCTGGCGCAAGTAGCTTGAACCACCCGGGCGGCCGGGGCTTCACTTCGAAATGCTCGACCTGATAAATCGGTTCGACCGAGTTGACCGCCACCTCCGCGAGAAACGGAATCTGCGTGGTCCAACCGGCGCGCCGGAGGATCTCCACACCGACCAGCACCGCCGAGGGCATGGCCATGCGCAATGCCGCCTCCCAGTCGGGCTGGCGGGACACAACCAGGTTCGCGAAGACGTCGCTGTGGCCGCCGAGGCCTGCCACGAGGTTGCGGCGCTTCCACAGGTACAGGTAGTGCGAGGCAGTCTTCGAGGACCACTGGAAGCGGACCGTCAGGTCAGTCCCTCGGAAGACAGCGGGCAGCGCAGCCAGGCGCTCATGCGCCGAGATCGTTGTCTTCATAGGCCTGGCGTCTCGGCTTCAGGCTCTGGGTCGGGTTCGAGGTCGGGCGCCAAGCCCTGCGAATCGGCCAGCACCCGCATGCTTTGCACGCCGCGGTCGAGCGCCGCCACTGAGGCATCGATCATCGCAGCAACCTTGTCATCGGTCAGCGGCCACGAAGACGGCAGCCAGCGGCGCAGATCTGCCTTTACCTTACCGGCGGACGCGATGAGCTCCTGGCGCCGCATAGCGGCCTTCTCAAGCCAGTTTTGGGGCGTTTCGTTCGGGTAGGTAGCCAGGCGCAGCGCCAGTTCTTCCTCGGTGCATGCGTGTGCTTCGCCGCGCTCGGCCAGCCAGTACAGGTCGAAGACGTCCCGCGGCTTCAGATACGGACGGGCGACAACGGCAAACACTTTGTCGACGAAGATTTCCTTCAGCTCGAGCGTTGGAACAAATGCTTGGGCGCCGGCGGCACGGCCGACGATGAGCCGCACCGGGTGAACGTCCGTGGCCAAGGGTTTCAGCACCTCGGCAGGCGCCTGCCAGAGCTCGACCTTTACGCGCACCCCGCCCACGACACCCTCGCCATTCACTGCGACCTCGAACACGTGCGGATTGCGCCCATCCTTCGGCAGCGTCACGCCCAGGCCCATGTCCTCAGGCAGCCACGCTGCGCCCGTCAGCCGCGACTGAATCGAAGACGCGATCGAGCCGAGCTTGAGCGAGTCGGCAACGAGGAAGTCCAGATCCTCGGAATATCGTGGCGAGCCGTGAACTAGGTGCAGGCTAGTACCTCCCTGGAAAATCAGCTCACCGGGCGCCCAGCGGCGCGACGCCATCAGCGCTTCCAGCACAGCCACATGCAGTGCTTGGCGCAGATCGAACGCCTCGGCAGGCGACAGTTGTCTCTTTCCCATAAATCCTCCTGAATCGCCAGTTTATCTAAAGTTCTTTAGATAAACTAGGGATTTCTTTGGGTAGCGTTCTTGTTTCCGATCTGGCCCGCCCTGACTATCAAGTCGCATATATAGGATATTTTGTGAAAAAAATCGCATATAGACGACTTTCTGCTATGATTTTCTGAAGATGCGCGAATCTGTGCGTCGCATTGCTCAGGAGTCATGATGGCCAAGTCAAACCAGTTCCATTCGCAAGCGGCCCTCGATGTGGCTGGACGTCTCGGCGACCGGCTGCGGCGCGCTCGAAAAGCCCAGCGGCGCACTTTGGCCGATCTGGAATCGTCGAGCCGCGTTCACCGGCAGACCCTTGCGCGCTTAGAACACGGAGATCCCTCGGTCTCCTTCGGCGTGGTCCTGGCCGTTCTTGAAGCGCTGGGCCAGCTCGCCGACCTTGAGCTGCTCGTCAGCCACCCTGAAGCGCAGCGGCCGTGGATCGCCACCGGCTCGGAACCTCTGGACAGGAACTTCTAATGGCTCAAACAACGATGATCGTATTCGACTGCCGGACGCCGGCCACGCCTGTCCCGCTGGCGAGGTTCACGTTGGGCCCAACCGGCGACGGAGTGTTTGGCTACGGCAAGCGCTACCTGCAGCGTCCTGACGCTTTCAGCGTGGACCCGCGCCATCTGCCGCTGGTCGACAGGGACCAGCCCTTGCCGCGGCAGCCGGACAGCACGTACGGTGTGCTGTCCGATGCCGGTCCGAACGCATGGGGTGCGAAGCTCACCGCTTACCTGCTCCGAAAGGATAATAAGCCGCTTCCAGAGAACCCTGTCGAGTGGTTCCTGCAGTCGAAGCATTTCGGTTCCGGCTGCCTGGCATTCGCCCCTCGGCCGGACGAGCCGCCCCGGCTCGGTGAAGTCCCAGTGCGCTCGACCGACCTTTCCGCTCGCCTCCTTGATGCGCTGAAGGTCTACCTTGCCGATCCAGACCACAAACTGGACGACGAAACGCTCCAGCTGCTCTTCCCAGGGAGCGACCTGGGCGGCTTGCGACCGAAAACGATCGTGATGCACGACGGGCATGAGCACATCGCCAAGTTCGAGCGTCCTGACGATCACTTCGACGTGCCGGCCGCCGAATACGCAACGCTGCGGCTTGCCCATATGGCCAGGATCAACGTGCCGAATTTCGAACTGGTATCGGTCGGGGGCCGCTCGGCGCTCCTGGTCGAGCGCTTCGACCGCACCGCCGACGGAAAGAGGATTCACTACCTCAGCGCCAACAGTATCTTGAGGCCACAGCCGCTGAGCCCGGACCAGCGAGAGTACAAGACCTCGTTCTCCTACGCCGCGATCGCGGAGGCCCTGCGTCCCAAGAACAACGACGCACCGGACGATGCGCACGAGCTCTTCCGGCGCATGGTGCTGAACATCATGGTTGGGAATGTGGACGACCACCTGCGAAATCACGCGCTGCTGATGAAGGAGCCGGGCGTGTTCCGTCTCTCGCCAGCGTTTGACATCTGTCCACACCTCGGCGCGCCTTTTCATCCGCAAAGCATTGGGGTTGGCGCCTTCGGCGCTGCAAGCACTATCGAAAACGCGTTGTCGCAGTGTGGTCGTTTCTTCCTCAGGGAAGACGAGGCGGCCAAGATCGTCGCGGAGGTGAAGGATGTCGCGTCGACCTGGCGCCAAGTGTTCGCGGATTCCGGGATCAGCGAAGCTGACCGATACCGTCTGGCCGGGTGCTTTGCCGTCGCTGATCAGGCCACGGCCGTGAGCATCAGCCTGGGCCATGCGGCCGGTCAGGACGATGAGGCAGCAGAACCGGGCGAGGCGCCGGCGCCGGCCGCCTGAGCGACGTTCGCACGCTTGCTATATCGGCCTGTCGTTTGCCGTTTCGCTGTCGCTGGTCAACCAGGCCGGCAGTCCAGCGCGCGCGCACGCCTCGATCGACGCACCCTCGTGCTCCAGGTCCGGCTCCACTGGCACGAGAGATGCACCAGGAGGTCGACCACCTTCCCACTCGGCCATATGCTGTTCGGCGTCGTCGGCGGTCGGGAACGTGACAGCGCCAGGCAGGTCCGCAGGGTCTAGCTTCGACCAGAATCCTAGTCCCATGCAGTAGCCCAGGTACACGCCTTCTTCTTCGGTATAGATTACGAACGCCATATCATCCCTCATTCCATTATGATCGCGAATGGCGTTTCTTCTTCGACGTCTTCCGATTCGACCTCGTAGTGGAAGTCCTCGGCAGCTCGCGGCGCATTCACATTACGGAAATCCAGACGGACCGTCGGCACGGTGGTACCTGATTCCCTGAAGGCGCCTGCCTCGATCGCGGCGACGGTCACGTCCTGGGTGGCGAGGAACTCCCGGAACTGGGCGTGCATCTTCGTTTTACCTTCGAGCCAGCCCGTGGACATGATGACCGACAGCGCGCCGCCTGGCCGGATGAACTGCAACATGTGCATCACGTGCTGGATGTCCTGGTTTTTCGTAAAAGGAGGATTAGCCAGCACCGCATCGAAGGTCCCGATCTCCTCCGGCGTCACCCTCAGAAAGTCTCGCTCGATCACCTCGTAGCCCTGGGCGCGCAGCTTGATGGCGTTCACGTTCCACGCCTCGACCACGACCACATCGGCACCCATGCGGCGCACGACATTGGCCAAGGCGCCAGTACCAGCCGACGGCTCTAGAACACGTTTGCCGCGCAGCGTGCCGAGCGACTTGCGGATCTCCTCGGCCACCTCGATGGCCTTGCTCTCCGGCGTGGCGAAAAACTGGTATTCCTGCTGGAAGTTAACCGTCTCGCCAGCGACCAGGCGGCGCAGCAGATCTGCGCAGTCGACGCCATCGTCGAAGGCGAAATGCTTGTTGCGGCCGGTGATGTACCGCCCACCTGCCTTGCTCAGGCGCTGGCTGATTTCGTCGTAATGCTGAAGCTGCTGCACCGGCAGCTGCAGCTTCGATCCGGAAACGGTAAGCAGCGACAGCTCCTGCTCGATCGTCAGCTTCACCGGCGCCGGCGCGGCTACCGCGACACTCGTGCTCGCCGACTGCTTGGCGCGTTCCGTGGCTACCTCGCCGACCAGGCGCGCCCTCAGCTGCTCCAGCTGCTCGTCAGACACGGTGCCGACATAGCGTTGACCGAGGATGCGGTTGTACTTCAGGTAGATCCGGCCGTTCGGAATCAGCGAAAGGTAGTACTCACGCGGAATCGAGGCCTTCTCGTTCCCGTAGATCATCCCACGCGCTTCAATATATTCAATCAGCTCGTCGCTCACTGGCGCGTAGGCGGTGTGGCCGGTCCGCCAGTTCGACTCCAATGGCAACTGCACGTACACGTAATCCGCTGGCCGCACGGCTCGGGCTGTCCGGCACGTGGCGCATGCAAACCGAATCGATCAGGCGCTGAAGGTTGTCGTCAGCCATCTGCCGGCAGTGATCCGGGTCGATGAACTGGATATTGACGTCCCAGCCGCGGTTGGCGAAGGCCAGGTACCGGATCTGTTGAAAATCGGGGTCTTCGGTCAAGCCGTTGCTCGACGTCCGCAGCGCGCGCTCGATGTCGGCGCCCGACAGCCCATGCATGCCGGCGGCAAGGAAGTCGTCCGCCGTCGCGGTTACGCGTGGCCAACCGCCGTGGTGCCGCTTGAATTCCTGGCAGTAGCCGACGATGTCGTTCAGTGTCAAGCTGCGGTCGGGTGTGATGAAGGGCTGGGTAGACATAGCGTGCTCGTGTAAATGGGTTGACGCCATATTGCCGAGTCATCGCAGGCGTGGTTGCTCAGCTTTTACCGAACGGACCTTGCCCTGAATCAATACTCACTGCCCGCCCTCCCTTAGATTGAAATCCAGGTTAATCGCTGGGAGGCGACATGGTGGATCTTGTTGGGTGGATTCGGGAGGGAGATCGGGCCGCATGCGACGGCCTGGTAGTCGAAGGGGACCAACCCTGCACCAGTCATGGCCGGCCGTACGCTTTCGAAGGTGCGCGTCTGATCTGCCGGAAGAACTGCGTCATCGCAGAAGGCTATCTGCGGCGCAGGCTCACAAACGGCCGCAATGCCGTCTTGCACGGCATGAAGACGAGCGGCGGCTGCCCACTGCTGTCGAGCTTGAACAACCAGGATGGCGTGGGCAATGACACCGGCATGCCGGTGTCAGCCAGTTTTTTCCTCAACCCGGACGGCCGTTGGGTTGGCGCCCCGCCGGTGCTGGCAGCAGGAGAATCACCGTACGATGAGCAGACCCAGCTGCAGGCGCCGCAGGCAGAGGGAATGCCGTACTTCATCGAGACCAATGACGGGCGCAAATACGCTGGCCGCGTCGGCGCCGACGGCCTCCTGCCGAGGGTCGAAACTTGTGGCGAGGACGAATACACCGTCCTGTGGGGCGACGAGGCGCTGGCCAGAACTGCGCTGGAGCCGGCCAATGCGTAAGGTGCTGGCGCAACAGGCGCGCGTTCGCACCAACACGACCAAGGACTCGATATGCAGCGTCTCGGTCGAGCCGGTGACCTTTGACAGGCTCTGGGTCTCCTACCCGAGCTCCCATCACCCCTACGTCGACGCGACAACTGGCAAGGTGCCGGCTGGCTTCGACAACCAATGCGCGATCCGGGTGTCGATAGCCATTCACGGCGCAGGCATCGCAATGAAGTCGTTCCGCGGGGCCGCGCGACAGGTGCACGGCCTGCCGGTCGCCTACGTTGCCGAGCAGCTCGCGGGCTGGCTTAGACTGCAGCCATTTTGCGGACTGCCGAAGGAGCCAGAGGACGTGACCGGGAAAAATTGGCAGGACAAGATCCGCGGGCGGACGGGGATTATTTTCTTCGCGAATTACTGGAAACGCGACGGCGAAACGACCCGGCCGACCGGCGACCACATCGACCTATGGAACAAGAGCAAGCTGACTTCCAACGCCGCAAATTTCGCACGTAGGTTTGGAATCACCAGCGTGCAGTGGCTTCCCCGTCCACTGGACGCCTTCAACTTTAGCGACTTGGGAAACAGCACGCAGATCCTGTTCTGGGAGGTCAGATGAGGCGTGGTGCGGTCGGCTTTGCCGGTTTCGTCCTTGGCTTAGCCTGGGTGTGGTGCTGCCTGTATTCCTTGGGGCACATGAACTGGGCCAGCTCGAGCGCGAGACACAGCTGCGTCGACGCAGGCGATTGCAGCTGGCTGGGGGTTGCCTCCGCTATCTGCTATATCCTCGCTCCGCCGATTATCTTCGGGGTGCTGACTGGCGCCGCGTGGCAGCGCTGGACGGCTCGGAAGTGGGCAGGGTGGCTCCTTGCCCTGAGCCTTCTTACCGCCCTCTTCTACGCCATCATGGCCGTCTCGGAAAGGTAATGATCCAGATGGAAAGGCGCAAGGTTATCAAAGTAGGCGTTGAGGGGCCGCGAAGGTTCGAATGGTTCGAGCCGCATGAACTGGAGGACCGAGAGCCGACAGTCTTCACGGTGCTGGTCGACTCGGACGGCAGCTACACGAAATGTGGCCCTTACTGCCTTATCGGGTACATGCTCCCTAGGAACAGAGGTCCACGCAGGCGCGCGCACCAAGTCGAGAGCTGCTTTTTCTTCGCAATGGTATCGCGCATTCGTGCGACCCTACAAGATGGAGAGGAGAGGAGGACCGAATGATGCGCAAGTCTATCTTGGCGTTTGGCCGAGGCCCGTGTCTTCTTCAGCGTCGGATTTTCCGTGATCCGTCACGCTCTTCGCGTCGCCTGTTAGCGCGCTGCGCCAGATTCGGACGTGTCGACTGTGCTTTTCGATCTCGTAGGCGCTATGGCAGACAGGGCAAGCGTCAACAGAGTTCGCCGGTAGGCGGCTCTCGAGGTCTTCGTCATCGCGAGCGTCGAAGCACCATGCGACATGTTTAATCCTGGACCTCGCATAGGCCAAAAGGACGGCGACGTCCTCAACACTCACCTCGACCCCTCCTGGGCAGATGATGTCCTCCCAGCACGTAGCAGATCCTCGCGTGAATATACGCTCAACCACAGCGGGATCAGCTGGCTGCCGATCAGCTATTAACTGCTCCACCACCGCGGCGGCGGCTAGTACCCGGGCGCCCCCGGCCCGAAATCCCTCTATCTGCCTAGCGCATGCGAGCAGCGTGGCCAGGGTGTCAGGGTCGACTTCTATAAACAGGGGAAGCGAGAACGTCATGCGTAGAGTAGGGCCGACGAGACGCGCGTCTGATGCTTACGCCGCTTGCTTGCTCGATTTTTCATAAGCTACTCTTTTCCTCTGCGGCTTAGATCGAGTCAGCGACCTTGCGAATTCGCTCCACCACCTTGTCAGCACTTTGTTGGACCGCTGGTGTTCGCCGTGTACCAAAATAATAGGTGCGCACGGCTTCCCAAACGTCGCCAGTTTCACGTTTCATTGAATCCGAAAGGAACCAACTTGCAACCCGGTAGTTCTCGCATGCGTCCGTCTTTGCTTTGGTCACGTCGATACCGGCCCGACGGTTCGCGGTAAGGATAATAAGTTCTGACACGCCCATAGGGCCATGCTCACGCGAGGCATACGACGGGCTCTTCGCCTTGTTCCCGGCCATCTCCCTTCGCATCGCCTCCAGCACTTTGCCCGGAACACCGAACTCGTGCGCTGCATTTGTAAGACAAGGCTCAATTCCGGCGGCGAATGCGGGTGCAGACAAAGCTCCGGCCGTCATCAGGACACTGATAATCGCTTTTTTCATTTTGGTCTTTTCCGAGGTCAGCTGAGGCCGAGTGCGACGCGGTTCAGCCTGTTTGGCAGCGGCGCCGCCCGTGGTGCGCTTCCAAGCGTGTCGGCCGAGCGTGCATTTTACGTCCCACAGGATTTTCTTCCAGTCGCTTTTCATGCTCTTTTCTTCCTAACTATTCACTGCTTTCGAGTTCCAGGTCGCCAATCTCAGGAGCGAACGTGTCCGTGTTCTTGTAATGCCACCAATCAGGTAATGGGGCATCCACCTGTACGGCCACATGATGAGGCGTAATATATTCTTCGCCCGATTCGGGATCGGTGCGGACCATACCGTCTGATGGATAATGAGCGACAACGATGCCCGCACACGTACGGGTGGGCGACTGTTCGGTCGCCTTGCTGCGATAAAGCACCCTTACATTCAACCCTGGCATGGTTTCCATGGCGGCGCCCGTGTTCCGGGACGTTAAGCGGTCGCTTCGATGCTGGCGATTTCGGTAGCGGTGACATGCACCGTGCGCGTCGTTCCCGGGACCATAATCGACAGCTTGCCTTTGTTCGGACCGCGCGTCGCGTGACGGAACACGGCACCCTTCACTTCCATCACCTCGAAAGGAGGCTTCTTGCCGAGCCAGCCGGCCAGGTACAGGCGGAAGTTCGGATCGGTCGGCGCCATCTTTTGCAAAGCAGCTTTGCCGTAGTTCTGGTCCGCGAAAACGTCTTCGGTCATGTCCATTGGTATCCCCCGTCGCCGGCACCATGCCAGCCTCTCAATGCTTCAGCCCCGTCGAGCGGGGCATAGGGTACTGCTGGGGCTTTTCCTTTGACTACTGGCCCGAGGCCAGGCGCTCCCATTTCGCTTGGCCAACGATCTTCCTCCGAAACACCACTCCAGGCGATGCCATCGCCAGCGCTTCGTCCTCGTCGTTCATGCCGCCTTCCCACTGCGTCATCATGTACAGCGTCGTGCCGATCAAGTCGGCCGCGGCCTTCTTGCTCGACGCCGCCACCATCAGCACGTGCAGGCCGTCCAGTTCTACCGCGTAGGGCTTCATTCGTGCCATCGCTTTTTTCCGTTATCGCGCAGGCGCGGTTGTGGCCGCACGGTTGCTCAGTAAGTTCGCCCGGCCCAGCCAAAACTGCGACTTGGCGTAGCACGCCTCGGCTTTCAGCAGGTTGCCACTTTCGCGGGCCTCGTTGCCGTCCGCGCCCCACTGGCTTGCACGGACCTCGGCGTCGAGTTTGCGTTGCTTCAGCGGTGTTTTAGGGGCTTTCGCGGGCGTATCCGTTTTCCTTGCTTAACTGATGTGTCCGATGCCTTTAGCCAAATTCTTCCCCTGGTGCGCTGCTGATTAAGCGGCCCCATTTGTATAGCGCGTGCTGTCTGTACCAAACAGCTACATCTGCCAAAGGGATAACTTGGGTCACGCCATCATCGCGCAGGGGCTGCAAAAACTCATCCGAAAACGCACGCGCGAGATTGTGCATCTCTTCGATGCATTCGTTTCGTGCGGCGTACTGCACTGAACCACCATTGGCAATGACATAAGCGAGTAAAGCTTTCTCCGCGATGCCGCTACTGAGGGCAGAAAGCTCGGCGGGCACCTTATCGACTGGAAGGTTCGTTGCTACTGTGTCGGCATGCAGTGCTCTGGCGAACACGATTACGTCCTCGCGGAAGCCTTCAGCAAAACGGATTTTCGTTGGTATAACATTCATTGCAGTATTTTCCGTCCTTTCTGACCGCTGAGGTCGGGCGCATCATACCGGCTACACGCATCTGCTCCGCCAGGTAGAGTCATGATCTCTTCCTCTACATGAGCAACACACTAAGCGTCGCTCCATATCTTCCATTGTACACGTTTTAAGGTGTACGTCAACCGCTTTTCTCGAGCGGGCGATACGCTGTCAGAATCGTAGATTCCGCCGTGCGGAAGCGCCCGACGGTATTACTCACTGACTGTCTGGAGAGGTTGTATTCGCGCCCCGCTTCACTGGGGCCTATGCCGTCGACCAGGACACGCCGAGCGGCGCTTCTCGCGGGCTCGCGCGAGCTGATGAGCGTTGCGATAGCTTCAAATTGAGCCATATCCATCAGTTTTCCTTACTGCGACAGCTCGGCGCGCATCGAGCTTGTCAGCATCACGATGCGAAGCATTCCGGCTGCTTCTAGTTTGTTCATCAGGTCATCGTCGACTTTTACCGCGTCGGCGCCGGCGCTTTCTCGCTTCGGTGCACTCAGCCGCCAGCCATTACCGCGGTTGTTAAGCTTGTGGCCGGCCTGCAGCTTCTCGACAATCTGCGCCCTGCTGATACCCTCGTGCGGCGACCTGGCCGCGAGTGCCTTTTTGCAGCGCGCACATTCGCCGATGGACTGGCTGGCAGGCTGCATTGACTTTGCCTCGGCCGCGCGGCCACACAGGCTACGTCGACGCGAGTACTTCTCTTTCCTCCAGAAGTGGGCCATGCCACTCGCGCTATCCGATGTCGTGTGCCAGCCTAGGGTCTTCTGGTCGTCTTTCACGTTTTTTTCCTTGGTCTACAGCTTGAGTTGCGCTACCAGATCAGCCAGGCGATCCAGGTCGTTCAACATGACCCGATGACTCCATCGCGGGTATCCAGAGTTGCTCGCGAGGTCAACTGCAGGGCTGGTGCCGTCGCCAAAAGGTCAATAATCGAATGTGCCGCCGCTGCCCATACACCGCCGCGGCCGGCGGCCATTGCAGCTGGATATGCGTCGACCAAACCTTGTGCAAACGACTCTGCTGCTCGGCCGGCGTTACCTCCTGTCAGAAGGAGCTGGCCTGCCTGGTCTGGCATGATTGGTGTCGTGTTCGTCGTGTTCATTCTTCTCTTTTCCGAGGGTTATAGGCCAAGTTGCTGGACCAGGTTTTTGCCGCTGTCCGTCGCCGCCCAGGTACCCTCTTGCGCCTGCTGCGCGAGCCCCATGCGGTACAATGCCATCATCGTGTCGACGTTACAGATACGCTTGCCGTTCACTTCGATCACGGTGCCATGCGAACGTCGTGCGGTCCATCCCTTACCAATCCAGCTCATCACGCGCTTCTGCGCTTCAGTCAACTTAGCCATGCTTTTCCTATCCCATCAGTGTGCGCAGCTGGTGCGCTTGGCTTCGGCCAGGCGGTCCCACCAGCCTTCGTACTTTTCTTCGTGCCATCCGTCCGGAGATTGGGCATCCGCTGTCCCACCGTTCGACAAATACCAGTCAGCATAGAGCCAGCCGTCGCCATAGCGGGGATTGCTCTCGGTCGGGATCGGCATCGTTGGTGTGTAGGTTGCCAGCATCGTTTTCCGCTGGGTTACGGCTGGTTACGGATTGCACCCGCGATCTTGATCGATGCCTCGTGGATCGCACCTGCGAGTACCAGTCCTACGCCAGCGACGGCGCCAGGAACAGAGGCGGCCAACGACGCAATCGCCGTGGTCAGCAACCCAGCCCAGAACAGAATGCGAAATACCGTGTCCATCCATCTTCCTTGTAATTGCAGGACCAGCACCGTGCCAACCCTCTCAATGCCGCAGCCGCGTCGAGCGCGGCATGGGTACTGCTGGGTCTTTTCCGTGATGTTCAGCCTGCGTTGTTGTGGCCTGCCTCAGCGCGTACGGCAGTCGCAGCGGCGGCGATCGCAGAGCCAAGGTAGGACAGCGCAGCTACCGTTCCGATCGCGACAGCGATCGAGTCCGTGTAGGCGCCGAATGCGCAGCCGGCGATCACCGGGCGAAGCACGCCGGGACGAGTGGACGACACCCAGGCGCCGAACGACGAAGCCTTTGCTTTGATGCCAGGTGGCGAATTTTCGATCCAGTTTTTCATTGCTCTTTTCCGGCTAGTTACTCAGAAGTGCTTGAATGCGCGGATGATCTTCAATCAGGTTCATTACGCTGATGAACTCCGGCATCAAATCCTCAACGCTCACTACTTGATCGTCGCCGCTTCCTGAAACGATGGCCGCCGTGCAGTCGATGAACTCTGAAGGCAGATTGGAGGTGATCTGCTCAAGCGAATTTGCTCGTACCGATGTCTCCATCTCTCCGTATTTGGTGGCAAGAGTTAGGTTAAATAGGTGGCTCATAATTTTCCTTGCGCTTGCTGCTATTTGAACTGGTCGGCAATCCAATCGAACGATTTTCCGTCCGTTTCTTCAGCCATACGCCAGCCATCATCCCAGTCGTCGTGCTGCCACGACCCCTCGATATATGGGTTCTCACGCCAATGCTTACGTTGGTCGTAGGCTGCGGCGCCCTGGTCGAAAGGGACTTCAGTGGAGGCTGTCTGATTCATGCCTTTTTCCTAGGTCGCTTGGTAAGCATCGTCGGACGGCGGCAGAACTGGCTTGAGCCAGTGCCATTTTGGTGCCGGTCCGCCAAGCGCCCCATTGTATGCAGCGATCTTCTGCCGCCAGCTCGGCGTCTTGCCGACCTTCACGGCATATTCCCGGAGGTAAAAGTCGTACTCCATTTTCTGCTTTTCGCTCAGCCGAAGTGCGAAACACAATTGGACCGACGACACCAAGAGTGCAACGATCGAGACCGCCATAACAAAGGGACCGTTCATAGCTTTTTATCGTTCTTTCCTAGTGGGGCCAACACCGCGCCGACCCTCTCAATGCTTTGGCCCCGTCGAGCGAGGCAAGGGTGCTGCCGAGTTTTCCTAGCGAAGACGCCTGAACATGATGAGGTCAATCAGTCGACGTCCCGACTCGCTCTCGCGGTGCTCTTTAATGATCGTCACCAGCCCTTCCCTCTCCATCCTTTGTACTTCGCGAACATCGCCCTGGAAGGCGTCATCAGACTGCCCTGATGCTGTACTTAAGATCGCCGTGCCGCCTACGGCCGTTGCCTCGTATTTTTCGCGCGCAGCTGTCGTCATAACGTTCCCCATTAGCCGGCACAACGCCGGCCTCTCAATGCCTCAGCCCCGTCAAGCGGGGCGTGGGCGCTGCTGTGCTTCGCGTGACGCGTCACGCTTTTCCGTCCTTACTGACCGCTGAGGTCGGGAGCATCCATTCCGACTGCGCGCATCTGCTGCGCCAGGTAGATCGCCGCGTTTTGCGCGGCCGTGTTCGACTCCATCGTGGTGGCGGTGCGCAGGCCGTCGCCGACGAAGTGGACGCGCAGCTCGCCGTTCGGCTGGTCCTCGATCTCGATAGTTACTTTTGCCATGTCGTTTTTTTTCCTTAGTTCGGCAGTTACCCCCGCGCATCGAGCGGGTCAGCATCACGATCCGAAGCGTTCCATCCCGCTCGAGGGTGTTCATCAAGGCGTCGTCGACCTTCACCGCATCGGCGGCGCAGCTGGCCCGCTTCGCCGCACTCAGCCACCAGCCGGTGCCGCGGTTGTACAGCTCGTGGCCGGCCTTCAGCTTCGCGATGATCTGTTCCTTGTCCATCTTGAGTTTTCCGTGGCCTAGCTGAGCTTGTTCCATTCGATGATCGCGTCTCGCCTCGTGAACATGCCATGGCCGACGACGCGATGTCCACCGGCCAAACTGCTGTTGCGCGAGCAGGCGACGAACCAGTTGCGCGGTTTTGGATTTTTGACTTCGGCCGGCGCACCACATTCCGGGCATTTCTGCGGCTCTGGTGTCGCTTTCTTCTCGCTCATCGTTTTTCGGGGGTATCAGTGCACTGCGGCCGGGTACACGAAATCGGTGTCCGGGGTGAACTCGTAGCGCGTTGGGTCGTTTTCGAAGACGACGTAGCCCTCGATGCCTCGTTCGCGCATAGTAAGCACGACCCGTCGGGTATTTTCGAGCGCGAAATCGTCTAGTTGGCCCTGGTCGACCTTACGGCCGCCGGTAGACACGCCTTCGCCCTCGATCAGCAAGGCCATCTCTTCCGTCGATCCGACCTTGCGGCCATAAATCTTCTTTTTCATTGTCTTCTCCATGCGCCGGCGCCGGCCGTATCGGGGCGCCGCGGCGGTGCCGGGTTTTCCGTCAGTTCCGATCTGTTGCTGTGTCGAGCGCGTATTGCGTATCACGCTGCGCATTGAAAAGCGATCCCAGGATCAGGTCGCCATACTCCGCACGCTCGCACAGTTCGCGTGCTCGCTGGATCGCTTTCAAGGCAGCTTTCAACGCTTCATGTGCAGCACGTTCGTTTTCGGTCAACATGGCTTTGTTGCATAAATAAACGATAAGCCTTTGATTTTTCATTGAATTATAAATTTAGCATCGAAATTTTTATTCAATAAAGTCAATGACTTGCGGATTTATGCAACAAAGCCCGAGCACGGCCACAAGTACACCACCAGTATTGGAACCGAACAGCTTTTTTCCGGGACCGGCACCAACCAACACGGCGCTAAGGCCGATTGCAAGATACGGATAAACGTTCATTTTTCGTTTCCGCTACGAGGCGGTCTTTCTAAACTCCGGCGTCCGGCCGAATCGGTGCGCCTTATCGGCGCCAGGATCTTTTCCGAGGGTTAGCTTGCAGAGAACAGGTCAACCGTGTCACCGTCGAACGTGAGGTACATACTGCCGTCCTGCCCCTTGAACACGACAGCTTTCCCAGCGCCGCGAATCTCGACAACCACTTCATCGCGGAGGCTCAACATTGCCTTCAAGCGCGCATAGCCATTTAACAGTTGATAACCGCCCGACTCCATTTTCATTGCGTCAATCGGAGTGCTGAGGCCGTTCAGCAGGCCCGCCAGGAACTGGCCACGATATTTGTGATCCATGAGTTTTCCGCTTATTTGTCCAGTTACTCAAAATAGTCCGAACCGCTGTCGAAATAGTCCGAGCCGCGACGGTCAGCTGCTCGGCTTGCAAGAGCCTCCTGCAGATTCCAGTCACAGAGGGCGAGGTATCCGCGTGCTTCGGAATCGCTGGACAGCCCGACCGAGGTACGAAACTTGGTAATGAGTTCCTGTTGCTCAGCTTCGCTCGGGATGATGCTCGGTTCGTTAGACATATCGGTTTCCCGTCTCGTTAAGATAGGTCTATTTTAGGTGCCCATTGGGCACCTGTCAACCTTTCTTTTCGGCCTTCTTCTTCACCGTTTCTAGCTCTCGTTTCAGGCGCTCGTGCTCAAGTACCTCGCGAACGAGTGACCAGGCGATAGCCGGCATTTCGCGGCTGCCGCCGGACTCCGCCGGTAAAAGCCACTTCTTGAATGTCTCCCAGGGAGCGCCGATGCGCTTGGCGAACGCTTCACGCGTAAGACCCAGCTCAAGCATCGCGTCTCGCAAGAAGTCCTGCTGTGGCAAGCTCAAAAATTTCTCCTATGTAACGGTGCCCATTGGGCATCATCATAGCACTGAAGCGAACATGGCTTCGAGCCTTTTTTGCGACACCTGCAGATAAGGTCGCACGTGGTCCAGCTCGGCGTGTCCTAACAACAACTGGACGGTTTCGACCTGCTCACCCTGCTGGATCAGCCGCGATGCCATCGTGCGCCGGCCGCTGTGCGACGAACCACCGCGAATGCCAGCGTCGCGGTACAGCTTCGTGACGTGGGATTGCAGGCTATCGCATGCCAGGTACTCGACTGGCTCGCCGGACCAGCTCACGCGCCGCTTGGTGTTCACGTGACAACCGCGAGTGAGACGACCATGGACATACCTGTTTAGCCGGTGAAATAGGGCGATAGAGTGGACCAAGGGTGTCCATAGCTAGATGTGAGAAATTGAGGAGTTTTCTCGGCTTATGTCCATGAATGATGTTGGCCATGCAGGAGAGAGGCCTGAGCTACCAGCACCACGTCCATGTGATCGCCACGGACCTGGATTCGACGCGGCGATGATGTCCTATGTCCAGCTCTCCCTCATGCACGTGCCCGCCGTGATTGTGCACGGGAATACGCTCACTCTGGAGGAGTACTCGCACTGGTACACGCCGGCGCACATCATGGGTGGGTGGAGCCAGCGCCTATCGCGTGCGCGTGCGGAGAGCGCCGCGCAGGATCTGCTCAGCAGCGCAAGCCGTGATGCAGACCAAGGGAATGGCGACGCTGAATCCGAAGCACCTTACGCCCCTGAAGCACCCTGTGGCGGCTGATCGTGATGGCGTGGTTGCACGGACAACCACGGCCGGCCGCGCCTAAGATCGCTCAACTGAATTTTCATCCGTGAGCCACCATGAACGACCGCGTCTTCCCCGTCCAGCTGCTGAGCCGTCACTTTGGCGCCGAAATACCGCCGGTGGCTATTACGCCCGAGATTGCCGACCTCCTGGCGCGCGACTGTGTTGTCGCCATCGGGGTCAGCGGCGGCAAGGATTCGGACGCGTGCGCGATCGCCGTTGATAAACACCTCAACGAGATCGGACACACTGGGCCGCGCCTACTCGTCCATTCCGATCTCGGCCGGATAGAGTGGACCGAAAGCCTACCGCAGTGCGAGCGATTGGCAGCGCATCTGGGCTGGGATTTGCTCGTCGTTCGACGCCAGGCCGGAGACATGATGGATCGCTGGCAAGGCCGATGGAGGAACAACGTCTCGCGCTACGCTGACCTCTCGTGCGTAAAGCTGATCCTCCCGTGGAGCACGCCCTCCATGCGCTTCTGCACGAGTGAACTCAAGGCGGCCGTGATTTCGAGCGCACTGAAAAAGCGCTTCCCTGGGCAGCATATCGTCAACGTCGCCGGCATTCGTCGAGAAGAAAGCGACAACCGTGCGAAGGCGCCGGTTGCGAAGCCAGATCCGCGCCTTGATCGTAAAGGTCTGGAAGGCTACACCTGGAATGCGGCCATCGAATTCAGCTTGGACCAGGTATTGGGGACGATTGCATCGTCTGGCCTGCCCCTGCATGTGGGGTATTCCAAGTACGGAATGAGTCGGATTTCATGCGTTTATTGCATCATGAGTTCGGAGGCAGATCTGATGGCCTCCGCCGGCTGCGTGGACAATCACGAGGTATACATTGAGCTGGTGGAGCTTGAAGCCGAGTCTACCTTCGCGTTCCAGGGCAACCGTTGGCTTGCCGACGTTGCGCCGCATCTGCTGCCGCAGGAACTGCGCGTGGCCATCGTCGACGCGAAAGAGAAGGCGCTGCTGCGCCAGCGCGCGGAGGCGCGCATCCCTAAGCACCTCCTCTACAGCAAAGGTTGGCCAATTGCGCGAGTAACTGCTGCCGAAGCCGACCTGATCGCTGGCGTGCGGCGCGAGGTGGCGGATCTGCTGAACCTAAAGGTGGGATTCCTTACCGGAGATGAAGTTGCACAGAGGTATGACGAGCTGCTGTTGGCGAAGGCGAACAAGGACGCATTGAAGACGAAAAGGATGTGTAGCCAAGCTGAAATTGCAGACGACGAGACTGCTTCAGATATGACAGAACAAAGTTTAGGATTGTGCGGATGACAACTCAAACTGGCAATTCCTAAAGTCAGATTATATTATGAACATAGGAATTTTTAGCATAAAATATGGCGAATTTAATCAAATGTAGCGACACCGCAACGCTTAGAGCCAATTATCTAGTAAGCCCATTGATAGTTACACCGCTGTAACGTACAGTCCATACTTTCTTGCGGGCAAAATTTCTTGTTAATAAACTAACGTAATAATTGGGGCGCAGTTGATCCGTCTGGGCCAGCAGCTACTTGATACAGGACCAGCGATGATCACCACCCAAACCTTGGACTCCCGTGCTCTCAGCCAAGAGCATAGCCCAATAAATCAATCACTTAATGTGGTCTGCGAATTAGCAATTTCCGCCCGCCAAAATGTCGCGTTGATGGATGCTCTGGCTGCGGCCGATGAGATGGCTATGTTCGACCTACTGCAGGCAGAGTGGCAAGGCATGCTGGGCGCGCATCCGCAGTTTGCCGACGATATGGAATTCGCTGATCCGTACGTCTGCAGCATGTCCCAGCTGGCCGAATTGATCGCCCAGGCCCCGACCGCCATCATGCGCCAGACCCTCCGCGAGGTCGCTTATTGCCGCGAACAGATGTCGATGATGCTGGGTCTGGCAAACACCAATTCCGATGAGCGTGCGCAGCTGGTGCTGGCCGGCGCCAAGGCAGAATGGGAGATCCTGCTCGGCGTTCACCCAACCTTCGCTGCCTGGCTCAGCACGATCGACCGCTTTACCTGCTCCCAAGCGACCCTCGCCGACGCCATCCTTCACGCGCCGACCTGTGCGATCCGTCATGCGCTGCGCGAGACGTTCTGCTTCCGCAAGGTCGCCTCACTCGTTACGCCGTACGAATTCGCATGACAACAAAGTAGCGCCGCCGCTAATGCCGCGCGGTGACCGCGCGGCAGGATCACGGTTGCGGCCCTTGGTCGTTCTCGGTTACGTCGTCGAATTCCTCGATCAAAAGTCCCATCGGCGGCCAGGTGCCTGCCCGCAGCCGCTTTTCGAACCACTGGTACATGCCGGTGTCGTCCAGTGCGTACTCGCCCTTGGCTGACTTCCACACGAGCGAAGGTGTCTGGGCACGCAGCGACGCGATCGCAGCCTGGGCCTTCTGCGCTGTGATCTTTTCCCCTGTCTTCTCGCGGTAGAACGCCAGCGCCTCGGCGTCGTACGGACGGAAACGATTTTTCTGTTCGAACATCCGCCACAGCACGGCCTGCTCGATCGGGCGGAGCACCAAGTAGGCCGATTCCATCGCGCGCTCGTCGTCGACGCGCTGCGCCTCGGCCATCTGCAGAACTTCTCTCTCGAATCCTGGCGCCGGCGAGTTCAACGGATTTAGCACGATGCCGAGCAGGCGCAGCAGTGGTTGGGGCCGGTGCGCCAGGCGCTCGAAGGCGTCCCATAGAACATCAACATCGATCGGCGCCATGCGCGGATAGCTTCGCTCAATCAGCCCAGCAATGTGAACGATAAAATTCCGGTCGAGTTCGGGCATGCGAGTAATCGCCGATCCGAAGAAAGGGGCCGCATTGCTGTTCACCAGGCGCAGCAGCTTGTCCCGGTCCGACCCCGACATCACCAGCAGTAAGCGTGTTTCGCTGGGCGTGTTCAGCTGGTCGCGCGCTGACTTCAGGGCCATCATCGCTGTTTCCCCTTCGTCGCTGGTGAGCGAGTGTTGGGCCTCGTCGATCATCAGCACCACGGGCTTCCTGGACAGCTCGCACAGGGCGCGCAGGGCGTCGGTCAGGGTTAGCCCATCGATCGCGCCGATCTTCTTCGTATCGATCTTCATCCAACCGGCGATGTTGAGTTCGCTGACGCCAGCGCCTTTCGCCGCCTTCGCCACGATCCCCAGGTGCTTCTGCAGCTCGGCCCCGACGGCGTCCGCGATTAGGGCGCCTGGGTTCCGACTTTTGTCGCTCCACAGGTCGACATAGACGACAACACGGCCGGTCCGCTCCAGTGCCGGGCGCAGCTCGTTTTGCAAAAATGTCGACTTGCCGGTCCGTCTCGGCGCGGCAAGGAACAGTCCGTTCGGAGCATCGCTGAACGGGTTTGCCCCCGTGAGGTCTGAGACCAAATGATCAGCCAACGCAGGTCGTGGATAGTAGAACGCCTCCATAGTTTATTCGCCTTTAGTCGACTTCCAATAAATTTATTATACGCCGACTAAATGTCAATAAAGCCGCTGCCGCTGGCTGACATCTGGCTTAGGCGTGGTTGCACTGCAAAGTCGTCGTCGGCGCGTTACCGTAGCGCATCACCAAAAACTGCTTTCTACCATGTCATCCTCTCCTGCCAGCATCACCTCCGCGGCTGCAGCACGCTTCGCCGTCGTACTGACCGCCGGGAACTTTCAGGTCACTGCGACAAGTCGCCTCGTCGCAAGCAGATACGCGGCGGACGACGCCCGCGAATTCTTGGCGAACTGGAACTACTCGGTTGACGCGGTGCGCGCAGCGGCCGGTGAGCAGCTGACGCGCTCTGCTAAGAATGAGCCGATCACGGTGCAGGTCAACGAATCCACGCCCGATGGCGGTCGCGATCGCCTCTACAGTTGCGACGCTTCCATAACCATCACCGTTGACGCGGAAGACGCCTTCTCCGCCGGCGAAAAGGCCCTGCAGAAGGTGTGCGAAGCGTCGGGCCTGGCAGCGCAGCTCGCGGCTTACCGTGAAAAGGCGTTTTGGGGAAAGCTGCTGCCCGTGGCTCGCGCTCCTTTCGACCAGATGGCTGAAGTTCTGCGCAGGCGCGGCTTCGAAGCGGTGGTGCACACCGGCGCCGAGGGTACGCACCAGCCACTGGCAATCGAGGTCAGCGAGGAAGGCGAGCGAATCGGCACGTTCTCGCTCATCAAGTACGTGGCGACCCACTCGAGTGCCAACGCCGCGCAGCGCCCGATCCAGAGCCCGGCGCTGCACTTCGTGGGCGAACACGACATCGAGGTCAGCTCTACTCCAGCCGGGCACCCCGACCTTTGGTTCAACGATGGCGTGGTCCAGGCCAGCGATATCGCGTGCCTGGATATCGACGCATTCGACGAGCTCTTCGATCTGGTGCTGGACCAGCGCGAACAGGCACGCTCGGCGAGCGCTCCTGCTGCATACGCATAGCGCTGGCGCTACCGGCTGGCGTGGTTGCACTGTCGCCCGGCGCCAGTCCCGATACCATTTCGACACCGAACACCGAAAATCGGTGCCAAACCAACCTGAGCAGAAAGAAGACACCAGTGAGCACCATCGAGAGCCAGGCTCAACGAGCCAACCCGGCGGCGATCGCCGCTATCCTGAACGATCCACGTGATGAGCCGTTACGAAACAAGGCAACGCGCGTGGCCCTCGAGGTGCTCAAGCTAGTGCCCGATCTACCCGGCCCCGGGAATCCAATCATGCTGACGTCGCTGGCGCGCTACGCCGGCAAAAGCTATGTCGCTTGCAGCACCTCGCACAGTACTGTTCTGTTTTTCGGGAAGCACGCTATGGTGCTCGCCAATCAAACGGGCAGCCACGTTCCCTGGGTGAGCACGGAGAAGATGAATGTTCCCGATATGAGCTTTTTCAAGGGCCGCGTTCGTGTACCCGATGGCTTGGCCGCTCATCTCGTGAACTACATCGAGGAAATGATGCGCGCAGAGAGCCTGGCAGCCAGGGCCGCTCTGACGCATGCAGCCGAGGAGCAGGACGAAGACGAGTGCAGCGCCCCGGCCCCGTGATAGAACCCAGAATCGAAGCATGAACAACGTTACCGAGTTCTACATTAATCGGCTCCTGAGCCAACTTTCGAGCAACTGCAGCTCTGCCAAAGGGAGGATCCGCACCTCTGCAACCATACGGGCGGTTAAATTCGCAGCGGACCTGCATGTCAACGCGATGATTCGTTCGCTCGCAGATGCCAAAAGGGAACTGCACGGCGTACGCGACTGCGCGGAGAAACGCATGGAAGAGCTGCTCGGCCAGCAGCTGAAGGCTCTAGAAGCCTGCCAGTCGAGTGAACAGTTGCGCCACGAATACGGCGTGCTGGTTCGCAACGACTGGATCTTCCTCCGCGGGGAATTCGGGCGCCTGTACAGCCAGGCCGATCGCGGCTACCGCCGGCTGTTGTACGAACATACGCAGCGAGAGACAGAGCTCCGCGGTGCGCCACCGGAGGCTGAGGTGGAAGCGGACGATCACGAAGGAGAGGCCCCGAAGCTGTGATGCTAGAAGGCCTTGCAACCACGTTTCGCCAAGCGCACTACCATCGCTCCAGATCATTACTAGGAGGAGCCGTGAGTTCTTACCACTTCAATAACCGCGCCGAAGGCATTTTCGCTGAGGGCTTCTTCGACTGCGACGGCAAACCGGTCCGCGATACGTTCGTCTGGCAGATGCGCGCCAAGCTTGTCGGCATCGCCGGCCGCAATTGGTCGAGGGCTCAGAATGCGGATCTGGCAGCCAGTTTCTCGAGCGCCGAGATGAACGCCATCATGTGCGAGATCGACCATCCCCACGTGCGTATCGAATTCGACATGGACTATTACGGCGGCGACTACACCAGCGTTGGCCAGCACGCTTATGTGCCCGAAGCACTCATCGACCTGCTGGGCGGCGACGTAGCCGCAGCACTTGCCAAATTCAAGCGCATCGACCCTGTGCACATGGTCGGCTATTCCGGCGACGAGCGCTTCGATGCCGATGGCGAACCGCTGGAGGAATTCGAAGTCGCGGCCGAGCGCTGCGCCTAAGCTGACGCACTCCCTGTCGAAGTTCACCATTCCAGGCGTAGGCGGGCCGACGCCAGCCGGGTGTCTTCGACGGCGCAGCAGCACAGGCACAACTGACGTCCTTGATTCACCTCAGCCGGAACATTCTCCTGCAAGCGCAAACGCTGGCTCAGCACGACGCCAACGGCGCTGATGAAAGCGAGAGTGAAGAGCATTACCCTTCCCCCGGTAACGTCCCGCGCATCGCCCTCTCCAATACGAGGTACCCGCCAACTGACGCGGTCCGACCGCTGCCGGCCCGTTCCGCCAGCGTAGGCACCAACCAGCATGCACGTCGGCCAGGCAGGTACCGACGGGTACTGGCACGCCAACACCCGATAAAAGCCGCTTGCGCGCGGTCGCGCACCACCAGCTCGCGGCCCGGCGCCCTGCCGGCGCCGGCATGCAGCGCTGGTCGGCCAGCACCAGGTCGGCGGCTCGGGTGCAGCGCCGCGGACGCCGGCGGCGTGCACGTGCTCCACCAGCTCGCGGCCGGGCGCCCAGCTGGCGCCGGCATACCGCAGCAGGTCCGCCAG
>Ga0209023_10002118_pt1 | contig 25500 bp, 25 predicted proteins | sample LakOneMetagenome_FD_187468 | JGI IMG/M metagenome (GOLD analysis project Ga0209023, IMG submission 187468) | Freshwater and sediment microbial communities from Lake Erie, Canada (SPAdes) (version 2) | ecosystem: Environmental > Aquatic > Freshwater > Lentic | place: Lake Erie, Canada... | reverse complement strand
TGCCCCCGCCGCTGTGGCGCCGCCGTGCGCAGCCGCCGCGGCGACAAAGGTGACTCAGCGCGCCGGTTTTTACAAGCGCCGCGCCGCCGCCGGTGCTAGCATGACAGCGCAAAGCGAGTCGTTGCATTGCGGCCGCTTGTTCGATATATGTTCTGTTTGAGATAGAGGGGTAATTGCCGCATGGCTGGCAGCGTCAACAAGGTTATTCTGGTCGGCAATCTGGGCAAGGACCCCGAGATCAAGTCATTCGCCAACGGCGGGCGCATCGCGAATTTTTCGATCGCCACTTCCGAAAACTGGCGCGACAAGGCGAGTGGCGAGCGGCGTGAAAAGACCGAATGGCATAATGTCGTGATCAACAACGACAATCTGGTGCCGATCGCCGAAAAATTCCTGCGCAAGGGCAGCAAGATCTATGTCGAGGGCGCACTGCAAACGCGCAAGTGGCAGGACCGCGACGGCAACGACCGCTACACCACCGAAGTTGTCATCGGCCGCTTCAACGGCACGCTGGTGCTGCTCGACGGGCGTGGCGATGGCGGCGGCGCGGGCAGCGGCGATTCGGGCGGCTATGACGACGCACCGCGCAGCAGCGCACCGGCGTTTGGCGGCGGTGCGGCCAAAAAGCCCGCGATGGGCGGCGGTGGCGGCGGCTTTAGCGATGACCTCGACGATGATGTGCCGTTCTGATCGCCAGGCCGGCAGCATGACATGCACCGCATGGCATGGCTAGCATGACAAGTTTCGCATGACACGGGCACAATGCGGTTGCGGCCAGTTGAGTGCCGAAATCAACGGCGATCCCGACGCCGTGGTCATGTGCCATTGCCTCGATTGTCAGCGCCGTTCGGGGTCACCGTTCGGCGTTGGCGCCTATTATTCCGAAAGCGCAGTGACACTGACCGGTGTTTCGACGCGCTACACGCGCGCGGCGGGTTCGGGCAATGATTTCACCGCCGGTTTTTGCCCGATTTGCGGCAGTTCGGTCTGGTGGACGACGAACTACAAGCCCGGCGTCATCGGCATTGCGGTGGGCGCGATTGCCGATCCCGATTTTGCGATGCCGCAGCGGTCGGTTTGGGAGCAATCGCGGCATCGCTGGGTCGATGTCAGCTTTACCGATGTGCATTTCCCGCGCGGGCGAAGCTGAGCCAAACGCGTTCTTGAAACGGCTGCAGAGCCTGCCCCGGCGAAGGCCGGGGGCTCGGCCTGCCCAGCGCGGCGCGCGATTACTTCTTCTTGAGCACCGCAAAAGGATTCGCCGCGGCCTTGTCAGCAGCGGCGAGCGCTTCGGCGTCGGCTTCGCTGATCAGATGGCGCGCGGCGGCGGCGCGGACGTCGGCGGGGGCGCGCGGCCAGGGGTCGAGTGCGAGCGCGAGGCTTTGTGCGACGAGTTCGCCGAGGTCGAGGTTGTCGCCCTCGAGCGGTAGTTCGTCGAGTTCGGCATCGGTGAGTTCGATTTCGTCGTCGGCGAGCGCCGCGCCATCGCGGAAATTGACTTCGATCGGTGCATCGAGGCTGAACGGCACCGGTTCGGCGGAGATGATGCACGGCTGGGTGCCGGTGGCGTGAAAGCGGCCGGTGACGCTAATGGCGCCAGCGCTACGGTGGACGGCGAGGTCGGCGGTGAGCGTATCGAGGTCAATGAGGTCGAAGCGTTTGGCCAGTGCCGCGCATTCGGCGGGCGTTGCTTCGAGCGTCTCGTGGCGCAATGGCGCGCCGATTTCATGGATGCGCAGCGCGCGGGAGAATTCGGGGGCGGTCATGCGGCAATCTCTCCGGCCTTGAGCGGTTCGAGCGGCGTTTGGGTGATGCGCGTCGCGAGCGCACGGACGTGCGCCGTTTGCCACGCCAGCGCGGCATCGGCAACGGGCGCGCCGCGGTAGAGGTTGCGCGACAGCGCTTGCGGTAGGGCGTCGGTGGCGGCGGCGAGGGCGAGCGCTTCGCGATAGGCGCCGAGGCGGCCACCGAGCGCGCTGATCATGTTGCCGATGTGCTTGCCGACGACCTGGTCGCTGATGCCGATCTGGCGCAGGCTGCCATCCATATCGGTGATGAAGCGTTCGGTGAGGTCGGCGGTGAGTTGTTGCTCGCCTGCCGATTCGAGGCGGATGAGGACGAGCGACAGCACCAGCGCGACCATGTCGAAGCGGCCATCGAGCGTATCGGGGACAGCGCCGGCGCGGTAGCAATCGGGGTCGCGCGCCAGTTCGACGATGCGGGCGTAGAGCGCGTCGCCGGGGAGTTCGAGCGCGAATTGTCGCTGGACGGCGTGTTTGAGGCTGCGAGTCAGGCTGGCGAAAGGGTTCATCGGTTACTCGATTCGGTGGTCCAACGCGGACAAAGGTTTATGATGGCCTGTGACGGGGCTTGTGACGGCGCGCGTTGCCGCATATTGAGGCGATTGCTGTCGGGTGCAACGACTGTGTGGTGACAATTGGCAACGGCAGTGTGGGAGTGGGTTATGCGTTTGACGGTGAATTGCAAGCCAGCAGTGATCGTGCTGCCTGCGTTGGCGGTGCTCGCGCTGGCGGTGCTGCCGGGCTGTGCGTCATCGCGGATCAAGCTGACGCAGGGGTATATCGTCGACGAAACGCTGGTGGCTTCGGTGCAGCCGGGGGTCGATAACCGTGCTTCGGTTGAAAAAACGCTGGGACGGCCGACCTGGGCGTCCGAATTCGATACGGGCGAATGGTATTATGTGACGCGCAACAGCGACCAACTGGCGTTTCTGGCGCCCAAGCCGACGTCGCAGAGCATCATCATCATTAGCTTTAACGACGCCGGCGGCGTCACCAAGGTCGAACGCGACGGGCTCGACAAGATTGTTTCGGTCAAGATGAGTAGCGACAAGACGCCGACACTGGGCCGCGATACCGGCATCATTCAGGATCTGTTCGGCAACATCGGTCAGGTCAGCAGCGGCGGCGGCGCGGCCAGCACCGGCGGCGCCGGGCGCGACGGACCCAAGTAAGCGCATTTTTCGACACGAAAACGCCGGCAGCGCGGTGGCGCTGCCGGCGTTTTGTGATGCCTGGGCCTTAAAAGCGGAACCCGACGGTGCCGAGGAAGGTGCGCGGGTCGCCCCAATACGCCGTCTGGATGTTGCTGACCGAGCTGAATTCCTGCGCGTCGGTCTTGTAATAGGTGTCGGTCGCGTTCTTGACCTGACCCATGACATACCAGCTTTTGGCGTCGTAGCGGACATAGGCGTTAATCAACGTGTAGCCAGGCTCCATCAGCCCGTTACGGTTGTCGACCGACAGCCATTGCTTGCCGACTTCGCGCACATCGGCGCCGATGCCGACCTTGCCGTCGGCACCGACGGGGATGATATAGTCCGCCGCCAGCCGGGCGGTGATTGGCGGGGCGAACGCCGGGGTGCAGGTGATATTCGCGCCTGTCGGGTTGCAGCCATTGGCGCGGGTATCTTCGAATTCGGTATAGGCGGCGTGGAGATAGCCCAGCGAGCCGGTGAGCACGAGGTTGGGGATCAACCGGAACGTGCTTTCGAGTTCGAAGCCGTAAAGCTCCATCTTGCCGGCGTTGATCACGGGCAGTGTGCCAAAGCCTGACGAATCGGTGTCCCCGACGCGCGCCTGGAAGTTGCTGTAATCGGTGTAGAATGCCGATGCAGCGATCGTCACGCGGCCGCCTTCGAAGCTGCCTTTGTAGCCGCCTTCGAAGTTCCACGCGGTTTCGGGTTCGAAGGTGACCGCAAGCGCCAGTTTGTTGTCGACGATCTGGATGACATCATTCGCCGAGTTGGCGCGGCCGTTGAATCCGCCCGACTTGAAGCCCTCCGAAGCCGTCAGATAGAACATCTGGTTGGGCGCCGGGGTGAAGGTTGCGGTCAGCATCGGTGTCCAACGATCCCAGCTTTTCTGATCGATGTTGTTGAGGTCGAAGCCGGCGAGGATCGGTGCGGTGTACAGGCTGTCGGGGAAGGTGAAGGTGCCGTTGAGCGCGCCGAGGCTCGAGGTGGTTGTCGTGGTGCGGTAATATTGCTTGGTTTCGTGGGTGTAGCGCAGCCCGCCGGTCAACGAGAAGCGGTCGGAGGCTTTCCACGTCAACTGGCCGTAGCCGGCGTAGGATTTGAGATCCTGATCGTCGTAAACGGTGCGCTGGAAGGTGACGGGAACGGTGCCGAACAGGCTGAACACGTCATCGGCATAGGCGATCTGGTTCGAGGAGAGCTTTTCGTTGAGGTAATACAGCCCGAACACGCCGTCGAATTTGTCGCTGGCGAGCTTGAGCTGGAACTCCTGGCTGAACTGGTTCTGGTCGACGAAGACGCCGACGTTGCCGGTTTGGGTCGTCGTCGCATCGATGTCGATATAGTAATCGGGGTGCAGCTCGCGGTAGGCGGTAATCGACACCAACGTCAGCGTGTCGTTGAGTTCGGCGTTGATCGTGCCCGACAGGCCCCAGCTGGTCATTTCCTGACCTTCGCCGTTGTGGAAGTCGGTCGAGGCCTGGCGCTTCCACGGACCGGCGGCGGGCGCGATGACCTTGTTGCCGAAAAAGCCCTGCGGCGGCACGCAGGCCGCATTGGTTTGTGCCGGTGGCAGGAACAGCGCGTTCTGGCAGATCGGCGCGGTGTTCTGGCCCAGCGTCAGCGAACTGTCCTGATGCGTATAGTCGCCCGACAGCAGGATTTCGAGCTTTTCGTTCGGCGTCGCGCGGACGATGATGCGGCCGGTGCCGGTGTTGATGTCGTTGTATTTGTTGCCGGTCAGCGGGTCGGTGACGATACCGTCGCGCTTGTTATAGGTGCCAGCGACGCCGACGGCGAGCTTGTCCTGCACCAGCGGCACGCTGGCATAGATGTTGCCGAGCCACTGGTTGTAGCTGCCATAGGCCAAGCTGCCGTTGACGACGAGATCGTTGCCGGGCTTGCGGCTGATGATGTTGATCGCGCCGCCGATGGTGTTTTTGCCGTACAGCGTGCCTTGCGGGCCGCGCAGCACTTCGACTTGCGCGACGTCGAACATGCTGAACATCGCGCCCTGGATGCGGCTCATATAGACGCCGTCGACATAGACGCCGACCGCCGGATCGAAGGTCTGCAAGGCATCGGGCTGGCCGATGCCGCGGATGGTGATGTTCGCCGAACTCGCCGAGCCGCGACCCTGGACAATGTTGAGGTTGGGGACCGCGCCTTGGATGCCGGCGAGGTCATAGGCGCCCGCCTTGATCAACTGCTGCTCGGAGAACGCCGACACCGACAGCGGCACCGTCAGGATGTTTTCGGCGCGGCGGCGCGCGACGACGATGATGTCATCGGGATTGGCAGCCTGCGCTTCCTGCAGATCGGCAACCGGGCTGACCGCGACGGCTGCGGTGGCTTCGGCATTTTGGGCAAATGCCGGTGCTGCCATCAGCGCGGCAAGCGCCACACCGGCGCGCGCCGCGTTGCGAATCGATCCCGTTGAATCAAGCTTGAACAGTGTCGCGACCATGTATCTACTCCCCAGCTAAGGCGGCGAATCCACCGCTTGTGACTTGTTGGAAGCAAGCGTAGTGAAAGTTGAACCAGGTTTCAACTTGGGATTCGGGGAGGAAGCAAGATGGTGGCCGAGCGTGGCACAACAACCACAGTAGCGCAGACGGTGAATGCGGCACCCGATGACAAATTGCCGCCGACACCGCGCGGTCGCCGCACGCGTTCGAAGATCCTTGATGCTGCTGCCGCCGAATTCGGCGAGCGCGGCTTTCACGACGCGGCGATCACCCGCATCACGACGCGTGCCGGTGTCGCACTCGGCAGCTTTTACACCTATTTCGACACCAAGGAGGCGGTATTCACCGCGCTTGTCCGCCACATGTCGGCGCAGGTCCGCGAGAATGTCGGTCCCAAAATCCTCGCCGCACCCGACAGGCTGAGCGGCGAATTGGCCGGGCTGACGACGTTTATCGAATTCGTGCGCGGCCATCGCGAAATCTATCGCATTCTCGATGAAGCCGAATTCGTCGACGCCGCAAGCTGGCGTACGCATTATGAAACCACCGTCGAAGGCTATGTCGCCAGCCTGACCGCCGCCGCCGGACGCGGCGAGGTGCGCGCCGGTATCGGCGAGATCGAGGCCTGGGCGATTGTCGGGATGAACGTGTTTCTGGGCTTGCGCTACGGCGTCTGGGCACAGGACCCGCCGGCGGGTGAAGTGGCGGCGGTGGCGAACCGGATGCTGCGCGACGGGATTGCGGTGCGTTAGGGTCGATTGCACCGAGATTGAATCCGCCAGACCCGCTCGTGCTGCGCTTGTCGAAGCACTTGGCACCCTCGGCACAGTCGCAATAGACGGGTTTCGACAAGCTCAGCCTGAGCGGGCGTGGATAACTGCAAGCGAGTCGAGGTGGCGGACGGCTGGCGCGGGACGCTAAGCCGGAATCGCCAGCTTCTTGTCGCTGAAACTCGTCCGCCATGCGCCCAGATCGGCGAGCATCGTTACTGCTGCATCCTCGGTCGCGCGCGCCGCTGCCGGCAGTTCGATCGGCCGCTCGCGCAGCCGCAGCGTCGATCGCGCCAGCGCATCTGCGGTCTCTGCGGACCGCCGCGCCGCACCGGCGAAATCGCCTTGTCCGCGCATCCCGAACACCGCCGAGCCCAAGGTTGGCAGCACGGCAGTCAGCACGCCCAGCGGGATTTTCCACGGCAACAGCCAGTGCGCGTGCGTGATGATCGCCGCCATGATCACCAGCCCCGCCACCACTGTCGCGATAAACAACCGGTTGCCGATCGTGTGCAACCGGTGATCAAGATGGTGCATCCGGTGCGCGTTGACATGGTTATAGGCGATTTGCGGATCGACTTCCTCGGTAGCGATATGTTCGGCAACGATATCGAGTGCGGCCTGATCCTTGAGGCTTGGCGGTGCGCCCATCGCGCGCCACGCAGCAGACGCATACCAGTCGGTCCAGCGCGCCCAGCCGTTGGCGCTGGGGTGGACGGTCATCAACGGTGTCGCGCCGCCGAGCAATTTGAGGCTGCGCATCGGTCGCAATTGTTCGGCGAGAAAGCGGTAATCGAGCCAGCAGCGATGCCATTCGCGCGCATTGCCGACGCGCGTATTGGCAACCACGCCACCAATCAGCAGCAATTCGCCGCCGAGCAGCCAGACCTTGGCATCGGGCAGCACCAGTCCGAGCACCGCGAGCGTCACCGCAATCGCTGCGGCAAAAAAGTTGAACAGGCTGCCCGAACGATAGGTTTGCGCATAATAGTCGGCGAGCCGGTCGCTCCAGCTGAACGCCACCTCGAGCGTGTCGAGCGCCGTGCCGCTGTCGATACCGGCATCTGCCAGTGCCTTGCGGTACGGCGCCCAATCGTCATGCGTCGTCGCCAGATATGGCGCACTGATCCAGTTCGAGCGGTTCATCTTGCGCACGCCCGCCATCGCCAACAGCGCCGGATATTCGATGCGCAATCGCCACTTGCGCTCGCGTTCGCCGAGATATTGGGTGATCGCGGCGATTTCGGCGGTGTCGGTGGGTGGTTCGAGCAGGTTCGAAACAATCCGCGCAATCGCCAGCGGCTCCAACGCGCGCTGTGGCACCGAATCGCGGTGCAGCATCGTCGGCGGCAACCCGTCGAGCCCCGACCACAGCACTTGCGGCGGTGAATCTGCATCGGTCGGAATATGGATCACCGGCACGCCGCGCCGCACTGCATAATCGATGACGTCGGCGGTGCCGCCGGCACCGCGCGATGCCTTGCCGTCCCATACCGCGATCAGCAGATCGACCTGCGCGACGGTCGCCTCGCCGGCCAGCGCATAGGCGGTGTCGCCATCGGCGCGGCGATTGGGCAAATGCCACCAGCTTTCGCAATCGTCGAACAGTTGGTCGAAGCTGTCGCGTTCAGGGCCGGGCGAAAAATCATGCGCATATTCGGCGTGCGCGAACGGCAGCACCGCGTGCAACCGGTAGCCGTGGCCTTGCGCGACGCGCGACGCGAGTTGGTCGGCGCCCTTGGCAAGCTGCGACAGCAGCACCAGCCGCGGGATGGTATCGTGAAACAGCGTCGCGTGCCGCCGCCCGACATCATGCGCGGCATCGGCAATCTCGCGCAGCAGTTCGCCGATCAGAATTTCGAGCGCCACCAGCCCCGCCGCATCGAGGTTGCGGTGGCCGGTGATGCCGACCGCCAACCCCAGCACTGGCCGTGGCGGGTGGTTTGTCATGCCGGGGTTTCGCTGCGGCCCGCGACGGCGCGGACGGGAACGGCAAGATTGTCGATCAACCGCGTGCTGCCCATGGTGGCTGCCGCGCACAATCGCGCCGGCGGCGCCGCCGAATCGAGGCGTTCGAGCGGTTGCAGCGTCAGTGCATCGACCAGTTCGCAATAATCGACCTTGGCGAACCCCGCCGCCAGAATGCGCGCCACCGCCTGCGCCAGCGACGCTTGGACCGGCGCGCCGGCGCCGATTGCGGCAGCGGCGGCCACCAACGCCTGCGGCAGCGCCAGCGCACGGACGCGCTCGTCGGCGCTCAGATAAAGATTGCGCGATGACAGTGCGAGGCCGTCGGCATCGCGGACAATCGCCACGCCGTCGATTTCGACCGCGAGATCAAGATCAAGCACCAGCCGCCGGATGATCGCGAGTTGCTGCCAGTCCTTTTCGCCGAACAGCGCCAGATCGGGCTGCGTCTGCGTCAGCAACTTGGTGACGACGATGCCGACGCCGTCGAAATGCCCCGGCCGCGCCGCACCGCACAGCCGGTCGCCGAGATGATCGACAAGGATGCGCGTACCGAACCCGGGCGGGTACATCGTCTCGACGCCGGGCGCATAAACCAGATCACACCCCGCGCCCGCGAGCTTGGCGACATCGCCGGCCTCGTCGCGCGGATAACAATCGAGATCCTCGGTCGGGCCGAACTGGCGCGGATTGACGAAAATCGATGCGACGACGCGGTCGGCGCGGCGGCGGGCTTCGGTGACCAGCGCGAGATGCCCGGCGTGGAGCGCGCCCATGGTGGGCACCAATGCGACGCGGCGGTGCGCGCTGCGCCAGCCGGCGACGCGCGCGCGCAGATCGCTGACCGATCGGACAATGGGGAGCGATTGGGACAAAGTCTTCTCCACGACGACGCTGTAGTGCGGCTTTGGCGCACATCGGCCGCCGCATCAATTGACTATTTGGCACCAGTGTCCGAAACACCGCGCGACAAATCATCGTCAAAGTTCGGGGGGCTTGGTCAAAAATGTCGGAAACTGCCGCCAGCGACGCCGCCCGTTTGCGCGCGCATCACATCGTGCTGGGCAATGAAAAGGGCGGATCGGGCAAATCGACGACGGCGATGCATATTGCCGTCGCGCTGCTCTATGCCGGGTTCAAGGTCGGCGTTGTCGATCTTGATGCACGGCAATCGACCGTTGCGCGCTACCTCGAAAACCGCGCGGCGTTCGCACAGCGCCGCGATGTGACGTTGCTCACCCCCGAAGTCGCGGTGATCCCCGACAAGGATCCCGCGACCGATGCCGCGGCACTCGCGGCGCGGCTGGCGGCATGGGCAGGGTATGATTTCATCGTCATCGACACGCCGGGGCGCGATTCGGTGCTCGCGCGCGCCGCGCTCGCGGTGGCCGATACGGTGGTGACGCCGATGAACGACAGTTTCGTCGATTTCGACCTGATCGGTCAGGTTGATATGGAGACCTACAAGGTCAAGAAGCCGAGCTTTTACGCCGAAATGATCTGGGAAGCGCGCAAGGCCCGCGCCAAAAGCGACGGCGGCACGGTGGATTGGGTGGTGCTCAGGAACCGGCTGTCGACGCTCGACGCGCGCAACACCCGCCGTGTTGGTGGCGCGCTCGCCGAACTTTCGAAGCGCGTCGGTTTTCGCGTTGTGCCGGGCCTTTCGGAGCGCGTCATCTTCCGCGAACTGTTCCCGCGCGGGCTGACGTTGCTCGATATGGCGGTGCTCGAAGATTTCAGCCTGAGCCATGTTGCGGCGCGTGCCGAACTCCGCGCGCTGGTGACGGCGCTGGCGCTGCCGCGCTGGGACGAAGCCGCGCCGCCGCAGACGGCGTGATTATTGTTCCCGTCATTCGCGCGAAGGGGGGAATCTCTCGCCACGCCGTCCGAAGCTGGATTCCCGCCGTCGCGGGAATGACGGCTGTTGGTTTGCGTTGACATGCTTATCGCGCTGCTTCTCGTCGCCGGCCTCGCTTACTGGATGCACAAGCGCGGTGAATTGCTGCCCAACCTGCAACGCATCCTCATCGGCGGCGGGTTGGCGCTATTCGCGCTGCGGATGTTGGAAACCGGACGCATCTGGGTCGCGCTGGCGGTTGGCGCGGGTGCGGCCTTGTGGTGGTTCGGCCAGCCCAAATTTGCCGATGCCCGCCGCAGCAGCGAACTGGCCGCCGCGCGTTCGCTGCTCGGCGTTGCGCCGGATGCTGACGCGCTGGCCATCCGCGCCGCCTATCGCCACCTCATCACCAGCGCGCACCCCGATGCGGGGGGCAGTGCCGAACTTGCGGCAAAAATCACCGCAGCGCGCGATCTGCTGCTCGGCCAACTTGCGAACCATTAGCGCTTTGCTTTAGGGGAAGCGCAAATTCCCCCCGGAGCAGACATGACGCACACTTTCGACCCGACCACGCTGCGCGAATATGACATTCGCGGCATCATCGGCAAAACTTTGGGCGAGGCGGACGCGGCCGCGATCGGCCGAAGCTTCGGGACGCGCGTCCGCCGCAACGGTGGTTCGCGCGTCGCCGTCGGTTTCGATGGCCGCTTGTCGTCACCCGGACTCGAAGCCGCGCTGGTCGAGGGATTGAACGCGGTTGGCATCGACGCGGTGCGCGTTGGCGTCGGCCCGACGCCGATGCTCTATTACGCGGTCTTTGAACTGAACTGCGATGGTGGCGTGATGATCACCGGCTCGCACAACCCGCCCGACTATAACGGCTTCAAGATGATGCTCGGTCACAAGCCGTTCTTTGGTGCGGATATTCGCGACCTGGGCGTCATGGCCGCGAACGCTGATTGGGAAACCGGTGCAGGTGGCAGCGAACACGTCGATCTGATGGACCGCTATGTCGATCGGCTGGTGCAGGGCTTTGACGCCAAGGGCTTCAATATCGCCTGGGACTGCGGCAACGGCGTCGCCGGGCCGGTGGTCGAGCGCCTCGTCAAAAAGCTGCCGGGCAAGCACATCACCTTGTTCACCGAAGTCGATGGCAATTTCCCCAACCACCATCCCGACCCGACCGACGAAGCCAATCTCGAAGATTTGAAAAAGTGCGTCGCCGACAACGGCCTCGATTTCGGGCTGGCGTTCGACGGCGACGGCGACCGGTTGGGCGCGATCGATAGCCAGGGGCGTGTGGTGTGGGGCGACCAGTTGCTCGGAATTTTGGCCGAACCGGTGCTGCGCGCTTTGCCCGGCGCGACGATCATCGCCGACGTCAAAGCCAGCCGCGCGCTGTTCGACCGCGTTGCCGAACTCGGCGGCCAGCCGCTGATGTGGAAAACCGGCCACAGCCATATCAAGGCCAAGATGCAGGCAACCGGCGCGCCGCTGGCGGGCGAAATGAGCGGCCATATCTTTTTCAAGCACGACTATTACGGCTTTGATGACGGTATCTATGCCGCCGTCCGGCTGATTCGCGCGGTCAGCCAGTTGGGCGGATCGTTGACCGCGTTGAAGGACGCGATGCCGGCGATGGTCAACACCCCCGAGCTGCGCTTCACCAGTTCGGAAGAACGCAAGTTCGTCGTTGTCGATGAAGTGCTGGCACGGTTGGCCGCCAGCGGCGCGCAGGTTGACCGCACCGACGGCGCACGCGTCACCACCCCGGATGGCTGGTGGCTGCTGCGCGCGTCGAACACGCAGGACGTTTTGGTTGCGCGCGCCGAGGCTGCCGACGAAGCCGGGCTTGGCCGGTTGATGGCGCAGATCAATGCAGCGCTTGCCGCGTCGGGCGTCGCTGCGGTGACGGTGGGACACTAATCCGCGCGTCGCGGGTCATGCCACGGTGAACCTCCAGAATCTGTGTCATGGCCCATGGTCAAAGTTTTTTGCTGCACTGCAACATTTCTGACTTGAAATCGTCATCCACCCTGTTTATGTTGCACTGCAGCAAGACCTGAGGGTCGCTGGAATGTGGAGCAGAAAATGAACGATACCGTCAACCCGACCAACACCGAAACCGCCGTCACCGCGACGCCTGTCGCCGCGCCGACCACGACGCCGACGCCTGCTGCTGCAGCAGTCGCTGCGCCCGTCGCCAAGCCCGTCGTCACGACTGTCGCCGCGCCGGCTGCCAAGCCGGTCATGATGCTCAAGACTGTCGCTACAGCGCCGGTCGCCAAGAAGCCCGTCGCCAAAAAGGCGCCGGTCAAGGCTGTTGCCAAAACCGCTGCCAAGCCGGTTGCGAAGAAGGTTGCTGCCAAAAAAGCTGCCGCGCCGGCAGCGACCACCAAGACCGCCGTCACCTCGACGCCGGCTTTTGCCAACCTCATCAACCGTGTCAAAAAGGAAACCACCATGGCTACCACCAAGATCGAAAACACCGCTGAAACCGTCAAGGCGAAGTTCGCTGAAGGCGTCGAAACGCTGACCACCCAGTCGAAGGCCGCCTTTGAAAAGGCTTCGGTCCAGGCGCGTGAAGCGCTCGACAAGGGCGTCAAGGGCCTCGAGCAGTACAACAGCATGAACCGCGACAATGTCGAAGCGATGATGGCTTCGGGCCGTATCGCCGCCAAGGGTTTCGAAACCATCGGCAAGCACATCGCCGAAGTTTCGAAGAAGAATTGGGATGCCAACGTCTCGGCGTTCAAGTCGCTCAGCGGCCTGAAGAGCCCGACCGAAGTGTTCAAGTTCCAGAGCGAATTCGCCAAGTCGCAGTTCGACGCTGCGGTTGCCGATTTCTCGAAGCTCACCGAAACCGTCGTCAAGCTCGCCGGTGAAGTCGCCGAGCCGATCCAGAACCGCGTTGCGCTGACCGTCGACAAGGTCAGCAAGAGCGTCGCCGCCAAGTAAGCGGTTACGACCGGACAAATGAGCGGGCGGGGGGCAACCTCCGCCCGCTTTTGTTTGCGCGCCGCCACGTCAAATTCCGCAGCCACTTGTCGATTTGCCCCGGCGCGCCGTATATTAGCGGGCACTGCCCGTTTGACGAGATACCGATCCGCATGACCAATCCGGCCCTATTTGAAGCCAATGTCCGACCGCCGCTGTACGCCGGCCCCGGTCGCGACGCGGGCGGCGGCGATGACGGCACAACCAATGTCGGCACCGTCACCAAAACCCGCACGCAAACCAAAAAGCCGGCGCTGTACAAGGTGCTGATGCTCAACGACGATTACACGCCGATGGAATTTGTCGTGCTGACGTTGCAGCGCTTTTTCAAGATGACGATCGAGGACGCAACGCGCGTCATGCTCGCGGTCCACCAGCGCGGCGTCGGTGTTTGCGGTATCTTCACCTATGAGGTCGCCGAGACCAAGGTCAGCCAGGTCATTGATTTCGCGCGCGAGCATCAGCATCCGCTGCAGTGCACGCTCGAAAAGGACTGACGCGCCATCGTGTTGCCTAGCTTTGGCAGCGATCTCAACGTCGTTGTCATTGGCGCGTCGGGCGGTCTCGGCACTGCGTTCGTGCGGTTGTTGCGGGCCAGCGCGCAGGTCGCGACGGTGCATGCGCTGTCGCGCGCTGAACTCGACATTGCGCGATCCGACGCAATTGCCGCTGCCTGCCATGCGATTGCCAGCCCGCTTGATCTGGTGATCGTCGCGACCGGCGTCTTGCACGATGCAACGCATCGCCCCGAACGCAACCTAGCCGCGCTCGATGCCGATTGGCTGGCGCACAATTTCGCGGTCAACGCCGCTGGACCGGCGCTGGTTGCGCAAGCGCTGCTCCCCAAGTTGCGCCGCGACCGCAAGACCGCATTTGCTGTGCTTTCGGCGCGCGTCGGGTCGATTGGTGATAACCGGCTTGGCGGCTGGTATAGCTACCGCGCCTCGAAAGCCGCGCTCAATCAGCTGATCCGCACCGCCGCGATCGAGCACGCGCGCCGCAACGCACAAGGACTCGTTGTTGCACTCCACCCGGGCACTGTCGATTCGGCGCTGTCAAAGCCCTTCCAACGCGGCGTGAACACGCTTTTCAACCCCATCCAATCCGCCCGAAATCTGCTCGCCGTACTCGACGCGCTGACGGCGGCGCAAAGCGGCGGCTTCTTTGCCTGGGACGGCTCGGCCATCGAATTCTGACATGGCAGCATTGCACCTGTCGCACTGGCAGTCGCTGCAGCGTCACCCCATATCCCCGTCAACAAGACGCGGCCGGTGCCGCGTCAGGAGTGACGATCATGCTCAACTTCCGCCCCGCCAATGCCCGCGGCCACGCCAATCACGGCTGGCTCGACAGCTTCCACAGCTTCAGCTTTGCCGATTATTATGACCCCGCGCACATGGGTTTCCGCGCGCTGCGGGTCATCAACGAGGACAAGATTGCGCCTGGCGGCGGCTTCCCGACGCATGCGCACGCCAATATGGAAATCATCACCTATATCGTCGACGGCGCGCTCGAACACCGCGACAGTCTGGGCAATGGTGAAATCATTCGCCCCGGTGACGCGCAGCGCATGAGCGCCGGCACCGGTATCCGCCACAGCGAGTTCAACGCCAGCACCACCGATCCGGTGCACCTGCTGCAAATCTGGATCCAGCCCGACGCCGCCGGCGTTGCGCCGGGTTACGAGCAACAGGCGTTGCCACCGCTCGATGGCAGCACACGGCTCGACCTTGTCGCCGGACCCGAGGGTGGCACCGACGCCGTGTGGCTGCACGCCGACACCAGCCTCTACCGCGCTGCATTGGCGGCTGGCGGCAGCCTCGATATTGCTGTTGCCCATGGCCGCCACCTTTGGGTGCAGGCGGTGCGCGGCACTGCGACCGTCGCGGGGCTGCCCATGGCGGCGGGTGACGGGCTTGCCGTATCCGATCTTGCCAGTGTGACGCTGGTAAGCGACGCCGGCGCCGAACTGCTGGTGTTCGACCTCTCCTGACCGCATCGGGGCCGCTTTCGCGCCGCATTTTATCGCTATCGACAGCCATTCATGCTGTCGCAAGCGTGCCGCTGTTAGGTCGGCCCGCTGCAGGAAAGAGGCCCCTACGTTTTGGTGTCGATGACGCAAACCACCACCGACGCCGCACTGGCGACCGACCCCGCGCACATTGCGCGGGCGCCGTCACCGGCGTGGCAGAAGTGGCTCGGCGTCGCACTGTCGCTGTTGATGATCGGCTTTCTGGTCCACCAGAGCGTCAAGATCGGCTGGGTGCAGTTCGCGCAGGTGCTGCCGCGCGATCCGCGCTATTACCTGCTGATGGCGGGTATGTATCTGACCTTGCCCTTGACCGAGACGCTGATTTTCCGGCGACTATGGGCGCTGCCGTGGTCGAGCGTCTGGCTGTTCCTGCGCAAGCGTGTGCTCAACGAAGCGGTGTTCGGCTATAGCGGCGAGGCCTATGTCTATCTTTGGGCGCGGCGTCAGACCGGGCTGGCGGCGCGTGCGATGGGGGCGGTCAAGGATGTCAGCATCACCTCGGCGCTCGCGGCGAATGCGCTGACCGTCGCGGTGGTCGCGGTGCTCGTGCTGTTTGGCGATCAATTGCTCGCGGCGGGATTCTTCTCGCCGACCGAGCTGCGGTCGATCATCTGGGGCGCGCTGCTGCTGACGCTACCGGCGTTTGTCATCCTGTTGTTTTCAAAACGTATCATGTCGCTGTCACGCGGCATCAATGCGCGCATCTTTGGTGCCCATATGGCGCGATTGCTGATCTCGAATGTGTTTCTGGTCGGCGCCTGGCACTATGCCTTGCCCGATGTCGGCTGGGGAGTGTGGTTGATGCTGCTATCGTTGCGGCTGGTCATCAGCCGTGTACCCTTTGCGCCCAATACCGACCTGTTGTTCAGCAGCATCGGCATGGGGCTGGCCGGATCGGCCAATGTCGAGATTGCCGCGCTGCTGGCGTTCGGTGCCGCGCTGGTAATCGTCTTTCACGCGCTGGTGATTGTTGCGGATTGGGTTGCGGGTTTCTCGCCACACCATAAGGGAATGATGGCATGATTTGTCGTTCGGGTTGGGTCGCGGCGGCTAGCTTCGCGTCGGCGCTTCTGGGTAGTGCGCTTGCCGCGCAACCCGCCACCATCATGGGCAGTGACGCGGTAGCCTGCGCACCCGGCGCGCGCGACACCGCGGCGTTGATCGAAGTCGAAGGCCTCAAGGACCGTAGCGGTGTGATGCGCATCGAAGTCTATCCCAATAATGACAATGAATTTCTCGGCGACCGTCACAAGCTCGTCGCCGAAGGCAAGACCTTCCGCCGCGTCGAGACGCCGTTGCCGGCTACCGGGCCGGTGCGTGTCTGCATTCTGCTGCCCGGCGCTGGCACCTATGCGATTGCGGTGGTGCATCAGCGCGGCGATACCCGCAGCTTCAGTTTCACCAAGGACGGTATCGGTTTCCCGAATAACCCGCGGCTCTACCTGTCGAAGCCCGATGTCGACAAGGTGGCGATGACCTTCCCCGCCGGCGTGACGACGGTGCCGGTGACGCTCAATTACAAGCAGGGGCTGGCGATGAAGCCGCTCAAGACGCCAGCGAAATAGCGCCATGCGTATTGTCGATGTCGCGGAATTCTACGCGCCCAAAGGCGGCGGCGTGCGGACCTATATCGATGCCAAAATCGAAGCTGGTAACGCTGTGGGCCACGAAATCGTCATCATCGCGCCGGGTCCCGAAGACCGCATCGACGTGCGGGGGCGTGGCCGTATCATCTGGGTCAAGGCGCCGATCCTCGCTGTCGATAAACGCTATCATGTGTTCTGGTCGCAAGCGCCGGTGCACGCGTTGCTCGAAGCCGAGGCGCCCGATCTCGTCGAGGCGTCATCACCGTGGCAGGGCGCGCGGATCGTCGCGCGCTGGCAGTCGCCGCGCGGTGCCACGACGCCCAAGGTGCTCTTTCAGCACGCGGATCCTGTCGCCTCCTATCCGCAGCAATGGTTTGGCGGCCGGTTGAGTGTCGAGGCGATCGACCGGCTGTTCGGCTTTTACTGGCGCTATTTGCGCGGCGTCGCCACGGGGTTTGACGAAATCGTAGTCGGCGGCCCGTGGATGGCGGCGCGGTTGGCAGCACAAGGTCTGCCGATGCCGATTCCGGTGCCGATGGGGGTCGATACCAAGACCTTCACCCCGGCGCGGCGGTCGGCCGAAATCCGGCGTGGCCTGCTCGCCGATTGCGGACTGGCCGAGGATGCGACGCTGCTTGTCGGCGTTGGGCGTCACCACATCCAGAAACGCTGGCCGCTGGCGATCGAAGCGGTCGGCCGCGCGCAGGTGGTGCAACCAAACATCGGCTTCGTCCAGATCGGTGATGGCATGGCGCGCGCTGCCGTCGAACGCGCCGCTGCCAAAGTGCCGCATGTCGTGCTGAAGGGCCATGTCGGCGACCGCGACACGCTGGCGACGATGCTGGCGAGCGGCGACGCCTTGCTCCACGCCAGCAGTTCGGAAACCTATGGGCTGGCGGTCGCCGAAGGCCTTGCTGCGGGACTGCCGTTGATTGCGCCTGCGGGTGGTGCGGTGCTCGATCTGCTGTCGCCCGAATGGTCCGAAAGCTACACGCCGCACGACGCGGCATCGGCCGCCGCGGCGATTGGCCGTTTTCAGGCGCGCGACCGCGACACGATGGCCACCGCCGCCGCGCACGCCGGCGCCACCGTCGTCGGCGATTCGAACGCGCATTTTCAACGGCTGTTCGCAACCTATGGACGGCTTGTCGCCGAACATCACCCATTATCAAAAACTGCGGGTGATTAGGCGCGATGCAACCGTAGGCTTTGACAGGCATTGGTGTGATGTCGGACGCTTCGCACCGTTATTCGACGCCGCTGTTGCCTAGCCCTGGATCTGGAAATCAATGTTCTTCGCCCGTACTGCTACCCTTGCCTTGCTGCTCGCTGCCGTACCGGCGATTGCGGACAAGGAGGACCCGCGCGGTATCATGCCGGCGGCACCCCCGTCGTTCAGCAGCGGCACGCCGTCGTGCGCCGATGCCATTCCGGCGGGCGTGCTCGATCTCACCAATCTCATCGATATCGCGCTGTGTCGCAATCCCACCACCGCTGCAAGTTGGGCCGGCGTGCGCATCGCGGCGGCGAATATCGGCGTTGCGCGTGGCAATTATTATCCGCAGATCACCGTTGGTGCGGGTCCGCAACTCAACCAGAACCGCTATTTCAACCCCAACAACAATGGCGGCAGCATCACAACCACCAGCGTCAACAGCACCGCCAATATCGCGATCGATTATCTGTTGTTCGATTTTGGCGGCCGCTCGTCGTCGGTCGATGCGGCGCGTGCGAAAGAACGCGCGGCGCTCGCCAATTATGCCGACAGCGCGCAGTTCGTCGTGCTTAACACGATCACCGCTTACAACGCGCTGCAGGCGGCGATTGGCGCCGAGGCTGCGAGCGAAGCCAATGTCACCTACCTCAAAAGCGCGCTCGACAATGCGCAGGCGCGACTGCGTGCCGGGGTGACGACGCCCGCCGATTCGCTGCAGGCCGAAACTGCGTATGAACAGGCGCGCTTTACGCTGGTCCAGGCGCAGGGCAATACGCACGCCGCGCGCGGCCAGCTTGCCGTCGCCATCGGTCTGTTGCCGCAAACGGTTCTGCAACTCGCGCCGCCACCGCTGCTGGGCAGCGCCGATTATCTCGGTCGCAACATCGATGCGCTGATCGACGAAGCGCAGCGCTTGCGCCCCGACATTGCCGCCGCACGCGCGCAAACCGATGCCGCCGAAGCCAGTATTCGCAACGCGCGCTCGCTCAGCCGCCCGACAATTTCGACCGGCGCTTCATCGGGTGCAAGTTATGCCAATACGCAGCGCGATTCGGTGACTACCGCAGTGGGCATCAGCCTGACGGTGCCGTTGTTCACCGGTTACAAATATGCCTATCAAGTGACAGCGGCGCGCGCCGCCTATGATCAGGCGGTCGCGCAGGCGCATGTCACCGAACAGTCGGCGGCGCTCGATGTGTGGAACAATTACACGACGCTCGAAACGCAGCTCAAATCGCTCGCCAGTGCGCGCGCGTTGATCCGCAGCGCGCAGGCTTCGGCCGATCTCGCGCAGGGTCGCTTCAAGGCCGGCGTCGGGACGATTACCGATACGCTCAATGCGGCGTCGGCGCTTGCGGTGGCGCGCCAGCAACTTGTCGCCGCTGAATATGGTGTGCGCGATGCGCAGGCCGGGCTGGCGCGTTCGATCGGTATGCTGGGTGAGGCTGTTGACGCAATGAGGACGAAGTGATGCAGCGCCGGAATCTGGTTATCGTGGCGCTGATCGGGCTGGCGCTCATCGGCTTTTTCGGCTGGCGCGCGTATAATAGGCCTGCCGCCGATGCAGCCTTCAAGACGGCTGATGTGACGCGTGGCGATCTCGAGGAAGTCATCACCGCCAATGGCACGCTCAACCCGGTGCGCGTCGTCAGCGTCGGCACGCAAGTTTCGGGCACCGTCAGCAAGCTCACGGTCGACTACAACGACCGTGTGCAGGCGGGGCAATTGCTGCTCGAACTCGATCCGTCGGTCTATGCGGCGCGGCTTGCAGCGAGCGAGGCGAGCCTCGCCAGCGTCCGCGCTTCGCAGGTGCTCGCAGCCGCCAACGCCGCGCGTTCGGCGGATCTCTACAGCCAGAAATTCATCAGCCGCCAGGAATATGATACCAGCACCGCCAGCGCGCGGACCACGACCGCGCAGGTCGCGCAGGCCGAAGCGCAGATCAAACAGGACCGCACCAACCTCGGTTATACGATCATCCGTTCGCCGGTTGCCGGCGTTGTCATCAGCCGCGAAGTCGATCTCGGGCAGACCGTTGCCGCAAGCTTCAACACGCCGACCCTGTTCAAGATCGCGCGCGACCTGACCGAAATGCAGATCGAGACGGCGGTCGCCGAAGCCGATATCAGCCGCGTCAAGGTTGGCCAGCGCGTCGATTTCACCGTCGATGCCTATGGCACGCGGGCGTTTACCGGCACGGTCCGGCAAATCCGCCTCAACCCGACAACGCTGCAGAATGTCGTGACCTATACCGTCATCGTGGCGGTCGCCAATCCCGATGGCGTGTTGTTGCCCGGCATGACCGCCAATGCGGCGTTCCTGGTCAGCGCGCACAAGGATGTGTTGCTCATCCCCAACGCTGCACTGAGCTTCAAGCCCGAAGGCTGGAAGCCGCAGCGCGGCAAGGGCGGCAAGGGCGGCAAGAGGGCCTATGACCCCAATGCGCTGACGGTGTTCGTCCTCAAGGACGGCGCGCCGTCGCCGGTGCGCATCAAGGTCGGTGCCTCCGATTCGGATTTCAGCGAGATTGTCAGTGGGCCTCTCAAGCAAGGACAGGCGGTGATTACGGCTGCGACGTCGAAAGACAAAAAAGCGACCGCGAGCTTCGGCCCGCGGCCGCGTAATTGACCGCGCGATGACCACCGCCGTCCTCGCGCTCGACAAGGTCATCAAGGATTATGTGGGCGACGCCGGCAGCTTCCGCGCACTGCACGGCGTTTCACTCAATGTCGCGCCGGGCGAGTTCATGGCGATCATGGGGCCATCGGGATCGGGAAAATCGACGTTGATGAACATCATCGGCTGCCTCGATTCAGCCACCGAGGGCAGTTACCGCTTCGAAGGCACCGACACCGCAACGCTGTCCGAAATTGCGCTCGCGCATTTGCGCAATCGCGGCATCGGCTTTGTTTTTCAAAGCTTCAACCTGCTGCCGCGCCTGTCATCGCTGGGCAATGTCGCGCTGCCATTGGTCTATTCAGGCGTGCCACGCGCCGAACGCGACGCCCGCGCGCAGGCGATGCTCGAAGCTGTCGGGCTGGGCGACAAGCCACGCTCGCGGCCAAGCCAGCTATCGGGCGGCCAGCAGCAGCGCGTCGCGGTGGCGCGCGCACTGGTCAACAACCCGCAACTGCTACTCGCCGACGAACCCACCGGCGCGCTCGACAGCAAGACCGGCGTCGAGGTGCTCGCGCTGTTCCGCGATCTCAACCGCCAGCGCCATGTTACCGTCGTGCTGGTGACGCACGACCCCGAAGTCGCGCGCGCCACCGACCGTGTCGTGCGGATTCAGGACGGGTTGATCTTCTATGACGGCCCGCCGACCGAAGCCGCGCTTTACGGCCATGCCGAGGCCGTCGCCTGATGCTGGGTGCAATGCTTGCCGAAGCGTGGAGCGCGCTGCTCGCCAACCGCTTGCGCTCGGTGCTGACCATGCTGGGCATGATCATCGGTGTGGCTGCGGTCATTTTGATGCTGGCGATTGGCGACGGCGTGCAGAAACAGGTTTCGGATTCGATCGCCGGGCTTGGCTCGAATATGCTGATTGTTACCGCCGGCACTTCGCGTCAGGGTGGTGTCATGGGCGGCGCCGGCACGGGCGCCTCGCTGCGTATCGAGGACGCCGAAGCGATTGCGGCGCTGCCCGAAGTGCTTGCTGTCGCGCCGTCGTCGACGATTGCGGCGCAAGTTGTCGCCGGCCCGGCCAATTGGGCAACGCAGATCACCGGGTCGGTCCCGGCATGGTTTACCGTGCAGGACTGGCGCCCGGCTGATGGCCGGATTTTTTCGGACATGGAGGAACGCGCTGCGGCGCGCGTCGCGTTGATCGGGCAGACGGTGGCCGACAATTTGTACGGCGCCAACGATCCGATCGGCCAGCAAATGCGCATCAAGGGGGTCAGCTTCACGGTGATCGGCGTGATGGCGGCGCGCGGGCAGGGGTTTGGCGGGATGGACCGCGACGATATGATCATCGTGCCGCTGACGACGGCGTCACGTCAATTGCAGAACAACAGCTTTCGCCGCTCGATCCGGACGATATCGGTTTCGGTCGAATCCGCCGAAGCGCTCGATCCCGTCACCGATGACATTACCACACTGCTGCGCCTCAAGCACAAGTTGAAGCGTGGCGAGGCCAATGATTTCACCGTTGACAACCTTACCGCGGTCGCCGACACGATGACGTCGGTGACCAAATCGATCTCGCTGCTGCTTGCGGCGATCGGCTCGATCAGCCTCGTGGTGGGCGGCATCGGCATCATGAATATCATGCTGGTTTCGGTGACCGAACGAACGCGCGAGATCGGCATTCGCATGGCAATTGGCGCCAGCCGGCGCGCGGTGCGGCTGCAATTCCTGCTCGAGGCGCTGATGCTGTCGTTGCTTGGCTGTTCGATCGGTGTCGCGGTTGGCGCCGGTCTGTCGCTGCTGGCAGGCGACGCCATCGGTTTTGATACGACGGTAACGCTGAGTGCCGTGGTGATCGCGTTCATCGTTTCGGCGAGTATCGGGATTTTCTTCGGCTGGTATCCGGCGAACCAGGCTGCCAAACTCAGCCCGATCGAGGCATTGCGCTCGTGATTTTCACGCCGGTAAGGCGGCCGGTTATTGCAGTGGTGGAAGGCCGATGCGCGTGCGCTCCTGATTGATGAAGTCGCGGCATACGACGGCCATTTTGGCGATGTAGACGACATTGGGCGGCGAATTGGCGAACGCCGGTTCCTTGGTATAGGCGGTGGTGATGCGGTCTGACAGGATGGCCGCGGTGGTCTTTTGTTCGATCAGGCAGCGGGTGCGCGCCAGCTTGACCAGCGCCGTCGCGAGGTCATCGTTGATGAACAGGAAATTTGAAGCGTCGTTGACACCCTGAATATAGGCCGATTTGGCATCGGGGGACATCTGCATCCAGGTGGCGCCGTTGTTGACGAACCCCGCAGCACTCGCCGCCGAAGCCAGCATTGGCACGATCGCCGTAACCATGATTTTGCCCAGTGTACGGATAAGCTGCATGACGGAGGTTCCTGTCTCGAACAAAATGGCCGGTCGCACGCGATGATACAGTGCTGGTGCTGTGCCGCAACGCCGGAGCGATGCCCGCAGGGCAAAGAAAATCCCGCCAGGCCAGCCTGGCGGGATTTCCCGTTGTTCAGATCAAACCGATCAGAAGCCGTAGGTGCCGCCGACGCGGAAGCCGACGCCACCGTTGTTGAACGCCCCGGCAACACCGCCATTGAGCGCAACGCTGTCGGTGATCAGGTAGCCGATCGAACCGGCGATTGCCGATTGACCTTCATAGTTACCGTAGCTGACGTTAACGTTGAACTTCTTCGAAGGCAGGAAGAAGCCGCCGCCGAGTGCGACGGCGACAGCCGTGCCGGCTTGGGCGCGCGTGTTGTTGTAGTCGATCTGCGCGGTCAGGCTGGAGTTGAGCGCGGCGGTTGCCGAGGTCAGCTGGCTGAGATTAACCGCGTCATTGGCACCGGTACCATTGGCGAGGCCAGTGATGCGGCCGCCATTGGCGTTGAACACGCTGGCACCAGCCGTGTTACCAGCGGCGGTGAAAGTGCGCGCGCTGACATCACCCGAAGCAACGACGTTGGTTGCATTGACCGTGCTGGCCGAAAGCGTGGTTGCCTGAATGGCACCCGTCGTGTTGACGCCAAATGCCGAAATCGTGGTCTTGGCCGTCGTCGTGCCCTGGTTGACGGTGACCAAGCCGGTTGACGGATCATAGGTTGCGGTGCCGGTCTGTTGTGCGAAGGTGATCCCGGCGCTGCCGCCGGTGTCAGCCGAACCGGCAGTGGTTGCGGTGTAGGCGTTGGTTGTGGTGACAACCGAACCGTTGGTCACCGGACCCGATGACGACAGCACCGAGCCGTATGACTCGACGACATTACCGGCCGAGCCTGAAGCCGAAACCGCCGAAACGGTTGCCGAGCCAACATTGGCATAGGTCGGGCCGCCCGGAACCGAGCTGATCACAACCGGCGGCGGGCCAGGGTTGAAGGTCTGGAACAGCGTCGTCGTTGAAGTGCGGTTCTGCGTGCCGGTGCCGCTGACCGTCTTCGTGCCGTTATAGACAATGCCGTTGACGGTCGTCGGGCCGACAGCGGTGGTTGTCGCTGCAGTGGTCGAATTGACCGCCTGGTTCTGCACGGTTGTCACAGTGTTCTGAAACGGTGCAACGGTCGAGTCGCCCGTCGTTGCAGTCGACGATGTGCCGTTGACGACAGTCTGAACCGGCGCAGCGCCCGTCGAACCGTTGTAGATCTGTGCCGAAACGCCGGCGCTCATCGCGACAGCGAGCGCCGAAACGGCGACTGCTGCATACAAAGACTTGTTGTTCATGAGATGCTCCCTACTACCCAATAAATCCGACGGATTTTGTGTCGTCCAATTAAGGTGCAAATCACCTGTCAATCGAACTTCCATCACGATTCTGGTATGGCCGGCGCTCCGGACTGTCAAGCGAAGTCACTACCGCAACGGGAATAAAGTGCGAGTGGTTGGCGAAGTGTTGTGTCTCGGTAACAGTCGCCTTGGCGCCACAACTTTGGAACCCCGCGTTAACCTTTGCGACGCAAGCGCGCGCAGTGGCTCGCGCGACTGTCCATTAGCCGGCGATCGGTGCCTTCATCAGCGCCAGCGCCGCGAGCGCGCGCGCCCGTGCCGCGGCGTGATCAATGATTGGCGGCGGATAGCCCGGCGCACCTCCATGCTGCCAAGGCGCATGAATCGCGGCTTCGGCTAATGCCGCAAGTTCGGGCACCCAGCGCCGGATATAGCCGGCGGCATCGAATTTGGCGCTTTGCCCGACGGGCGCGAAGATGCGGTAATAGGGCGAGGCATCGACCCCCGACCCCATCACCCATTGCCAGCCCATCGCATTGTTTGCCAGATCGGCATCGACCAGCGTGTCCCAGAACCAGCGCTCGCCGTGGCGCCAGTCGATCAGCAGATGCTTGGTCAGAAAGCTCGCGACAATCATCCGCACCCGGTTGTGCATCCACCCCGTCGCCCACAGTTCGCGCATCCCCGCATCGACAAAGGGATAGCCGGTTTGCCCTTGCTGCCATGCCGCGAGTTGAACCGCACCATCGCCGTTGTCGACATCGGTAAACGCCAGCCGGTCGAATTCGGGGCGCATCGCGCGCCAGTGCAGATCGGGAAACGCCGCGAGCGTCTGCACGGCAAAATCGCGCCAGCCGATCTGGCGCAGAAACGGCATCGCACCGGGAAGCCCCGCGCACGCCGCCCAGATCTGCGCGGGCGAAATCTCGCCGAAATGCAGGTGCGGCGACAACCGCGATGTCGCGGCCTGCGACGGAAAGTTACGGCCCTGACCATAGCCGGCAAGCTGCCCGACAAACGCCGCGAGCCGCGCCTCCGCACCAGCTTCGCCGGGGGTCCAGTCGTCGAACCCGCGCGCCCAATCGGGTCGTGTCGGCAGCAACTGCCAATCAGCGAGCCCGTCACCCGCCGGCGCGTCGGCCGCAACCAGTTTCGCTGGTGCGGGGGCTGGCCGATGCGGCGGCATATGTGCCTGCAACGCATTCCACCACGGTGTGAAAATCCGGTAGCGACCGCCGCTGCCCGTCCGCAATGCGTCGGGCGGCAGCAAGGTCAGGCCG
>Ga0209023_10002117_pt1 | contig 25514 bp, 22 predicted proteins | sample LakOneMetagenome_FD_187468 | JGI IMG/M metagenome (GOLD analysis project Ga0209023, IMG submission 187468) | Freshwater and sediment microbial communities from Lake Erie, Canada (SPAdes) (version 2) | ecosystem: Environmental > Aquatic > Freshwater > Lentic | place: Lake Erie, Canada... | reverse complement strand
TCGCGCATCTGGTGTGGCGGTTCGCGGCGCCTTCGCGTGATCAGGTGCGGCTGAGTTTGACCCAGAGCTATCGCTCGCCCAACGTCGGGCAATTGAGCTCGCGTCCTGCACTCAACACACTGTATCCAGTGCCGGGCGGCAACACGATACTGAGTCCCGATCGCGCCGGCAATCCAGAGCTGAAGCCCGAGCGCGCCAATGGCATCGATCTCGCGTTCGAGCGCTACCTGACGTCGGGCGGTTTGATGTCGGTCAATCTATTCGTGCGCGACATCAAGGATCTTATCCGTAACGTCAGTGCGCTGGAAACGGTGTCGTGGGCGCCGGTGCCGCGCTATGTCAACCGCCCGCAAAACCTCGGCAGGGCGCGCACATCGGGAGTGGAGTTTGACGCCAAATTTCAGTTGCGGGAACTCATGGATGACGCGCCGCCGTTGAGCGTTCGCTTCAACTTGAGCGTCTACGACTCTATAGTTGCCGCCGTGCCGGGCCCGTACAACCGCATCGATAGTCAACCGCGAGCGTCCGGCAATCTGGGTGGTGACTACAAGTTTCGCAGCGCGCCAGTCAGTATCGGCGGCAATCTGGGCTGGACGCCCGCCTATACGACACAGCAAACGGACATCCAGTCACAGGCGCTTTCGACCCGTCGGGTGTTCGACGCCTATGCGCTGTGGACCATTTCTTCGTCGGCGAAATTGCGGCTGTCGCTCGCAAATATTGCCCCCATCGACCATCTGACCCAGACAAGCGTGATTGACGGCGGCTTGCGGCAGGTCGTGTTGAGCTCGGGGCGCACCGATATGTCCGTCGCGCTGAGGCTGGAAATGCGCCTGTAAGCACCGTTTGCGGACGGGAATAGCCCGCAGTCACATGTGCAACTTTTCATTGAAACGACCACCGGATTGGGGCTCAAGGCCAATAAGTGCGAAAGTCGACTTTATGCCATTTAGCTGCCATACCCCCATGCAATAGTGCTTTACGAAAAAAGCTGCTTGTCAACCTGCCTGAGCGCGCAGCCGTTTCCATCGCGTCGTATCGGGCGCCGAACCCTACAATCGAGGCATGCCAACGACAAAAAAAACCCTGCTCCTGACTGGCGCCTCGCGCGGCATAGGACACGCGACCGTCAAGCACTTTCATGCCGCTGAATGGCGCGTGATTACCGTCTCGCGACAGCCGTTCGACAAGATTTGTCCGTGGCCACAGGGTGAGAAAGATCACATTCAGGCCGACCTGAATGACGTTGATCATTATCCGGACATCATCGCCAAGATTCGTACAAAGCTTGCCGAGCCCGAGACGGGCGGAAAACTGGCCGCACTGGTGAATAACGCCGGGATTTCCCCCAAGCTTGAAGGCGGTCGCCGCATGGGCGCGCTGGAGACAAATCTCGCCACCTGGCAAAACGTTTTCAACGTGAATCTGTTTGCGCCCGCGCTGTTGGGGCAGGGGCTGTTTGAAGAATTGAAGGCAGCGCAGGGCAGTGTGGTCAACGTGACCTCGATCGCCGGATCGAAGGTTCATCCATTTGCTGGCGCAGCCTACGCATCATCGAAGGCGGCGCTTGCCACATTGACGCGTGAACTGGCGCGCGATTTCGGGCCGCACGGTGTGCGTGTCAATGCCATCGCGCCGGGTGAAATCGATACGTCCATTCTCTCCCCCGGCACCGACGACATCGTGCAGCGGGAAATTCCAATGCGGCGGCTGGGCAAGCCGTCGGAAGTGGCGCAGTTGATTTACTTCCTGTGCACGTCGCAGAGTTCGTATGTGAACGGGGCGGAAATACACGTAAACGGCGGCGAGCACGTTTGATGCGCGGCTGCGCGAACGGGAGGCCGCGTTGCACGATGTCCGGCATGTTCGGGCGTGATGCTGCGTTGCGCGATCACTTGTGTACGTCAAGTACACGTCGCGATCATGCGCCTCGCCTGACACCCACCCGAGCCAGACATCGCGGGTCGTTCGCAGCGCATTGCTTTCGATGAGCTTGTGGCGCGCGCTGCGGCGTTTCCTGCGTGGCGACGGGCTGGTGTTCGCTGGCTATCTGGCGTTTCTGTCCCTGCTTGCGTTGTTGCCGGTGCTCGGTGTTCTGTTCTGGCTGTCGCAGCAGAGCACCATCATCCGCACCGCTGATGCTGCGTTCCGCGATTTCCTGTTTACCAATCTCTTTCCTGATGCCGCGAAACAGGTCGTGGCCGTGGTCGACAAGCTGCGCGCCAACGCTCGTGGATTGGGCCAGGCGGGGGTCGCGATCATTGCAGCCGACCTGCTGCTGAAAACAGTCGCACTGAACACGGCGATGGATCGTATCTGGGGCTCATCGAGACGAAATTTACTCGGATTCGTTCGAGGCTCGCTCGTCGTGCTGCTGATTGTGCCCGCCGTCGTCGGCGCGCTTTTCTGGCTGGTTCGCTTTATCGAAAAGTTCCTGCTTGCACTGATGCCATCGTTTCACGAAGCAATACAGATTGTGTTTGATCCGATCGAAATTGGCGTGCCCCTGATCGCTGCGCTGACACTGATTTATCGCTGGGTGCCGGCGCGGATCAATCTGTGGAAAGCGCCGCTGGCCTCCGCCGCACTGGTGACCGTACTGATCGAGATCGCACGCTATCTGATCGCGCATTACTTCGCACAGTTGCAGCAACTGAAATCACTTTACGGTGCCTTCATTGCCTTTCCGGTGCTGATGGTGACGACGTTTGTGATCTGGGCACTGGTGCTCTATGGCGGCGCGCTCGTTGCCGAAGGTTTTGGCAGCACATGGCGCTGGCCGCCTCGCAAGGCACCGGCTCGAAATACAAAAGCGAAGACAGCTTGATTGCCTGTTCATCCGACCGGTCGATAGCCGGGCAGGTTTGCGGCAGCTGCACGTACCGACGCAATCAGTTGCGTCACCGCGGGATTCGCCTGCGTATCAAGTCGGCCCGCTAACCAATAGGTCTCGACGGCAAGCGGAATGAAGTGCAGCTTGAATTGCGCCGCTGCGGCGCGCAGGCCCAGCCCCGCATCCGCCGCGCCTGCGGCGATGGTTGCCGCCACCGCCTGGTGGGTGAATTCTTCCTGCTCGTATCCGGTGATTTTTGTCGGACTTATGCGGGCGTTGGCCAGTAACGTATCCAGCAGCAGACGCGTTCCCGAGCCGCGCTGGCGATTGACAAAGCGCACATCCGGCTGCGCGAGATCGGCAAGCGACTTGATGAGATTCTTCTTGTGTGGCGCTACGATCAGTCCCTGTTCACGCGTCATCAACGCGACGCTCCAGAAAGCTTCGCTGTGTTCAACGCGTTGCCACTGCGGGTGCGAAGCCGCCTCGGTATCAACGTCAGGATGGTGATAACCCGCAAGATCCACGTCGCCGCGCAGCAGCGCGCGGACGCAATCGTCGCTTCCTGCGCTTGCGGCGTGAATCATCGCCGCGAAAGCGGGTTGTTCAGGCACTTCGCTGGGGTCGACGGTACGCGCGAGTGCCCGTGCGATGGCATAGTCATGGCTCGCGAGAAGGCGCAGTAGTGGCTGCTCGCCCATCGTGCGCGACAGATCGAACGCCAGTGCGTTGATGCGCTCGACAGCAGGCGGCGCAAACAGTTCGCTGTGTCGCTCCAGCGCCGCGAGCAGGGCGCGCCCTTTGCCGGTCAGGCTGGTTCCGCGTCCTCGCGACTTGCCGACCAGCCGGACGTTGAACGCCTGGTCGTAGGCCTGCAGTCGGCCCCAAAGCGTCCGGTAGGTCACAGCCAGCATGCGGGCGGCCTCGGTGATGGACTGAGTATCTGCAATCACGCGCAGGCAACGCTGCAATTCCACGACGTCAAGGCGCGTGTCGCCGATCACCACGGCAGCTTGCATTGTGAACTTGATCTGCAACGTTGGCGTTCGGGACATTGGATGCCGTCCTGGTACCAAATAGGCAACTAATTGCATATTTAATCTGACAACGGGGAAACAGTCAAAATTTGCTGATGCGCAACAGCCGGGTTGTCTTCTTTATGAGCGCTTTTCACAATGCCTGCCGAACCTTGATTGCAACGAGCGCCGTGGCCATGATGTGCGTTAGCGCGACTCCTGCAGCGAGTCAGCCCATCCGTGTTTATGCGGCTGGCAGCCTGCGTGAGGTCATGAAGGCACTTGAGCAGGGTTATGCGGCTGAGCGCAGCGCATCGTCGCCCCGGCAAACAGCGCCTGCCTTCGATTTCCTGTTCGGACCATCGGGCAAATTGCGTGAACGGATTGAATCCGGCGAACCTGCAGACATGTTCGCATCAGCATCACCCGAGCATACGGACCGGCTGCTGAAAGCGGGCAAGCTGCGCTCGTCCAACGTGTTCGCCAGCAATTCGCTGTGCGTGATCGTGAGACCAGGTTTTGCCCTGATAGAGGAAAAGCTGGTCGAGACGCTGTTGTCCCCTGACGTCGTGCTGGGGACGTCGACGCCGGGGGCCGATCCGGCAGGCGATTACACATGGGAAATGTTTCGCAAGATCGGTGCCGGTAAACCGGGCGCCTTCGAGGTCCTTGACCGAAAGGCACAGAAACTGGCGGGGGCACAGGTAAATGCCGCCGATACCGCAGCGCCCTATGCGCGACTGCTGACTGAGAAGCGTGCTGACGTCTTCGTTACCTATTGCACCAATGCCACTTCCGCGCGGAAAGAGAATCCCGCGATGACGAGCATCAAGGCGCCTGCCGCGTTTGACGTGGCGACGTCTTACGCGATCGGGCTCGCGACAAATGCGCCGGAATCTGCGCGTGACTTTGTCCGCTACGTTTTGTCGCAGCGGGCACAAACCGTGATGGCAGGATTTGGCTTTACGCCGCCGGTTGCAAATTGCGGCACCGTTGAGCCTATGCTCAAAGAGGCGCACGCCGCGTGGATTAGCGTGCCGCTTGAGTTCACGGCTTCGGCGGGAAAAGAAACCAGCCCCGGCATCGATCTTGGCAAGCGCGTCAAACTCAATTTGCAGCCAGTTGCAAGTCTGGTCTTTGTACCGCCGGCCGATGCGAAGTCTGCGGGCACCTGGGGCGGCAGCGTGGCTTTCACCGCGTCCCAAAACGGCCATCTTGAAGTGTTCCTTGATCGGCGCGCCTGGGTTGACGTGGTCCACGTCGCAGACAAAAAGGCACTCGACTCGGTCCGCTCTGATCGCTGGCTTGGCTGCGCGGGCGTGGGCAAGAATCTGGGATTTGCGGTTACTGCCGGTGAACGCTATGAGCTGCGACTGTCACGTATCGATGGGCCGGGCGTCTCGGCCTTGCTGATGCCGATGACAATCACGCCGACGGCGCAATCGCCGAAGTGAACCCATTCACCGATTCAGCCGTTGCGGCGGCTCAACTGCTGCTGACGGCGGATTCCACACTTGGTGAAATCACCCTGCTTTCGTTGCGTGTCAGCGCAACGGCGACACTCATTGCTGCGCTCATCGGGTTGCCGCTTGGTGCATGGGTTGCGCTCAGCGGCAGCAGGTTGCGCCTGCCCATCATTGTTGTGCTTAATGCGTCAATGGGATTGCCGCCGGTCGTTGTCGGCCTTGTCGTGTATCTGCTGCTTTCGCGAAGCGGACCGCTGGGTGTGCTGGGGTGGCTGTTCACGCCCACCGGCATGGTCGTTGCCCAAACCATGCTCATTACGCCCATCATCGCTGCGCTCGCGAGGCAAACCATAGCAGACGCTCACGTCGGATTGCGCGACTGGTTCACCTCGCTGGGACTCAGCGCCTGGCAGCGCGTTGCCACCTTGCTGTACGAGGCACGCTTTTCTCTCGCCGTCGTATTGCTGGCCGGCTTCGGCCGGGCGATTGCCGAGGTCGGTGCGGTCATGATTGTTGGTGGAAACATCGCGGGTTCAACACGTGTAATGACGACCACGATCGCACTCGAAACATCGAAAGGCGATCTGCCGCTCGCGCTGGCGCTGGGGGCGCTGCTGGTGACACTGGTTCTTGTCATCAATGGTCTCGCACAGTGGCTGAAATCATGGATGGAGCAACGCCGTGGTTGAAACTGTTCAAGCCACCGATATCCTGATATCACTGCGCCAGGCGGCGGTCGTCAGCGGTGGCAAGTCGTTGCTCTCCGACATCACGCTGGACGTTCGCGCTGGTGAAAGTGTCGTTGTTCTCGGCGCCAATGGCGCGGGCAAGTCCACCTTGCTTAAACTCTGCAACGCGATTCTTTTGCCGATGCAAGGCTCGGTGAAAACACCGCCTGCTGCGGATCAGGCGCTGATTTTCCAGCGGCCGCCGCTGCTGCAGCGCAGTGTTCTCGATAACGTTCGCTTCGTGCTCGCGGCGCGCGGCGTCGCCGAACCTGTCCGCTCGGAACGCGCGCTTGCCGCACTCGAGGCCTGCGAGCTGGGAGCGATTGCCTCGCGCCACGCGCGGCTTCTCTCGGGCGGCGAGCAGCAGCGACTTGCGCTCGCGCGGGCGTGGGCGTGCAAACCGAAGCTTTTGCTCGCGGACGAGCCGACGGCGAATCTTTCACCCGCGGCCACTCGCGAGGTCGAGCGGTTGATCCAGGCGGTGCAGATGACGGGGACGACCCTGATGCTCACTACGCACAACGTGGCACAAGCCAAACGCCTCGCAACGCGCGTCATTTTTCTGGAAGGCGGCCGGGTGGCCGAAGACCGCCCAGCCGCCGATTTTTTTGCTTCACCCCAATCCGCCGCCGCGCGGACTTATCTCGAAGGAGAGTCTTTATGAAATCGGGCAATCGCTTGCTTCAGTCCATTACCTTTGCGCTGGCCGCAGTCTCGCTCGGGGCGTTTGCACCGGTGCCCGCAACGCACGCGCAGGCGCCCGACAATTCGATCACCGTCTCGTCGACCACGTCCACAGAGCAGTCCGGCCTGTTTGGTTTCCTGCTACCGCAATTCCTGAAGGCAACGGGGATCACGGTCAAAGTGATCGCCCTTGGCACCGGACAGGCGCTGGACGTCGGTCGTCGTGGCGACGCTGACGTCGTATTCGTTCACGATCAACCCGCCGAGGAAAAATTCATTGCCGAAGGCGCGGGCGTTGAACGCATTGCCGTCATGTACAACGACTTTGTGCTGATCGGCCCGAGTGATGATCCCGCCAAAGCCGCAGGCAAGGACATCGGATCGGGACTCAAGGCACTGTATTCCACGAAAGCACCGTTTGTGTCGCGCGGTGACAAGAGTGGAACGCACGCTGCCGAACTGCGCTACTGGAAGCAGGCGGGCCTCGATCCGGCAGGCGAAAAACAGTCCTGGTATCGCGACACCGGCTCCGGCATGGGGCCGGCGCTTAACACGGCGGCAGCGATGAACGCCTACATCCTCGCCGATCGCGGCACCTGGCTCTCGTTCAAGAACCGGCAGAACCTGAAGATCATCGTCGAAGGTGACAGCAAGCTGTTCAATCAGTACGGCGTGATTCTCGTGAATCCGAAAAAACATCCACACGTCAAAGTCGCCGCCGGCCAGAAGTTCATCGACTGGCTAGTCAGCGCCGAAGGGCAGGGCACGATCGCGGCGTACAAAATCGGCGGCGAGCAGTTGTTTTTCCCGAACGCAGTCAAGAAGTAGGTCTGGCGCTCTCGCCTACGTTCGGCCGCGAGCGTGAGGTGCGAGGGGCTTCGCTACAGTTATCAGCTTTTTCTTGAAATGGCGTCTGCAAAGGGCTTGGACGTCATTTCTGTCTTAAGTCGACTGTCGAATAAATGGCTGTGTAGCCCATATATAATGGGCTGTTCGCAAAAAAGCTGACAAGAACAGACCAGCAATTCGACGCTTCATGTTGACTCACGCGAAGTATCGGTAATTGCTACTTCGTCCGCTGTGTACCGTGGGCGTCAATTCTCGCGAACAATCCGCTCCATCGTGGCCAATGTGATGCCGCGAAGGAGCCCAGAATGTTCGCAACTTCACTGATCGTTGGTGCCACAGCAAGCGCGCTGGAGCGCACAATGCCGGGCACCTCGCTGCCGTCCGTGCCGGGCTGGAAGCCTCGATCCATTGCCTTTGTATTCATCGAGCTTTTGCTTGTGCTCGGTACCGTCTTTGCGTGGCTCGTCCTGCTTGATCCGCCTGCGCTGTTTTCAATTGCCGATGAACCGCTGTGGTTCCAGGTCAGCGTTAACTGGCTGCTCAGTACCTTCGTCTTCTACTGGTGGCATCGCGTGCGCCATGACAGCGATCTGCTCTGGTGCCGGACGCATCAACTGCATCACAGCCCGCAGCGCATCGAGACGATCACGACGTTCTACAAGCATCCGATAGAAGTGGTGGTCGATACCTTGCTCAATCTCATGCTGAGCTTCATGATCCTCGGAGTGTCGTTCGAAGCATTCCTGCTGCACGCAAGCTGCGTGGCCTGCAGCCAGTTTTTCGTGCACATGAATGTTGCAACGCCACGCTGGCTCGGCTATTTCATGCAGCGCCCCGAGATGCACCGTATTCATCACGAATTCGGCGTGCATCGCAACAACTATGCCGATCTGCCGCTGTGGGACATCCTGTTCGGCACTTTCGAGAACCCTCGCAGCCGGCCGGTCGCATGCGGCTTTGAGCCTGCGCGCGAGCGGCGTGTGCTTGATATGCTCCTGCTGCGCGACGTTCATCACAACAATCAGAAGCACTAGAGGAAACCATGTCCGAACACAGTCAATTTGCCTTGCTCGGCGAGCGTCGCTTCGCGCCGTTCTTCTGGACGCAGTTCCTCGGCGCCATGAACGACAACGTATTCAAGAACGGCATGATCATCTTCATGGCGTTCGGCGGCATGACGCTGGCGGGGATGGACTCCAACCTGCTGGTGAACGCGGCAGGGGCCGTGTTCATCCTGCCGTTTGTGTTGTTCTCCGCCTTCGCCGGGCAGCTCGCGGACAAGTACGAGAAGACGCGTGTGATTCGCGGGGTCAAGATTTTCGAGATCGTAGTGATGACGTTTGGGGCCGTCGGCTTCGTAACGGCGAATCTTGGCATGCTGTTCATCGCTTTGTTCGCGATGGGGCTGCATTCGACGCTGTTCGGACCGGTCAAGTACGCGATCATGCCGCAGGCGTTGGCTGCCGACGAACTCGTTGGCGGCAACGCACTCGTTGAATCAGGCACCTTTGTTGCGATCCTCGTGGGCACGATTGCCGGCGGCGTGCTGGTCGCCGTGAAGCCGAGCGGGCCGATGATTGTGGCGGTGGCGACGATTGGGCTCGCTGTCATCGGTTATCTCGTGAGCCGCGCTATCCCAGCTGCCCCGGCGACCGACCCGGCGCTGAAACTCAACTGGAACCCGTTCACTGAAACCGCGTCGAACCTGCGCCTCGCAGCGAAGAACATCGTTGTCTGGCGCTCGATGCTGGGCATCTCGTGGCTGTGGTTCTACGGCGCCATGCTGCTCAACCAGTTCGCCAACATGAGCAAGGATGTGCTTGGTGGCAACGCGCAGGTCGCGACCGCATTGCTCGCGATTTTTGCGGTGGGTGTAGCGGTCGGCTCGTTGCTGTGCGAGCGGCTGTCCGGCAAGAAGGTGGAGATTGGCCTTGTGCCGTTCGGCTCCATAGGCATGAGCGTATTCGCTATTGATTTGTATTTCGCGACAAAAGGCTTGCATCCGATCGCACAGACGGGCGCGTTGGAATTCATCAAGAACCCAGATCACTGGCGCGTCGTGGCGGACCTGTTCCTGCTCTCGGTCAGCGGCGGTCTTTACAGCGTTCCGCTTTATGCGCTGATCCAGGAGCGCTCCGACGCTTCGCATCGCTCGCGCATCATTGCCGCGAACAACATCCTCAACGCGATCTTCATGGTCGTCTCGGCGTTGCTGGCGATTGTGCTCATCAAGTTTGCAGGCTTCAACGTACCGCAACTGATTCTCACCATCGGCATCCTCAATGCGCTGGTCGCGGCTTACATCTACACGCTGACGCCTGAGTTCCTGTTGCGCTTCCTGTGCTGGATGCTGATCTCGTTCGCGTATCGACTGCGCGTCAAGGGCCTCGAAAACATCCCGGACAAGGGACCGGTAATCATCGTGGCCAATCACGTGAGCTATGTCGACGCACTGGTGATTCTTGCGGCCTGCCGTCGTCCGGTGCAATTTGTGATGGATCACAACATCTTTAAAACACCGGTGCTCGGCTGGGCATTCCGCCAGATGAAGGCGATCCCGATTGCGAGCGCAAAGGAAGATCCGGAGATGATGCAGAAAGCGTTTTCCCGTGTGAACCAGTCGCTGGCTGATGGCGAAGTGGTGGGCATCTTCCCGGAAGGCAAACTGACGAAAGACGGCGAAATGGGGCCGTTCCGTCCGGGCATCGAACGCATCGTCGCAGAGACCGGGGCACCGGTTGTACCGCTGGCGTTACGCGGATTGTGGGGCAGTTTCTTCAGTCGCACTGCCAACGGTCAGGCGTTCAAGCGCTTCCGCGGGTTCTTCAACCGCATTGAACTGGTGGGCGGAATGCTGGTTCCCGCTGGCAGCGTGACAGCAGCAAAACTGGAAGCAACGGTGCGTGATATGCGGGGTGAGATGCGGTGAGAGGTCAGACCGGCGTGGGCGTCCACTTGGTGCGCAGTCGATGACCGTGAAAGTGATCCGCGTACTTGGGTTCGTCGCGTTGCTTTACATCGCGTACGGCGCAGCGCTTTACTTCCTGCAGGACAAACTCTTGTTCCCGGGTACTGCATTGCCCGTTCCCGCGCGGTCTCAACTGGTCAAAGACGCGCAGTTGATCGATTTGTCGTTCGACGGCGGACGGTCGACCGCGTATTTTCTCCCCACTGTCGCAGGTTCGTCAGGCGAGAGGACTGGGGCGATGATCATCGCGCACGGTAATGGCGAACTGGCGGACTATCTGGTCGGTGCGTTCAGCGGCTGGCGGAGCTTGGGGATCGCGCTCTTGATTGTTGAATATCCCGGCTATGGGCACGCGCCTGGAAAGCCTAGCGATGAGAGCATCCGCAGAACCATGATTGCTGCTTTTGACTGGCTCGCCGCGCGACCCGATGTTGATCCCAAGCGCATCGCTGCGCACGGAGTTTCACTGGGCGGTGGCGCGGTCGGCTTGCTGATGCGCGAGCGCCCGCTTGCGGGCGCAATGCTCCACGCGACGTTTACTTCGCTTCGCGCGTTCCCGCGACAGTATGGCTTGCCAGCTTTCTTGCTACACAATGAAATGAACACACTCGAATCGGTGAAGGCGACCAACATTCCGGTGTTCGTTGTGCACGGAAAATATGATTCGATCATCGCGGCCGAACATGGAATAGCGCTCGCCAAAGCGGCAAACATGAAAGATTTTTCGCTGTGGGATTGTGGTCATGGCTGCTTTCAAGACGAGGGCAGACCGCTGTTAAACGCGACGAAAAAATTTCTTGAGCAAATCCGTGTAATTCCGTGATTCGTGCGGAATCTGCAATTCACGACTCGTCGCTGTCCACTTCTCCGGATCCTTCCACCGCAGCGATCAACAAGGCTTCGTCCAACACAAAACCGCCGACGATCAGGCGTTCAAGCGGTGCCGCGGGTTCGTCGACCGGATTGGGCTGGTGGGTGGACGATGTGCTAGCGAAGGCTGATCAGTCTCGCTGCTCAGCCTTCGCGCCCCATCAGCTAGCGATTGGCTCCAGTCACCCAGCGTGCTTGCGTTCGCGGGTTTGCCTTGCGGACGTCGAAGTCGTCCTCATTGGCCGAATCGGGTTCGAAGGCCGGTAAATTGCCAGCGCTGCGGTGGTAGGCGCGCACCGCGCTGAAGTTCGTGTCCTCTATATCAACGGCAGTGTCGTCGGGAATCTCTGGCGTGTCGCCGATGAACGTGTGGATTTTGGCCTGATTGCTGTTGTCCTGCGGTATGCCGGGAGGGTTGATTTGCATGTTCGTCTCCTGCTTTGACTAAACAAAAGTGACAGACAAATCGTAGGTTGACAGCGTTGTCCGTGCTGTCGGTGACACGAGCAAATGGCCGTAGGACTTGGCCCACACGCTGTGTGTGCGCGTGCTGAGCCCGTAAAATCGCGACATGTCTGGAAACACTCTGGGTCACCTCTTCGCCGTCACCACGTTTGGTGAATCCCACGGCCCCGCTATCGGTTGTGTCATTGACGGCTGTCCGCCGGGCATGCCTTTGTCCGCCGCCGATATTCAGCCCGATCTTGATCGTCGCAAACCGGGCACGTCGCGTCATGTGACGCAACGCAAGGAAGAGGATGCGGTTGAAATCCTCTCGGGTGTATTTGAGGGCGTGACGACCGGGACGCCGATTGGGCTGCTGATCCGCAACACCGATCAGCGCAGCAAGGATTACGGCAACATCGCGCAGACGTTCCGGCCGGGGCATGCCGACTACACCTACTGGATGAAATTTGGCCAGCGTGACTATCGTGGTGGTGGACGCTCATCGGCGCGGCTGACGGCGCCGATTGTGGCGGCGGGCGCAGTCGCGAAGAAGTGGTTGTCCGAGCGTTATGGCGTGACGGTGCGTGGCTATTGCGCGCAGATTGGCGATGTGGCGATTCCGTTCGAATCGTGGGCGGACGTCAATGGGAATCCTTTTTTCGCGCCAATCACGGAAGCGTCCCCCAAGCTCGCTGAGCTCGAGGCATACGTGGATGAGCTGCGCAAGAGCGGCGATAGCTGCGGCGCCAGGATTTATGTTGAAGCGACGGGTTTGCCGGTCGGCTGGGGCGAGCCGGTGTTTGATCGCATCGATGCCGATGTCTCCCACGCGATGATGGGTTTGAACGCGGTAAAGGGCGTCGAAATCGGCGCCGGTTTCGCTTGCGTCACCCAGAAGGGCACCGAGCATTCCGACGAAATTCGCGACGGTAAATTCACGAGCAACAATTCCGGTGGTGTGCTCGGCGGCATCTCAACCGGCCAGCCGATCACCGTGAATATCGCGATCAAGCCGACGTCGAGCATGCGTCTCGACCGCGAGACCATAGACAAGGCGGGCAACGCGGTGACGATCAATACGCACGGCCGCCATGACCCCTGCGTCGGCATCCGCGCGACGCCGATTGCCGAGGCGCTGCTGGCGCTGGTGCTCATTGATCACGCCCTGCGGCATCGCGCGCAGAACGCGGACGTGGTGGTTGCGACACCGAAGGTTTTGTAGCGACAACGGAACATTGGCACGAGCAGGAGTCCGGTTGAACGCTTTGCAATTCCAGCTCTACCGCTTTTCGTTCTGGCTCGCGCCGACGACGGCGCTGTCGCTCTGGGTGGGCGTCAACCATGCGCTGCAGGATTCATCGAAGCAATGGATGACCTGGTGGGCGATTGTCGTGACTTATGCCATCGTGCCGCTGCTCGACGCCTTGCTGGGCGACGTAATCACGCGATTCACGCCGGAGGAGCAGGCAAGGCTCGGGCGAGACCGCATGCTGCGCGTGATCCCGTGGATCTGTGCCGTGAGTTGGTTCGTCACGCTGGTCTGGGCGCTGTCCGTGGTTCCGCAGGTGCTGACGTTTCACTGGCTGAACGTTGCCGGTTTCGTGATTTCGCTCGGCGTAGTGGGCGGCATTCTGGCGATCAACGTCGGCCATGAACTCATTCATCGCAACAACAAGGCCGAGCGCTTCCTCGGCGGTTTGCTGCTGGCGAGCGTTTGCTACGGTGTATTCAAGGTCGAGCACGTACGGGGGCATCACCTGCGCGTGGCCACGCACGACGATCCCGCGTCGGCGCGGCTCGGCGAGAGCGTCTACCAGTTTGTTCCGCGCTCCATCGTCGGCACTCATCTGCACGGCTGGCGGCTGGAAAGCGAACGCCTCGCGCGGGGAGGCTTCGCCGGGACTTCATTGGTGCTGCGCAATGAAGTCTTGCATTGGTCCGCGCTGTCGGTTGCGTTTGCAGTTGCCGCGTTTGCATTGTCTGGTGGTGCCGGCCTCGCCGTTTTTCTGATCGGCGCGCTGGTCGCGATCATCGAGCTTGAACTCGTCAATTACATCGAACACTATGGCCTCATGCGCGCGCGCAACGCGGCAGGCGCGCTGGAGCCCGTGCGCTATGCGCATTCGTGGGACTACTCAGGCTGGCTCACCAATGCGCTATTGATCAATCTGCAACGGCATAGCGATCATCATGCCCACGGCGGCCGCGCGTTCGCGGCGCTGAACGCGCATCCCGAAGCGCCGCAACTGCCGGCGAGCTACGCCGCGATGCTCGTGGCCGCGCTGATTCCGCCGCTTTACCGGCGCATTGTCCACACGAAAATCGCTGCGCTACGTTGATCAGCTTTTGCATTACAGCAAGCATGAATAAGGGCTGAATCGTCATTCGCGCAAAAGTCGACTTGATACTAAATTAGCGCTTAGGCCCCGTGAAATGGGCGTTACATGAAGAAGTTGATCTGCAAATGCGCCGCCACGGTGCACGCGTAAGCACCACGCAAGACGTTGCAAGCGATAATCAATAAAAGACCAATTCTTCCATCAGGGATCGACCACTCACATGCGACTCATTCTTCTTGGTGCCCCGGGGGCGGGCAAAGGCACACAGGCGAAGTTCATCTGCGAAAAGTTTGGTATCCCGCAGATTTCCACCGGTGACATGCTGCGCGCAGCCGTGAAGGCGGGCACCGCGATGGGGATCGCCGCGAAAAAAGTGATGGATTCCGGTGCGCTGGTCAGCGACGACATCATCATTGGTCTCGTGAAAGAGCGCCTGACGCAGGCGGACTGCAAGAACGGCTACCTGTTTGACGGTTTCCCGCGCACCATTCCGCAGGCTGAGGCCATGAAGGACGCCGGTGTCGCCATCGATTACGCGCTCGAAATCGCCGTGCCTGATGAGGTGATCATCTCGCGCATGAGCGGTCGCCGCGTGCATCAGCCATCGGGCCGCACGTATCACGTTCAGTTCAATCCGCCGAAAGTTGCCGGCAAGGACGACGTGACGGGCGAAGACCTGATCCAGCGCGACGACGACCGCGAAGAAACAGTCAAGACGCGACTCAAGGTCTACCACGACCAGACCGAAGTGCTGCTCGGCTACTACACCGACTGGTCGAAATCAGGCAAGGCGGGCGCACCGCAGTACAAGCGCGTGGATGGCGTGGGCAGCGTGGACGCGATCACGGCGTCGGTATTCGCCGCGCTGAGCTAGTTCAACAGCGAGTGCGGATTAAAAACCGCCCCCGGCCTGATCCTCAATCAATGCCCGCCGTGCGTGCGGGCTTTCCAGCGCTTTTAGCCACCAACTGAGCGCCAATCCCTGATTTTCACGCGTCTGGCTGCGCCATGCATAGTTGGTGCGTGCCATTCGTAGCGCGCGTTGCTGCACGGTTTTCGCAACGAGTTTGCCGGAATCGATGAACGGCTGCGCCAGATGCTGCGGCAAAAAACCGCAACCCAGCCCGCGCAGATGCGCATCCAGCTTGCCCTGCATCGTCGGTACCGTGAATACGTCCTGGCCGGCAAGCAGATTCACGGTCAACCCTTCACCGCGAAGCGTTGAATCCGCCACCGCAACCACGCGATGGCGCCCGATCAGCTCGTCGGCCAGTGGTTCTTTCGCTTTCGCCAGCGGATGTTTTGGCGCGACTGCAAACACGAACGGCATGTCGCCCAACGGTTTCACCTGTATGCCCGCGACGTTGCCCGTCTCAAACACGCCGCCAAGTGCGATATCGGCCTTGCCGCTGGTCAGGGCCTCCCATGTTCCGGACAGCGTCTCGCCCCTTAGCCGCAGCCGCGTCGGTGCGTTCAATTCGAAAAACGCCTGACACAGTTCGAACACCACCTTGCGCGAAATCAGGCTGTCGACGGCGATGGTGAACACCGGTTCCCAGCCGGTGGCGATGCGCTTTACGCGTTGCGCAATCGCATCAACGTCGGCCAGCATCCGGCGGCCCTCACGCAACAATTCCTCGCCCGCCGGCGTGAGCTGCGCGTTGCGCGAACGACGGTCGAACAGCAGCACGTCAAGCGCTTCTTCCAGCTGCCGGACGCGATAGGACAGCGCGCTCGGCACCAGCCCCAGCAGGCGCGCAGCCGCGGCGAAACCGCCTTGGGTAGCCACGGCATCAAGCATGGTGAAGGACTCCGGCGTCAGTACTTTTGCATACTTCGAGCCGTTCTTGTCAATGATTGCCATTCAAAAAATTCGAATGATGACGTCAATTAAGAGTGATTATTGTGAAGTGTAATCGCACCTATAGTTCTATCCATTGCGGCGCGACGTGTTCGTGCCATCATTCAAAAGGACTCCATCATGAAACTTTTCCTCTTCGGCGTTACCGGCAATGCGGGTCAGGCCATCCTTCAGGAAGCGCTTTCGCGCGGTCACAGCGTGACTGCCGCCGCGCGCCAGACCGGCTTCTTTCATCCGGTTGGCAAGGCCAATGTTGTGACGGCCGATGCGCTCGACACGACAACGCTCAAAGACGCGATCAAGGACCATGATGCCGTTATCGTCGCCATCAGCGGTCGCAAGAGTGGTCATGACACCGTGGCGAAAGTCGCGAACAATTTGCTCGCGGCGCTTCCCGAAGCGAACGTTTCGCGCCTGTTGTGGGTTGGCGGCGCCGGCAGTCTCGAAGTCGCACCCGGCGTGCGTCTGGTCGACACGCCGCAGTTCCCCGCCGCGTACAAGGAAGAGGCGCTCGGTCAGGGCGCCGCGTTGCAAGTGCTGCGTGACAGCAAGACTGCGACCAACTGGACATATGTGAGCCCGCCTGCCATGATTGGTGTCGGCGGACGCTCTGGCAAATACCGCATCGGTGGTGACCAGTTGCTGGCCGACGCCAACGGTGTCAGCACTATCAGCTGGATCGACTACGCCGTTGCCATCGTCGACGAACTCGAGAAAAACGCACACCCGCAATCGCGCATTACGGTAGCCTACTAACCGTTCAAATCATCACGGAGAATTTATGTTGAACTCACTTCAAAACCCGCTCAGTCTCGTCGGCCGCATATTGCTCGCGCTCATGTTCCTGCTTGCCGGCATTAGCAAGGTTGGCGGCTTTGCCGGCACCTCCGGCTACATCGCGTCGAAGGGCTTGCCGATGCCCGACGTTCTGACGGCGCTCACCATCGCGGTTGAACTCGGCGGCAGCCTCGCGCTGATCGCCGGTTTTTACACTCGTTGGGCCGCGCTGATTCTCGCCGGCTTTACGCTCGTGGCGAGCGTCATCTTCCACAATTATTGGGATCTGCCCGCGGCGCAGCAAATGACGCAACAACTGATGTTCATGAAGAACATCGCTGTGACCGGTGGCCTGCTCACGCTTGCCGCGTGGGGCGCGGGTGCATTGAGTCTGGACGCTCGCAGCAAGAGGTAAGGACAACGCCATTGCCGTGTGCCGCATCACGCGGTCGCGGCGGCCCTGCAACTCGTGCCAGAGGGTGACTGACGCAAACGTCGCGCCGAATTGGTGGTTGCTGTGCTCGTCGTCAACTACGTTATCAAGCGCACGCGGCTCACGGGCAATCGCATTGCCGAGCCCGGTACCGCTAGAAACCAATCCGACCGAAGGGGGACAAGCGAAAAATCGCCGCGTGGAACAGCTGTTGCAGTAGTCGCGGTTGCGACTACAAGCTCGACAAGTGCGGCACGCGCCACTTCGCGCTGCTCGCACGATTGCGCAGGTAGACACGATCCACGGTGTTCTGCGCCTCGCGGATCGCGTCGGCCTTGCCGGAAATCCGGGCGTCCACATAACTGATGAGTGCGCTGAACTGCGCTTGCGCACCGCCAGCGCGTTCGTAGGCAGCGCGGGCCTGCACGAGGCTTGCCGCAGCGGCAACAGGGTCGAACTCAACTTCGTACATCGCGCGTTGCAGCCACAGCGTGGCGTAGCGCGGCGTGGCGTCCTCCTTCACCTTCTCGTAGGCACGAAATCGGGTAACCAGCAACGCGACGGCTCGGGCAGGCTCACCTTTAAGGAATGCGAGGCCTGCGTCCGCGCGATCTACCTGAGCAATACGTGCGAGGTCGGTGACTTTTGCCGCGATCAAGTCGGCGTGGGCTTTGCTGATGACAGCCGTTGCCAGTTCGGTATCGCCAGCGCGTAGGGCGGCGTCCGCCGCGATGCGGTACAGGTAAACGCGATTCGTGTTTGCCGCCGACTGTGTCGTTGCAATGGCTGTGACAAGACGTTGCAAGGCTTCCCGCGCCGCAGGCAGTGCGATTTGCTGCAACAACAATTCTGCTGCGCGCAAATCTAGCTCAGCCTCAACGAGCTCGCTCGGCTCAACGCCCACTCGACGCTTGATGGCTTCGAAGCGTGCCCGTTCGCGTTGCAGACAATCCGAGAACTCACCTGTTTCGCAGGCGACGCTGACTTGCAGCGATTGCGACTTGAGTGAAATCATATTGTCTGGACCGAGCAGACGCGTGCCGTCGTCGCGAATTTTTTGCAGGCGCCCGTTCGCGTTCTCGTAGATTCCCAGACGTATGCGAATGGCCTCAAGATTGTTGCGCATGATCAGCACATCGCGCAGCTCCTTGCCTCCGCCTTCGGCTACGGTTTTGAAGGTCGGTTCCATCGCAGAGAGCACGTCGGCGGCTTCGCGCCAGCGGCCTTGCTGGGTCAGCATGACCGTCTTGTCGTTGGCCGCTTCCAGCCTGTTCTTGAGGTTGCCGGGCTGCAGTTTCTCGAGCAACGCATAGCCTTGATCCAGCTTTGCACGTGCGTCGTCAAAGCGACTGAGACCCATCAATGTTGAGCCTTGACCCAGCAGGAACTTCGCATACTCAACGCTGTTCTGTCCGTAATGTGCTGCGTACCGGGCCAGCGTTTGCTCGTCAAGTGCGAGCGCCTCGTCGTATCGTCCCAGCCGCCGGAGCAGCCAGCCCTGCTGTTGCCGAGTGTCCAGTTGCAGTTCTACGTTGGCTGGTTGAATGGTCGCGAGCAACGCGTCGAGCTGTTGCGATTGTGCGTACGCTACGGTATCGCGATTAAGCGCGTCGTTGGTGTCGAGCATGCGCTTCAGCAATATCGCGTGCGTCTTCGGATCGTCCTTGAACTCAGCCACCAAATCCTTTTCCGATTTCTCGAGCAGGGCGAGCACGGAGGGCCAGCTGCCGCTGTGTTTGTCGGGGCTGGCGCTTCCGATGAGTTCGCCTAGATAGTCAGCCACTTTAGTAGCGCGCGCCGCCTCGTCTTTGGCCAATGCAGCGGCGGCGATGGCTTCGCTTCGCTGCCACAGACTGACAGCCAGACCTGTGATAACCGCCATCGTGGCTATCGCGCCAAATGCGGCAAATTTCCAGTTGCGCTTGAGCCACAGCCGCGAGCGATAGCTGCGATCATCAGCACGAATGGAGATGGGCGTCTGCGCAAGCCATGCGTCGAGGTCGCTGACAAAAGCGCTGGCCGTCGCGTAGCGATCAACCGGTGATTTGCGCAGGGCTTTGGCGATGATGGCGTCGAGATCGCCGTTGATTTTGTGCGTATCGCCAGGGAGATTGATTACGTTCGCGCCTGCGGTGCCCCCTGCGCGCAGCGCTTCGACAGACTCACTGCGAACCGCGTCGTTGGTCGGCGTCTGCGCAACCAGTGCCGTCGATGCTCGTGGCGCTTCGGTGTGCACGGCCGCGTACTCCAGCGCGGCACGATTGGCGCTACTTGCAAACGGCCGCTGCCCGGTCACGAGGTGAAACAGAATCGCGCCGAGCGAATAGACGTCGCTTGCGGCCACGGTGGGTTCGCCGACAATCTGTTCGGGCGCGGCGTATTCCAGCGTGTGGCCGCGGCCCGTGAGCTGCGTCAGGTTGGGCGCCGTTTCATTTTGTGCTGCCTCATCCAGTGCCGCGGCGATACCAAAATCAAGTAGCTTCGCCGCACCGTCTTTCGTCACCAGCACGTTGGACGGCTTCAGATCGCGATGCAAAACGAGCTGGCTGTGCGCGTGCTCCACTGCGCGCGCGAGATCGCGGATCAGGCGCACGCGGTCCGCGACTGCTGGCGCGTGTGTCTGCGTGAACGACAGCAGCGGCAGCCCTTCCACCAGTTCGAGCACGATGAAGGCCTGATCGTGTGCAACGCCCGCGTCGAGGAGACGCGCGATGTTCGGATGATTGAGCCGCGCGAGCACGGTACGTTCGCGTGCGAAGCGTGCGGCCAGCCGCTCCGCTGGCAAATCGCTTCGCAACAGTTTGATCGCGGCGCTGCCCTGAAACATGCCGTCGCTGCGAACCGCGCGCCAGACTTCGCCCATGCCGCCCTGGCCGAGTTTTTCAACGAGTGTCCAGGCGCCGAACGAGAGCCCGGTGCTGTCCTGTACCTCACTTTGACCCAGCGCCAGTTGCAGCAGGGAGGTAAACGGCGCGGTGGGAGCGACGCCGGCGCTGGTTGCTGTTGCACCAATATCGGGAAGCAGGCGAGCCAGCTCCGCGCCGAGTACTGCGTCCTCGCCGCTTGCTTTGGCTACCAGCGCGGCGCGTGCTGCAGTGTCCAGTTCGAATGCTTCGTCGAGCAGGGCGGACAGGCGTGGCCAGGATTCGGCGCGGACGTTAAACGGGGAGTTCATCGGATACGGCGCGTGAACTCGTCAACAGACGAAGCGGGCAATTCATTCCATGATGAACGCAAAACGGCGCGCGCTCCCGACATTGGGGTTAGCTGCCCGCTGGCTCAGCCGCCGGTGCTGTGCCCAGCGCCTGCGCGAGCAGTGCGCGTGCCTTCGCGAGATCGCGGTTGATGGTGCGCTCGGTGACGCCCAGTTCGGCGCCGACCTCGGTGCATGAGAGTCCGGAAAATACATGCATTTCCACGATCTGGTAGAGCCGTTCGTCGAAGCCTTTCAGCTGTTCGAGCGCCCGGTCGAGGTCGATCAGGTCGGTGCCTTCCATCCACGCGGCGGGCGCGGCGTCGGCATGCGACATGGTGAGCAGGGTCACGCCGCCACCGCGTTTTTCGGCATCGCGTTCGCGCACGAAATCAATCACGATGGAGCGCAGCACTTTGCCGATGTAGGCGAAAAATTGCAGTCGGGAAACGCCCTGCAGACCCTCGCGCTCAGCCATGCGCATGAAGCCTTCGTGCACCAGTGCCGTCGCGTTGAGTCCGGTCACGCCCCCCGCCTGCGCGAGCCGCGTGCGGGCGAGGCGCTTGATGTCGGGATAGAGGTCGGAGAAGAGGGAACGCATCGCCTCGGCGTCGCCGCTGGCGGCAGCAGGTTGTGCCGAGGTAGGTGTGGCTATGGGCGTGGGTGGTGGTGGCAAATGGACCTCTCTTGCCCACATTCTGCACCGCGTTGGCGATGGCGCGGTCACCAATACAGCTTTTTCATGAAGGACCTGTTGCATCGGGGCAGGAGCTTCAAAACGACAAAAGTCGACTGTATGACAAATGAACGCACAGCCCATTTCAAATAGGCCTTGCAAAGAAAAGATGTTGATTGTGAACGGCTGTGTCGAAAAGCCAATTTCGCCCGGAAACGTCCGGCTACGGCGCGATGATCCCGCGACTCAGGGTCTTGTCGTCGCGGAGGCACCGTCGCTGGTCGCGCCAGCCGAGGCTGGGCGCGGACCCAGGCGTTTGCGCAGCAACTCACGCTTGGCCGCGTCGCTGCCGAAACGGGCTTCGATCTCGCGCTCGGCCTGCTCCAGCGCGCTCGCCGCGTCGGCTGCCACGCCGTTGGCGACGCTGCTTCGATGGCGACGCAGGATTTCGCCCAGCGCGTCTGCGACCTCGTTGGCGCGCGACGCATCGGTCACTGCAACATTGCGTTGCCACAGACTCACCCCCAGCGCAGCGATCACGGTCGTCAGCGCCAGCGAAACGATGGTGGCGAACCGCCAGTGCCGCTTGAACCAGAGCCGCGTTGCATACGTGCGGTCGCCGGCGTGGATCGACGTCGGGCGCTGCGACATCCAGGCGCTCAGGTCCGCGGCCAGCGCGGCGGCCGTCGGGTAGCGTTTCTCGGGAAACTGCTGCATCGCGCGCATGATGATGGCGTCGAGGTCGCCGCGCAGGCGCGAGGCATCCGCTGGCGGCGCGATCTGGTCGACGACGGCGCGTGGGCCCGATGCCGTTGATGGCTTCGCGATGCTCGCCGAGGCCAGCGGCGGATCGCTGTTGACGACCGCGTATTCGAGAGCTGCGCGGGTGCTGCTCGCCGCGAACGGCCGGTTGCCGGTACAGAGGTGAAACAGCAGCACGCCGAGCGAGTAGACATCGCTCGCGGGCAGTGTTGGATCGCCGGTGATCTGTTCCGGAGAGGCGTATTCCAGTGTCAGTCCGCGGCCGGTCAATTGCGTGAGCTTGGTCATCGGCTCACCCGGATCGTTATCGAGCACACCGGCGATACCGAAATCGAGGAGCTTTACCTGCCCATCGGCCGTGACCAGCACATTGGACGGCTTCAGGTCGCGATGCAGAACGAGCTGGTTATGCGCGTGCTCGACGGCGAGCGCGATGTCACGAACGAGCCGCAGCCGCTCATTCAGCATGGTGGTGTGCGCGCTTACGTAGTCGAGCAACGGCGTGCCGTTGACCAGCTCCAGCACGATGAAGGCCTGTCCATCCTCGACGCCGGCATCGAGCAGGCGCGCGATGTTCGGATGATTGAGCCGCGCCAGCACCACGCGTTCACGGCCGAAGCGTGCGTTCAGCTTGTCGCTCGGCAGATCCGTGCGCAGCAGCTTGATCGCGGTGGCGGCCTTGTACAGACCGTCGCTACGTTTCGCCCGCCACACTTCGCCCATGCCGCCCTGACCGAGGCGATCTTCAAGCGTCCATGCACCAAATTTGCGGCCAGCGCAGTATCCTTGCACCGGTTCCGACAGCGCCTCGCCGAGTACCGCATCGAATGGTGCCTGCGCCAGCGATTTCGTCTTGTTGACCTGCGCCGCTGCCACCAGCAGCGCCATCAGTTCGCTGGCAACCTGCGGTTCGCTGGCCCAGATGGTGCGGATGAACTGGATGCGATCCGACTCATCGAGGTCCAGGACCTCGTCAAAGAGATCGGAAACGCGCTGCCAGAGCTGCGGCGGCAACTCGGCGAGCTTGATCGGGTCAGTCATGTGCGGCGGTGACGCTAGGCGGGCGTTGCGCCCTCGGTGCCGAGCTCGCGCGACAGTAGCGCGCGTGCCTTCAGCAGGTCACGATTGATGGTGCGCAGCGTGACGCCCAGCTCGTCGGCGACTTCCTGTAGCGACAGCCCGGAAAACACATGCAGCTCAATGACCTGATACAGCCGCACGTCGAGCTTCTGCAACTGATCCAGCGCCTGATCAAGCGCCAGCATATCGGTCACATCCATCCACGGCGCCAGCGTGCCGTCGGCATGCGACATGGTGAGCAGCGTCATGCCACCACCGCGTTTCTCGGCGTCGCGCTCGCGCACGAAATCGATCACGATGGAGCGCAGCACTTTGCCGATGTAGGCGAAGAATTGCAACCGCGTCTGGCCCTGCAGACCCTCGCGCTCGGCCATTCGCATGAAGCCCTCATGCACCAGCGCCGTGGCGTTGAGGCCGGTCACGCCGCCGGCCTGCGCGAGGCGGCCGCGCGCGAGGCGTTTGATGTCGGGATAAAGACTCGAAAACAGCGCTCGCATGGCGTCGGAATCACCGGCTGCGGCACGTTGAACAAGGATGGTCGGTGGGGTAGCTGGCACGAATGGAACCTCTCTCGGCGCTATTGTGCATTGGAACGGTGGCACTGGTCAGGCCGCTTTCAGCTTTTTTGTGAAAGCTCTATTGAACCGGGGCCAGCGCGCAAAATTGCAAATAGTCGACTTTAGGCAGAATTCGCTTTTTACCCCTATTTGGAAAGGGTTTTAGCGAAAAGCTGTTAGTCTAGTTGAGCGTCGCAGCCAGTGCCTGACGGTAGCGGCGCACGAGCTCCGGCTGCTCCTTGGCGAGCGTGAAATATTCGACCATGCGTTTCTTCGCGGCCTGCTCATTCCACGCGCGGTCCAGTTGTACCGATTCCAGAAGTGTCTGAAACGCCGGCTCGAACTGACTCTGCGCGGCGTACACCGCTGCCAGATGAAAGCGCGCGTCGTGATCGCTCGCGTCCTTGTCGATGCGGGCCTTGAGCGCCGCCGCTTCGGGTGAGTTCCCCGCTTCCTCGGCAGCGACAATTTTGGTCGCGACACGCTGGAACTCTTCATCCATGCGGGTCAGCGGCTTGCAGGCGTCGAGATAGCCCTTCGCCTCGTCAATGCGGTTGTCACGCATCGCAATGTCGGCGAGCATCACGCGCGCCGAGTCGAGCTGCGGATTGAGCGCGAGCGCAACCCGCAATTCGTCGACCGCGCCCTCGATGTCACCGGCGTCAAGTTTCGCCTTCGCTTTGCCGAGTTTTTCATCGCTGACCGAAGGCACGACCTTGTCGAGGAACTGGCGCACCGTGCTCTCGGGCTGCGCGCCCTGAAACGCCGTCACCGGCTTCTGGTCTTTCAGCGCGATGACCGTCGGGATCGAGCGGATGCCGAACATGCTGGCGATTTCCTGCTGCTCGTCGGAGTTGACCTTGGCGAGACGGAAGCGGCCGCCGTACTCCAGCGCCAGTTTTTCCAGAATCGGTGTCAGCGTCTTGCATGGGCCGCACCACGGCGCCCAGAAGTCGATCACGATGGGTGTTGTGTCGGACGCCGCGATGACGTCGGTTTCAAAGTTCTCGACGGTGACGTCAAAGACGTGTGGATTGGAATTCATGGCGGGCATTAGAGTGCAGTTTGACTGCATTGTAGGGTTGCGTCGGGGACGGAATTTTCAATGCCCGCGCAGCCGGGCGTATGCGTGCGCACCGCCGCGAGGTCACGACATCAGGTGCGCTGGTATTTGTCCTCAAAACGCACGATGTCATCTTCGCCGAGATAGCTGCCGAGCTGCACTTCAATGATTTCCACCAGTGAATCGGTGCGGTTTTCCAGCCGGTGCACATCGCCTAGCGGGATGAACACATGTTGATTGGGCAGATAGTCTTGAACACGCTCGCCAACAGTGATCGTCGCTGTGCCCTTGACCACGACCCAGTGTTCGGCGCGCTTGTGATGCATCTGCAGGCTCAAGCTTTGCCCCGGATAGACCGCGATCTGCTTGACCTGAAAGCCGGCGCCATCCTCGGAGTTGGGCCCCGAACCAAGTGAGTCGTACCAACCCCACGGACGGAATACCTTGCGGTGCAATTCGGCGCGACTGTCGCTGCGTGCGGAAAGTGTTGCGGCGATTCTCTTGACGTCCTGCGCGTGGTCCTTGCTCGCCACCAGAATCGCGTCCGGCGTATGCACGATCACGGCGTCGTCGATCCCAACGCAGGCGACGACCGGCGCGTTGGGGCCGGTGGTGCGCACGTAGGTGTTGTTCGAGTTCTCGAAAATTGCCTCACCAATGGCGGCGTTGCCACGATCGTCCTTGGTTGCAATTGCCCACGCACTGTCCCAGGCGCCAATGTCGCTCCAGCCAGCGTCGAGCGGCACTACCACGCCGTGAATGTTGAGCGCGGGATGTGCGGCGAGTTTTTCCATGACGGCATAGTCGATGGAGTTCGACGGACAGGTCGCAAATGCGACGGGGTCCGGCAGCAGATCGTCACCAGACGACTTTGCTTGAGCAATCGCGGCTTCGCAGGCAGCAAGCATTACC
>Ga0209023_10002116_pt1 | contig 25527 bp, 23 predicted proteins | sample LakOneMetagenome_FD_187468 | JGI IMG/M metagenome (GOLD analysis project Ga0209023, IMG submission 187468) | Freshwater and sediment microbial communities from Lake Erie, Canada (SPAdes) (version 2) | ecosystem: Environmental > Aquatic > Freshwater > Lentic | place: Lake Erie, Canada... | reverse complement strand
GGGGTGTACCGGATGTGCAGCCGGGTCAGTCCCCGCAGGATGAACGTGGGGATGTAGCGGTAGCGCCGCGCGTCGGCGGGGCCGTGCCGGTCCTCGTCGATCCAGAAGTCCTCGGTGCGGTCGAACAGCAGGTTCAGGCTGACCTTGCCCTCGACCCGGGCCAGTGGCGCGCCGGGGCAGCTGTGCACGCCGCGACCGAAGGCGATGTGGTTGCGGGCGTTGGGCCGATCCAGATCGAAGGTATCCGGATCGGCGAACCGCTGCGGGTCACGGTTGGCCGCGGCGTTGACCAGCATCACGACGGTGCCGGCGGGGATCGCAATGCCGCCCACCTCGACGTCGCGGGTGGCCAGCCGGAAGTCACCGCGCACCGGGCTTTCCAACCGCAGGCATTCTTCGATGAATTTGGGGATCAGGCTGCGGTCGGCACGCAGCCGGGACTGCAGTGCCCGGTCCTCGGCCAGCATCATCACCGAGGCACTGAGCAGCCGGACCGTGGTCTCCTGCCCCGCGGCAAAGAGATTCGCCGCCACCCGGACCGCGTCGATGACCTCCGGGGTGCTGCCGTCGGGAAAGGTCGCCTCGGCCACCCCGGTCAGCACGTCGTCGCGCGGCCGGGCACGGCGGTCGGCGATGTAGTCGCCGAACTTCCCGTAGAGGTACTCCAGCGGTGTGCCCTCCAGGGTTTCTCCCTCGCTGCTCCCGATGGTGCCGGTGGCGTCCTCCAACAACGCCTGCTGGAACTCCGGGTGATCGGATTCCGGGACACCCAGCAGGTCGGCGATGACCAGCATGGCGAACGGGCCGGCGTAGTCGGCGATGTACTCGCAACCCTCCCCCGTCAGCGCGCGGTCGTACTGGCTGTCGGCCAGCCGCCACATGAACTCCTCGTTCTCCTGCAGCCGCTTGGGAGTGATCATCTTCGACAGCAACGCGCGGTGCGCGGTGTGCACAGGCGGGTCGAAGGTCGGCAACTGGTCACTCATCGGCAGTTCGTCGCGATGCGCGGCGATCAGCGCCGGAATATCGCTGTCCGGCCCCAGTGGCACCGGGAATCCCGGGAACGGTCCGGTCACCGACACGCAGGACGAGAAGTTTTCGGTGTCGTTGTAGACCGCGACCGCCTCGTCATAGCCGGTGATCATCATGACGTCATGGTGCGGTTCCCGGTGCAGCGGACACTGCCCGCGCATCTGCGCCAGGTAGTCGTAGGGTGCGGCCAGCAGCTTGTTGTCGGTGAAGAAGTCCCGGGCATCGAGGTCCTCCGGCGAGATGGCCTGCGGGCTGGTCGTCATCGGGTGATCTCCACTCCGTCGTAGCCGGCGAGCAGTTCCGGCGCGGGCAGTGCCATCTGCAGATAGACGTCGATACGGGTGATCTTTGCCGCCGAGTTGAACTCGTAGACCGACAGGGAGTTGACCACGCTGTCGAATTCGCCGACGGTACTGCGCTCTTCGAGTTCGAGGAACACCCGGTCACCGACCTCGGTGACCCGCTTGAAGTCGGCATCCCACTGTGCGTGCGGCGCCCAGCTGGTCAGGAAGGCGACGTAACCATCCCAGTCCATGGTCTCTTTGAAGTTGCCGACCCGGATGAACCCGTCCACCTCGACCATGTCCCGCAGCGGGTTCCAGTCGGCCTCGCAGAATCCGGGCCGTTTCGCGTCATCCACGATCTGCTTGGTGATCAGGGCGGACTCCAGGACCCGTCGGGCATTGCCGCTGTGTGCCTGCAACGCCGTCTGGAGTTCGCTCACTGGGCCGCCCCCGCCAGGTAGCGATCGACCACCGAGTGGAAGTGCGCAATCACCACTTCCTCCTTGACCAGCGACATGTGGTCGAGTCGCTCATTACGCAAACCACGCTGCTGCCTGGGCATCTGTTCGTAATCCTGTTGCAGAGCAAGGAAGTACGGGAAGCTACCGCGTTCGGTCACCTCGACATGCTCGGCGGAGAACGAGGTCCGGTATTCCTCCGGCAACCACATCACGCTCATGATGTGCCAGTAGCACCGGTTGGGGTCACCGCTTTCGTGCGGTTGGCACAGGATAACGGTGGCTTCCCCGGCGCGAACGGTCATGAAGAAGTTGGGGAACAGCACCCAGCCGTTGTTGTCACTCATCTGGGCATCGGTCAGCGCGCTGACGTCGAACCCCATCGTGGTGAGCGTCTCCCGGGTGGCCCGCTGCAGCATGGTGCGCGGGGTGACCCCGCCGGGAAGGCGCAGTTCCCCGTTCTCGTCGCGGTATTCGGCGACCAGTTCCTGGAACCGCGGCAGCACGGCGGTCACCGAGGGGAACGTGTCGGGCAGGCCCATGATGCCCTCGACCTGCTCCTCCAGACCGAACTTCTTGCCGGCCACCTCGAACGGGGCACAGGACACCGAGTGCTCATCGAAGAACCGGTAACGGGTGGTACTGGGGTCGATCATCACCACCTGCAGCAACTGCGGGTGGATGCCGGAGATGTGATAGCCCTCGGAGAAGGCGTCCACCACCACTTTCCAGTTGCAGTCCAGTTCCTCCCGCACATCCAGCACGGTGGACATCTGGTCCAGGTGGTAGGGCCCCAGCAGCGCGACGACCTCCGCACCGAGGAATTCACGCAGGGGCTCGGCGTCCGGATCGGGGTTCACGAAGATGAACCCGGCGAAACAGTCCACGGAGACCTCGAGCAGGCCGAGACCTTCCTTGTCCAGCGCGGTGAGGACGTTCTCCCGCTCGCGCAGCACTCCTTTGAGCTTGCCCTGAAGGTCATAGGACCAGAGGTGGTACTGGCACAGGATGCCGCGCTTGGCGTTGCCCCGGCCCTTGCACAGGACGTTGCCGCGGTGCCGGCAGGCGTTGACGAAACCGCGGATCCGATTGTCCTTTCCCCGGATCAGCAGGAACGACTGGTCCAGGAGTTGGTACTCCTTCCAGTCGCCGACCTCGGGGAGGTCGGATTCCCGTCCGGCCGCCTGCCACACCTTCATCCAGATGGTGTCGTGCTCGCGTTGCACGACGGCGGGATCGGTGTAGCGATCGGTGCTGATCTCGGTCCGATACCGGTCGGGCTCGATGTCATCGAGCGTCAGTGCCGAATCGAACCAGTAGTCCGCCTTCGCGGGTTCGGTCGTTGTCATCCCGTGGCTCCTCGCAGGGCTGTGTCGAGGCCGTTGTTGGCTGCGTCTTGGGTCCAGCCACGGGTTGCGCCGGGCTGTGACCGCAGTCACGACTATACAGAGCCGTATTTAAAATACAAGTCTGTATATATTTGCGCCGGCCGGAACGACGTCGGGGTGTGGCACCGCTGCGCCACACCCCGAATGCCGATACGCCGCCGGACTATTCCGGCATACCGATGGTCTTGATGTGCAGGTACTCCTCGTACCCGTGGGTACCGTTGCGGTAGCCCAGACCGCTCTGCCCGGAACCGCCGAACGGGCTGTTGATGCCGAAGTGACTCTTGCCGTTGATGCTGACATTGCCGGTGCGCATCCGGGCCGCGACGGCGAACGCCCGGTCCACGTCGGCACTGCTGACCTCGCCGGACAGTCCGTAGATGCTGTTGTTCGCGATGGCGACGGCCTCGTCGTCGGTCTCGTACGGCGTGACGGTGAGCACCGGCCCGAAGATCTCCTCCTGCGCGACCTCGCTGTCCGGGTCGACGTCCACAAGCAGCGTCGGCTGGGTGTAGTAGCCGACCGGCAGGTTCTCCGGGATCCCGCCGCCGGTGACCAGACGCGCCCCGGACTCGACGCCGGAGGCGATCAGCCCGAGCACCTTCTGCCGCTGCGCCTCGCTGATCTGCGGCCCCTGCATCACCCCCGGCGTCCACGGGTCGCCGACCGGGAAGTTCTCCATCATCTGCTTGAGCAGCTCGATGCCTTCCTCATAACGACTGCGCGGCAGGAGGATCCGGCTCGGAAGCACACAGCTCTGCCCGGACATCACGCAGGCCATCATGGCGGCCAGCGGCATCGCCGAGCCCAGGTCGGCGTCGTCGAGCACGATGTGCGCGGATTTGCCGCCGAGTTCCAACAGTGTCTTCTTGACCGTCGGGGCGCCGGCCGCGAGGATCGCCCGCCCGGTTGCCGTCGACCCGGTGAAGGTGATCATGTCCACCCGCGGGTCGGCGCTCAACGCCGCACCCACCTCGTTGGCATTGGAGACCACCACGTTGAACACCCCGGCCGGGATGTCGGTCTCCTCGGCGACGATGCGGCCGAGTTCGGTGCCCGACCACGGGGTGAGCTGCGCCGGTTTGAGGACGACGGTATTGCCCGCCATCAGCGCGGGGACCGTCTCGGCGACATTGAGATACAACGGGACATTCCACGGGGTGATGGCCCCGACGACGCCCTGGGGTTCATACCGCAGCTTCCGCTTGGCCGGGCCCAGCGGCGTTTCGTGGACGCCGTTGTCGCGCAGGTAGTCGAAGGACCCGCCGAATTCGGCCCAGTGCGCAATCTCGTGGATGGGTGCTTCGATCTGGGATCCGGTGACCGTCACCGGGCAGCCGACCTCGGTGATCAGGATGCGGCGCAGCCGTTCCTGGTTGCGTTCCATGGCGTCGTGCAACTGCATCAGACAGTGCTTGCGGAATTCCACATCGCCGGACCACCGGCCCGCGTCGAAGGCCCGTCGGGCCGCACCGACCGCGGCGTCCATGTCGGCGACGGTGCCGTCGGTCGCCTGCCCGACCACCTGCTCGCTGGCCGGGTGGATGACGTCGAAGGTCGCACCGCTCGCGGTGTGCCGGAGTTCCCCGTCGATCAGCATCCGCTCGTCGCCGGCCAACACACCCGTCTCGTTCTGCTCACTCGCCACAGCGGCTCCTCTGATCGTTCGATGATTTTTCGACTGCCGTAGCGGCGTAGCCAAATATGGCTTCCCGCCGATATTTTCGATTACCGAGACAGTTGAAAGTGACTCTAACTAAGTTGAGAGGGGCGCGGTGGTGGTATCGCGCAAGAGGAGTGAGATGACATTCAATCTGGATCTGTCCGGCCGCACCGCCCTGATCACCGGGTCCGGCCAGGGCGTCGGCCACGGGCTGGCCCGCAGCTTCGCCGCAGCCGGCGCCGAGGTTCTGGTCAACGACCTGCGCCCGGAGCGCGCCGACGAGGTGGTCGCCGAGATCCGCGCAGCCGGCGGCAAAGCCCGGACGGCGGCGTTCGACGTGACCGACTACGCCGGCGTCGCGACGGCGATCGCCGATGCCGGGCCGGTGGACATCCTGATCAACAACGCCGGGAATGCCGGTCCGCAGGGTTTCGGTACCCGGGCGCGGTTCGCCGAGTCCGATCCGGGCCAGTGGGAACCGTTCCTGCGGGTGAATCTCTACGGCGTGCTGAACTGCACCCGCGCCGCGCTGCCGGGGATGGAGGAACGCCGCTGGGGACGGGTCATCACCATCGTCTCCGACGCCGGGCGTGCCGGAGACGCCTACGGCGCCGCCTACGGAGTGTCCAAGGCCGGCGCAGCCGGGCTGACCCGGTCGATCGCCCTGGAGTCCGGCCGGTACGGGGTGACCGCCAACAACATCTCGCTCGGCACCATGCGCACCCCGGTCACCGAACCCCTGTGGGCCGAACCCGATTCGCCGCAGGCCAAGGCGATTCTGGCGGCGTATGCCATCCGCCGGCCCGGAACCGCCGACGACGTGGCGGCGCTGGCGCTGGTGCTGTCCGGCGACCAGGGTTCCTGGATCACCGGCCAGACCATCCCGGTCAACGGGGGCTATTCGTTCGCGTTGTAGCCGCCGGGCCGGCTCACCGGTGGCGGAGCGGGAGTTGCCCGGCGGGCGTCGTCTCGGCGGCGATGTCGGCGCTGCGCAACCGGAAACTCGGCACGGACTTCATGATTGCGGTCAGCACCGGTCGCAGTAACGGCGAACTCCGCATGGCCATCATGGCCCGGCGGAACACCATCGCGGCTCGGTTCGGCGGGGTGAACAGCAGGGCCCCCTGGGCGCCGGCCTGCTGGTAGGCCGTGATGTAGGGGCGCAGCCGGCGTTCCCATTCGCAGAGTGCATCCGCCAGCGACCCCGGATGCGTCTGCAACACGGTGCCGAGCAGTTCTGCGCCGGCCATGCCCGAGGACGACCCCATCCCGGAGTACAGCGTCGGGCACCACGCGGCATCGCCCACCAGCACCACGCGACCGCGATGCCAGCTGTCCATCTTGACCTGTTCGGCCGAGTCGAACAGATAGTGCTCGGCATGCTCGAGGTCGTCGATCACCTCATCGAGCAACCCGCCGTACGGCGCGGGACCGTAGACGGCCCGGATGCGTTCCACCGGCGACCCGACGAACTCGGCGTCGATGTCGTCGCTGGCGTAGGAGAACAACGCGGTGGGCAGGTGGTCGGCGAACGGATAGACGATCAGCGACCGGTTCACCTCGAACTGCATGGCGCCGTCGGCGGGGCCGAGTCCGGTTGGCACCCGCGGCAGCTGGAACGCCGCGACGATGCGGCCCAGCCGGTGCAGATACTGCCGGTGCGGGCCGAACACGATTTCCCGGACGGTCGACCGCAGTCCGTCGGCGCCGACCACCAGGTCGAAGCGTTCCCTGGTCTCGGCGCCGGTCGTCACGTCGCGCAGGGTGACGTCCACGCCGTCCGGGTCCTGATCGATCGCCGTCGGGGTGGTCCGGCAGCGCACCTCGATGTCGGTGGGCAACGCGTCGAACAACGCCTCCTCGACGTCGCCGCGCAACTGCAGCATCGGTTTGGGTTGCAGCGGGATATCGAAGATTCCCACCGACGTGCGCCGTTTGCCGGACCGCTGCACCTCGAAGTTCACGCTGGTCGAGGGCGGGGTCCGGTCCGGTAGCGCGTCGAGGATGCCGAGCCGGGCCGCTGCGGCCTGGCCGGCGCCCATCGTCGCGATGAAGTAGCCGTCCTTGCGTCGTCCCGGGGAACGCTCCACGATCACCGGCTGCCAGCCCGCCCGGTGCAGGCGCAGGGCCGCCGCCATTCCGCTGATGCCCAGGCCGACGACGAGGACCCGGCCGGGTGTGATGGGTGTGCTCATTGTCCTTCTCCTGGGCTGCTGGACACGGTCGCTTCGGTGGTAACGGCAACGGGTGTCCGCAGCGGCCGGCGCCGGACGCGCTGCGGCCACCAGAACCACGGGCCCAGCAACGCGGCGATCGACGGCGTCATGAAGGACCGCACGACCAGGGTGTCGAACAACAGGCCCATACCGATGGTGCTGCCGACCTGGCCGAGAATGACCAGTGCGCTGAGCCCGAAGGACAGCATGGTGAAGGCGAATACCAGTCCGGCCGAGGTGACCACGGCGCCGGTGCCGGCCATCGACCGGATGATGCCGGTGTTGATCCCGGCGTGGATCTCTTCCCGGAATCGGGCAACCAGCAGCAGGTTGTAGTCGGATCCCACCGCCAGCAGGATGATCACCGACATCGCCAGGATCATCCAGTGCAGCTGGATGCCGAGGATGTACTGCCACAGCAGTACCGACAGCCCGAATGAGGTGCCCAGCGACAGCAGCACGGTCCCGACGATCACCGCGGACGCTACCAGCGCCCGGGTCAGCACCAGCATGACGATGAAGATCAGGATGACGGCCGCGACCCCGGCGATCAGCAGATCGTAGGTCGACCCTTCCTTCATGTCCTGTGCGGTCGCGGCGGTGCCGGCGATGTAGATGTGCGCATCCTCCAGCGGCGTGCCCTTGATCGCTTCGAAGGCGGCGTCGCGGATGGCGTCGACATGCGCGATGCCCTGTTCGGATGCGGGGTCACCCTGGTGGGAGATGATGAACCGCACGGCCTTTCCGTCGGGCGAGATGAACATGTTCATGCCGCGCTTGAAGTCGGGATTGTCGAATACCTCCGGCGGCAGGTAGAACGAGTCGTCGTTCTTCGCGTCGTCGAACGCCTGGCCCATCTTGTTTCCGGTGCTCGATGCCGCCGCCTGCTGGTCCTGCATTCCGGACATCGTCGAATGCATCGACAGCATCATGGTGTGCATCGACCGCATCATGATGAGCATCGGTTCGAGCAACCCGCGCATCTTGGGCATGATGGCGTCGAGTTTGTCCATCTGCGGGATCATGTCCCCGATGGCGTCGCTCATGGTGTCGATGCCGTCGAGGCTGTCGAACACCGACCGCATGGCCTGGCACATCGGGATGTCGAAGCAGTGCGGCTCCCAGTACAGGTAGTTGCGGATCGGCCGCATGAAGTCGTCGAAATCGCTGATGCCGTCCCGCAACTGGTTCATCTCGGTGACCATGTCCTTGGTCTGACCGACGATGTGGTGGGTGACGTCGCTCATTTCATCCATGATCGACATCATGGTTTCCATGGTTTTGACCATGGTGCCCATCTGATTGGCCATGACCAGCATGTTGTCCATCTCGGTCTTCATATAGTCCCGGGTCATCTGCTGCCCGACGCCCTGCATGCCCATCTGGTACGGGATGCTGGCGTGGTCGATCGGCGTGCCGAGCGGGCGGGTGATGGTCTGCACCCGGGCGATACCGGGGGTGTGAAAGACGTTGCGGGCGATGCGTTCGACGATCAGCATGTCGGCCGAGTTGCGCAGATCCTGATCCGTCTGCACCATCAGCACCTCGGGATTCATCCGCGACTGGGTGAAATGCCGGTCGGCCGCGGCGAACCCCTGCATGGCCGGGATGTCGGTGGGCATGAACTTGCGGTCGTTGTAGCTGGTCCGGTAGCCGGGCAGCGCCAGCAGGCCGACCAGCGCCAGGGCCAGTGAGGCGGCGAGGATCGGCCCCGGCCAGCGCACGACGGCGGTGCCGATCCGCCGCCAGCCCCGGGTGCGCTGCGGTCGTTTCGATTCCAGCAGGCCGAACCGGGTGCCGATCACCAGGATCGCCGGTGCCATGGTCAGCGCTGCGGCGACGGCCACCATGATGCCGATGGCCAGCGGGATGCCCAGGGTCTGGAAGTAGGGCAGCCGGGTGAAGTGCAGGCAGAACGTCGCACCGGCGATGGTCAGTCCGGAGCCCAGCACGACGTGCGCCGTGCCCCGGTACATGGTGTAGAAGGCGGTTTCGCGGTCCTCGCCGCCGGCGCGGGCCTCGTGGTAGCGGCCGAGCACAAAGATCGCGTAGTCGGTCGCCGCGGCGATGGCCAGCATGGTCAGCAGGTTCACCGAGAACGTCGACAGGCCGATGAGGTTGTAGTGCCCGAGGAAGGCCACCACCCCGCGTGCCGCCATGACCTCCAGGACCACCATCACCAGCACGACGAAGACCGTGACGAACGACCGGTACACCAGGAACAGGCTGATCAGGATGACCAGGAAGGTCAGTGCGGTGACCAGGCGCAGGCTGGCGTCGCCGGCCAGATGCTGGTCGGCGGTCAGCGCGGTGGCGCCGGTGACGTACACCGTCACCCCCTCGGGGGCGGGGGTCGTCGCGACGATGTCGCGGACCGCCTGTATCGACTCGTTGGCCAGCGCCTCACCCTGGTGGCCGGCCAGGTTGATCTGCACGTAGGTGGCCTGGCCGTCGCTGCTCTGGGCGCTGGCCGCGGTCAGCGGGTCACCCCAGAAATCCTGCACGTGGGTGATGTGCCGGGTGTCGGCGCGGAACTTGGCGATGAGCTCGGCGTAGAACCGGTGTGCCTCGTCGCCGAGCCGATCGCGGCCCTCCAGCACCACCATGGCCGAGCTGTCGGAATCGGACTCCTGGAACTGGCGCCCGATGTGCTTCATCGCCTGCATCGACGGCGCATCGGCCGGGCTCAGCGACACCGACTGCTCCTGGCCGACCTCCTCCAGCGACGGCACCGCCACGGTCAGCAGTACCGCCAGGGCGACCCAGCCGAGCACGATCGGGACGGCCAGGGTGTGGATGATCCGCGGCAGGCGCGGTCGCGTCACGTCGTTCACGCCGACTTGACCTGGCAGAAGGTGAAGGCGGTGACGCCGGTTGCGTTGCGCTCGTCCTTGAGCTCGCCGTCGACGGTGATGCGGCAACCGATGGTTTCGGCACTGCCCTGTGCGATCAGGTTCGGGCTGGTGGCCGGCGACGTTGTGGTCAGGGTCAGCGACCAGGGCAGCGGTTCGTCCTTGACGCTCTGCGGATTCGCCGTCAGGTCCAGGTAATTGATGGTCGCGGTGGATCCGGGCGGCCCGTACACCTGGTAGTTGACCACCTTGGGATGGAACGGCGGTGCGTCGTTGAGTATCCCCGAACCCTCCCGGGTGGTCCGGTCGGCCGATCCGAACATCGTGTGCAGCCGGTCCACCACGTACACCCCGAGAACCAGGGCCACCACGATGACCAGCGGCAGCCAATGCCGCGCCACGCGGGTCAGCATGGCCGGGCCGTCGTGATCATGATGCACTCCTCCCGGCTTCGGGCAGCCAACCACCCGGTCGCCTATCGCGAACTTATATTCACATTTTCACGCACGGCAGGAATGCGCAACCCGTCCGTCAAATCACCGGTATATGGCCAGTTTGACGCACATGAGCCGTCGCTCCGGACGGGCCGGAGGAAATTATGGGAGTATGCATTCGCAATTTTGTGACATTGCCGCTCCGGCCCGGTAGCGTCAGTGACCATGTCCGCAGACATCGCCCCTCCCCCGGGCGCGATCCCGCCGCGCCAGGCGCGCAGCCGCGCGGCGCTGGAACGTCTGCTGACCGCGGCGCAGGAGGTGCTCACCACCCAGGGGTTCGACGAGTTCACCATCGCCGCGGTCGCCGAGCGGGCGGGCATCTCCGTCGGCGGGGTGTATCGCCGGTTCACCGGCAAGGACCAACTGGTGCATGCGGTGATCGACCGAACCTTCGACGATCTGCAGACCACCCTCGCCGAGGCACTGTCGGCACCCGCGCCGGACATCGCCGGCGTGGTTTCCGCGTTCACCTACGGTTTCGCCGACTACCTGGAGCGGATCGGGCCGCTGTACTCCGCGATCCTGAACGCCCCGCGTCCCCCCGACCGGCACGAGACCGGTATGGCCGCCATCATGGACGTGCAACGGCGGTTCTTCGACGCGGCGCTGCCGCACACGGCCGAGATCACCCGCCCGTCCCCGTCGGCCGCACTCTCCACCGCGATGCGGACGATCCTGGGCACCGGCGTGCACCGCGCGGCCGCGGCCCCCTGGTGGCCGGACGGGCTCACCTGGAATCAGTGGGCCGAGGAAATGACCGCCATGACAACGGCGTATCTCACCGCCTGAGCGCGGTCAGTGCGACGGCAGGCCGAGTCCGCGCGCGATGATGTTGCGCTGGATCTCCGAGGTGCCGCCGGCGATGGTGCCGGCGAAGCTGCGGAAGTACCGCTCCATCCAGCTCGCCGACAGGTAGTCCAGGTCGTAGGGGGCGTAGGGGGCCGTCGTCGCGGGGTGGCGCAGCCCGTCGATCCCGGCGGACTCCAGGGCGGCCTCGGTGGCATCGCGCTCGGCCTCCGAGCCGAGCACCTTGAGCACCGAGATCGACGCCAGGTCCACCTCCCCGCGCGACGCCGCGGCGACCGCTCCCGAACCGATGAGCTGCAGCGCCTGGTGGTCCATCAGCAGGGTCGCGTAGCGGTCGCGGTCGATGTCCGTGCGCGGCTCGAAGTCGGTGATCAGATTGTGCAGCCGGTCGGCGTACTGCATCCACATCATGGTGCGCTCATGACCCAGCGCGCCGTTGGCCACCCGCCAGCCCCCGCCGGCCGGGCCGATCAGGTTCTCCTTGGGAACCCGGACGTCGGTGAAGAACACCTCGTTGAAGTCGACGTCGTCGGCGTGGCAGATGGTCGGGAACGGCCGGCGGACCAGGCCCGCGGTCTCGGTGGGGATCAGCAGCACGCTGATGCCCTTGTGCTTGGGGGCATCCTGATCGGTGCGCACGAAGGTCAGCAGCACATCGGCGTCGTGCGCCCCGGAGGTCCAGACCTTCTGCCCGTTCACCACGTAGTCGTCGCCGTCGACGTCGGCGCGGGTGCGCAGACCGGCCAGGTCCGAGCCGGCGCCCGGTTCGCTCATCCCGACCGACGCGGTCATCTCCGCGCGCAGGATCGGCACCGCCCAGCGCTGCTTCTGCTCCTCGGTACCGAACGACAGGATGGACGCCGCGACGATGCCCACGCCCTGCGGGTTGTAGGTGTGGTAGATCCGCCGGCGAGACAGTTCCTCCCGGTGCACGTACTGCTGCACCACGGTCGCGTTGCGGCCGCCGAACTCCGGCGGGTTGCCCGGCAGTAGCCACCCGGAGTCGAACTGCAGCCGCTGCCAGCGCCGCGCCCATTCGGGGATGTGTGAGCAGGTCCGGGAGCGTTCGGCGGTCTCCGCCTCCGGCGGCAGGTTCTCGTCCAGGAAGGCCACGAACTCGGCCCGGAACTCCTCGACGTCCCTGTCAAAGCTCAGCTGCATGAAGAACCCTCTCCCGACGACCGCTGACGGCCCGCGCCGACCGCGGGCACCTGCGAGAATAGCATTCTCCGATTCGATTCAACCGGGATCTCCCCCGTGCGCCGCGCGCCGGGGGACCACCGGCGAAAATCCCCGAGAATAACGTTCTTGAAACCGAAGAACGTCGTTGTACGATGACTGCATGTTCGAGCTTGCCGACGGCACCCGCACGCCTGTCATCGATGCCAGCGTGCACATCTTCTTCGGGTCCAACAAGGACCTGCGGCAGAACTTCATGCACGAACCGTTCCGCAGTCGCGGCTTCCCCGACTACGAGATGGACTGGTACGGAGCACCCGGCGGCGAGTACGCCAAGGGCACCAAGGGCCCCGACGGCCAGTACCCCGGCTCGGACGTCGACACCGTCGCCAAGCACCTGTTCGACGACCGCGGCGTCGACATCGCGGTGCTGCACCCGATGACCCGCGGCATCATGCCCGACCGCCACCTGGGCACCGCCATCGCCGCCGCCCACAACGAGATGATGGTGACCCGCTGGCTGGAGCACCCCGAGTTCGGCCCGAGATTCCGCGGCACCATCCGCGTCGACCCCGACGATATGGCCGGGTCGCTGCGCGAGATCGAGAAGTACAAGGACCACCCGCAGGTGGTGCAGATCGGCATCCCGCTGCAGTCCCGCGAGCTCTACGGCAAGCCGCAGTTCTGGCCGCTGTACGAGGCCGCCATCGACGCGGGGCTGCCGATCGCCGCCCACATCGAGGTCGGCGCCGGGATCGCCTTCCCGCCCACCCCGTCGGGACGCACCCGCACCCACGAGCAGTACGCCGGGTTCATGGGCCTGAACTACATCTACCACCTGCTCAACATGATCGCCGAGGGCGTCTTCGAGCGGTACGACGCCCTGAAGTTCGTCTGGGCCGACGGCGCCGGCGATCTGCTCACCCCGTTCATCTGGCGGATGGACTGCTTCGGCCGGCCGCACCTGGAGCAGACCCCGTGGGCGCCCAAGATGCCCAGTGACTACCTGCCCGGCCACGTGTACTTCGTCCAGGGCGCCTTCGACGGCCCCGGCGACACCGAGTTCGCCGGCGAGTGGTTCGGCTTCACCGGCAAGGACGACATGACGATGTTCGGCTCCAGCTATCCGCACTGGCACCTGGCCGAACTCACCGTGCCGTCCTCCTACACCGAGCAGCAGCGGGAGAAGTTCTGCTGGCGCAACGCCGCCGAGCTGTACGGCATCGAGATCCCCGCCGGACTGGCCGCCCGCTAGGGCGACAGCGGGCAGAACAGGAAGGGGCAGCGATATGACCGCTACCGCCGTCACCTCGGCAACCGACCGGGTCACCCCGGCCGAGCGCGTCCCGGTGCGCTGCGTGGACTCCGATGTGCACCCGGTGCCGCGGCGCGGCGAGCTGGTGAACTACATCCCGGAGCCGTGGCGCAGCAAGTACTTTCGCTCCCACCGGGTGGGCGAGCAGATCTTCTACGACGCACCGGACTACGCCCACTCCTACGCCATGCGCGTCGACTCCTTTCCCACCGACGGCGAATTCGCCTGCAGCGACCCCGATCTCGCCCTCAAGCAGCTGATCATGGAGGCCGGGTCGGACATCGCGATCCTGGAACCCATCCACGGTGAGATGCGCATCCCGGAGGCCACCGCCGCCTTCTGTACGGCCACCAACCTCTGGCTGGCCAACCACTGGCTCGACGACCACAACAACTGGCATCAGCGCTGGCGCGGCTCGATCTGCGTCGCCATCGAGGAACCCCAGACGGCGGTCGCCGAGATCGAGACCTGGGCCGAACATCCCTACATGTCCCAGATCCTGGTCAAGGCCGAACCCCGCCCGTCCTGGGGCGACCCGCGTTACGACCCGGTGTGGGCCGCGGCCACCAAACACGACCTGGTCATCAGCTGCCACCTGGCGCGCGGCCAATTCGAGACGCTGCCGATTCCGCCGGTCGGATTCCCCAGCTACAACCACGATTTCATGTGCAGCTACTCGCTGCTGTCCGCCAACCAGGTCATGTCGCTGATCTTCGACGGCGTCTTCGACCGATTCCCGACGCTACGGGTGGTGTTCATCGAGCACGCCTTCACCTGGATCCTGCCGCTGATGTGGCGGATGGATGCGCTCTACGAGGCGCGCAAGTCCTGGATGGACATCAAGCGCAAGCCCAGCGAATACGTCAAGGACCACATCAAGTTCACCACCCAGCCGCTGGACTACCCCGAGGACAAGACCGAACTGACCCGGGCGTTCGAGTGGATGGAGTGCGAGAAGATACTGCTCTACTCCAGCGATTACCCGCACTGGACCTTCGACGATCCGCGCTGGCTGGTCAAGCACCTGCCCGAACATGCCCGCGAGGCGGTCATGTTCAAAAACGGCATCGAGACCTACCACCTGCCCGAAACCGTGCCCGCCCTTGAAGGACAAGTGAGAGTCTTCTGACCGTGAGCAACGATCCCACCGAACCCCGGCTCGCCCAGGGCCGCGAGCACATCGTGGCCACCGTCGACGAAATCCCGCCCGGCACACACAAGCTCGTGCCGATCGGGCGCCACGGCGTCGGCGTGTACAACGTCAACGGCACCTTCTACGCCATCGCCAACTACTGCCCGCACGAGGGCGGTCCGCTGTGCTCCGGTCGCGCCCGCGGCCGCAACATCGTGGACGAGAGCGTGCCCGGCGACGCGGTGATGGTCCGCGACCTGGAGTTCATTTACTGCCCCTGGCACCAGTGGGGTTTCGAGTTGGCCACCGGCACCACCGCCGTGAAGCCCGAATGGAGTATCCGCACCTACCCGGTCCGGGTCGTCGACAACGACGTCCTGGTCCAGGCCTGAACGAAGGGAATCCGGTGACCACCAGCCTCGCCGTCGGCGAACAGACCTGCGAGATCAACGGCGGCAACGTCGTCTACGAGATCCTCGGTGATGAAGGCGAATTCATCGCGCTGACGCCGGGCGGACGGTTCAGCAAGGACATTCCGGGGCTGCGGCCGCTGGCCGAGGCCCTGGTGGCGGGCGGCTACCGGGTGTTGCTGTGGGACCGACCGAACTGCGGCCGATCCGACGTCCAGTTCTACGGGCAGAGCGAATCGCACATGCGCGCGGAGACCCTGCACGCACTGATCACCGCCCTGGGCATCGGGCCGTGCATTCTGGCCGGCGGTTCCGGCGGCGCCCGCGACTCCATGCTGACGGCCATGCTGCACCCGGAGATCGTCACCAAGCTGGTCGTCTGGAACATCGTCGGCGGCGTGTACGGCTCGTTCGTGCTGGGCTCCTACTACATCGTTCCGAGCATCCTCGCGGTCCGCGGTGCGGGCATGAAGGCCGTCGCCAAGATCGACGAGTGGAAAGAGCGCATCGCCGAGAACCCCGACAACGAGGCCCGCATCCTGGGTCAGGACCCGGACGGCTTCCTCAAGCTCATGCTGCGCTGGCTCAACGCGTTCGTGCCCAAGCCCGGTCAGACCATCCCCGGTGTCGAGGACGAGCTGTTCGACAACATCACCGTTCCCACGCTGATCATCCGGGGCGGCGAGAACGACATGGACCACCCCAAGCGCACCTCGCTGGAGATCAGTTGCCTGATCAAGAACTCCACCCTGATCGACCCGCCGTGGCCGGAGGATGCCTGGGAGCGCGCCGCGGAGGACCGCGCAGCGGGGAAGGTCAAGCGGTTCAACATGTTCGACACCTGGGTGCAGGCTGCGCCGGCCATCCTGGAATTCCTGGGCCGCTGATGCGTCCGGCTGCAGCGATATCAGACGATGCGGAGATGGATCTCGGCGTTGGTGGCCGATTCCAGCGCCGTGTGGATCCGGCTCTCCGGAATCCGGGCCACGTCCTCGCGGCGCAGTGCCACCGTGATGATGTCCCAGCCCTGATCCCCGGGCACCCGCACGATATCGCCGCCGATGCCGAATCCGGCCAGCACACCCGCGGCGTCCTCGTCGGTGCCGTGACTGACGAAGGTGACCACACCGGCGACCGGCTCGGTACCGAAGGCGTTGGCACACAGCCCCATCGCAACGTCCTGCAGCGCGGCGGCGTCGGTGCCGGTCATCAGAACTTCCACCTCGCGCCGGCTCGGAGGCAACGCGGCCAGGTTGTTGTCGATCAGTTCAAGTCCTGCCGCCGCGGCCGCCGTCGCCAGGTCGGCCTGCCGGGTCGACAACTGTTCGGGGGTCAATGCGCCAGTCGGGTCGACCTTCACCCGCACCACAGCTGTTCTCACGTTTTTCAGCCTAGCCACGGCCGGTCGCCGGTCCGCAGGAGGTATTCATGACCGCCCACGCCGACACCACCGAGCTGTCCGTCACCGGCTGGCCGGGCCTGACAACACGGTTGCTGCGCAGCGAACAGGGCACCGAGTCGCTGGTCGCCTACACCGCCACCGGCGGCTATCGCCCACTCGGCCAGGCCGAGACCCTGCTGGCCGAGGTGACCGCGGCCGGCGTGCAGGGCCGTGGCGGCGCCGCGTTCCCGCTGGGGGTGAAACTGACGACCGTGCGGACCTCGCACCTGGCCGGCTGGGACACCGTCGTGCTCGCCAATGGCGAAGAGGGGGAACCCGCTTCGATCAAGGACCGGTGGCTGCTGCGCAACCGGCCGCATCTGGTGCTCGACGGCCTGCGCCTGGCCGCCCACATGGTCGGTGCCCGGCACGCCCACGTGTACGTCTCCGACGCCGACGCCGCGGCCGCGGTGACCGGAGCCCTGGCCGAACTCGGCCCGGACGCACTCGGCGGCGTGTCGGTCAGCCTACGGGTGGTGGATCCCGGCTACGTCGCCGGTGAGGAGACCGCCGCGGTGCGGGCCATCAACGGCGGGCCCGCCAAACCCAGTGACAAGCCGCCGCGGCCGTTCCTGGAGGGCATCGGCGGACTGCCGACCCTGGTCAGCAATGTGGAGACCCTGTCCAACCTGCCCTTCATCGCCGCGCACGGCGCCGCCGCGTACCGCAGCGCCGGCACCGACGCCAGCCCGGGCACATTCCTGGCCACCGTCACCGCGGCCGGCCACGACCCCGTCCTGTACGAATTGCCGCACGGGATCGGCTTTGCCGAGCTGCTCGCCCAACACGGTCTCGCACCGGAGTCGATCCGCGGCGCCCTGCTCGGCGGCTACTTCGCCGGTCTGGCCAACCGCGACGTGCTCGAGGCAACCGTCGACCACGCCGGCTTCGCCGGGATCGGCGCCGCCCTGGGCTGCGGTGCCATCGCGCTGATCACCACCGAATGCCCGGTCGCGGTGGCGGCCTCGGTGCTGGAGTACTTCAGCCGGGAGAACGCCGGCCAGTGCGGATCGTGCTTCAACGGCACCGCGGCGATGGCCGCGGTGGCCGTCGCACTGCGGGACGGCACCGCCGACGCCGACGACCTCGCGCGGTTGCGCCGCTGGTCGCAGGTGCTGCGCGGCCGGGGCGCCTGCGGCACCCTGGACGCCGCCACCAACGTCGCCGCGAGCCTGCTCGACAAGTTCGGCGCCGACGTCGACGCGCACCTGGCGAACGCCTGCCCGGTCTGCGCTTCGGGTGCCTACGCCGCCGAGAAGCCGTTTGCGGTGGAGGCGGCCCGATGAACAGCCGAACAAGCCAGCGATCCCCAGGAGGCACCGGTGAGTGAGCAGATGCGGATCAAGCTGGATCGCACCCTGTGCGACGGGTTCGGGATCTGCGCCCGGCACGCCCCGAAGTATTTCTCCCTGGACGACTGGGGCTACGCGGTTCTGGTCGGCGACGGCATCATCCCGCCGGAGGATCGCGACGCCGTGCTGCGCGCGCTGATGGACTGCCCCATCCACGCCATCATGGAGGTCGACGAACGCCGGCCCGATGACCCACCGCCGCCACCGCGGCACGCTGCGGACGAGGATCCTGCCGCGCACCTGAAGATCGATTCCAACGAAGCCGAATGGGGGTTCACCCGGTGAGTACTCGTCTGCCCCTGCCGCAGGTCACCTTTGACAGCGCGTTCTTCTGGACCTCCGGTGCGGACGGGAAGCTGCGGATCCAGGAGTGCCAGTCCTGTTCGTCGCTCATCCATCCCCCGCAGCCGGTCTGCCGGTACTGCCGCGGAACCTCGATGGGCGTACGGGAGGTGTCCGGCCGCGCGGTGCTCTCGGCGTTCACCGTCAACCACCGATTTGCCATTCCCGGGCTCACCCCGCCCTACGTGATCGCCCAGGTCGCCCTGGTCGAGGATCCGCGGGTTCGGTTGACCACCAACATCATCGACGCCGACCCGCAGGACCTGGAGATCGGTCAGATCGTCGAGGTGTCCTTCGAGCAGCACGAGGATGTCTGGCTGCCGCTGTTCAGCCCGGTCACCCCGACCGAGCACGGTGAACTGCCGGTCGACGAGATCCCGCCGACGGAATTCGCCAAGCACGTCCGGCCGATGCTGACACCCAAGAAGTTCGAGGACAGCGCGGCGATCACCGGGATCGGCGCCTCCAAGATGGGGCGGCGGCTCATGGTGCCGCCGCTGTCGCTGACCGTCGAGGCCTGTCAGGCCGCGGTGGCCGACGCCGGGTTGACCCTCGACGACATCGACGGCCTGTCCACCTATCCGTCGATGGACGCCGTCGGCATGGGCGAGGGTGGCGTGACCGTGCTGGAGGGGGCGCTGGGCATCAAGCCGACCTGGATCAACGGCGGCATGGACACCTTCGGCCCGGGCGGATCGGTGATCGCGGCGGTGATGGCCGTGGCGACCGGGATGGCCAAGCACGTGCTGTGTTTCCGCACGCTGTGGGAGGCGACGTACCAGGCGCTGGCCAAGGAGGGCAAGGTTTCCCCACCCGGCGGGAAGCGCACCAACAGCTGGCAGATGCCCTTCGGGGCGATGTCGGCCGCGCACACCCTGGCGCTCAACGCGCAGCGGCACTTTCACCGCTACGGCACCACCCGGGAGACCCTGGGCTGGATTGCGCTGAACCAGCGTGCCAACGCGGCACTGAATCCCACGGCGATCTACCGGGATCCGATGACCATGGAGGATTACCTGTCGGCGCGGATGATCACCACGCCGTTCGGGCTGTACGACTGTGACGTGCCCTGCGACGGCGCGGTGGCGGTGGTGGTGTCGGCGGTGGAGACCGCCGCGGATCTGGCCAAGCCGCCGGTGCGCATCGAAGCCGTCGGCACCCAGATCATCGAACGCACCGACTGGGACCAGACCACCTTGACCCACGAACCGCAGGTGCTGGGCCAGGCGGCGCACCTGTGGACCCGTACCGATCTGCGTCCCTCCGACGTCGACGTCGCACAGCTCTACGACGGGTTCACCTTCAACTGCCTGTCCTGGCTGGAGGCACTGGGCTTCTGCGGAATCGGTGAGGCCAAGGACTTCCTCGACGGTGGACACAACATCGCCCGCGACGGCGTGATCCCGGTGAACACCCACGGTGGCCAGCTGTCCCACGGCCGCACCCACGGCATGGGCCTGATCCACGAGGCGGTGACCCAGCTGCGTGGCGAGGCCGGGCCTCGGCAGGTGACCAATGCCAAGGTGGCCGTGGCGAGTTCGGGTGGCCTGACGCCCAGCGGGGTACTGCTGCTGCGGTCCGATGCGTAATGCCTGAGCTTCCGGTGGCGGACGTCGAACCGGTGCCCCGGGTGGTCCTGGTCGACGGCGTCCCGATGTCCGGGGTGCTGGCGGCGGTCCCGGCGCCGCACGCGACGATCGTGGCGCTGCACGGCGGTGCGACCACCGCGGCCTACTTCCATCCGCCCGGGCACCCCGAGCTGTCGCTACCGCGGCTGGCCGCGGCGGCCGGGTTCACGGTGCTGGCGCTGGACCGGCCCGGCTTCGGCGCTTCCGGCGCGTTCGCCGGCGAATTCGACGACACCGCGCGCCGCGTGGACATGGTCTACCGCGCCGTCGACGCGATCCTCGCCGACCGCGACCGCGGCGCCGGAGTGTTTCTGCTGGCGCACTCCAACGGCAGCGAACTGGCGCTGCGGATGGCCGGCGAGCATCCGCGCGGCGCCGAGTTGCTCGGCATCGAGATCTCCGGCACCGGTGTCGAACAGCAGCCGGGCGCCCGGGCGATCCTGGCCGGCGCCAGCGCTGAGCGGATCCCCACCGGATTGCGGGAACTGCTGTGGGAGCCCGCCGAGCTGTACCCGGACGGGGTGGCCACCGCGGTGCGGATCACCGGCGGCCCGATCTCCCCCGGCTACGAAGCCGAACTGGTGAGCACCTGGGTGGCGACCTTCCCGCGACTGGCCGGTGCGGTCCGGGTACCGGTGCGCTACACCCTCGGCGAGCACGAACGTGTTTGGCGCAACGACGATTCCGCGATGGCCGAGGTCGCGGGGTTGTTCGGGAACGCGCCGCGTGTCGCGGTGGAACTGCGACCCGGCAGCGGGCACAACCTGAGCCTGGGACACTCGGCCGGCGACTATCACCGCAGCGTACTGTCGCACGTACAGGAATGCATTCAGTAGTGACGGCTAGGGAGGCCACGTGACACGAGTCGGATTCATCGGACTGGGCAGCCAGGGCGGGCCGATGGCCCGTGCGATCGTCGAGGCGGGACTGCCGACGACGCTGTGGGCCCGCCGCCCAGAATCCCTGGAGCCGTACGCCGATACCGCCGCGAGCTACGCCGAGACCCCCGCCGCGCTGGCCGCCGCCAGCGACGTGGTGTGCCTGTGCGTGGTCGGCGACGACGATGTCCGCGAGCTCGTCTACGGCGGGCTGCTCGACGCGATGGCCGAGGGGTCGACCCTGGTGATCCACAGCACCGTCCACCCCGACACCTGCCGGGAGTTGGCCGAACGAGCTGAGGCACAGGGCGTTTCGGTGCTCGACGCACCGGTGTCCGGTGGAGGTCCGGCGGCCGCCGCCGGAAATCTGCTGGTGATGGTCGGCGGCGACGATGGCGCGCTGGTCCGGGTACGGCCGGTCTTCGAGACCTACGCCAACCCCATCGTGCACCTGGGTCCGGTGGGTGCCGGTCAGATCACCAAGATCCTCAACAACCTGCTGTTCAGCGCGAACCTGGGCGCCGCGGTCTCCATGCTCGAACTCGGCGAGCAACTGGGCGTGCCGCGGGACAAGGCCTGCCAGGTGATGACCAACGGCTCGGCCAACAGCCGGGCACTCGGCTCGATCGCGGCGTTCGGCGGCACCCTGGACGCGCTGGCGCCGATCGCCGGCGCGCTGCTGCAGAAGGATGTCCGGCTGGCCGCCAGCCTGGCCGATGCCGCCGGCGCCCCGCAGGGCAAGGTCTTCCACGCCGCCGACGCCGCCCTGGACGCGATGGGCCATCCCCGGTGAGAGTCGGCTTCGTCGGGGCCGGCCGGATGGGCGCTCCGATGGTGGCGCGCCTGGCCGCCGCCGGGCATGAGGTCCGGGCCCTGGGCCGCACCGAGGAGAAGCGCGCGGCCATCGCCGAACTGGGCGCCACCGCGGTCGCCGACCTCGCGTCGGTGGCCGCGGGGGCCGACGTCGTCGTCCTCTGCGTCTTCACCGACGACCAGGCCCGCGCGGTCGCCCCGGAGCTGATTGCCGCCATGCCGGTCGGCGCGGTTCTGCTGCTGCACACCACGGGCAGCCCGGCCACCGCGACCGCGCTCGCCGAGCAGGCCGCCGGGCGCGATATCGCGGTCCTCGACGCACCGGTGAGCGGCGGCCCGCACGACATCGCCGCGGGCACGGTGACGGTCTTCGTCGGCGGCGACGCCGACGCCCTCGACCGGTCCCGGCCGGCGCTGGCGTCCTACGCCGACCCGATCCTGCACGCCGGCAGGGTCGGGGCCGGCCAGAAGATGAAGTTGGTCAACAACACGCTGTTCGCCGCACAGATCGGGCTGGTGGCCGAGGCGGTGCGCCTCGGCGATCGGCTCGGATTGACCGAGCCGGCGCTGCTGGCCGCGTTGCCGCAGGGCAGCGGCGCCAGCAAGGCGATGGGCAATATCGCCCGGGCCGGTTCCACCGAGGCATTCATTGCCGCGGTCGGCGAGTTCATCGGCAAGGACGTCGCGGTGGTGCGCGGAACGGCAGCCGAATTGGGGGCCGATCTCGGCCGGTTGGACCCCCTGGTGGACGCCGGATTGGGCCGCTGATCCCGCCAATTTCCACCGTCGCGGAGGGAAAAGTGCTAGCGTTACAAATTATTCAATATTCGTAACTTCCCGCCCCACAGCCACACGCGGAGGAGCAGCAAATGACCAAGCCCTCGGTGGTCTTCGACCCCTTCTCGGACGAGTACTACAACGACCCGTACGACATCTACCTGCGCATGCAGGACGAGTCGCCGGTCTACTACAACGACGAGCACGACTTCTACGCGCTGACCCGGCACGAGGACGTCGCCGCTGCCCTCAAGGACCACGAGACCTACTCGTCGTCGAAGGGCTGCGACCTGGCGATGATCCGGACCGGGGAGAACGTGGTGAAGTCCATCATCTTCATGGACCCGCCCGAACACCGCTACATGCGCAGCCTGGTGAACAAGGCCTTCACCCCACGGGCCATCCAGTCCCAGCGAGAGACCGTCGAGCATCTCGTCGACCAATACCTGGCCCAGGTCGACCCGGACAACTTCGATGTGATCGCCGACTTCTCCGGACCGTTCCCGGTCGAGGTCATCACCCGGATGGCCGGCGTTCCCGAGGAATACCGGCAGAAGGTCCGCGAGTGGATCGACATCTCGCTGACCCGTGAGCCGGGCAACATCGGCTACACCGAGGCCGGCATGGCCGCCTCCATCGAGTCCGGCACCTACTACTACCGATTGGCCCAGGAGCGCCGGGCCAATCCGCAGGACGACATGATCAGCCGGCTGATCGCCGCGGAGGTGCCCGACGACCACGGTGGCACCCGCAAACTCGATGACATCGAGATCGCCGGCTTCACCTCGCTGCTCGGCGGAGCCGGTGCGGAGACGGTGACCAAGCTGGTGGGCAGTGCCGTGGTGACGTTCGCCCGTAACCCCGACCAGTGGGAGAAGCTGCGCAACGACCGCAGCCTGCTGCCCGGCGCGGTCGAGGAGATGCTGCGTTTCGACGGCCCGGTGCACTACAACGTGCGGTTCACCCTGCGCGAGGCGACCGTACGCGGCGTCACCATCCCGGCCGGCAAACCGGTGTTCCTGATGAAGGCCGCCGCCAACCGCGATCCCCGCGCCTTCACCGACGCCGGCGTCTTCGACATCGAGCGCGACCGGACCGAGGCGCAGAACCTCGGCTTCGGATACGGCATCCACAGCTGCCTCGGTGCGGCGCTGGCCCGGATGGAGACCGCGGTCGCGATCGACCGGCTGCTCGATTTCATGCCGCGGTACGAGGTCCGGTGGGACGGCCTGGAGCGCGTGCACATGCAGAATGTGGCCGGCTACCACCACGTCCCGGTGAAGGTACTCCGATGACGAAGGAGACCGCGGTGGCGAAGAAGAAGGTTGTCGTCGATTTCGAGATCTGTGAATCGAACGCGGTGTGCATGGGCATCATCCCCGAGGTGTTCCACCTCGACGACGATGACGACCTGCACGTTCTCGACGACGAGGTGACCCCCGAACGCGAGGAACTGATCCGCGAAGCCGTGCGGCAGTGCCCGCGCCAGGCCATCTCGATCGTCGAGGAGTAGGTCAGCGGCGGTTGCGGTTCCACTCCATCCAGCCGACGCCCCGGCGTCCGTCGCCGGTGGTGACTTCCACCCAGGCGCGGGGGAATTCGGCGACCCGACCGTCGTCGGCGACCAACCGCACCGGCGCGTGACCGACCGGCGTCACGTCGAGTTCGAGGGCGCCGGGTTGCACTCCGACATGCGCGCCCGCGGGTAGCCCGTCGGCGCCGAATTGCTCGGTGGCGCTCACACTGCGGAGCTCGTTGAGGTTCCCGTCGGGATCCTGGAGGTAACCGAGAGCGACGGGGTCGAGGCCCGGGATGCGGACTTCGACCGCGTGCAGGTGAGAGCCGTCGTCCAGGTGGATCGCATTCCACACCCAGTCCATGCCCCACCAGTCCCGCACGCCCCAGGAGTGGTCCCGTTGGCCCGCAGCGGCTTCCACGTCGTAAGTGTGCTCCCCCACGGTCACGGTTCCGCTGACCGTGCACGGGATCTCGTAGCGGGTGGCCAGCCGGTAACGGTAGGGGCGGCCCGCCGTCGACCAGACCAGGTCGATCGACACCGGTACCGGCGAACCATCGCCGTCGCGCAGCAGTTCGCCCGGATCGTCGAAGCTGCGGCCCGGGCCGTGCATCACCACCCGGTAGGACCGCATCGGCTCGATCGCGTGGTGCGACAGCGTGATTCCGCCCGCCCGGGTGTTGTTGGGGTCGGTCGGCACCGCGGCCCGGAAGTCGTTGAGTGCGACGGTCGGTAGTCCCGGACCGCAGATCAGCCCGTTGATCCAGGCCTGACCCTCGTTCGGGTACAGGCCCAGCCGGATCCAGCCGCCGATGCCGGCCGCGGGATCGGCGAAGTCGAAGTACCAGCTCTCGTTCCACAGTGCGTCGCCGGGCGCCGGATGCGCGAGCTCGTCGGCTTCGTCGGGCAGCAACGGTTCATCGCCGTCGGTCGGTTCGGGCACAGTGGAGTCCTCCTCGGCCGGGGCAATTGCGGCGCGGCGCGCGTGACAAATTTAGCGCGGTCTGTCACTGCGGCGTGCCAAAAGCGGCGTTCGCGCTGCCTTCCCGGAGCGACGGGGAGAAGAGTGATTCAGGAACCGTCAGGCAGGCACCAGATCGGCGACGATCGGACAGCACAGCGCCGCGCTGCGGAACGTCTCGACCGCTCCGGGGTCCACGGCGGTGCGCGCTGCGGTCAGCGCCTGGGATTTGAACGCCCGGGCCGCCACCGTCAGCCGGTGCTCGACCAGCCCGACGCTGCGGTCCAGTTCAGTGGGCCAGAAGTCGCCCCACAGGGTGACTTCGGTGCCACCGTGTTCCAGCGCCTGTCGCACGCCCTCGCGGATCCGCGCGTCCGAGCCGTACAGCTCGCCGGCAGCGAGCGCCGCGGGCGCGACCACGGTCGAGACGTGCGAGACGGAGTCGGAATGGGTGTCGTCGAAGTCGAGGCCGTGGCAGAGCATCGCGTTCGCGAAGGCGGCGTTGGCCGCCGGTAGCGCCTCGGCGAGGCCGATCACCGTTGCCTGCGGCTCCCCGCCGAGCTCTCTCATCGTCTCGCGCCCTTCG
>Ga0209023_10002115_pt1 | contig 25552 bp, 25 predicted proteins | sample LakOneMetagenome_FD_187468 | JGI IMG/M metagenome (GOLD analysis project Ga0209023, IMG submission 187468) | Freshwater and sediment microbial communities from Lake Erie, Canada (SPAdes) (version 2) | ecosystem: Environmental > Aquatic > Freshwater > Lentic | place: Lake Erie, Canada... | reverse complement strand
ATCTTGTCCGACGAGTTCTTGCCGACGAGCTTGATCCGCACCTTCGGGTAGCGCTTGTGGAACGCGGCGACGAGCTCCGTGCCCGGAAAGATCCGGGCGATCCCGTAGGTGCCGAAGGTCGCGATGCCGCCCTGCAGCTCCCGCTGCTCGGACACGGCCTCCCGTCCGGCCGTGACCTCGGCCAGCGCCGCCTCGGCGTGCGGGCGCAGCGCCTCGGCGGCGTCGGTCGGTACGACTCCCCGGCCGACGCGGGCGAACAACGCCACGCCGAGTTCCGCCTCCAGCCGGCGGATCTGATCCGACAACGAGGGCTGCGCCATCAGCAGCGAATCGGCGGCCAGCGTGAACGAGCCGTGGCGCAGCGCGGCCAGGAAGTACTCGAGTTGCTGCAGCGTCACGCGGCGCCTGTTCCGTGGGGTTTGTCACTCATAGGTTCAACCTATGGTAGCGAGAGGCAGCCAAGGCTGGGTCTTGAGCCTCAGAGGCCGATACTGAGGACATGATCTCCGCCATCGCAACCATCACCATCTTCGCCGCCCTCGCCGCCCTCGCCCTCAAGTACGGCACGGACGAGACCCGCAGCGGCCACAACCTGCACCACCGCTAGTCCCTGTGGACCGTCGGGGACTGATCCTCTGCCTGGTGTCCGCTGTCGCCTTCGGGTCGATGGCGATCATCGCGCGCGGCGCGTACGCCGCCGGGGTCACGATCCCGACGCTGCTGGTCGGCCGCTTCGTCCTCGCCGCAGTGGTGCTGTGGCTGCTCGTCGGCCTGCTGCGCACCGCCCTGCCGCGGCGCCGGACCCAGGGCAAGGCGCTCTTGATCGGCGCCGTCGTCTACGCCTCGCAGGCGGCATTGTTCTTCGTCGCGGTCTCACGGCTTGACGCCACGCTCGCCGCGTTGCTGCTCTACGTCTATCCCTTCCTCGTCTTCCTCGTCGGCCTGCTGCGCGGCCATGAGCGTGCGAGCCGCGAACGGCTCGTACCGCTCGCGATGGCCGGCGTCGGCATCGCGGTCGTCCTGGCCGGCGGCGGCGACATCGGTGCCGTCGATGTCGTCGGCGTGATGGCCGCACTCGGCGCCGCGGTCGTCTACACCGTCTACCTGCTGGCGGCCGGACACGTCGTCCGGGGCACGGAGCCGCTCGCGGCCTCCGCTCTGATGATGAGCGGCGCCGCCGGTGCGACCGCGATCGCCGCCTCCAGCGCCGGCGACCTGCACGTCGGCTTCGCCGCCAGCGGCTGGCTCTGGCTGACCGCGCTGGCACTCGGCTCGACCGTGATCGGCGTCTGGGCGCTGACTGCGGGCCTGCGTCGCGTCGGCGCGACGAACGCCTCGATCATCTCGACCTCCGAGCCGATCATCACCGTCGGCCTGGCGATCGCCGTGCTCGGCGAACAGCTGACGATCGTGCAGCTGATCGGCGCCGCGGCCGTCGTGCTCGCCCTGGTGCTGCTGCAGCGCGCCGAGCCGGTTCCGGGCTCGGCGTTGCGACCGGCGGTCGCCGCCGTCAGCGCTTGAGCAGGGTGTTCCCGGTTGCCGTACCGCGCACACCGGCCGCTGTTGTGCAGACCACGACGAGCTGCGCTTTGACGCGCTTGGTCTTCTTCAGCTTCTGGCGGTAGGCCTGCTTGAGCTTGATGCTGGCCGTGTAGTTCCCGGCCGCCGGGATCGTCGCCGAGTCGCTGGCGATAACCGTCTCCTTCGTACCGATCTTGACGCGTTTGGCCTCCGTCTTGGAGACCACGAGGCGCGCGGTCCCTGTGCACCCGTCGGAAAATCCCAGCTTGAATGCGAGGGCCTTGCCTGCGACGAGCTTTGCGAGCGCCGCACTCGCCGCGACCTTGACACTGACGGTCAACGGCACCGTGCCACCACCACCGCCGCCACCGCCACCGCCACCGCCACCGCCACCGCCACCGCCGAAGTCCGTGGACTCGCAGTCGCCGAGCACGTCGAAGAGGTCGCTGGGGTCGGCGACCGCCGTATCGGCGCCGAAGCTGCAGGACAGCGCGTCGATCTCCCCGTCGCGCGCCTGCAACACGTCGTTGCCGTAGTTCCCGAGCTGCGTGAAGTCACCGTCACCGAAGAGGTTGTCGGCGCCCGGACCGCCGGTGATCGTGTCATCGCCGGTGGAGCCGGTCAGCCGGTCGCGGCCCGCGCCGCCATCGATCGTGTCGTTGCCGTCGCGGCCATTGATCGTGTCGTCACCGTCACCGCCCTGGATCGTGTCAGCGAGGGCCGAGCCGATCATCGTGTCGTTGCCGGCGCCGAGGTCGATGACCAGGCGCGGCGCGGTGAGCAAGATCGGATCGGACTGGAACGTGTCGTCGCCGCCACCGAGCGAGACGTTGGCCACCAGGCCGTTCTCGAGGTTGCCGCATTCCACGGTGTTGTCGCCGACGTTGCTGCAGCTGCCGTCGAAGCTGATGCCGGCGGCGTCCTTGTAGCGCAGCGGGCCCGCCGGGCCACCGGGACTCAGCTGCTCGACGAAGTTGACCTCGTCACCACCGCTGATCGTGACCGTGTTGCCCGATCGCGAGATCGTGGTCATCGACAGCGCCGAGGGCGCCGACACCAGCAGTGCGAGAACAGCTGTCAACCCGGCCATCGAAGTGCGCGTCATCCCTGGACCCTAAGGCACACAGCGGTTCCCGGTACTGTCGAGCGATGGCTCTGCCGCTGAAGCCGCCGATCGCCCCGCAGCTCGCACGCTCGCGCCCGAGTCTGCCGAACGCCGCCAGCGGCAGTTGGGCGTACGAGCCGAAATGGGACGGCTTCCGCGCGATCGTCTTCGTCGACGGCGACGAGGCCTACATCCAGTCACGCGGCGGCAAGGACCTCACGCGCTACTTCCCGGAGGTGACGTTCCCGGCCGGACGCTACGTCGTTGACGGGGAACTCGTCGCAGCGAGCTTCGGCACGCTCGGCAACCGCATCCACCCGGCCGAGATGCGAATCAAGCGCCTGGCGCAGGAGACGCCGGCGCGCTTCGTCGCTTTTGACCTGCTCGCCGACGGCGACGAGGACCTGATGGCGCTGCCCTACGACGAGCGGCGTCTGCGGCTGGAACAGCTCGCCGGCAGACTCAAGACGCCGAAGATCGAACTCACGCCCGTGGTCCGCACGCCCGAGCAGGCCGAGGACTGGCTGGAGACCGAAGAGGGTGTCGTCGCCAAGGACACGACCGCGCCCTACCGCCCGGGTGACCGCTCGGGGATGGCCAAGATCAAGCGCCTGCGCACCGCGGACGTGGTGCTGGTCGGCTGGCGCCCCGGCAAGGCCGAGGGCACCGTCGGCGCGCTGATCCTCGGCATGTACGAGCCGGACGGCAAGCTGCGCGTCGTCGGCCACTGCTCGGGCTTCAAGGCCAAGGAGAAGCGCGAGCTGGTGACGATGCTCGCACCGTTCGAGACCGGTGAGCGCGGCTCCGGCGACGCCTCGCGCTGGACCGGCGAGAAGGACCTGACGTGGGTGGCGCTGCGGCCCGAGCTGGTGCTCGAGATCGCGTACGACCAGGTCTCGGACGGCAGGATCCGGCACGGCACCAAGCTCGTGCACTGGCGTACCGACAAAGCGCCGCAGGAGTGCACGATCGATCAGCTGGACGCCTGAGCTCGCGGCAGCGCCTCGTCTCCCGCGGGGCGTAGCATCGACTGCTGTGAGCGAGCGACGCATAGCGGTCTGCGATCTCGGCTCAAACTCGTTCCGGATGGTCGTCTTCAGCGCCGACGGGCATCGTTGGCGGCGCACCGACGAGATCTACGAGCCGGTCCGGATCGGCGCGGGACTGGCCGAGACCGGCAAGCTCAGCGCCGACGGCATCGCGCGCGGACTGGCGACCGTCGAGGTCTTTGCCCACTTCTGCAGCGCGTCGGGCATCACCGAGGTCGACGCGGTCGCCACCAGCGCGATCCGCGACGCCAAGAATGCCGGCGAGTTCCTGAAGCATGCGGCGCTGCCGGTCCGTGTTGCCAGCACTGCAGAGGAGTCACGCTACGGCTACCTCGCCGCCGTCAACTCCACGACGCTCAGCGACGGCGCGATGCTGGATCTCGGTGGCGGCTCGATGCAGCTCGTCCGCGTCGCCTCCCGCCATGACACCGAGTACGCGTCGTGGCCGCTCGGCGCCGTGCGGATGACCGAGCAGTACGGGCTCGGCGTGGACGCCGTGGCGAGCGAGAAGCAGCTCCAGAAGCTGCGCGAACACGTGACGAAGGCGCTGAAGGACGCACCCTGGTTGGAACGCGCCGGTGAGCGGATCGTGGGGATCGGCGGGACCGTGCGCAACCTGGCGGTCGCGGTGCAGCGGCACGCCGGACTGCTCGACGTCGGCGTGCAGGGCTACCGGATCGCCAGGGACGACCTCGATCAGCTGGTCACGCGGCTCAGCACGCTGACCCCGGCCGAGCGCGTGCGCGTGCCCGGCATCAAGCCGGCACGCGCGGACCTCATCCTGGCCGGCGCGATCGTGGTGCAGACCGTGATGCAGGTCGGTGGCTTTGCCGAGCTCGAGGTCACCGAGGAGGGGCTGCGCGAGGGCGTGTTCTTCTCCCATCTGCTGGACGGCGATCCGCCGCTGTTCGACGACGTGCGGCGCAGCTCGGTGCTGAATCTGGCCGCGCAGTACCACGTCGACCACACGCACACGGCGCACGTCGCCCACCTGGCCCTGCAGCTGTTCGACGGCCTAGCCGCGATCGGACTGCACGACGCGGACCCGATCGAGCGAGAGCTGCTGTGGTCGGCCTGCGTGCTGCACGACATCGGCATGGCGGTCGACTACGACGACCACCACAAGCACTCGCGCTACCTCGTGCTGCACTCCGGCCTGCCGGGCTTCAGCCAACGCGAGGTCGCGCTGATCGGCCAGATGGTGCGCTACCACCGCAAGGGCACACCGGTGCTCGGTGCTGCCTCGTCGCTCGCGCGTGACGGCGACGGCGAGCTGGTGCGGCGCTGCGCTCTGATGCTGCGGCTCGCCGAGGGGCTCGAACGCAGCCGTGATCAGGCCGTCACGAACGTCGTCGTCAAGAACGGCAAACAGGACGCGGTGACGCTGAAGCTGCGGACCGAAGATGACGCGATCGAGGTCGCCCGCTGGGCGGCGCGGCGCGAAGGCCCGCTCTTCGAGCAGACCTTCGGCCGTGAGCTGCGCGTCAACTAACCGGGCAGTGGCTCGTGTTCCCGTTCGCCGGGCGTGTATTCCTCGGCCGGTTCCAGCATCTGCGCGATCTGCTCGCGCATCTCCGGTGTGTCCGGATGTCCGTGGACAGAGGCCGCGTGCTCGGCCGCCGCGCGGATCACTTCATCGCGTTCGCCGATGACGGTCAGCGAGCAGTTCGACTCGCTGGGCCACCGCCGGCAGTCAGCCATCATGCGTGACATGGGGCTCCTTTCGTCGGGCCCCGAGTCTCGCGGTTCGCGGACCCCGGGTCAACGGTGTTAGGCGGCGAGGCTGTCGTCGCCGCGCACCGCGTCGGAGCGGTCGAGCGAGACGTCGGTGGCCGTGACCGGCCGGCCGTACAGGAACCCCTGCACCACCGGGCAGCCGAGCGCGCGAAGCAGATCAGCCTGCTCGTGCGTCTCGACCCCCTCGGCGACGACGGTGATGCCCATCCGCTTGGCAATCGTCAACACCGCCTCGACGACCGCGAGATCCTGCTTGCTGCTGCAGAGGTCGGCGATGAACGAACGGTCGACCTTGACGACGTTGACCGGCAGGGCCTTCAGGTGGTTGAGCGATGAGTAGCCGAGCCCGAAATCGTCGAGTGCCACCTGGACGCCGAGCGTCTGCAGCGACTCCAGCGCACGCGCGGCGACGTCGGGCCGCCGCAGCACCGCCGTCTCGGTGACCTCGAGGCAGACCTTCTCGGGCGGTGCGCCGGTCATCCGCAGCACACGCTCGACGATCGCCGCAAAGTCCCGCTGCTCGAGCTGGCGCGCAGAGACGTTGACCGACATCGTCAGGTCGTAGCCGTCGGTGCGCCACGCGGCGAGCTGGGAGCAGGCCTGCTCCAGCACCCAGGCGCCAACGGGCACGATCAGCCCGTCGTCCTCGGCGATGCGCAGGAACTGGTCGGGCAGCAGCTCACCGCGCTCCGGGTGCTGCCAGCGCAGCAGGGCTTCGCAGCCCACCGCGGCGCCGCCGTCCATCGAGAACAGCGGCTGGAAGACCACGCGCAGCTCCCCGCGCTGCAGCGCGCCGCGCAGTTCGGAGGCCAGCTGGATGCGATCACGCACTTCGGCGGCGAGTGCCGCGTCGTAGACCTCGGCGTTGCCGGGGCCCTGGCCCTTGGCGCGGCTCAGCGCGGTGTCGGCCTCACGGATCAGCTGCTCGGCATCGGCGATGCCGTCACGGCTGACGGAGACGCCGATCGATGCCGACAGCATCGTCAGCGCAGCACGCGTGCGGAAGGGACGGGCGAACGAGAGCGAGACCCGCTCGATCACGGTTTCCAGTGATCCGGGCTGATCGGCCTGCACGTCGTCGGCGATCACCATGAAGCGGTCACCGCCGATCCGGGCAACCGTGTCCGAGCGGCGCACGCGATCGTTGAGCCGCTCGCCGATCGCGCGCAGCAAGGCGTCGCCCTCGGCATAGCCCTGGGTGTCGTTGACGGCGCCGAGGTCGTCAACGTCGACGATCAGGACAACCACTGCGCCGCCGCGCCGCCGCAGACGATCGAGTGCCGCGTTGAGCCGGTCCAATGCCAGCGCCTGGCTGGCGAGCCCGGTCATCGGATCATGCAGCGCCTGGTGCTCGCGCGCCGCCCTGGCGTCGACGTCCAGCGCCGTGACGAACATCAGATCGCCGTCCCAGCGTGTCTCCCACTGCAGCCAGCGGTAGCTGCCGTCGGCGCAGCGCAGACGCCGGTCGCGCCGTGTGACGTCGATGCGAAACTCAGCGAGTTCGTTGACGGCGGCGTCACGATCCTCGGGGTGCAGCAAGGTCAGGAAGGAGGCGCTGACGAGCTCCTCACGCGTTGAGCCGAGCACCTCTTCCCAGGACGGGCTGAGAAAGGCGAACATGCCGTTGCGGTCAATTGCGGCGAGCAGTCCGGGCGCACGCTGCGCCAACTGGGTGATCACCGAGGAGGAGGAGTCCATGCCCCCGCGGTCGACCAGCCGGCGCCGATCTTGAGCGACGAGTTTGGTCCCTGCGGCCTCGGGTATGGCAGATGCGGATGATCCACGTGACCCGCAGCTTCTTTGTCAACGCCAACGCTGAGCGCGCGATGACGTTCATCCGCGACTTCTCGAACGCCGAGCAGTGGGATCCCGGCACGCAGCGTTGTCAACGCCTGGACTCCGGCGAGCTCGGCGTCGGCTCCCGCTGGCACAACGAGTCGAAATTGATCGTGATTCCCGCCGAGCTGGAGTACGAGCTGATCGAGCTGACCGACCGACGCGTCGTCTTCCGCGGCGAGAACTCCTCGGCGATCTCGGTTGACGACATCACGATCGAACCGCAGGGCAACGGCGCGCGTGTGACCTACGACGCACAGGTCACCTTCAAGGGCGCCGCCAAGCTCGGCGAGCCGGTGATGCACCTGGTCTTCCGCAAGCTCGCCGCCGACACGGTCAAGCAGCTCAGCAACACGCTTCACTCGTTGCAACGATGACGGCGATCGACCAGGTGGCCCAGGGTGTGACGCGACCGATCAAGGCGATCGCGCGGGTGCGTGAGCCGGCTGTTGTCGATCCCACGACGTTGCGGCCGGGCGACCCGCCGCCGACGAACGGGCGACTGCTGGTGCTCTACGACGGCGGCTGCGGGATCTGCCTGCATGCCCGCGATCTGTTCGCGCGCTGGGACAACGGCCGTGCCCTGAACGACGACATGATCGCTCGCCATGACGACTTCCTGCTGGCGAACATGAGCCAAGAGGAGACCTACGGCAGCTTCCACGTCATCCACCCCGATGGCCGGGTGGAGTCAGGCGGGGACGGTCTGGCGACGGTGATCGGCGCGCTGCGGTTCGGCGGTCCGCTGGCAGCGGCGATGCGGCGGTTCAGCCGGGCGAGCAACGGCCTCTACGACTGGTTCGTCGCTCATCGTGCCGGCATCAGCCAGACGACGGGCCTGATCAATCACCCGCAGCGGGACCCGAGCCAGCAGCCCTGACGCGTCGGGCTATGCCTCCTCGGTGCGCGGCGCGATCTGCACGTCACGCCCCGCGGCGACCGCTTCGACGAAGTACTCCTCCGCCTCTTCGAGCTCATCGACCTCGTCGTGCTCGCCGTCGCAGAGCACGCGGAAATTGCCGCTCTGGCCGTCATCGGCGTGGATCGTGATGCCGGGAAGGATCTCCTCCCCCTCGTCGAAGCCGAGCCGTTCCAGATCGAAGTGCGCCAGTCCGATGCCGTGTGCGGTGTGCGTCGGGTTCTCGCGGTCGTGCGCGTTGACGGCGATCTGAAACGCCTGCAGGTTCTTCGCGATCTTCGACGTGTCGGCCATCGGGCTCTGAGGATAGTCTGGTCCGGAATGGCCGCAACCCCTCCCGCACCCGAGCTGCTGGCACGCGGCCCGTGGAATGGCGAGCAGGTGCGCGTCTCCTGGCAGGCCGAGCACTTCGAGCCGTCGGCTGAGCACGCGGCGGCCGCGGACGAAAAGATCGCCGCGCTGCGCGAGCGCGGATCGCCCAGCCACGACGGCCTCGCGGCGCGGCTGCACGGCTTCTCTGTTGCGGACGACGGTGGCCTGGATCTGACGCTGCAGCCGCTGCGCTGGGCCCTGCGGTTGGTCGAGCACGATGCTTCGGGATCGATGTCCGCCCTCTGCATCACGCGGGACGCCGACGGCCGCTGGCTCGCGGGCCGCCGCGCGGCTTGGGTCTCGACCTGGGCCGGCCGCTGGGCGCTGGGCGCCGGCGGCGCCGTCGACACCGGCGAGTCGCCGTTCGAGACGCTCGGCCGTGAGCTGCACGAGGAGTGGTCTGTCGCACCGGAGCGCGTCCGGGGCGAGGCGCTGATCGGCCTGCCGAACCACGGCGTGATGTTCATCGGCCAGGCCTGGCTGCCGGCCGGCGCCGAGGTCACGCCGGATCACGAGCACGACGAGTTCGCCTGGTGGCCGGCCAACGTCGACGACTGGCCCGACGAGGCCGACGCGCCGCTGCGGATGATGGCGCGCCTGCTCGGATGAGCGACGTTCCGGGGCTGAGCTCCCTCCCGACCTTGGTCGACGGCTGGCCGGTGCCCCTGGTCGGTGCAGGTGTGCGCGCCCAGTACGGGGACGTCGACTTCGCGAGCCTCAGCGACCTACCCGATGCGGTCCGTCACTGGATGGCTCGGTTTCAAACGTACGCCGGTGAATGCTGGGAAGCGGCGCCGACCGAGCCCACGCCCGTTCCCGTTTCGGCACTCAAGGATCTCAATCCCGTCGACTCTGATTACTGGATTCTCGGGAATGTCGGTGACGGACGGGTGCTCTTCTGGTCGGACGACCGCACCTGGTGGATCGTTGTTGACGGGGAGTGGGAGCTGATTGTTGCCTGCGGGCCCCCAGCCCTTCTGGCGGCGCTCGGCGACGATGATGGGGCGTTGTTCCACTGGCACTACGAGGACCTTCACGATCCGGCCTTCCGCGTGCGCGCCCAACCGATCGCGGACTTGTACGAGATGCCGCTTGCTGAGGCACCTGATCCCGAGACGCTGCTCGGGCTGCGCAACGAACGGGCCGAGGCTGCCCGCCGGCTAGTCGACGATCTACAGCCGTTCAAAGGCTTCGGGGCGACGCTCCGAACGGAAATCGCCGCAGCGGTCGCAGCAGAGCGCCGCGACCGGTCAGCGCGGTCGGAGCGGCACAGACCGTCCTTTCAGACGCTGAAGCGCCTGTCGTTCACCCACTCGGCGATCTATTTCACGCTGCTCACGGTCTGGCTGATCCCGGGCCTTCACGGTGCCGAGTTCGTCTTCGGCCTGGCCCACGGCCTGGGCTGGATCGCAATGTGCGTGCTCTGCCTCGACGCGCTGCGCCGAGGCGTGATCAGCATGGGACTCACGGTGGCGGTGACCGTGATCGGCGGGATCGGTCCGTTCGTGGGGTCGTACGCGTTCGTGCGGGAGGAGGATCGGCGGCGTGGAGCGCGAAGCGAGTCCGGCGGCGGACAGGCATCTGCCGGAAAGCGTTCCAACGCATGAAACCTAACGCTGCTCAATACGAACAGCGATAAAGTCGAGAGACAGAACAACATGGCCTCCGAAGCAACCGCGATCGAGGTCACGCTCCCCGCAATGGGGGAATCCGTGACAGAAGGCGTCATCTTGGAATGGCGCAAGCAGGTGGGCGACGTCATCGACGCCGATGACATCCTCGTAGAGGTCTCCACCGACAAGGTCGACGCCGAGGTCCCCGCGCCGATCAGCGGCACGATCCTCTCGATTCATGGTGCGGAAGGCGACACGGTCGCCGTTGGCGCGATTCTCGCGACGATCGCGCCGTCGAACGGCAGCGCACCGGAGGCCGCAGCGCCTGCGCCGGACCCGGCTCCTGCCGCGGAGTCGCCGGATACTGCCGGCGAGACGGTCGACATTGTGGCGCCGGCCGGTGGTGAGTCCGTCACCGAGGGCACGATCCTCGAATGGTCCGTCAAGGTTGGCGACACCGTCGCCGATGGCGACACCGTCGTCGAGCTCTCGACCGACAAGGTCGACATGGAGCTTCCCGCCCCGGCCGCAGGCACGATCACAGAGATCCTCGCCGAAGAGGGCGAGACCGTCACCGTCGGCCAGGTGCTGGCCCGGATGACGACCAGCGGCGCGGCACCTGCCGCCGCTGAGGCCGCTCCAGCCCCGACTTCTGCGCCCGCGGTGCCCGCCAACGGTGCTGCCGCCACACCCGTGGCGGCACGTGTTGCCGCAGCAGAAGGCGTCGACCTCGCGACCGTCACCGGCACCGGTCCGCAGGGACGGATCACCAAGGACGACGTCCTCAACGGCGGCAGCAGCAATGGTGCCGCTGCAGCCGGCGCAGCGCAGCCGAAGCAGACCGTGCTCAAGGGTGCCTCGGCGATGCTCGCCAAGTACATGGACGACTCGCGGTCGATCCCGACCGCCACCTCGTTCCGCACGATCACCGTCACGCAGATGGACGGCCGCCGCAAGCAGCTCAAGGAGGCGGGCCAGAAGGTCTCCTTCACGCACCTGATCGCCTACGCGATCGCGCTCGCCGGCCAGCGCGAGATGCCGGTGATGGGCCACCACTTCGCCGAGCTCGACGGCAAGCCGACGCGCGTGGACGATGACGCGATCAACCTCGGCATCGCGGTCGACGTGGAGAAGAAGGACGGCAGCCGCACGCTGATGGTCCCGGTGATCCGTGACGCCGGCCGCATGAGCTTCTCCGAGTTCAAAGCCGCGTTCGACGACCTCATCGCCAAGGCGCGCGAGAACAAGCTGACCGCCGATGACCTGACCGGCGCCAACGTGCAGCTGACGAACCCCGGCGGCATCGGCACCGTCGCCTCCGTGCCGCGGCTGATGGTCGGCAACGGCACGATCATCGCGACCGGCTCGATCGCCTACCCCGTGGGGCTTGGCAACGTCGGCGGCGCGATCGGCGCCGAGAAGGTCATGACGATGACCTCGACCTACGACCACCGGATCATCCAGGGGGCCGAGTCCGGCCGCTTCCTGCAGACGGTCGAGGGCTTCCTTCAGGGCGAGCACAACTTCTACGACGAGGTCTTCGCCTCGTTGGGCGCCCCGCTCGGCGCCGCCCCGGTTGCGCCGGCGGCCAGTGCGCCTGCACCGTCTGCGGCACAGCCCGCTGCCAACGGCACCGTCAGCGAGGATCTTCTGCAAGCCGTGCAGGCCGCAACCTCGCTGCTGAAGGCCCACCGCACCCATGGGCACCTCGCCGCGGACCTCGATCCGCTCGGCAGCCCGCCGAAGGGCGACCCGGCGCTCGACCCGGACACCCTGAACCTCACCCCTGAGCTGATGCGCCAGATCCCGGCGCACATCCTGCGGATGTACGTGCCCGGCGACACGCTCGAGGAGGCGCTACCGCATCTGCACAACACCTACTGCGGCAAGATCGCCTACGAGATCGAGCACCTCGGCTCGCATCGCCAGCGGATGTGGCTGCGGGAACAGGTCGAGAGCGGCAACTTCCGTGACCCGCTGACGCCTGATGAGCGCAAGGCGCTGCTGCGCCGCCTCGTTGAGGTCGACGCGTTCGAGCGCTTCATGCACAAGGCCTATCTCGGCCAGAAGCAGTTCTCGATCGAAGGTCTCGACGTCACCGTGCCGATGCTCGACGAGGTGATCCAGCTCGCTGCCGCGCACGGTGCGCGCGAGGTCGTCGTCGGTATGGCGCACCGCGGCCGGCTGAACGTGCTGGCCCACAACCTCGGCCGCCCGTACGAGACGATCTTCGCCGAGTTCGAGGGCGTCTCCTCGCTGAAGGCGATCACCACGATCCCGCAGGGCGGCACCGGCGACGTCAAGTACCACCACGGTGCTCAGGGTTCCTACCAGCTGCCCAACGGCGAGTCGATCCTCGTCAACCTGGAGTCGAACCCGTCGCACCTCGAGTTCGTCCACCCCGTCGTCGTCGGCGCGGCGCGCGCTGCGCAGACGACCCGTGAGGGCCCGCACGCCCACCGCGACACCACCGCTGCGGTGCCCGTGGTGCTGCACGGCGATGCCGCCTTCCCCGGCCAGGGCGTGGTCGCTGAGAGCCTCAACATGCGCGGCCTCGCCGGCTACAGCGTCGGCGGCACGATCCACCTCGTCACGAACAACCAGATCGGCTTCACGACCAATCCGCGCGACTCGCGTTCCACACGCTGGGCGTCGGACATCGCCAAGGGCTACGACGTGCCGATCATCCACGTCAACGCCGATGACGTGGAGGCCTCGATCTCCGCCGTGCGGCTCGCGTTCGCCTTCCGCGAAGAGTTCGGCATCGACGTCGTGATTGACCTGATCGGCTACCGCCGCTTCGGCCACAACGAGGCCGACGAGCCCGCCTACACGCAGCCCGAGATGTACGCGCGGATCAAGGATCACAAGCGCGTCGCGGATCTCTGGGCCGACCAGCTGGTGGCCGAGGGTATGATCACGGCCGCCGAAGTCGAAGAGCAGAAGCAGTCGATCTGGGATTCGCTGACGCATCTGCATCACGACCTCAAGGACCAGATCAAGGCCGCGGAGGCCGCGGGCAGCGTCACGCAGCAGACCGGCGAGTACCAGCTCGACCGCTCGCCGTCACCGGACGTGACGACCGCCGTCGACACCGCCCGGCTGCTCAGCCTCAACGATGAGCTGCTGCGTGTGCCCGACGGCTTCACCGTGCACCCCAAGCTCGTCAAGCAGCTCGAGCGCCGGCGCGACGCCGTCGGCCCCGACGGCGGCATCGACTGGGCACACGCCGAGCAGTTGGCCTACGCGTCCCTGTTGACCGAGGGCATCCCGATCCGCCTGACCGGCCAGGACGTGGAGCGCGGCACCTTCAGCCAGCGCCACCTCGTGCTGAGCGACGCCAAGACCGGCGAGCGGCACTGCCCGATCCAGAGCCTGCCAGGCGCGCTCGCGCCGCTGGAACTGCACAACTCGCCGCTTTCGGAGCAGGCCTGTCTCGGCTTCGAGTACGGCTACTCGGCCGAGGCACCCGAGACGTTCGTGCTCTGGGAGGCCCAGTTCGGTGACTTCTCCAACGGCGCGCAGGTGATGATCGATCAGTTCATCGTCTCCGGCCTGGCGAAGTGGGGTCAGACGACCCGCCTGACGATGCTGCTGCCGCACGGTTACGAAGGATCAGGTCCGGAACACTCCAGCGCCCGGATCGAGCGCTTCCTGCAGCTGGCTGCCGAGGGCAACATCCGCGTCGCCAACCTCACGACGCCCGCCCAGTACTTCCACCTGCTGCGGCGCCAGGCACGGATCCAGAAGCAGCGCCCGCTCGTGATCTTCACGCCGAAGTCACTGCTGCGGCTGCCGTCGGCCACCAGCCGCGTCGAGCACCTCGCCGAGTCACGCTTCTTCCCGGTGCTGGGCGAGCCCCGCGTCGACAACGCGGCGGTGAAGCGTCTCGTGCTCTGCACCGGCAAGGTCTATTACGACCTGATCGGTCACCCGATGCGCGAGAACAATCCCGAGGTCGCGATCGGCCGCATCGAGCTGCTGTACCCCTTCCCCGAAGGCCAGGTACGCGAGCTGATCGATTCCTACCCGAACCTCGAGCAGGTGCTGTGGGCGCAAGAGGAGCCGCGCAACATGGGGCCGCGCGCCCACATGTCACCGCGCCTGCTGCAGATCCTGCCGGACCATCTGGAGTTCGGCTACGTCGGCCGGCCGGAGCGGGCGAGCCCGGGCGAGGGCTACCCGGTCGCCCACAACGCTGAGCAGAACCGGATCCTCGAGACGGCCCTTGACGTGACGCACGGCGTTTCGATGTACCCCGCGAAGACGCCCGGGCAGCGGTAAGTCGGGTCCTTCTCGCGCTGGTGGTTGGGGCGGTCGCGGTATCGCTCCCTCTCCTCGCTGCTGCTCGTCGAGGGCCGTACCGCGCCCGCCCCTCAGCGCGCCTGGCCTCACCCCTTTCCCGTCATTGCCGGGGTTCGCGGAGTGCCTCGTACGCCTGCTGCGCGCCAGGCGCGATGTCGGGCTCCAGTCGGCTCAGGAGGGTGAGCCAGGCGGGGTGCAGCTCGATCGCGTGGCGGAGGCCCCGGAGGCCGTGCTCTCGATCGCCGTTGCTGAACTCGGCGAGGGCCGCCCAGAAGAGCAGTTCCTGGTTGTCGGGTGCCAGCGCCGAGGCCGCGCGGTAGGCCTCCCCCGCCTCGCGGTGCCGGCCCTCGCCGGTGAGGTCGTCACCTTCGTTTGCTTTGGCGTAAGCGTCGTGCAGGGTCAGCAGGCGACGGAGTTCCTCGAGCGGCTCTGGGTGGTCCTCGACGCGCAGCTCCACATCACGCTGCCATGGCTCGCCTGCGGCAGGCACCACGATCAGCGCGGCGGATTGACGCCCGCGCACGTCGCCGCCGGCGCGTTCGCCGCCATCGAGCGCCGCCAGCAGGCGTCGTGCCAACGGCAGACCGGCCGCCCCCTCGTAGGCCGCCGCCATCACGGACCAGACCTGGTCGGAGGCCATCATGTTGGCCTGCACGCTGAAGCTGTCCCGCGCCAGGTCGCCCGCGCACGCGATACAGCCGGCGCCGGTGTGCACCGCCGGCGAGCCGGCGGCACCGATCACCGCGACCTGACGATGCCGTGCCGTGTCGTCCTCAGCGAGCAATGCGGTGAGGGCAGCGGCCGCAGCCTCGCCGGCCGCCAGCCGGTCCAGGAGGCGCGGTCCGTAGGCCGGTTCCACGAACGACTGTGTCGCGACAGCACCGATCCCTGGCCGCGCCCAGGACACGACCTGACCGACACCGAAGTAGTGCGACTGGACGGCGACGCCGAGCTGGCCCGTGCCCTGATCGCGAGCAACGATCGAATAGGTCATCGCCTGAGTGTGCCAGCGTCAGCCGGCCACGTCGTCGAGATAACACCAGCGCCAGTGCTCGCCGCGCTCGAAGCTCTGCATCACGGGATGGCCGGTCTCACGGAAGTGCGCGTCCGCGTGCCTGCCGACCGACGAGTCGCAGCAACCGACGTGGCCGCAGGTCAGGCAGATCCGCAGGTGCACCCAATCGGTGCCGTCGCGCAGACACTCCTCGCAGCCATCGGGCGTACGCGCCGGAGGGGTGTCCGGTGCCGCGCGCAGGTGCTCGCAGGCGCCCTCGACGGTCTGCAGGCGGAGGTCACCCTGCACGCGATCGGCACGGGCCGCCATCGCGCCCAGCACGGTCTCCTCCATGTCCAGCGTGGCCAACACGACGCGCAGCGCCTGCTGATCGAACTCACCGCTGTCACGCAGCCGGATCAGCTCCTCCCGCTCGGCCTGCAGCACCGCCGTGCGGGTGTGCGCGTAGCGCACCGACGGCGGGTCGTCGGCGCCGCCAAGCTGCTCCCAGAGCCCATGCGTGCGCTGCTCGGAGCGCGCCCGCACCAGTTCGATCACGTCGTCCGACTCCGACTCGGCGAGCTCGGCCAAACGCCGCGAGCCGGCGTCCGCCGCGCGCTGGTAGATCGTCGCCTGCTGCAGCGCGTCGTCCAGCGCCGACGGGCCGCGCACGCGCAGCTTGCGCACCATCCACGGCAGCGTCAGGCCCTGCAACAGCAGGGTGCCCGCGGTCACGACGAAGGCGATCAGGACCAGCACCTCGCGGTGCGGCGTGTCCTGCGGCAGCAGAAACACCGACGCCAGTGTGACCACCCCACGCATGCCGGACCAGGACAGCAGCGTGAAGATCTTCGCGTAGGAGCCGAGGCTGTCGTCGATCTCGGGATGGCCGACGCGCCGCCCGCGCACGAGATAACCGAAGGCGCCGGCCAGGAAGGCGTAGACGAAGCGCAGCAGGATCACGGCAGCCAGCACGGCCGCTGCCGCGCCAACGATCTGCGCGGTCGGCACGCTGCTCGAGGCCAGGTCCTCAACAATCGTCCTTGCCTGCAGGCCGATCAGCAGGAAGACGGCGTTCTCGAGCAGGAAGGCGATCGTGGCCCAGTTCGTGCGGTCGAAGAGCCGCGAGGAGGCTGACTGGATCACCGGCGAGCGGTGGCCGAGCAGCAGTCCCGCGATCACCACCGCGAGCACGCCCGAGCCGTGGATCTCCTCGGCCGGCAGATAGGCCAGCCAGGGTGTGAGCAGCGACAGACCGACGTCCGTCAGGTCATGCGTCAGCCGCACGCGCAACTTCGCTACGAGCTTCGCGACCAGGAAGCCGACGAGGACACCGCCGACCACCGCTTCAACGATCGTCAGCGCCACGTCGCCAACCGTCACCGTCTCGCCGATCGCGGCGATCGCCGTCGTCAACAGCACCAGCGCCGTCGCATCGTTCAGCAGACTCTCGCCCTCGAGCATCGTCACGACGCGGCGCGGCATGCCGACACGGCGCGCGATCGCGGTCGCCGCCACCGCGTCGGGCGGCGCGACCACGGCACCGAGCGCAAACGCGACCGCGAAGCCGATCGGCAGCACCTGCCAGGCGATCAGCCCGACGCCGAACGCCGTGAAGATCACGAGCAGGATCGAGAGCCGTGCAACCGGTCCGCGCTCACGGTAGAGATCGACGAGCGAGGTCTGCAGCGCGGCCGAGTAGAGCAGCGGCGGCAGGAGCCCGATCAGCACCAGGTCGGGCGTCAGCTCGAAACTGGGGATGCCCGGGATGTACGAGCAGCCGACGCCGACCAGCAACAGCAGCAGCGGAGCGAGGAAGGCGAAGGCCCGCGCGACCGTGGTGACGGCGAGGACCAGCGCCATGATCGCGACAATCTTCAGAGCGGGATCCATCAGCCGCTGACGCTAGCGCCACCGACGTGCGACGATCAGCCGATGCGGGAACCGTCGCAGCAGGAACAGCGCGTTCTCACCACGATCGCCGGGATCCCCGAGGGTTTTGTCGCCACCTACGGCGACTGCTCACCGGGCGCGCCGCGGCTGGCCGGCGCCGTCCTCAGGTACACCGACAGGCCGCTGCCCTGGTGGCGCGTCGTGCGGGCGGATGGCTCGCTGACGCAGGGCAGCAGGCAGCACGCGTTGCTGGATGCCGAGGGCGTGCCGTTCAAGGGCGCACGGGTCGACCTCAGCATCGCCCGCTACTTCCCGGAAGACTCTCCCTGATGCGTCCGGACATCTTCACCCCACAGATCTGGCAGCAGCGCGAACTGACGCTCGCGCCGCGCCCGCGGGGGTTCCATCTTGTGACCCGCGAGGTCGTCGAGGCGATGCCCGAGATCGCCAAGATCGCCGCCGGACTGCTCAACGTGCACATCCTGCACACCAGCGCATCGCTGACCCTGAACGAGAACGCGTCGCCCGACGTGCGGCGGGACTTCGAGAGCTGGGTCAACGCGTCGGTGCCGGAGGACTTCGCCTGGACCCACACGCTCGAGGGGCCGGACGATATGCCGGCCCACGTCAAGGCGTCGCTGATGGGACCCACCCTGACGCTGCCGGTCGGCGACGGCCGTCTGCGGCTCGGCACCTGGCAGGGCATCTACCTCTGTGAGCACCGCGACCGCGGCGGTCCGCGGACGCTGGTGCTCACGCTGCAGGGCGCGGCCCGCTAGGCCACTGCGCCCGTCGCCAGCTGCTCGAGGATGTCAAAGCCCTCCTCGATCCCGACTTCCATGCCGGAACCGAGCTGCGCATCACGCGCTTCCGGGCTGGCGCATTCGACAAGGATCGTCAGCGCGGTGCGGCCATCCTTCTCCGTCAGGGTCAGGGTGTTGAGCGACGGCGAGTCCGGAAACGGCTCGTAGATCTCGGTCGAGACAACGCGCTCGTTGGGAACGAGCTCTTGGAACTCACCATGGAACGCCACCTCCTGGCCGCCGTGCGTCTCCATCACGTAGCGCCAGCTGCCGCCGACGCGCAGATCATTCTCGACGCTGGTGATCGTGCCACGCTCACCAGGCCACCACTGGCGCACGGATTCGGGCTGGGTCCATGCCTCGTAGACCGCGGCTGCCGGCGCATCGAACTCGCGCTGAATCAGGATCGACTGCGCACCGCGGGCGGTCACCACGACCTTGTTGGCCGAGGTGACGCCGAGCAACCGGTCGAGCTTCGTGAACGCGCTGCTCCAACCGGCGTTGACGTTGTCGAGGAAGTCGTCGCTGTACGGCCCCTGGGTCAGCACGAGTCGCGTCCCGGCGCCTTCGTCGCGGAGCTCGATCTTCATCGTGATCCGCTTCGTGCCGAAGATCGCCGCCATCTCGTCGTCCAGATCCTCGTGCGTGACGATCAGCTCCTCGTCGACGAGTTCGTCGAAGATGCCGCAGCTCTCGCCGCCGGACGGCATCGACGGGTCGTTGGGCACCATCGTCAGCTTCTGGAAACCGCCCACGCGGAGATCCATCGACACGCTCTCGCGCGGGACCGAATAGCCGATCGGGCCGAACCACTCGGCGACCTGGTCGGGGTCGGTGAAGGCCTTCCAGACCAGTGCTCGCGGGGCGTCGAAGACCCGCTCCATGTGCATCGTTCTCATGACTGCTTCCTCTCGTTGGCTTGTACCCGCTTCAAGTGAGCGTCCAACCGCTCGAAGTTCTCGTCCCAGAAGCGCCGGTAGGGCTCCATCCAGTCCGTCGCCTCGCGCAGCGCGTCAGCGTTGATGCTGCTCGACCGCCACTGCGCCGTCCGCGACCGGGTGATCAGGCCGGCACGCTCCAGAACCTTGAGGTGCTTGGAGATCGCCGGCTGACTGAGGTCGAACGGCGCAGCGAGCTCGGTCACGGTGGCGTCCCCCTCCAGCAGCCGAGCCAACATCGCACGGCGAGTCGGGTCGGCGAGAGCCGCGAAGATCAGGCTGAGTCGGTCACGCTCCATCGGGTTACATAGCCTAGCAGCTATATAACCGTTTAGCAATACGCACGAAGGCCGCCCGGCTACAGAAACAGCGTGAGGTCGGGCTCGCGTTCGCCGCGGAGCACCGCCAGGTCCACTTCGACGCAGCGCATGCCGCGCGACTCGGCCAGCGTGCGTGCCTGCGGCTTGATCTGCTGGGCCGCCAGCACGCCCGTGCAGCCCGCCATCGACTCGTCGGAACGCAGCCGCTCGAGGTAGCGCGTCAACTGCTCGACCGCTTCGATCGTCGCGACGCGTTTGATCTCGACCGCGACCCAGCCGTCGTCGGCGTCGCGGCACATCAGGTCGACCGGCCCGATGTCCGTCGCCCACTCGCGTTTGACGAGGCGGAAGCCCTCGCCGCACCAGTGCGGCTGCTCGGCGAGCAGCTCCTGCAGATGTGCCTCAACGCCGTCCTTCTCGAGCGCCGCCGCCTCACCCATGTCGTGCGTGACGTCGGAGAGCACCTCGGTGATCGCGATGTCGAGCCGGTCCTCGGTCGCGTCGGCCTTCTTGCGCACGACGATGTGGTCACCCGACTCCTCGATCACCGTCGGCGGCGTCATCCAGTTCTGCGGCTTGACGGACGAACCCCCGTCATGCCAGATGCTCACGCCCCCGTCGGCCTTGAACATGAGCAGGCGCACCGCTTCGGGGAGATGGGTGGTGAGGCGGCCGGAGTAGTCGACCGAACAGCGGGCGATGAGAAGACGCATCCACCTGACCGTACCGGGCTGCGTTCCGCTTCAGTCGGCGGGCAGCTCGTGCTCGGTACGAGCGAGCCGCTGGAAGCCAGAGAGCCCTTCCGCCGCTTCGGCCGCTGTTGCGCAGCGGAGGAACTCGGCAGCATCGCCGGCCAGAAAGTCGGAGCAGAAATGCTCGAGGTCGTAAAGCAGGGCCTCGCAAGAACGTTCGACATCCTCGGCGAATGCCGGGAAGTGGTTCCCACCCGCAGGGCCCAGCAATTCACGCATGTAGCGGGCGTGGTCAAGGCCCACGTCCCCGACCGAATACCCGACAGCCAGCGAGGTACCCCTGACCCAGATGCCAAGGGTCCGCTCGGCCGTCGGCTCCTTCCCAACGAGCCGTCGCCATACCGACGGTCGCCGAACGAACGTGGTTTCCGCGGATGGCCCCCCGCTCCCCCATCCGGCGTCAACGCCGCGCTGCCGGAAACCGTGCCTGCTGAGCAGCGGTTGGAGGTGAGCGGTCACCTGCGCTAGATCGTCCGACGGGTCCACGGGCGGCCTACATCCTGCAGTTCTGCGGCTCGTAGCCGCTGGGGTCGGCGTGCACCAGCACCGCGGACTTGATCATGATCAGCCGCAGCGCTTCCGGCAGCAAGGCATCGAGCCGACCGGTGTGGCCGACATCACAGCGGGCGACGACGAGGCGCATTGGCAGCAGCCTAGTGGCCGGGTTAGGCTGCCGGCATGCGCACGATCACGCTCGTCCTCGCGGTCTGCGGCTCGCTCGTGCTGGCAGCGCCCACAGGCGCCGCGGTCAAGATTCTGCCCGGCCACTACGCGCGCTGTCCGGCCAAGGCCAAGAACATCAACGCCTGCCCCGACGTGCTGCTGGACGCCGAAGCCGGCAAGACCCAGCTGTACTTCCAGCTGAACAAGGCCTACTGCAGTGGGCTGCCGTTGCAGCAGGCCGGCGTCTGGGCCTACACGCCCCAGGTCACGATCCGCCAGGGCAAGTTCCAGAAGACGTTCGACTACGAGAACCTGATCACCGGCCATGAGCACGACGCGAATGGCCTGGGCATTCACTTCCGGCTGAACGGGAAGTTCAAGAAGGGCGGCAAGATCGTGGTCACGATCGACGGCAAGGTCACCCATGCAGAGACGCCGTTCGAGGACTGCGCGAAGGTGACGTTCCACGAGTCGCACGTGCTCCGGCACGTGAACCTCTAGCTCGCGCGGCCAGCCACGAAGACAAACGGCCGCCCGAACCCCGAAGGGCGCGGACGGCCGTTGAACAGGTGCGCGAGCTACAGGTTCTGCTGGTAGGTCCAGACGACCTTGCGTGAGCCGTTCTTGCAGGTCACGCGGGAGTTGTATTCCGTCGAGATGGCCTTGCCGCGCTTCTCCGAGCAGCTGTAGCCGGAGACGCTGCCGCACTTGCCCTTCTTGCCGTCCTTGACGCGGCACTTGTAGTGCGCGACCTGGAGCTTGCGACCCTTGCCGCAGCTGGTACCCGAAACGCTGAGGCTCGTGAAGTAGCCCGAGCCGGGGTAGGTGGCCGGGGAACAGGAGCCGGCAGCGGTGGCCGTGGCGGCGTGCGATGACGTTGCCGACAGGACGAGCGCCAGGATGGTGAGGGAGAGAGCGCCGGCCAGCAGAACGAGCCGAGCGCGAGTGAGAGTGGAGGACATCCGGGGCATGCTAGCCAGCTGCATTGCCAGGTGCGCCGCAACCTCACGGCAGTCTCACCGTTCCAGAGAGGCGGCACCGTCTACGATCCAGCGCCGGTTCCCGCTGCGCCCGTTTCCGATAACGCCCTCTCGTGGTCTTCCCCACCGCCTCCTTCGCGCTGTTCTTCCCAGTAGTCCTGGTCCTGTCCTGGCTGCTGATGCCGCGACCGCGGATCTGGAAGCCGTTCATCCTCGCGTCGAGCTACGTGTTCTATTCGGCGGCGGACCCGCGCTTCTGCCTGTTGCTGGCGGCGGTCACGCTGTTCAACCAGCTCGCGGCGAAGCTCGTCTGGCGCTGGCGCGAGGACGAGCGCCGCACCAAACAGGTGATCACGGTCGCCGTCGCCGTCGACCTGGGCGTGCTCGGGCTGTTCAAGTACTACGGCTTCTTCACGCAGCAGATCGCCTCGCTGTTTGAATCCTTCGGTCTTGGCGCACCGCTGCCGCTGCTGGCGCTGGTGCTGCCGGTCGGCATCTCGTTCTTCACGTTTCAGGCGATCTCCTACGCCGTCGACGTCCGCCGCGGCCTGATCGAGCCCGCGCCGCTGATCGACTTCGCGCTGTACCTGAGCTTCTTCCCGCACCTGGTCGCCGGCCCGATCGTCCGCGCGCGCGAGTTCCTGCCGCAGTTGAAGACGCCGCGCGACCCCTCACAGGTCGCGGTCGGTGCCGGCATCGTGCTGATCGGCGTCGGTCTGGTGAAGAAGGTGCTGATCGCCGACACCCTGGCGCGCCTCGTCGTGGACCCGGTGTTCGGTGCGCCGGAGGTCTACGGCGCACCGGACGTGGCCTTTGCGGCCTACGCGTACGCGGCGCAGATCTACTGCGACTTCTCCGGCTACACGGACATGGCGATCGGCCTCGCGCTGCTGATGGGTTTCGTCTTTCCGCAGAACTTCGACCATCCCTACCGCTCCCAGAGCTTCCAGGAGTTCTGGCGCCGTTGGCACATCACGCTGTCGCGCTACCTACGGGACTTTCTCTACATCCCGCTCGGCGGCAACCGCGGCGGCGAGGGCAAGCGCGCCCGCAACCTGTTCCTGACGATGTTGCTCGGCGGCCTCTGGCACGGAGCCGCGTGGACGTTCGTGCTCTGGGGGGCGTTGCACGGCTCCGGCCTCGTGGTCGAGCGGTTCCTGCGCGAGCACCTGCCCGAGCGGTTCGCGCTGCCGGCCTGGGCCAAGTGGTTGATCGTGTTCCACCTGGTCGTCTTCGGCTGGATCCTGTTCCGCTCGCCGGACCTCGGCATCGTGTCTGCGTTCCTTGGTCAGCTGACCGATTTCCGCGCACCGCAACTCTTTGCCACCGTTCCCGTTCTGCTGACGGTGGGCGTTATCGTGACCCAGCTGCTGCCGCGTGCGCCGATGCGCGCGCTGCGCCTGCGCGTGGAAGCGCTGCCACCGGTGGCGCTCGGCGCGGGGCTGGCTGCAACCATTGTGATCGTCGGGGCCGCAATACCCTCCGAGGCGGTGCCCCCATTCATCTACTTCCAGTTCTAGACCCTGATGCCTGACCGCGACGCCCACCCCCCCGTCCTGCCGGAGTCCCGGCGCCGCAGCGCGTGGGACGCGATCACCGCAATCGCTGTGGTCGCCTTCGTGCTGCTGGTCGCGCAGGGACAGTCGGTCACGTCCGGCGCCAACGAGATGCAGCCGGGCCCGGAACGCTCGATTCTGCTCGCAATCGGCAAGCCGACGGGCTGGATAGCGGCACAGCTGCCGTTCGCCGACAAGACCAAGGACGAGACACCGCCGCCGGTCACCGCCGGTAACGGCGCGATCACCGCCGCCTCGTTCGACGCCCGCGCCCTCGGCGAGCCCGCACCGAAACTGCCGAAGCTCACGAACCTGCTCGTCACCGGCGATTCGCTGTCGATGCCGCTGGACCAGATCCTGACGCGCCGCTTGGCCGGGCGCGGCGTGAAGACCGACCGCCAGCCGCACATCGGCACGGGAATCTCCAAGACGGACCTGCTCGACTGGACCGTGGAAAGCGCCAAGCAGGCGAAGAAGAAGCCGCAGGCGGTCGTGATCTTCATCGGCGCGAACGAGGGCTTCCCGCTCAAGACGCCCAAGGGGCCGTCCGCCGACTGCTGCACGCCGGACTGGGCCGCTGCCTACGCGAACCGCGTGCGCACGATGATGCAGACCTACCTGACGTCGAAGGACGTCCGCGTCTACTGGCTGCTCGTGATGGCGCCGCGTGATCCGGACCGCCAGAAGATCGCCCGCGCGGTCAACGCCGCAGTGCGCGTTGCCGGCGCCAACTACGGCAGCCAGGTCCGCGTGCTCGACATGCCCGCGATCTTCACGCCTGACGGCAAGTACCGCGACGCGATCAGCGTCGACGGCAAGCAGAAACTGGTACGCCGCCCCGACGGCATCCATCTCAACGATGACGGTGCGGAGATCGCCGCCGATGCCGTGATGAAGAACCTCGAACAGGACTTTGGCTCATGAGCGCTGCGATCAAGACGGCCGGAGTCCTCGCGGCGCTCGTTGTCGTCGCCCTGCTTGCCATCCCCAAGGGCAGTATGCCGCGGGCAGCAAGCCCCGACGCGACAGCCGCGGCCGTAGCGCCGCCGACCAGCATCGGCGACCTGATTCCGGCCCCTCTCGCGAGTGATCCAACGGGCGACATCGCTCATGGCCTCGACATCGAGGGCGTGAGCTTCAAGCAGCGCGGCACGGAACTGGAGCTGCAGATCGAGACTGCCGGGCCGTTGAAACTCGAGGACCTCACGGAGCCGGACCACACGCTCTGCCTGCTGTTGACCCGCAAGAAGGGCGGCACGCCGGACGCCCGCATCTGCCTGAGCGGCAGCGAGGATTTCGCGCAGGCGCGCTACCAGACACTGGACGCCCACCAGCAGGTCGTGAAGAGCCGCCTCTTCGCGATCAGCGTGAGCAGACCGGACGCCGCGACCCTCGTCACCACCTTCCGGCCCGGCGGCATCGACCTGGTGCGGCGAAGCTTCACCTGGCAACTCGTGTCCACGACAACCGTGGGCCCGTGCAACGCGACGGCGCCGTGTATCGACCTGGCGCCGGATCAGCCCGTCCAGGGCGTGACCCGGTCGCTGACGGCGCCGCGCTGCTTCGGCGCCAACGCCCGGCCGGAGAAGGGCACCTGCATCAACCGATCCCTGCGGCTGGCCGTCGTGCCGACGCCCGACGACGCGCAGCTCCTGCCGAACTCCTACTGCCTGCAACGTGCGCACGGCGCCATCCTGAACCCTTGCGTGTTCGGCTACGAGTCCGACCACCCGGCGGGCACGATCGCCCTGATCGGTGACAGCCACGCCGTGCACTGGCGAGCAGCCCTGGCGCAGCTCGCCAACGCCAAGCGCTGGGTCGGCATCTCGGTCGCCGGCAGCGGTTGCCGCTTCTCCGCCGAGGCCCCGACGCAGCCGGACCCCGTCGTCCGCAAGGAGTGCGTGAAGCTCCGCAAGCAGATCTACGCGTGGCTGCGACGGCACAAGGAGATCCACACGGTCTTCATCGGCAACCACACCGGCTCGTTCGGGCGCCAGCCGGGCTACGGCATCGCGTCGCGCGGCTCGGCGCAGGCGATCGACAGGCTGCCGAAGTCGGTGAAGAACGTCTTCGTGATCCGCGACGTGCCGCACAACAGCTACAGAACCAATGACTGCATCGCCGCCGCGATGCGCAAGGGCATTCCGGCCGGGCCGGCCTGCGCGCTGCCACGCAACTTGGCGATGGCGAGATCGG
>Ga0209023_10002114_pt1 | contig 25562 bp, 19 predicted proteins | sample LakOneMetagenome_FD_187468 | JGI IMG/M metagenome (GOLD analysis project Ga0209023, IMG submission 187468) | Freshwater and sediment microbial communities from Lake Erie, Canada (SPAdes) (version 2) | ecosystem: Environmental > Aquatic > Freshwater > Lentic | place: Lake Erie, Canada... | reverse complement strand
AGTGCGTGGTATTTACATAGCCGGTAGCTTTCTCTTCGCAGCCCGGAGTATAAGCATGCAGTACCACAGTGTGCACTTTATGCGTACCATAGGTAGTTTGTGTCAGCAGTTTGTTCGTTGTATCCGGAGAGAACATACCTTCTCCGTAATCCCATGCATACCATGCGGCGCCGGTAGATATATTGGTAAAAGTCACCGCATCCGAATCGCAACCAAGCTGCGAGGTCCATGTAAACACAGGGCTTATCTTAGGCAATACTGTAATGATAATAGAATCACGAATGCTCTCACAATAGATCGCTTCTACCTGGCTGGCATATACGGTGGTATTGCCCGGCACAGTAGTATTGATAGTTGGAGCAGTGGTGCTGCCTACACCGCCGAAACCTGTTGTGTACCAGAGCACGGTTCCGCCGCCGGTAACACCTGATGTAGTAAACGGCACGAACGGAGCACCATAGCAGTAAGGGCTTGGCCCTATTATCTTTGGAGGATCAGGGATCGGCCGAAGCTTGACATAGGTGGTCGCGGAATCTGAACAACCGAATGGCGTGGTGGCCACTACTTTATAAGTACCGGAATCAGATGCCACAAATCCATAGAGATCCGGGTTCTTAGTGGTGCTGGAAAACAGGTTGGGTCCGCTCCATGTGTACGTTTCACCGGTGACACTTGGCGTTATTATACGTAACTGCAATGTATCCAGCGGGCTTTCGCATAGCGGGCTGTTACTGGTTATTGAGTTGATATAAGCACGTGGATGCACTACTACATTCACTGTGTCTGTATCATTCACGGTATAAATACCACCTAGTGAATTCTTAAGTGTCTGTGTTTTGTATGCTTTGTAAACACCTGACATGGCTGCCGTAGACGGATACCTGAAAGGATTCTGCATTGTGCTGGTGAAACCTGCAGGACCTGTCCAGAAATAAGTGGCCGATGATCCGTTATAGTTTAGTGAATCACCTGAATCCCATAGTTTTAATGTATCCGGCTCGCATGGTGAGTTGGCAAACGCCTCTGAACAGCCCGCGGGCTTAAGTGTATCGAAGAATAGTGCAGCGTTTATACCGCCTGAAGTACCGTTACATTCTATGGCAAAGGTCGTAAAACCGTCGCAATGCGTAACGTTAATAGTGCCGCCATTGTAGGGGCTCGATGCACCGGCGCCGCAGCATGCAGGGCCTTCTATCTCACCAAGCGCATTCAGGAAGCAAGGGCCAGGAGCGCCAGCAGGAGGGCCGGAATAGCAATCAGTAAACGTACATTCGAAATTAGACAACGAATAAAACAAGGGAAGTATGCCGGTATAAGACACTCGCACTTTTTCACCCGTATTCAAACCACTGTACATAATAAACACCTTATACACCGGTTTGTCGAATGTGTAGTATATAGTGCCCGAACCTGCATTACCTATACGGTTTGTACCGCCATAAGTTGTTGGTCCTGGAGGAGTGGGCATTGGCGAAGCAGGAGGCAATGTGTCTGTACACCCTGCATTTGGCCATGGCAAAGGAACCGCATAACTCACTGATCCCAGCGCAAATGTCCGCACGGTATAAGTACCAAAAGTAAAACCCGGAGCGCCGGTATAATAATTGGGAGCAAGGGTATATCCTGCAGGGACGGGAATAGCTTTTACACCAGCAGCAGCCAACAGTAATACCAATATACACAGTAAGGATTTCTTCATAAAAAACTTTTATCGGAGCTCTAAAATACTAATTATTTCCTAAAATACTATGCGCCCGCCATACAATATGCGCGCATATTATTAAAGACAGGCAATTTAATATAATTCGATGGGTATTTCTACATATATTTATTTTAATTTCGCATAATAGCCGTAAATCGCGTCAAAGCCCGTAAAGTGCCTGCAAATCAGTCACTTTGCACTCCTTATAAACAACATTACCAGATCAAACAACCCTAAATTCAAGGCAGCAATCCGGGCTGTTGTACAATTGCAAACGCTACCCTGGCAGCTGCCTGGAACGCATGAGTAAAGCTATTTAATACCAATGGTTTAATATTGCCCGGCTTGAATGACCCATGTTCCATGATAAAGAAAAAGCGGCTACCTCGCAAGAGATAGCCGCTTCACTTTATCTATTTTTATTACATTAACGTGCCAGGGTCACATCACCTGTCTTCTCTATGCTCTTGCCACCACAATCATACTTGATGTAGTAGAAGTACACGCCCATATCCTGGGGTACGCCGTTGAAGTTACCATTCCAGCTCATATCGCTGTTTGTTGATTCGAACACTGTCTGGCCCCAACGGTTAGCTATACGGAACTGATGGAACCTGTGGTAGCCATTGTATATCGGGCGGAACACATCGTTCTTGCCATCGCCATTAGGTGTGAATACAGTAGGGAAACCTACCACACAGCATGTTGACGGATTCAGTGTCTGGCTGGTTGAAGCTGTACAACCGAACGGATCAGTTACCTGCAGCGTGATGACGCTTACGGTCTGCTCTACCCTGCCGTATATCTCGTGCTGGTTCATATTTGCGAATGAATGGTTAGGCAGCCACATGTACTCATTCCTGTAATCGTTAGTGCGGGCAATAAACAATACACTGTCTTCCAGGCATAGCCCGCTCTTAGCTACATAACTGAATGCAGCGTCCGGCTTCGTATGCACCTTGATCGTATCTTCCGTAGGCAGCGATGTACAGCCTTCTATAGTTGTAGACCTTACCTGTATCACGTGGCGGCCGCTGTCGTTCCAGCTGATGCTGAACGGACCACCGCTGTTGTTGTCGTGTGCTACGATAGACAGTGCGTTTGTCTGATCCATCAGCACATTATCAATGTACCATTTGAAGTTTGCTGCACTAGGCGATTTAGCGCCAAGGGCCAATATCACTGTATCGCCCTGGCATACATCACCCTTAGTTTGCGCCTTACCGTATGGCTGCGGAACTATCTTGATGCGTACACTTGTATCGTTTGAGCAGAAACCACCATTGTTAGTTACATGCAGGTGGATGTAGTTATTCTGCGTTACCGAATCGAAACGTACATAGATCGTTGAATCTGTTGCCAGGGACCTGCCTGTTTCCCCATTGATGGCATATGATGCGCCGTCAGGTATACTCCAGCTGTACTTAGGATCAAAGATAGAAGGTCCTTTATAAGCAAACTTCACAGAGTCGAACTGGCAGACAAACGGACTACCTGCTTCTATTGCAAATACCGGTTTGTAGATCACGGTCACTTTCAGCGGTACGCTGTCACTCACGCATCCGTTCACTACGTTTGCTACATAATAAGTAGAGTCGCCCGGAATTGTATTGTGCGGTACCGGAGCATTTACCTGTGTGATACCATCGATGTACCACCTCAGGTTGCCACCGAATATACTGTCTGCAGTAAGTGGTTTCACCTGTGTGAACTGGCACCACATAGTATCCCTTGTTACAGGCTCCATTGGTTTTGGTTTCACATACAATGTGCCCTTACCCTTATCGCTGAGACAGCCGAACGGAGACAATTCATTTGCAAAGAAGTCCTGCAAGCCAGGCACCAGTGTTACCGGTACAGGAGCAGTAAGCGTACCTATTGTATCGCCGCTGCCTATGAACCACCTGATCAGGTCGCCCGGTATACTTGCCGTAGCAACCATAGCTTTCGCAGGGAAGAACTGGCATATGCTGTCAGACTTAATTGTAGGCGCTGCCGGTTTAGGGTGAACTGTTAATACCACCGGACCTCTGTCGCTTTCACAACCTGAATCATTCTGACTGATATAGTAAGTAAAGACACCAGCCTTGCTAAGATCATTTATAGGTTGTGTAGGAGAATATGTGCCACCTGTAGGCGTTGTCCACCATTCAACATAGGATGGAGGTACGGTGCTCGGGTGCAGTAAAACAGGTGTAACCGGAACAAACGGACCTATATACTGGCAATACTCTAATACACCACCGGTAATAGAAGGTATTGGCGGAGTTGGTTTCATATGAATATACAAAGAATCGGGCGTACTGACACAACCAAACCAGTTTGTTGTATAGGCCTTAATGAATTTGGTAGTCGTAACTACTACTGTATCTGGCCATGCAGTACCTGAGCCTCCAGTTATTATTCCTGATTTAGGAGCACTTGTCCATGTAATGACATGACTTGCAGAATCGGCTGTTATAGTATAACGATCTGCTGTATCATTTTTACAGTAAGACATTCTAGGTATAGTAATTACAGGTGGCTTTGGCGGATCGATCAATGCAGCATATACCTGCCCTGTATCTTTACAACCGAACGGCGTAGTGGCAATGACATGATACATGCCGGTGTCTACAGGTATGAAAGGACTTATAGACGGGAACTGGCCCACGCCTGTAAACCCGTTAGGGCCGGTCCATGCGAAAGTTTCACCTGCGATCAACGGAGTAGCACTCAGCTTCAGTGTTGATATCAAATTAGAACAGAAAGGAGCATTATCCGTAACGATCAACACCGGTTTTTCATGTATCACAACATGTGTACTGTCCGTATCATGAAGTGTACCAATAGTTTTTATAACCCTATACCAGCCTGTGTCTGTATACAGTGCAGGATCCTTGAACGGATGATGGCCTGTTGCAGTCCAGCCTTTAGGGCCTGACCATGCGTAAGTAGCACCAATAGAGTCGCCTGACATACCGAATAATAGTTTATCGCCATAGCACGGGCTTGTGTTCCATGCATTGAAGCAAGGCTGCACATAAAGTGTGAACTGTAACGGAGCCGTAGGCAAGCAACTACCACGTGTAGGGTTCGGTACCCCTGTGATGGTGTATGTTATGGCCCCTCCCAGTTTTCGTATATCTACCAATACGTCACGGCCAACTGTAGTAGAAAGGCCTGTAGATGGCGTCCATGTCCAGGTACTTAATGCCCAGTCCCTGTTCTCGCCATTGATGATGTGCGCCTCGAACATGCTGTCGCCGTAAACCTGGCAACCCGCCATGGTACAAGCAAGAACACTGTCCTTCTGGCCGCTGTAGTATTGTTTACCTTCTGTAGATAATTGTGGTTTTAACTGATAGAGACTGTCAACAGAATTGGTATCAGCGAATATCCACGCATAAGTAATGTATGCACTGTCGTGTGGAGGTATGTTACCAACATTAAAAACGATCGCGTATGCAATATCCTGAGAGAATGTAGTAGAACCAACCGGATACCAGCAAGTACCCATACCAGTCGAAGTGCCGGCATAAACTTTGTCCAATGTATTTCCAGCGGTCATGCTTGCAGGCCACCACTGATAGATCAACACTTTAGCGCGGCAGTCCTGTGTAGCAAGGCCTGAAAAAAGATCGCTGAAACCTGCAGTAGTAGCCCTGCCCCATACTTCGTGCCTGTCAAGAGGGCCACCCTGGTATGCGATATGGTTATCGGTAGCAAAGTTGGAGTTGATAGGAAAATCATTATCAGGGTCGCCGGATGCCCAATAGTAAACATCATGTAACAGGGAGTCAGTAGTATTATAGAACTTAACAGTAACGTTCAGCCATGAAGCCTTGTCATCAACCTCGTTCACCGCTACAATGTGCAATGCATCCCTGAGATTGCCTGCAGGATGTCCGTAATGTCCATCCCATATACCTTGCGGAGCCATTTTAGGGTTCACACAATCCGGTCCTTTATAACTAACAGCGCCATTAAAATTGCCTCCCAAAGTAGTATCATACCCACCTTTCCAGGCATCTGTATAGTTAGCGCTACCCATTATGCCATTGAACTGCACTTCCCAGCCACAATAAGGCGTACCCGGCAAAAAGTAAGATCCGTACCATGGAGTAGCACCTGTGGCATAGCCATCATGCCCCTGGTCATAAGAAAAGTCCAGACCAGATGTAGGAGCACTTCCAGTAATGGGGTCCACATAGTTTGCGCTTGCGCCGCCACGTGTGAAATAACCAACAGGAGGGTTTGTTGAGTTACCCCATGAACCGTTAGGAGCTATAGCAGCCTGCAGCCATGTACCCTGTAAAAATGCTGTTTGCCCTACCAACTGTGCAAATGATGTATGCGCGCAACTAAGCGAAGCGATGACAAAAAAGAGGCAAAGTTTTTTCATGCGTTTTATCTTTAGAATAATAATCAAAATTCAAAATCAGTGATGTCAAGTGCAGTTGCACCCACATCAAACTAAGTCTTACCAGATAATATAGACAGCAATATATAAAAAAGGGATGGGTTATTTACATAAAAACTATTTTTTAATGCAACTATTTTTAAAAATACACTAAAAATATAATAATATATAAACTGAAAGTTAGTAACGACAATAGGCAGCCTTGCGGGCTGCCTATTGCAATATAACTAATAATACCTAATATACTAATGCTTACGCTTCAGATTTCATCATTTTCTGCGTTTTCTTGCGCTCTTCTTCATTCAACGATATTTTACGCAGGCGGATGTTTTTCGGTGTTACCTCTATACACTCATCCTGCTGTATGTACTCCATGCACTCTTCCAGCGTAAAATCGATCTTTGGAGTTATCCTTGATGTATCATCCGTACCGCTGGAGCGCATATTGGTCAGTTTCTTGGTTTCCGCAGTATTTACCACCAGGTCTCCCGGCTTGATATGCTCGCCTATGATCTGGCCTTCATACAGTTCCTGTCCCGGATCTATAAAGAATGAGCCTCTGTCCTGGAGTTTATCAATAGAATAAGCGGTTGCTTTACCGGCACTCTTTGCGATCAGTACACCATTGTTGCGACCAGGAATGAACCCTTTCCATGGTTTGTATTCAGAGAAACGGTGCGCCATTACAGCTTCACCCTGTGTGCCCGTAAGCATCTGCGAACGCAGGCCTATCAGGCCACGTGATGGTATTTCGAACTCCAGGTGCTGCATTTCACCCTTTGTTTCCATGATCAGCATTTCACCTTTGCGCTGTGTTACCAGGTCTATCACCTTGCCACTGAAATCAGCCGGCACATCTACTACCAGTACTTCATATGGTTCATTTTTCTTACCATTGATCTCCTTGGTAATAACCTGTGGCTGACCCACTGTAAGCTCGTAACCTTCACGACGCATAGTTTCTACCAATACGCTCAGGTGAAGGATTCCGCGACCAAATACCAGGAATTTATCAGCATCATCTGTTTCCAGCACTTTCAGCGCCAGGTTCTTTTCCAATTCCTTCATTAACCTGTCGCGTATGTGGCGGCTGGTAACGAACTTACCTTCTTTACCGAAGAATGGTGAGTTATTGATGCTGAACTGCATGTTCATGGTAGGCTCATCGATAGGGATGATCGTAACAGCTTCCGGATTTTCGAAATCAGCTATTGTTTCACCTATCTGGAAGCCTTCTATACCTACCACAGCACAAATATCACCGCACTGTACTTCCGTAACACGTTTTTTACCCATGTCTACGAATACATACAACTCTTTCACTTTACTGCGCTGCATGGTACCATCTATCTTGCACAGCATTACCTGCTGGCCTTCTTTCAGTACACCACGTGTTATTTTTCCTATAGCTATACGGCCAAGGAAAGAAGAATAATCAAGGGAAGTGATCTGGAGCTGCACAGGGCCGTCAACTACAGTTGGCGCCGGTACTTTTTCCAGTATTGTATCCAGCAATACGGTAATATCTTCTGTAGGGGTCAATGAATTATTGAACCAACCTTGCTTTGATGAACCATATATAGTAGGGAAATTCAACTGCGCTTCGGTAGCATCCAGCTGGAAGAACAGTTCAAATACTGCGTCATGCACTTCGTCAGGACGGCAGTTAGGCTTATCTACTTTGTTGATAACTACTATCGGAACCAGGTTCAGGTTCAGCGCTTTCTGCAATACGAAACGCGTCTGTGGCATTGGGCCCTCAAACGCATCCACCAGCAGCAATACGCCATCAGCCATCTTCAGTACACGCTCCACCTCACCGCCAAAGTCGGCGTGGCCCGGAGTATCTATTACATTGATCTTTACGCCTTTGTATGTTACAGAAACGTTCTTTGCCAGGATGGTGATGCCACGCTCGCGTTCCAGGTCATTGCTATCCATGATCAGGTCTCCAGTCTCCTGGTTGTCGCGGAATACGTTAGTAGTGTGCAATATTTTATCAACCAGTGTTGTCTTACCGTGGTCAACGTGCGCAATGATGGCAATGTTACGAATATCCATAAAAACCTCTATTTTACTTTACTTTGTTACTCTGTTAGCTTAAAAAAACACCCTTCCTGTACAGAAAATCAGGAAGGGCCGATTATTTCAGGGTGCAAAAGTACGGAAATAAACCCATATGAAAATCAATAACCGTTAATTCATCGTTACTATTAATAAAACATTATGAAATACCTGTTGAGTATCTGCTTTTTAGCTTCATTATCTGCCACTTCTTTGGCACAAACAGCCACAAAAGCAGAACGCCACCCTAAAACCTTTAAAATGGACAGCATAACGCTGAAGCAGTACTACTTTGTGATGCTCACGAAAGGAAGCAGGCGGGCAGAGATAACTGATACGGCAGTGATCAACAAATTGCAGGCAGGGCATATGGATAATATCAAGCGCCTTGCTGCTGAAGGAAAGATATTAGTAGCCGGCCCGTTTGGCGACGATGGCAACTGGCGAGGCATTTTCATTTTCGACTGTGACACGCAGGAAGAAGTGGAACAATTGCTCGCGACGGATCCGATGATAAAAGCAGGCCGGCTGAGTTATGAGGTACATCCCTGGTGGACTGGCATGAACAGCGTTTTCAAATAGCATTAATAGAAAAGGGCTGCAAATAACAGCCCTTTTAAAATGATATTAAGTACTTAGTTATTTGCTTTTCTTGTATTTCCCAACAAGTTCTGCTACCGCGCTACGCAACAAAAACTCCGGATTAAGCTCTGTGAACACCTTCACCTTTGACGGTGACAAGCGGAGGCCTTTTTCCAGTTGTAGTAACCCTTCCTTTGCCTTGCCCATCTCAAATAAAGATGCAGCATGGTAGTAGTAAAAGTCACCCTTCTCGCCGCAGTGCTCGCGTGCTACCGCAAGTTGTGTTAGTGCTTCCTCATAGTATCCGGTAAGATATAAGCCACGTATAAGCGCTACCCAGGTAGTTTTGTTCCCCGGCTTTAATCGTACCGCATTCAGGTAGCACACAAGCGCTTCGCTCTTTACATCCATTTCCATCAGGCAGTTGCCAATAGCCATGCAGTATGACGCATTATCTTTATTCAGGTGCAAGGCAACAGAGAATGATTTCACTGCTTTTTCCCATTGCTTTTCCCGTGCATAGGTCTCGCCGATTTTATAAAAGATACCATCGTCCTGCGGGCTAAGCTGCGATGCCTGGCGGTAGAACTGGCGTGCCTTAGCAAAATCCTTTCTCTTTTCCCAGCAATAGCCCATCGCTTCAAATATTACATCTTCCGGCTTAGCTATCTCTATATGCTTTTCCAGCACTTCCAGCGCTTTTTCATACCATTTCAGGCGCATGTAGGCATCAGCCATATTGCGATAAGCAAATTCAAACTTTTCGTCGATAGCTATGCAATACTCATAGGAGTCAATACACTTTTCATATAGCTTCAACCCCTGGTATGCAGCACCCAGATTGAACCAGGCAAGAGCATTATAAGGATCTTCATCAGTAAGGGCAGTATGTATCTCTACACTTTCATCAAGCCTTTCAGTAAACTCTGCCCAAAAGCATATCTTCTGTAACGCTTCCTCATTACGTCGGTCTATTTTTATCACCCTTTTCAGGGTATCAAACACAGCGTCAAATTCCTCGCTTTCGTCGTATACGTCTGAAAGCTCCAGTAATATTTCTGTTTTCTCCTTCCCTTCATATTCTTCAGAGCGCTGCTCCAGCCAGAGCGCAGCCTGGTCATATTTCAGTTGTGCGAGTAGTATATCTGAGCGTAAAAGCACTGCATCCAGGTTAGCATTGTCATACTGCTCCATTTCATCGAGCGCTTTCAGTGCCTGGCCATACTTCTGTGCTTGTGTAAATATCTCTGCCTTCAGCAATAAAATTGCCGAAGAAAAAGGGTAATAAGTTCTGGCTATATCGCAGGCAAGAAGCGCCTGCTCTTCATTACTATTCTGGAAATAATATTCAATAACACGCTCAAATTCTTCCTCATCCAATATACTGGCCGATTCTCCCTTCTTCACTTCCTCATACCGTCTTAGGGTTTCATCCAAAGGCCCTTGCTCGTCGTCATTAAAATCGTCGTAATACATACGCAGTGCGTTTTACCAAAGTTACTGAAAATAACATGCCAATATTAATATACATTGTTACGGTATTGTCAAAATTCACAGGTTATCAACATCTTAGCTCATAATATTTAACTCTTGCCTCTTGGCATTTTTCATAGCTTTGACATTATGGCTGAAATACAAGCACAATGGCATACAATGAAAAATTAAATGACCGCATACGCGAAGCAATAGCAGACCTTCCCGATCTGGAAGAGAAGCATATGTTTGGCGGTACCTGTTTCATGGTGAACGGCAAGATGTGCATAGGAGTGATGAAAGACGAAATGATGTGCCGTATAGATCCTGACATAATGGAAGAAGCACTAAATAAACCATATTGCAGACCAATGACCTTTACCGGCCGGCCCATGAAGGCCTATGTACTGGTGAGTGAGGAAGGGTTGAAAACCAAAAAGGATTTTGGATACTGGATCAATGCCTGCCTTGAATACAATGTGAAGGCAAAGGCAACCAAGAAAAAGAAAACAAAAAAACCATGGCAACAGGTACAGTAAAGAAAGAGTCATTCGACTTCTTAAAAAAGATCGCTAAGAACAATGACAGAGAGTGGTTTGCTGCCAATAAGGATCTATACACCGCTGCGCATGAGAATATGATTGACTTTGCCGGCGCATTGCTTGGCGAAATGAATAAACATGATCAGATAGAAACCGCATCAGGCAAACAAAGCCTATACCGTATATACAAAGACGTCCGCTTCTCAAAAGAAAAAGTGCCCTACAATGATTACTGGAGCGGCTCCTTCAGGCGGGCCACAAAGAAACTGCGTGGCGGTTATTATTTCCATTTACAGCCGGGTGGTTCTTTTATTGCAGGGGGCTTTTGGGGTCCAAACACAGAAGATATGCAGCGCATAAGACAGGATATTGATGCCAATCCCAAAGAATGGCAGAAAATATTTTCAGATAAAAAACTGGCCAGCGCATATGGCGGTATTACCGGCAGCCAACTGGCAACTGCACCGCGAGGCTACACAACAGATCATCCTGCTATTGAGCAGCTTCGCTACAAACAGTTCATACTCAAACACGCATTCACAGACGAAGAAGTATTGAGCAGTGACTTTGCAAAAAAAGCAAGCGATCAATTTAAAAAAATGCGTCCGTTCCTCAACTTTATGAGTGACGTACTAACTACAGATGCTAATGGTATCTCGCTGGTTGACTAATTTGGATAAGACAATTTAGCACTTTGCCTGCTCTCATTCCATAACCTGTCCAGTGCAGTTACCACATAAGTGCAATGCTTGTAACGCTTTACATCTGTGTCAGTGTACTGCATGCCTTGTTGAATAGATATGATCTTATCATTACGCTCCAGGTTCACCGGCTCATTGTTCACAAACCTGTATACCACATACTTTAGGGGCTCCTTAGCAGGATTACTCTCCTGCCAGGTAAGCGCCGCTACGCCTGCTGAAACTGAGATCTTTGCTACCGGAGCCGCTGGCGCTACGCTATCCAGCCAAATCATAGGAGGTATGAGCGCCGGGTATTTCCCATAGTTCTGCTGCAGGCTGTCTTTCAATGGCACTTTTAATTTATCAAAAGAAGATGCATTGTAAAAACAGAATCCTGAATTCGGGCAAGCGCCTCTTATATCCCTTATCTGCCACAACAGTTCATTGATACCCGTCCATGGCCCGCTATGCGACTCTGCCATATGATACAGGCCCAGACCGTAAAACACATGCCGTCTATAGCAATGTCCATACCACCACGGCATCAACACGCCAAATGGAGCGACCTTGTGGTTGTGATCCCAATACAGCTGCGGCATCAGGTAATCTATCCAACCCTTCTGCATCCATAGCAGCACATCGGCATACAAGTCGTCATAGTTAGTGAGCCCACCCTTAGTTTCAGAGCCTTCTATGTCCTTGTTTTTATTGCGCCATATACCAAACGGGCTTATACCCAATTTCACATAAGGCTTAGTGTCTTTGATCCTTTTATTCAGCTGAAAAATGAACTTATTGACATTACTTCTTCTCCAGTCTTCCTTGCTCATGTCGTCGCCATATTTAGCATAGGTTTTAGCGTCACCAAATGCCACCTTAGGCAGGGGGTATGGATAAAAATAATCGTCCAGGTGCACCGCGTCTATATCGTATCGTTTCACTACATCTGTCATTACGCTCAGCACATATTCTCGCGCTTCAGGTATGCCCGGATCTATGATCGACTGTGGTCCATAGTTCACGATCCATTCCGGATGTTTACGTGTTACATGTCCGGGCGACTGAATTTTCTTATTATCCATCGATGCACGAAACGGATTGAACCATGCGTGAAACTCCATGTTGCGCTTATGAGTCTCTTCTATCATGAACACAAGCGGATCATAAAACGGGTCTGGGGCCTCTCCCTGCGTTCCGGTAAGGTACCGGCTCCATGGTTCAATCTTAGATGCATAGAAAGCATCCGCTACCGGGCGTATCTGCACAATAACGGCATTGCAGCCAAGCGATTTCAATTGGTCCAGCCTGTATATGAATTGCTGCTGCTGTTCGCTAGGCGGCAACCCTGGTTTTGACGGCCAGTCGATATTCCCAACGGTGGCTATCCATGCTCCCCTGAACTCATACTTTACAGATTGAGCATGCAATACAGTGCTGCATAGCATTGCATAGAAAAAAATGGTGACGGCTTTTAACATAAAGATGATTTACCCCGAAGAATATTTATTCAATAACATAAATATAGGGTTAAATAGTCAGCAGACAGCTAATTGTGGATAGTAAGGATCTGGTTTAGTTTCAGCGGCCGCTGTATCAGGCCCGATTTCATGCAATCGGTAACAAATATTCCATCTGCGGTGAACTCTTCCGGCTTGTTAATACCTACTTGCCTCGCTATTTCTGTGCGAATAGCGAAATTGCCCCAGTCTATTCTATCAATTATCGGCTGACAATCTAATAGGGTTTCATAACCTGCAAGGTGATTTATTGAGTTCCAGTAAATGAAATCCATATCCTGGTGTTCACCTATGCACCTTACTGCGTTTGGAAACCAGTAATCTTGTATTGAAGTTTGCACCACATATTCTGTATCTACCCAGTTATTTATTGCATCTATGCGGTTATATGTTCCCCATGCCCCTGTGTTCGTTGGCGACTCTCTATAAATCAGGCGTTTGTCAGAAAAACTATCTACAAAATGTCTCAACCATTTATTGGGACCGTTATGGTAAATGATGGCCTTCCAATTTGTATCCTGCTGACAAAGCATAGCGCCGATAAAAATGTAGCTTTCTATTTTCTCGTTAAAAGCTGGGGCTATAAAAGTAACCATAACACTTTTTCTATATGAATGTCAATGCGTTATCATTAAACATATAATAACATACGAATATTTAATTGCTCAATGCGTCTGCAAATATAAGATAATGGAGGCAACTTGAAAGCAAGTATGCTGATGGCGTTAAATAATTACAAAACCACCCCATATTAACTCCATTGTAAAAACGATACCTTTGCAGATTTCATAAAAGACAAATTCAGATGTCATCAACTCTTGGTAGCCAAAGAAAACTAATAGAAATACTACTGATCTTTCTAACAGTTTTCTCTGCATTATTATTCAGAAGGTATGATGCTTTTACAAATCCTCAATTATGGGCAGAGGATGGAACTGTATTTCTTCAGCAGTATATAAATTCAGGCACAAGTTCTCTGTTCATGCCGTATGCAGGATATTTGCATACCATACCCCGAATGGTCGTTTTCATGTTCGGTGGTGTCAACCTTAGTCATATTCCACTGTGCTACAATATGGCCACCTTCATAATTGTTCTCTTAGTTGCATATAGCCTTTGGCAAAGTGCTTCATATCTGGGACTTAACAACAGAATCCTCTATGCCACTGCATTCTTGTTTTTACCGATAGGTGCAGAAATGTTTATGAACATTACAAACATTATTTGGTTTACAGCATTATATCTGGTCAATTTTATTTTTATAGGGCATAAGCACGGCAATAAATACTTAAACATCTTATTTGTACTCTTAGCAGGTCTTACAGGCCCTTTCTCATTGTTGCTATCACCAATTGTTCTCCTGTTGATTTTAACGGAACGAAAAAATATCACGCGGGAAAAACTCATTCCGTTTTTGCTAATATTGACTTGCGGAGTTATTCAATTGTACTTTATTAAGCAAGCAGGAAAAATAGCCAGGGGAATGCCGGGAGATCCTGAATCAATACACCTATTAAGGCTTTTCACCAATAATGTTAGCGATGTCCTTTTTTTAAATTCAGGTTATTTGCCTGAAATGTCTCCACTAAAAAAATTAGCACTCAGCCTGGTTGCTTTGGGCTATTTTGTCTATTTGTTTTTCAACAGGTATATGCAGATTAGCATACGAGGTAAATTCATACTCATTATCACACCTATAGTCTTTCTTGGAAGTTTTATCGCAGCATTCTGGCCCAATGAATCAAAAGTATTAGCTTTAAATTGCCCGCGTTATTACTTTATTCCATACGCTTGCATAGCATGGGTTTTTATCCTTTCCTATGATCAAAAGATAAAAATACACCACATAGCAATTTATATGGCTTTTTTCCTGCTTCAATCTAAACGCGAAATTTCCAGTTTCCCTGACAAACATTGGAAAGAAGAAGTGTTGCAATATAAAAATGGGCAAAGACAAGATATAGATATTAATCCCGAGGGATGGAAGGTCACACTGCCACCTAAAAAATAATTGTACCAATCACCCCAGTTTCAATACCTACTGTTATTAAGTTGCCGGATACATCACTAGTTGGTATTAGTATCCAATCCGCGAAACGGCTAAAAAAGCAAAATGCTAAAATTACATACGTTTTATACCCGTCCCGAAAATATCAGTACCTTTGCAACCCAATAATATATAATGTCAAACCAAACTATACTTATAACTGGCGGTTGTGGCTTTGTAGGTTCTAACCTCTCGTTGATGCTTAAAGAAAAGTACCCCGCATATACTATCATTGTGCTGGATAACCTGAAACGCCGTGGCTCTGAACTTAATCTACCGAGGCTAAAGGATGCCGGCATCGAATTCATACATGGAGATATCCGTAACAGAGAGGACCTGGAGCTTGATCGTAACTTTGACTATATTATAGATGCTGCTGCAGAGCCATCGGTAATGGCGGGAATGGGTGCTATGCTTAGCTATGTGGTCAATACTAATCTTTCCGGAACGATCAATACACTGGAACTGGCTGCAAGGAGCGGAGCTAAGTTCATATTCCTGTCTACAAGCCGGGTTTATCCTATTCCCTACCTGGAACAGATCAATTATACCGAAGGCGCTACGCGTTTTGATCTCTCAGCAGATCAGACCATTGCCGGTGTAAGCGAAAGAGGTATCAGTGAAAATTTTCCGTTGGACAAAGCAAGATCCGTGTACGGAACTACAAAACTGGCATCAGAATTGCTGGCAGAAGAGTTCCGGGAGTTCTTTGACGTAAATTATGTGATCAACAGGTGTGGTGTTATTGCTGGTCCCCATCAAATGGGTAAGGTAGACCAGGGTGTAATGACACTTTGGGTGGCACGACATTACTGGAACAGGGATGTAGCTTATTTCGGCTATGGCGGCACCGGGAAACAAGTTCGTGACGCTATGCATATCCTTGACCTTTTTGACCTGGTAGATTATGAGATACACAATTTCGATAAAGTAAGTGGTCGTATCTTCAACGCCGGTGGAGGGCTCGCATCGAGTGTTTCTTTGCAAGAGCTAAGCGGCATATGTGCAGAAGTAACTGGCAATAAAGTGGGTGCATCAGCAGTTGCAGAGAACCGCAAGGGTGATATACCATTGTATATTACAGACAATACAAAGATCACAAACGAAATAGGCTGGGCGCCAAAGCGCAACGTCAAGGATATAGTAACAGACACCTTTAACTGGATTCATAAAAACGAAAAACAATTAAAACCCATACTTAACTCATGAATATTGCAGTAGTAAGCGGATCAAATGGCCTGATAGGCAGCGAAAGCGTTAGCTTTCTTGCAGATAAAATGGACCTGGTAATTGGTATAGACAATGACCAGCGTGCTTATTTCTTTGGACCGGAAGCATCCACAAAGTGGAACAAAACCGTGCTGGAAAGTAAGTACAGTAATTACAAGCCTTACAACTACGACATCAGGGACTACGCAAGCCTGGAGACTATTTTCAAGGAGTACGGTAACGATATTAAAATAGTTGTGCATACAGCAGCACAGCCAAGCCACGACTGGGCCGCAAAAGAACCGATCACAGACTTTACGATCAACGCTAACGGTACGCTCAACTTCCTGGAGCTTACACGCCACCATTGCCCTAAAGCTGTTTTCATCTTCACTTCTACAAACAAGGTATATGGCGATACGCCAAACTTCCTGCCGTTGGTAGAATTGGAAAAGAGGTATGAAATAGATGAATCGCATCCATATTTCAAAAACGGTATTGATGAAACCATGAGCATTGATAATTCCAAGCACTCTGTATTTGGCGCATCAAAAGTTGCTGCCGATGTAATGGTGCAGGAATACGGTAAATATTTTGACATGAACACTGCGGTATTCCGTGGCGGTTGCCTTACCGGCCCTCAGCACTCAGGCGCTCAGCTGCATGGCTTCCTGTCTTATCTGATGAAGTGTGCTATCACTAAAGACCATTACACCATATTTGGCTATAAAGGCAAGCAAGTACGTGACAACATACATTGCTGGGACCTCGTGAATATGTTCTGGCATTTCTACCAGAACCCTCAACCGGGCGGGCAGGTATATAATGCTGGTGGTGGCCGTTTTTCTAACTGCTCTATGCTGGAAGCAATAGACATTTGCGAAGCGATTACAGGCAACAAAATGAACTATTCCTATACCGATAACAACCGCTCCGGCGACCATATCTGGTACATCTCTGACCTTTCAAAGTTCAAAGCTCATTATCCGGATTGGGATTATAAATACTCCTTGGAAACTACAATGGCCCAGATATTTGAAAACATGAAAAGCAGGGTATAAGCTTAAGGCTTTAAATAAAATGACGATAATAAGCCCCGCACAACGGGGCTTATTATATAACAGAACTTATTTAATTTTGAATTATGAAACTAAGTGTAGTAATACCTGCATATAACGAAGCGCTTAACCTGCCCGATACACTTACGGCGTTCTACACTGAACTAACAAAGAACAATATCGAGCACGAGCTTCTGGTAGTGAATGATAACTCTAAGGATAACACTATAGAGGTCATAGCACAACTGCAGCAAACAATGCCTACAATACGTACAATATTCAATAGCCCCCCGCACAATGGTTTCGGTTATGCGATCAGGAAAGGACTTGAAAACTACAGCGGAGATTGTGTAGCTATAGTTATGGGCGACCTTTCTGACGACCCTGCAGATCTTGTGAAATTTTACAATGCCTTTATAAAAAAGAAAGTAGATTGTGTTTTTGGCGACAGGTGGAGCAAGGGTGGTCGCGTAGAAAATTACCCTAAGAATAAATTGTACCTAAACCGCTTTGTGAACCGGATGATCAGCTTTGTGTTCAGAATGCGATATTATGACACTACCAACGCCTTTAAGCTATACTCAAGGCAGGCAATGGAAGGATTAAAACCATTTATGTCTCCTCACTTTAATCTGACCGTTGAGCTTCCACTCAAATCCATAGTAAGGGGATATTCGTTTACTGTTGTTCCTAATTCATGGAAAAACAGGAAGCATGGCACATCTAATCTGAAGATAAGAGAGATGGGCAGCCGCTACTTTTTCATCATCCTGTATTGCCTGATAGAAAAATTCTTCAGCCGCGGCGACTTCAAGAAAAAGTGGGATTAACATTCTTTGCCACCCCACACATTGACTATGATTATAGGTAATTGCCTTGTAGATTTGTGATCATGCAATTTACTGCATTAAGCAAGTAATCAGAATTACAGATGGGCAATAAAACTATCGATTCAAATAATGCACTTTTTACGGCAATAAAATATATCATCATCGCTATCCCAGCCCTGATCTATATTTTTAATGTACAACACTATGCATTGAACCTGCCGCACTGGGACGACTATGATGCAATACTGTATTTTCTATCAGACTACACCAAAGCTCCTTTACCGGATAAAATCGCACTACTGTTTTCACAGCAAAATGAACACCGCATTCTGTTTTCCCGTATTGTCTACGTTTTATACTATGGAATTTTTGGCGATATAAATTTCAGGAGCATCATCCTGTTGAATGTATTTATTTTACTGGGGCTTTTTTCCATCATAGCTTACTTTATTAAAAGAGCTATTCCACAATACTGGTACATAGCAGCAGCCGCTCTAAGTTTTGGCATGTTCGATCTGAATAATTTCGAGAATGCCGATTTTGCTATGGCCGGCCTGCAGAACTACGGAATAATACTGCTGTTTATGGGCAGTATGTTTTTCTATAGTATGCAAAGCAACAAATACCTTGTTCCTGCAATACTGCTCCAGGCACTATGCGTTTTCTCCAGCGGCAATGGCAACATCGGGGCATTCTTCATTGTATTGTTTGTTCTATTGAGTAGATCAAAGCCGAAGATCATTGCAGCACTAAGCACATTTCTGATCATATCTCCCCTGTACTACCTGCACTATCACCAACCCGAAACTAACTTCTTCACGATGGATCCGGGAAAATTCATGCCCTTCTTCCTGCATGCCATAGCCGCGCATTTCGATAATGAAGGGGGTGTATTGATCGGTATTATCCTGCTGCCATTACTGGCGGTCACGCTACCGTTCGGCAAAAAAATGACCATAAAGAACAACAGCCTTCCTTTACTATGCCTAACGGGTTTTATAATGGCATCCATGGGCGCCATGTCTGTATTCCGGGGAAACATGGACATCGGCAATTCCTATTCCAGCAGGTACTTCATTTACTCGCACATGCTGACAGCAATATTATTTGTATTTATCATCATAAGGCTACAGGACAAGAAAAAGATCCTGGTGCCGGTTATGATCGTCTGGGGGGTACTTACGATATTTATCTATCAGCGAAATACCGCCTATGGCAAAGGTGGCTTCGAATGGATGCAAGCCTCTTTAAAAAACTATGAATATAACTACCCATTCCCGGAAGCAGCTAAAAAAACAGCTGATGAATCCTGCCGGTTAAATATCTATTGCATCAACGATCACAGGCAAGACTAATTATAAAAAGTGCAGTTAGCATGATTTTTACATTGTAATTATATTGCGCTGCTAAACTTGTTTTGCGTACAATTGTCTAAACATTTGGTTTGCTGTCGGCCCGTGCATATATCGCCCTGTTATTTTGTTGCTTCCTGTATACAGGTATGGCAAACGGCCAGATATTGAAGCGAATAGACAGCCTGCAGTACAGGCAGATGCACTTTAAGCATAAAACCTTCTTCAATAACATCTTTCAGCAAACCATCAACTCCGTAAAGCGCACACCCGATGCAGGGCCTGATGAAAGCTACCTGATAGGAAAAAGTGAAGACCCCTACCTGCCTTACCAGGGAAAGATCATCCGCCATATCTATATAAAGACATTTAACTTCGACCGCTCATTCGACGATACAAATGCAAGAGACAACAGCCTTGGCGCACGCATAGGCAACCGCCTGCACAAAAGCTCCCGCAAATTTGTGATCAAAGACAACATCTTTGTAAAAGAAAATACGCCCGTGAATGCTTACAAGATGGCCGATAATGAACGTTACATTCGTTCTCTTGATTACATACATGATGCACGGTTTATTCTGGACAGCGTAGAGGGTGCTCCTGATTCCGTAGATATTACGGTATACACAAAGGATCTCTTCAGTATCGCAGGCGGCGCCGCATCAAACGGGCTGAACCATGTAAATGGAAACCTGTACGAGTCCAACCTGGCAGGCATGGCACAGCGGCTGGACGTGAGCACACTGTATGACTACAACCGAAACCCCATATGGGGCTATGGTGGTGCATATACCAAGCGCAATGTCCTCGGTTCATTTATCGATGCATCCGTTGGTTATAGCGTAATGAACATCAGCCCGTACACGCATACCGAAGAATCGACCGAGTACATAAGACTTACCCGGCAACTTATATCACCTTATTCAAGGTTCGCAGGAGCCCTCACCCTTAGCCGCAATCAGTCTTATAATTTATACAATGCACCTGACTACCTCGTGTACAAATATAAGTACGACATGTTTGATGGCTGGGCCGGTTACAGCCTCGGCATCAAGCAGCTTACTGCGACAAATAACACCATCCGCGACCGCCGCTTCCTCGCCATCAGGTATTACAACAGAAACTTTATAGAGGAGCCTAAACAGATACAGGCCAGCCCGCTCTTCGATCCGGTGTTCAACAGCTCACAAGCCTTACTCGCACAGATCACTTTCTTCCGCCAGGACTATTTTAAGACCCAATACATCTACGGCTTCGGAACAACAGAAGATCTACCTTATGGTTACAACATAGCAGTAACAGGTGGTGTACACAGGCAGTGGCACAACAACCTGTTCCTGGAGCGGCCATATGCAGGGGTGAACGCATCACAATACATAGCCTCCGGCAAGGGCGACTTCATACAGCTCTACTTACGCACGGGTGGTTTCCTCTCTAACGGTCAACTGCAGGATGCCAGTTACCTCGTAGGTGCCACAGCCTATAGCCGTATCTGGTTTCTCAACAGTACAAAGATCAGGCAGTACGTAAACCTGAGCTATACTCACCTGTACAATCGCACCACCTTCGCACCCCTCCGTATCAATAATGAATACGGCCCGCGCGGCTTCCTCTCCGACTCTGCTTTCGGCACAAAGCGGCTCAGCCTGCAGTTGGAAACGATATTCTTCCTTAAATTCAAATTCCTCGGCTTCCAGTTCGCTCCGTTCCCTTATGGCGATCTATCTCTGATCACACCTGAGAATGGTTCCTACATAAAGTCGTCATTATACACCAGCCTGGGTGGTGGCTTCAGGGCCAGGAACGAGAACCTGGTATTTGAGACCATAGAGCTGCGTGCATTCTTCTTCCCGGTGGCGCCCACTAATATGAGGGGCTTTAAGATCGTCATCAACTCTAATATCCGGTTCAGGTATAGCAGCAACTACATCACCGCGCCCGATCTTGTTCACCTGAACACTAACTAATATCCTGTAGCTGGCGTATCTTTACAGTAGTATGGACTTCAGCAACGACCTCATCATAAAATTGTTACTGGCAATTGTCATTGGCGGCACCATTGGCCTGGAGCGGGAACTTAGGAGTAAGTCGGCTGGCTTCCGTACTATTATACTTATATGCCTCGGTGCCACACTGTTTACTATTTTCTCCAGGCTCATTGGTTCTCCAAACTCACCCGATCGTATTGCATCTAATGTGGTAGTTGGCATCGGCTTCCTTGGTGCAGGCGTTATCTTCCGCAGCAACAATCGTGTGAATGGCATTACCACTGCTGCATCTATATGGCTGTCGGCAGCATTAGGTGTGGGTGTCGGCTGCGGCTACTATTCTGCCTCCATTATCGGTTGCGTATTGGTTGTGGCGGTGCTGTTTGTATTCTCCTTTTTCGATCGCGCACTGGATAAGGTAAACCAGCTACGCGAATACAAGATCACATACCCTTATGAAGAGAACCAGCAGCACAAGTATGAGGATATGATCAAGAAATTCGGGCTCACTATTTTCAATCGCACACAGAGCAAAACAGGCAACATCATTACCGGATCATGGGTAGTGCGCGGCAGCGAAAAAAAGCACCACGAATTCATAGACCACATCCTCCGCGATGCCTCAGTAACTCAGTTTGATTTCTGATAAGTTATTTGGACTTTTACTTTTTCTTAAGCTATCCACGGCTTCAGTGCATCCGCTATCTTGCGGTCATTGCCCAGGCGGGGCGTTTTATTTTGTCCGCCCAGGCGGCCTATAGATTTCATATACTCTATAAAAGCGTTCTTTTTCATCGGCCTTATTTTCAGGGTCTGCAGTATTTTGCCGGTTATCAGGTCGTTGTAGTAAATGTTCTTTTGCATCAGGTGGTTGTTCACCGCATTGGCAAACCCCTCCATATCTGCAGGTTCTTGCTCAAACTCTATGAACCACTCATGGTACGGCAGTCCCTCGCTCACCTGTATGGCAGGCGCTATGGTAAACTCCGTGATACGTGTATCAAATTCTTTCGCAGCATTCATTATGGCATACTCCACTTCCTCACCTATTACATGCTCACCGAAGGCCGATATAAAATGCTTAATGCGGCCCGTCACTACCAGCCTGTATGGCTCTGTGCTCACAAAGCGCACCGTGTCGCCTATGTTATAGCCCCACAGCCCAGCATCTGAGTTCACGATCAGTGCATAGTTCTCGCCCACCTTCACTTCGCCCAGCGACAGCCTTGTTGGTTTTTCATTCGCTATTTCATTTGCCGGTATGAATTCGTAAAACATACCTGCATTAGTATTCAGCAGCAGCCCCTCTTTATCCAGCGTATCCTGGAACGCGAAGAACCCTTCTGATGCCGGGAAAGTTTCTATCATGTCCACATGGCCGCCCAGGCTGTCCAGCAGCTTGGCTTTGTATGGCTCAAAGTTCACACCGCCATGAACTATTACCCGCAGCTGCGGAAATATTTCCTTTATTTTCTTCCCTCCATTGCGCTCGCTCAGCCAGTCAAAGTACATCTGCATCCATGGGGGTATGCCGCTTATCAGCGACATCTGCTCGCCCATCGTCTCCTGCACTATCTTGTCCAGCTTCACTTCCCAGTCGTCTATGCAGTTGGTCTCGTAGCTGGGCAGCTGGTTGCCACGCAGGTAGCGGGGCACATAGTGGTTCACTATACCGCTCAGCCTGCCCGTTGGTATCTTGCCCACGCGCTCCAGTTCCGGCGAGCCTGACAGGAATATCATCTTTCCATTCGCAAAGTCAGAATTGCCGCTCTCCATCATATAACACATCAGCGCACTTTTGGCGCCGTTTATATGGTTGGGCATCGATTCCTTGGTAATGGGTATATACTTGGCGCCGCTCGTAGTGCCGCTGGTTTTGGCAAAATAAATGGGTCTGCCCTTCCATAGCACATTTTGCGCGCCGTTCTTTATCTGTTCTATATATGGTGCAAATGCTTCGTAATCTCTTATAGGTACTGCCTGCTTAAAATCTTCATAAGTTTTCACTTGTTGCAGTCCGTGTTCCTTCCCGAAGGAGGTCTTGCTGCCATGCTTCAACAGGTATTGTAATGTGGCCTGCTGATCGGCAACTGCGGTAACCATGCCCTTGCGCACCTTTGAGTGAATGATAGCTGCATAGGGCCGTGCAAGAAATGATTTTATTTTCATTAAAATAGTTTATACCGGGTCTCAAAGTTACAATTAATTGTACGCCTGTCACTCCCCCATTTATTGCCCCACACATCCTTATTTTTCTATTCTTCGAAAAAAAATCAAAAATTTTTTTTCATTATTTTTCAGATCATTTGCTGCTCATACAGTTATAGCCACACTTGTTAACGATTGTTAAAGACATCATCACTCCTGCTTGTGTTGTAACCATGCCCATCTGCGCTCTGCCTTTATTCATCAATGTTTCAGCCGTGTCATTGTTGTTACATATATAATATAGGTGCGGTGTTCTTTATATAAACGTATGGTTGCATCATATATTATTCACCTCATTTTCAGATCGTGCACCATTAGTTCGGCAAAGGGAAAAATAAGAAATAATTAAATTTTGTTGTTTTAAATGAAAAAGTCTTTTATCTTTGCGAAAATATTTTAGGAAAATCATGTTTGCAATAGTAACAATAGCTGGTCAACAATTCAAGGTAAAACAGAATGACGAATTGTTTGTGCATCGCCTTAGCGGCAATGCTGGTGATAAGGTAGAATTTTCTTCTGTGCTTATGGTAAGTAATGAAGGTAACATCACCGTTGGTAATAACTCTAAAAAAGTTTCTGCTGAAATAATTGATCATTTGAAAGGTGATAAGGTGATCATCTTCAAAAAGAATCGCCGTAAAGGTTATCAGAAGAAGAATGGCCATCGCCAGTCTTTGACTAAGATAAAGATCAACGCGATCGCTTAATTTTTTTATAATTTCGTAATATAGTAATATAAGCATAAAATGGCACATAAAAAAGGCGAAGGCAGTGTAAGGAACGGCCGGGATTCACATAGTAAAAGGCTTGGTGTTAAGATCTTCGGTGGTCAGCCAGCTATCAACGGAAACATTATTGTTCGCCAGAGAGGCACTGTTTACCATCCGGGAAACAATGTAGGCCTTGGTAAGGACTTTACAATATACGCGATTGCAGATGGTATAGTAGAATTCCGCAAGACTCGTAATAAAACATTGATATCAGTAAAGACAGTTAATACAGAAATCGCCCAGGCCTAACCCCCTACGGCGATTTTGCCATATTTAAGATTTTTGTTTAACCCTTAAATTCACAGTTATGGCAACAGCAAAGAAAGCAGCTCCTGCGAAAAAAGCAGCACCTGCTAAGAAAGCGGCTCCTAAAAAAGCAGCACCTGCTAAAAAAGCAGCACCAAAGAAAGCAGCTCCTGCTAAGAAAGCAGCACCTGCTAAGAAAGCGGCTCCTAAAAAGGCAGCTCCAAAGAAAGCAGCAGCACCTAAGAAGGTTGCAGCTAAAAAGAACGCTGGCCCTAAAAAGGTAGCTGCTAAGAAAAAGTAATTTTTTTTAGTATTCTAAAAAAGAGACAGTCTAAACGCTGTCTCTTTTTTATTGCCCTAAACCCATCCTGACAGTTACCGGAACCTTGTTCCGGGGCTCCCATTGTTTCCTACTAATTATTGTTCCTTTATAGCTTCTTGTAAGGTCAATAGAGTTTCATTGCCGGGTGGAATGTTCTCTCCTCATAAACAAGCTAAAATCAGCCAAAATCCTTACCAGGCTTGCTAACTATTTTTTATGATACTACCGAAAACGCTCTATCATAGAAATTTGTTCTTGTTAGTTAGCATATTGTTTAAGAAATTTGTGGCGCAGACTATTGTGTTGTAGATTTCCTTAGGTGTAGAGTAAATGTATCGGAAGACATTGCACGGCAATGTCTTTATCGGCTGCAAACTTCCGGAAGCGAAAAAAAGCGGAAAAAACCGGAAGCGATCCCGCAATTCTTACTGCGGATTGCCGCAAGATCCCGCAGCAATCACGCAATTTCAGAAGGTAACTATATACCACTTTACACTGGAGTTGAAACACCTTAAGGGTGGCAAAATAGAGCTATAATATCTTTCCTATAATCTTTGCAAATCTCTT
>Ga0209023_10002113_pt1 | contig 25564 bp, 22 predicted proteins | sample LakOneMetagenome_FD_187468 | JGI IMG/M metagenome (GOLD analysis project Ga0209023, IMG submission 187468) | Freshwater and sediment microbial communities from Lake Erie, Canada (SPAdes) (version 2) | ecosystem: Environmental > Aquatic > Freshwater > Lentic | place: Lake Erie, Canada... | reverse complement strand
ACGGCAGTAATTTGTGTGTCCCGCTTATTTCCAGATGTTCCAAGGCGACAGCAGCCATCCGCCCACGAAGAGCAGATACACCAGCGTCACCGGGATGAAGATCTTCCAGCCCAGACGCATGATCTGGTCATAGCGGAAGCGCGGGAAGGTGGCGCGGATCCAGATGAACATGGACACCACCATGAAGGTCTTGATGCCCAGCCAGATCCAGCCCGGGATGAACGAGAGGAATTCGACCGGAGGCAGCCAGCCACCCAGGAACATGAGCGCGGCCAGGATGGACACGAGCCACATGCTGGCGTATTCGGCCAGGAAGAAGATGGCAAAGCCCATGCCCGAGTACTCGACCATGTGGCCGGCCACGATTTCGGCCTCGCCTTCGACCACGTCGAAGGGGTGGCGGTTGGTCTCGGCCACGCCGGAGATCAGGTACACCAGGAAGATCGGCAGCAGAGGCAGCCAGTTCCACGACAGGAACGACAGGCCCATGTTGGCGGCCATGCCGCGGCTTTGGGACATGACGATCTCGGTCAGGTTCATGCTGCCCGACACCATGATCACCACCAGGAAGCAAAAGCCCATGGCGATTTCATAGCTCACCATTTGTGCAGAAGCCCGCAGCGCGCCCAGGAAGGCGTACTTGGAGTTCGATGCCCAGCCGGCAATGATCACGCCATACACTTCGATGGAGGTGATGGCCATCACCAGCAGCAGGCCGGCATTGACATTGGCCAGAGCCACATCAGGGCCGAAGGGAATCGCCACCCAGGCAGCCAGGGCCGGCATGATGGCCATGACGGGTCCGAGCACGAACAAACCCTTGCTCGCAGCCGTGGGCTGGATGATTTCCTTGGTCAACAGCTTGAGCGCGTCGGCGATAGGCTGCAGCAGACCCATGGGGCCCACGCGGTTGGGACCATGGCGCACCTGCATGAAGCCGAGCAGCTTGCGCTCCCACAGCGTGAGGTAGGCTACGGCACCCATCAGGGGCGCCAGAATGCAGACGATCTTGATCAGCACCCAGAGCACAGGCCAGACGGCACCCGTCCACCAGCCGAAGGCCAGCAGGTTCAGGCCCGCGTTGTAGATCGCGTCGATCATGCAGCGACTCCTTCACGTGCCAGGCGCGCATCAGCCGTGAGCTGCAGCGACGTGGAACGGCGCACGAGGCCGTCGAGTTGGTAGATGGAAGCGACCACAGGCTCACCGGCCGATGCCGATGCTGCGGCAGCAGGCACCGCCGCCGCCACCACATTGGACAGCTGTGCAGCAGGCACGTGGGTGAGCGTACCGGCCGCCGCGTTGGTGGCGCGCGCGAGCACGTCTTGCGAAGTCTCAAAGTCGAAACCGGACACACCCAGCAGATTGGCCAGCACACGCAGCACCTTCCAAGCAGGGCGGGTATCGCCGAGCGGGCGCACCACGGCATGGAAGCTTTGCAGGCGGCCTTCGGCGTTGATGAAGCTGCCGGAGGTTTCGGTGAAGGGAGCGATTGGCAACAGAACGTCACTGAACTCCAGGTTGGCCTTGAAGGGGCTCAAGGTCACCACCATCTCTGCACCAGACAGCGCAGCAGCAGCGCTGGCACCAGCAGCCGAGTCATGGACAGGCTCGGTGTTGAGCAGCAAAGCCGCCTTCAGACCACCGGAGAGCATCTGACCCGCATTCAAGCCACCGTTCACAGGGTGAGCACCGGCAAACTGGGCACCGACCGTGTTGGCGGCTTCCGTGAGGTAGCCGACCGAAGCACCCGTGTGCTCACCAATCCAGTTGGCCAGCGACAGCAATGGCGTGGCCTGCGCATGGTGCGCTGCGGCGTTGCCCAGCAGCACGGCCTTGCGTTCGCCGCCCAGCAGCGAGCGGGCGATGGCCTGCGCAGCGTCGTTGGCAGTGCTAGCTCCTTGAGGAGCGGCAACGCCCTTTTCCTGGGCCACTGCGGAGGCAATGCCGCCGAGCGTTTGCACCCATTCGTCGGCGCCTTGCGCCACGAACGACTGCACGGTCATGGCCCAATCCTGGACGACCGAGCCGACCGCGCTGATCTGCGCACCATGGCGAGCGGCCTGGCGGATGCGCTGCGCGAACAGCGGATGGTCCTTGCGCAGGTTGGAACCCACCACCAGCACGCGTTGCAGCGTGGACAGCGAAGCGATGGACGTACCCAGCCAGCGGATGCCTTCGGGCGCGGCGAACTCGGCGTTGCGCAGGCGGTAGTCGATGTTGTCGCTGCCCAGGCCGCGCACCAGCGCGCCGGCCAGGTACAGCTCTTCGACCGTGCTGTGCGGGCTGACCAGGGCGCCGATGCTGCCCACGCCGTGGTCGTTCTTGATGTTCTTGAGGCCGTTGGCCACGTACTCGAGCGCGGTCTGCCAGTCGACGGTCTTCCAGACACCGCCCTGCTTGAGCATGGGCTGGGTCAGGCGTTCGTCGCTGTTGAGCGATTCATACGAGAAGCGGTCGCGGTCGGCAATCCAGCATTCGTTGACGGCTTCGTTCTCGAGCGGCACCACGCGCATGACCTTGTGGTTCTTGACCTGCACAATGAGGTTGGAACCAGTGGAGTCGTGCGGGCTGACGGAGCGGCGGCGCGACAGTTCCCAGGTGCGGGCGCTGTAGCGGAACGGCTTGCTTGTGAGCGCGCCCACGGGGCAGATGTCGATCATGTTGCCCGACAGCTCGGAGTCGATCGTATCGCCCACCACGGTGGTGATCTCGGAGTGTTCACCGCGGTGGATCATGCCGAGCTCCATCACGCCGGCCACTTCTTGGCCAAAGCGCACGCAGCGGGTGCAGTGGATGCAGCGGCTCATCTCTTCCATGGAGATCAGCGGGCCGACGTCCTTGTGGAAGACCACGCGCTTTTCTTCCTCGTAGCGCGAGGACGAACCACCGTAGCCCACGGCCAGATCCTGCAGCTGGCACTCGCCGCCCTGGTCGCAGATGGGGCAGTCCAGCGGGTGGTTGATCAGCAGGAACTCCATGACCGACGCCTGGGCCTTGATGGCCTTGTCGCTCTTGGTGCGCACGATCATGCCCTGCGTCACCGGCGTAGCGCAGGCAGGCATGGGCTTGGGAGCCTTCTCGACGTCCACCAGGCACATGCGGCAGTTGGCGGCGATGGAAAGCTTCTTGTGATAGCAGAAATGCGGAATGTAGGTGCCCGCCTTTTCGGCTGCATGCATCACCATGCAGCCTTCGGCGACTTCCACTTTCTGACCGTCCAGTTCAATTTCAACCATATGTCTTCTCGCGATCAGGCGGAGGTCGCGGCCTGGGAGGCGTTGTTCCGGATCAGTGCTTCAAACTCGGGACGGAAATGCTTGAGCATGGCGCGCACCGGCATTGCGGCGGCGTCGCCCAGCGCGCAGATCGTGCGGCCCTGGATGTTGTCTGCCACCGAATTGAGCAGGTCCAGGTCGCCCGTGCGGCCCTGGTTGTGCTGAATGCGGTCGATCACGCGCCACATCCAGCCCGTGCCTTCGCGGCAGGGCGTGCATTGGCCGCAGGATTCGTGCGAATAGAAGTACGACAGGCGCAGCAGGCTCTCGACCATGCTGCGGGAGTCGTCCATCACGATCACGGCACCGGAGCCCAGCATCGAGCCGGCCTTGGCGATGGAGTCGTAGTCCATCGTGCATTCCATGATGACGGACGCAGGCAGCACCGGGGAGGACGAGCCACCCGGGATCACCGCTTTGAGCTGGCGGCCCTTGCGCACGCCACCGGCCAGTTCAAGCAGCTTGGCAAACGGCGTACCCATGGGCACTTCGTAGTTGCCGGGCTTTTCCACGTCGCCGGAGACCGAGAAAATCTTGGTGCCGCCGTTGTTGGGCTTGCCACACTCAAGATACGCCGCGCCGCCATTGCGGATGATCCACGGCACGGCCGCGAAGGTCTCGGTGTTGTTGATGGTGGTGGGCTTGCCGTACAAACCGAAGCTTGCGGGGAAAGGCGGCTTGAAGCGCGGCTGGCCTTTCTTGCCTTCCAGCGATTCGAGCAACGCGGTTTCTTCGCCGCAGATGTAGGCGCCAAAACCGTGCGCGGCATGCAGCTGGAAGCTGAAGTTGCTGCCCAGGATCTTGTCACCCAGATAGCCCGCTGCGCGTGCTTCTTCGAGCGCTTCTTCGAAGCGGTCGTAGGTCTGGAAGATTTCGCCGTGGATGTAGTTGTAGCCCACGGAGATGCCCATCGCGTAGGCCGCGATGATCATGCCTTCGATGACGATGTGCGGGTTGAACTGCAGGATGTCGCGGTCCTTGCAGGTGCCCGGTTCGCCTTCGTCCGAATTGCACACCAAGTACTTCTGGCCCGGGAACGAGCGGGGCATGAAGCTCCACTTGAGGCCGGTGGGAAAGCCCGCACCGCCGCGGCCGCGCAGGCCCGACTCCTTGACGGTGGCGATCACCTGGTCTTGCGTGAGGCCTGCGCCTTCGCCCTGCGCCAGGATCTTGCGCAGCGCTTCGTAGCCGCCGCGCGCTTCGTAGTCCTTGATGCTCCAGTTCGTGCCATCGAGGCCCGCAACGATCTGCGGGTTGATGTGGCGGTCGTGGAAGCAGGTCTGGACCCCGGTGGCCTGGAATTGCGAGAGGATTTGTGCGGCAGTGGTCATGCTTGTCCCTCTGCGGCCTTGAGGCCGTCGACCAGCTGGTCGAGCTTGTCGGTGTCCATGAAGCTGCACATGGTGCGGTCGTTGACCAGCATCACGGGCGCGTCGGCGCAAGCGCCCAGGCATTCGCACTGCTGCAGCGTGAACAGGCCATCGGGCGTCGTTTGGCCCATGGTCACGCCCAGCTTCTTTTCCAGGTGGTGCAGTGCCTTTTGGCCGTCGCGCAGCTGGCAAGGCAGGTTGGTGCAAACGTTGAGTTTGTACTTGCCCGTCGGCTGCTGGTTGTACATGTTGTAGAACGTGGTGACTTCGTGCACGGCGATCTGGGCCATGCCCAGGTACTCGGCGATCACGGCCTCGCTCTCGACGCTGACCCAGCCCTGCTCCTGCTGCACGATGGCCAGGCAGGCCATCACGGCGGACTGCGCCTGCTCGGGCGGATACTTGGCCACTTCACGCGCAAACCGGGCGAGCGTCGCCTCGGTGATGGCGGCAGGGGTGCCCGCAGCGGGGTTCTTCGATTCGGTCGTACTACTCATCGGTCAATCTCCCCGAACACGATATCCATCGTGCCGATGATGGCCACGGCGTCGGCGATCATGTGGCCACGGGCCATTTCATCGAGCGTGGCCAGATGGGCAAAGCCAGGCGCGCGGATCTTCAGGCGGTAAGGCTTGTTGGCGCCATCGCTCACGAGATAGATGCCGAACTCGCCCTTGGGATGCTCGACGGCGGCATAAGCCTCGCCCTCGGGCACATGGAAACCTTCGGTGAACAACTTGAAGTGGTGGATCAGCTCTTCCATGTTGGACTTCATGGATTCGCGGGACGGCGCAGCCACTTTGTGGTTGTCCGTGATCACGGGGCCGGGGTTGGCACGCAGCCAGTCCACGCACTGCTTGATGATGCGGTTGGACTCGCGCATTTCGTGCACACGCACGAGGTAGCGGTCGTAGCAATCGCCCGTCTTGCCCACCGGCACGTCGAAGTCCATGCGGTCGTAAACGTCGTAGGGCTGGGTCTTGCGCAGGTCCCAGGCGATGCCGGAGCCACGCAGCATGGGGCCGGTCATGCCCAGGTTCAGCGCGCGCTCGGGCGGCACCACGCCGATGCCCACGGTGCGCTGCTTCCAGATGCGGTTGTCCGTCAGCAGGGTTTCGTACTCATCCACACAGGCGAGGAAGCGCTGCGTGAAGTCGTCGATGAAGTCCAGCATCGAACCCTTGCGGTTCTGGTTCATGGCCTCCAGGGCCTTGGCGTTCTTGATCTTGCTGACGCGGTACTGCGGCATCGAATCCGGCAGGTCGCGGTACACGCCGCCTGGACGGAAGTACGCTGCGTGCATGCGCGCGCCGGAGACGGCTTCGTACATGTCGAACAGGTCTTCGCGCTCGCGGAAGGTGTAGATCAGGATGGTGGAGCTGCCGCAATCGTTGCCGTGCGAACCCAGCCACATCAGGTGGTTCAGCAGGCGCGTGATTTCGGAGAACATCACACGGATGTACTGTGCGCGGATGGGCACTTCCAGGCCCAGCAGCTTCTCGATGGCCAGGCAGTAGGCGTGCTCGTTGCACATCATCGAGACGTAGTCCAGGCGGTCCATGTAGGGCAGCGACTGGATGTAGGTCTTGTGCTCGGCCAGCTTCTCGGTGGCGCGGTGCAGCAGGCCGATGTGCGGGTCTGCGCGTTGCACGACCTCACCGTCGAGCTCAAGCACCAGGCGCAGCACACCGTGCGCCGCAGGGTGCTGCGGACCAAAGTTCAGGGAATAGTTCTTGATTTCAGCCATGGTGGATCACGTGGGGCGCAACGCGCCTTAGTGCAGGCCTCCGTACTTGTCTTCGCGGATGATGCGCGGCGTGATTTCACGCGGCTCGATCGACACGGGCTCGTACACCACGCGGCGTTGCTCGGCGTCATAGCGCATCTCGACATGGCCCGACAGGGGGAAGTCCTTGCGAAAGGGATGACCGATGAAGCCGTAGTCCGTCAGGATACGGCGCAGGTCGTTGTGGCCGTCGAACACGATGCCGAACAGATCGAACGCCTCGCGCTCATACCAGTTGGCCGAGCTCCAGAGGTCGGACACCGAGGCCACCACCGGGAAATCGTCGTCCGGGCAAAACACCTTCACGCGCACGCGCTGGTTCAGGCTGACGGAAAGCAGATGCGACACCACGCAATAGCGGGCACCTTCGTGCACCTGGTCGGCATAGGTGGAATAGTCCACCCCGCACAAATCCACCAGTTGCTCGAAGCGGCAACCTTCGGCCTCGCGCAGGACGCGCATAGCTTCGACGTAGTCGGCAGCGGCCACCACCAAGGTCACCTCGTCCAGGGCCACCGAAATCTGGCGCACCTTGGAGCCCAGAGCTGCGGCGATGTGGTCCTTGAGTTTTTCAGGCCGAATGGCAACAGAAGTCATCATCAACCCTTCAGACGCGAGCAATGGTGTTGGTGCGGCGGATCTTCTGCTGCAGCTGGATGATGCCGTAGATCAGCGCTTCTGCCGTGGGCGGGCAGCCGGGCACATACACGTCCACGGGCACGATGCGGTCGCAGCCACGCACCACGGAGTAGCTGTAGTGGTAGTAACCGCCGCCATTGGCGCACGAGCCCATCGACAGCACCCAGCGGGGCTCCGACATCTGGTCGTACACCTTGCGCAGCGCAGGCGCCATCTTGTTGCACAGCGTGCCGGCCACGATCATCAGATCGGACTGGCGGGGGCTGGCACGAAACACTTCGGCACCGAAGCGCCCAATGTCGTAACGGGCAGCCGCCGCGTGCATCATCTCCACCGCACAGCAGGCCAGACCGAACGTCATGGGCCACAAAGAACCCGTCTTGGCCCAATTCACCACGGAGTCATAGCTCGTGGTGATGAAGCCTTCCTTCATCACGCCTTCAATCATTGCATCATCCTTGTGCTTGCTGCTGAAGCCAGCTCATTCCCAATCCAGGGCGCCCTTTTTCCATTCGTAGGCAAAGCCCACGACCAGGATGGCCAGGAAAATCACGACCGCCACAAACCCAGCGATGCCCACCTCATGCAAGGTGACGGCCCACGGGAAGAGAAAGGCGATTTCGAGATCAAACAGAATGAACAAGATGGCCACGAGGTAGTAGCGCACATCGAACTTCATGCGTGCGTCCTCGAAGGCTTCAAAGCCACATTCGTAGGGGGAGTTTTTTGCGGCATCCGGGCGATTGGGGCCCAGTATGTAGCCTAGTACCAAGGGGACAACGCCAACGGCGATGCCAACCAAGATGAACAAAAGGACGGGGAGGTACTGATCGAGGTTCATCTTGAGGATGTGCTCACCGCTGTGGCCTGGCCCGACATGTCCCTTGCCGGGGCATGTCGGGGAGGCCTTTGTTTTGGTGCCGTCGGCGAGACTCGAACTCGCACAGCTTTCGCCACTACCCCCTCAAGATAGCGTGTCTACCAATTTCACCACGACGGCTGATGTGTGCATCTGGATGGCATGAGGAACCTTGCGGTTTTGGCTTTCCAGACAATCACGGATTCTACTCCGGAAAAACCCTGGTTCGGCTTTGCCGAACCATTTTTGCGCGGATTATTTGGTCGGAATCTGCGCAGCGCCCGATGCCGGCACGGCAGGAGCAGCAGGCACTTCGGGTGCCGACGCAGCAGGCGCCGAACCGGCAGGAACTGCAGCCGCCGGAGACTCCAGCACGCTGCCCGCGCCTGCGGGGCGGGAATTGCCGAAATAGGCCAGCGCCAGAGTGGCCACGAAGAAAACAGCCGCCAGCACCGCCGTGCTGCGGGACAGGAAGTTGGCACTGCCGCTGGCCCCGAACAGGCTGCCCGAGGTGCCGCTGCCAAAGGCGGCGCCCATGTCGGCACCCTTGCCATGCTGGACCAGAACCAGCCCAATCATTCCCAATGCCGACAGCATCTGCACCGCCAAAACCACATTCACGATCACGTTCATTCTCTTTTCACTCCTGATTGAATAGCTTTTGAAACCGCCGCCTTACCGGGCGGCAGCAATGATTTGTAAAAAGTCGGGGGCCTTGAGAGACGCCCCACCCACCAACCCACCGTCGATGTCGGGCTGGGATAGCAACTGCGCCGCGTTGGCGGCATTCATGCTGCCGCCGTACAGCAGGCGGATGCGGTCGGCATGTTCGCTGGCAGCAGTCAACTGCGCACGCAGAACGGCATGCACCGCCTGCGCCTGTTCAGGCGACGCCGTGCGGCCCGTGCCGATAGCCCACACCGGCTCGTAAGCCACGACCACTTCGCTGATGCAGTGGCCGTTGAGATGGATGACGGCGGCAAGCTGACGCTTGACCACTGCCTCGGTCTGCCCTGCTTCGCGCTCCTGCAGTGTTTCACCCACACAGACGATGGGCGTCACGCCTGCCGCCAATGCGCGCTGGGCCTTTTCTGCCACCACCACGTCGGTTTCCCCGTGGTACTGACGGCGTTCGGAGTGCCCCACCAGGGCATACCGCACGCCGAAGTCCTTGAGCATGCCTGCGGACACCTCACCGGTGAACGCGCCTGCCTCATGCTGCGACACGTCCTGCGACGCGACAGCCACGGCAGACCCTGAAGTGAGCGACTGCACCTGTGCCAGATAAGGCGCAGGCACGGCCACGGCCACGTCGCACTCCGCATCGCCCATGCCTGCAATGATGGCCCGGAGCAACGCTTCGTTGGCAGCCAGGCTGCCGTTCATCTTCCAGTTGCCGGCGATGAGTTTCTTCTTGCTGTTCATGATCACCACGTCAAAACGATCTTGCCAATGTGCTGGTTCGACTCCATCAGCGCATGCGCGTCGGCCGCATGGGCCGCCTCGAATGTGCTGTGGATGACCGGCCGCACCTTGCCTTCGGCCAGCAAGGGCCACACCTTATCGCGCAGTGCCTGTGCAATGGCGCCCTTGAACGCCACGGAACGAGGGCGCAGCGTGGAACCGGTGATGGTCAGGCGACGGCGCAGGACCAGCCCCGCATTGAAGTCGCCCTTCACCCCACCCTGCACGGCGATGATGACGATGCGGCCATCCTCTGCCAGGCACTCCACCTCGCGCGCCACATAGTCGCCCGCCACCATGTCGAGCACCACGTCGACGCCTTTGCCATCGGTGATGCGCTTGACCTCGGCCACGAAATCCTGCGACTTGTAGTTGATGGCATGGTGCGCACCCAACTCCAGGCAGGCTGCGCACTTACTGTCGCTGCCCGCCGTGGCGATGACCGTCGCACCGAATGCACGCGCCAGCTGCAACGCCGTCACGCCAATGCCACTGGTGCCGCCCTGCACCAGCAGACTCTCGCCCGCCTGCAGACGACCCCGGTCGAAGACATTGCTCCAGACCGTGAAGAAGGTTTCAGGGAGCGATGCCGCCTCGACATCGCTGAAGCCTTCAGGCACCGGCAAGCACTGCACCACGGGCGCCACGCACCACTGCGCATACCCGCCACCGGCCACCAGCGCACACACGCGGTCGCCGATGCGGATGCCGGCGGCAGCCATTGCAGCAGCGTCGCCGGACTCCACCACGCCAGCCACTTCCAGACCGGGCAGGTCCGAAGTTCCAGCCGGCGGCGCATAGTGACCCATGCGCTGAAGCACGTCAGGGCGGTTGATGCCGCTGGCGGCCACACGGATCAGCAGCTCGCCATCGCCGGGCTGCGGCACGGGCCGATCGCCCAGGCGCAATGCCTCAGGCCCGCCTAAGGCAGTGATCTCAACAGCGCGCATAGTGCGGTTCATCAGTCAATGAATGTAAGGATGATTTTGGCCGCTACCGCCTGACTGGCAAGCGGTAGCAGCTACAAAATCAATAGCAAACAGCCAGTCAGCCCGCTCAGCCCACCTGCTCGGACGAACCGTCCGAAGGCAGGGATTGTTGCTGCTGCTGTTGCTGCTGGTCTGCCGGGTGACGGCCACCGTCGCGCCCGCCATCACGGCCATGATCGCGGCGGGGTTCACGGTCGCCGCGCTCTGCAGGCGCTGGGCGATCGCTGCCGCCTGCAGGGCGGTCCGACAGCACCTTCATCGACAGCTTGATACGGCCCTTTTCGTCGGTTTCCATGACCTTGACCTTCACGATCTGGCCTTCGGTCAGGTAGTCGGACACCTTCTCGACACGCTCGTGTGCGATCTGGCTGATGTGCAGCAGGCCATCCTTGCCGGGCAGCAGGTTGATCAGCGCGCCGAAGTCCAGGATCTTCGTCACGGGGCCTTCGTAGATCTTGCCGATCTCGACTTCGGCCGTGATCTGTTCGATGCGCTTCTTGGCCACGTCGGCCTTGGCGGCGTCGGTCGCTGCGATGGTGATCGTGCCGTCTTCCTCGATGTTGATCTGGCAGCCGGTTTCTTCGGTCAGCGCACGGATCACCGCACCGCCCTTGCCGATCACGTCACGGATCTTTTCGGGGTTGATCTTCATCGTGTAGAGCTTGGGCGCGAAGTCGGACACTTCGGTCTTGGCTTCGCCCATGGCTTCCTGCATCTTGCCCAGGATGTGCATGCGCGCTTCCTTGGCCTGCGCCAGTGCGACCTGCATGATTTCCTTGGTGATGCCCTGGATCTTGATGTCCATCTGCAGCGCGGTAATGCCGCTGGTGGTACCGGCCACCTTGAAGTCCATGTCCCCCAGGTGATCTTCGTCACCCAGGATGTCGGTCAGCACGGCAAAACGGTTGTCTTCCTTGATCAGACCCATGGCGATACCGGCCACATGGGCCTTCATCGGCACGCCGGCATCCATCATCGACAGACAGCCGCCGCAGACCGAAGCCATGGACGAAGAACCGTTGGATTCGGTAATCTCGGACACCACGCGGATGGTGTAGGGGAACTCTTCCTTGGTCGGCAGCACGGCGATCAGCGCGCGCTTGGCCAGACGGCCGTGGCCCACTTCGCGGCGCTTGGTAGAGCCCATGCGGCCCACTTCGCCGGTGGCAAAGGGAGGCATGTTGTAGTGGAACATGAAGCGGTCTTCGAACTCACCCGCCAGCGCGTCGATGCGCTGCGCGTCACGTTCGGTGCCCAGCGTGGAGATCACCAGCGCTTGGGTTTCGCCACGCGTGAACAGTGCCGAACCGTGGGTACGGGGCAGCAAGGAATTGCGGATTTCGATAGGGCGCACGGTGCGCGTGTCGCGGCCGTCGATACGGGGCTCGCCCGCCAGAATCTGGCTGCGCACGATCTTGGCTTCGATGTCGAACAGCAGGCCTTCGACCTTCACCGCGTCGAATTCAGCGCCTTCGGCCTTGAGCGACGACAGCACGGAAGCAGTGGCTTCGCGCAGTGCGTGCGTGCGGGCTTGCTTGCTGCGGATCTGATAGGCAGCGCGCAGTTTTTCTTCGGCCAGTTGCGACACCTTGGCGATGAAGGGCTCGTCCTTGGCAGGCGGCTGCCAGTCCCACACGGGCTTGCCGGCTTCACGCACCAGGTCATGGATGGCGTTGATCACGGCCTTGCCTTGTTCGTGACCGAACACCACAGCGCCCAGCATCACGTCTTCGGGCAGTTGCTGCGCTTCGGACTCGACCATCAGCACGGCAGCTTCGGTACCGGCCACGACCAGGTCCATCTGCGAGTTCTTGCGGGCGGTCTGGCCGGGGTTCAGCACGTATTCGCCGTTGATGTAACCCACGCGTGCGGCGCCGATGGGGCCATTGAACGGGAGGCCGGAGATCGACAGAGCGGCGCTCACGGCGATCATGGCGGCGATGTCAGCGTCCACTTCTGGGTTCAGCGAAATGGTGTGGATGACCACATGCACGTCGTTGTGGAAGCCTTCGGGAAACAGCGGACGGATCGGACGGTCGATCAGGCGGCTGGTCAGCGTTTCGAGTTCGCTGGGTTTCGCTTCACGCTTGAAGAAGCTGCCGGGGATCTTGCCGGCGGCGTACGTCTTCTCGATGTAGTCCACGGTCAGCGGGAAGAAATCCTGGCCGGCCTTGGCGATCTTGGAGCCCACCACGGTGGCCAGCACCACGGTGTCGTCGATGTTGACCAGCACGGCGCCGGAGGCTTGGCGTGCGATTTCACCCGTTTCCATGACGACGGTCTTGTCGCCCCACTGGAAGGACTTGGTCACTTTGTTGAAGATGGTCATGATGACTCCTTTTGCTTCGGTTTATGTAGCTGGCTACGCAGAGCCAGCAAGGGCCGGAGGCAATTCAGAACACGATGCCATTCCAGCGGTGCTGTCACCCTCGACCAGGGCATCAGGACCATTGGAATGACACAGCTTCGCTCTGTTTTGCGTCTCCGAAGTAAAAAACGCCTGAGCTAGCGTGCTAACCCAGGCGTTTTGACATGCGAATGCGCTTACTTACGCAGACCCAACTTGGCGATCAGAGCCGTGTAACGGTCAGCGTCCTTGGCCTTCAGGTAGTCCAGCAGCTTGCGGCGGCGGCTCACCATGCGCAGCAGGCCGCGGCGACCGTGGTGGTCCTTGGCGTGCGTCTTGAAGTGAGGGGTCAGTTCGTTGATGCGAGCGGTCAGCAGAGCGACTTGCACTTCTGGGCTACCGGTGTCATTGGCAGCACGTGCGTTGGCCTTGACGACTTCGGCCTTGATGGAGGATGCGATCATTGGTTTTCCTTGGATTGGGCCTGCAGGATGATGTGCGGGCCGTGGTTTTTACTTGCGCTAGTAGCTGGAACGGCCACCGGCGTGCGTCTTGCACCGTGCAAAACCTTGCGATTATAACCCTCAGCAAAAGCTTAGACATGCCAAGCCCCTTTCAACCAAGGCCCCGATGACCATCACCACCTCGAAAGTTCACATGCAACAACCCCAAAGCACCCCATCCCTCCTGGACAAAAGCCCATTTCGACTCAGCAAGACCCAGCTCATTCCGACCCTTGGACTGCTCGCGGCCCTGGCATTCTCAACGAACCCAACCGCCGTCTTTGCCAAAACTGCTGGAGGTGACCAAACCAGCACCATGAACACTTCGGCACACCCCTCCAAAAAGAAAGGTCCTAAGAAAGTGACTTACCAAAGGAGCAGCTCCGAAGAATCTACCGCCGAGCATGACCGCCGGATGGCACGGGAATGCAAGGGCCTGCACAACGCTGGAGCTTGCCGCGGCTACACCCGATAACACCACCAACTCTTGCACACCGCTCATCTACACCCAACTGCCACCCGTCAGAAGGACGTACATGACGCAACGAGATGCAACTAGCATCCACCCCATGCAGAAACTGCACCATTCCATTCGCAGCCATCGCCGCACTTTCAAGTTCGGTACGCCGCTATCCCATCAAGGATTCACCATCATTGAACTCATGGTGGTGGTTGCCATTTTTGCCACCCTTGTGGCATTGGCTGCACCCAGTTTCAGACCCCTGGTTGAACGCTGGCGCGTACGCGACGCGGCTGAGACGCTGCAATCCACGATTTATTACGCTCGTTCCGAGGCTATCAAGCGCAGCGGCAATGTCATTATTATGAAAGGTGGCAACACAGCCTCCTGCAGCACAGGTACCAACGCGCAATGGAGCTGCGGATGGAGCGTATTCTTTGATGCCAACGGCAATGGCATCCAGGACGCATGCGTACCTGCTGGCACACCGAATGAGTGCGAGCTGCAGCGAGTAGAAGCGCCCACTCGACTTGACATCAACCTCCCCGGTAGCACAGGCAAAATCACTGTAGACCGATGGGGCATGCTGTCGAACACAGGGGGAGCGGCAGTACCTACCGCCATGTCTTTTGAGCTGATCCCCAAGGACAAAGCCATTTTAGATGTCAGTGCTGTGCGCGTTTGCGTTGCCAGCAGCGGCCGCATAGCTCGCAAGAAGGGCAGTGACGCCTGCTGAAGCAAGCGTTTCTTGATTTGCCATGCTTAGAACTTTGCACTTTGCGAGTCTGCCCATGATTCGCCGCCGATCAATTCAAAACGGTTTCACCGCCATCGAGTTGATGGTGGTTGTGAGCATCGTGGCGGTTCTGACGGGACTGGCAGCCCCCTCTTTCACCTTGCTGATTGAGAGCTGGCGTGTTCGCACTGCCCAGGAGGCCCTAAGTTCTACATTGCTGCTGGCTCGTTCTGAAGCCATCAAGCGTGGTGGGCGCGTGACCGTTCAGAAGATTCCCAACAACACCGGCAGTTGCACGACCGCAAAAAGCAATCGGGACTGGGATTGCGGATGGATCGTTTGCGAAGACTCGGACAACAACAGTGTCTGCGGCCCTACAGAACCAGTTCTCCATCGCATCAGTGCCCCTGCAAAGGTGCAAATCACCCGCACCGGCGGAGGCACCAGCATCAAGTTCGACCGTTGGGGCCTTGTAGACGGCGTTTGGCTCGGCTTTAGCTTGGTACCCGTAGAAAAATCAACCAACCACCCCGGCGCACGCGGCGTCTGCATGAGCTCCGGCGGGCGCATTCACACCATTCCTCCAGAGGCCATTCCATGTACCGGATGAACCCCATTCACCCAAAGCCCCCCAACTTGCAGCACGGCATCACGCTGATCGAGTCGTTGGTTGCCATTGTTGTCATGACGCTAGGCATTCTGGGCATTTTGGGCGTTCAAATGCGCACCCTGTCCGATACCTCGACGACAGTCCGCCGGGCGCAAGCCATACGACTGATTGAAGATCTTGGTGAACGCATGCGCATCAACCCCAATGCGCTGGCAAACCTGGACAATTATGTATCGACCTTCGCCAGCACACCCTCGACGACCTCGTGCGCGAGCGGCTGCGACACTGGTGCTTTGACTGCCTATGACCTGGCCGCCTGGAAAAAAGCCGTGCGCGACACTTTGCCTCTGGGGCAAGCGGAGGTCTTCATCCCTCCCGCAGAAACAGCTCTAGGAGCCGGGCAAAGGCGACAACTCGGCATCATGATTGCATGGCGGGAAAACGAGGGACAAGGCCGCAAGACCGACGACATCGACGCTACCAAGGTTCGCGACAACAGCGGTGCCTTGACAGCCGGAGCCGCATTAACCTGCCCCGCAAACTTCATCTGCCACCTCCAATACATTCCTGTCTCTGGGCGATGCGCCCCCTACGCTCCAGGCGGGAACAGTGCAGCATATTTCTGCCCGGGAGCCTGACATGCACGCAACTCCTTCCTTTTTGACACCGGCATCGGCGCAAAGGCCAGCCCGCGAAAGCACGCGTTGCTCAGTGCATCCATTGCGATCTCAAGCTGGCGTGACATTGATCGAATTGATGGTGGGCATTGCCATCGGACTGCTTGTCGTAGCGGTGGCCATGGGCGCCTTGATGGTTTCACGAGGTGTTTCTGGAACAGTGAGCGATGCCAGTGGCATTCAGCAGCAGGGCGCCTATGCAATGCGACTCTTCGGTCAGCAGTTGCGACAGGCCGGGTCGATGCGGCTGAACCTGAACCCTGGAACGGCAGTTACCGAAAGTGCGTACCTTGCTCCAGTCGCATTTGAAACAGCAGCTGAAGCAGCGTCCAACCCCACATTCAGCTACACCGCCAACATGCCGACCCAGACCATATCGGGCAATGCATCACCGGTCACACTGACCGTCGGTTTTCGGCGTTATACCGAGCCCGTGTTCACCAATGCTGCGGAGCGATCATTGACACGCAATTGTGTTGGTGGACCTGACGATGCCGTCAATAACGACCAGCGGATAGAAAGCATTTTTGATTTAGACACTGCAAACAATGTGCTGCGTTGCAGCGGCAATGGCTTAGCCACTCAGCCTATTTTGCAGAATGTCGCCAACTTTCAAGTGCGCTACCTGATGCAAGACAGCACGTCTACGCCGGGCATTCCAAAAATAAAGACGGTGGATGCTACAGGCGTGGGGGCTAATTGGGCACAGGTACAGGCGGTAGAGGTGTGCGTGGTGCTTTTCGGCAGCGAGCCGATCGATCTTCCTGCGGGCAGCAACTACACCGATTGCGACGGTGCTACGAGTGTCGACATGAGCACACTCACCGGCGCACGCGCCAAACGTATGCACATGGTATTTCGCAATGTCTTTCAACTGCGCAGCCAAGGGCTTGTTGGCTCCGTGCTTCAACCTGCGACGTAATGCCCATCATGCAACCCCAGCACCGTTTCACTCACCGCTTGCACCGGCAGCAAGGCGTGGCACTCTTCGTAGTGATCGTTTTCGTCATGTTGTCGATGCTTCTGGCACTGTGGGCTTCGCGCACTTCGCTGTTTAACGAACTGGTGGTTGGCAACGATGCTGACTACCAGCGCGCCTTCGAGGCGGCCCAGTCGCTGCTTCAAGACGCTGAACTCGACATTCGCAGCGAAAGCCCTGATGGCAACCCCTGCATTGATCCAACCTGTCGCGACAATAATGCTGCGGTCTACAAGATTCCGCTGGATAAGCAGGAGGTGACTCCATTGCTGGCGGATTTGGATCAACAAACGACCAAATGCCGGGATGGTTTGTGCGCCAAGCGCGCGGGACGGCAAGATTTTTGGAATACAACCAGCGCGACACCTCTCGCCACCGGCGAAGCAAAACTGTCTGATATGACCCAGCCCACGGTGGGCGCCCGGTACGGTCAATACTCCGGAGCCAAAGCAGGCGACTCTGCGAACCCAGCCAACCCCATCTTGGCTGATACCAGTGCCAATAACCGCGGTGGCTGGTACTGGATAGAAGTAATGCCTTATGACGAGAGCAGCAAGAATTCTGGCCTCATTGTTGGAGGCGCCAATACGAATAATCTATTGCGCTTGAATTTAAAACCCAACGTGGCTTATAGAATTACTGCCTTGGCGTATGGCCGCAAACCTGGAACCATGGCTGTACTACAGCAAACTTATGTTCGTCAAGTACGGGCGAATTAATATTCATTGATTTTATGGCGATCTGTTTACGCCATTGATCCGCGCAAAATTTCTAAATAGCACCCAACCTAGGAGCGAGCTATGCCCTGCACCGCTGCCCCCCGTTTTCGTAAAAACCTGCTTGCCATGGCCGCAAGCGCCGCACTAGCGCCTAGTGGCGTTTGGGCGATAGATCTCGCAGAGGCTCCTCCAGGCGTAGTAGAGCCGTATGTTCGACCTAACGTCATTATCTCAGTCGACGACTCGGGGAGTATGGCATCTCGAGTTACCAGTACAGCAACCGGCAGTACCACGGTAGTTGCACCAAACGCCGATGGAACATGGCCAGTGACAGCGCAACGCATGAATGTGCTGAAATACGCACTGAAGTCGGTGTTCGATCCAACTCACCCGGAATTTGACGTCTCCCTAATGCCCGACAAGAAAGTCCGTTTGGCTTGGCAGGTAATGTGGAATAACGGCGGCGCATCCAATGCGGCGAATGTCAACAGCACGAACATGAACACTAATTCGATGCGAATCCTTCAGGGTACGCATCGAACCAATTTCCTGAACTTCGTCACCAGCCTAACCCCCAGCAACACAACACCGTCGCACCTGATGTTCAGTCAGGCCGACGCGTATATGCGACAAGCGTTGGGAAACAACAGCGCCTGGGCCAGTGATCCTGGTACCACAGGCTCGCCCTATCTCGCCTGCAGACGCACTTATCACATCTTCATGTCGGACGGCCGATGGAATGGTGGGGTGTCAGGTGGAGCGCAAGACAACTCCACCAATAAAAATCTGCCGGACGGCATGGTGTATGGCGGATCGGCCTCAGCAGACCAGGCCAAAACCAGGCTCTACCGTGACAGCTTCAATAACACTTTGGCAGATTGGGCTTTCTACAGTTGGTCGACCTCCATGCAGACCTCCGGGATGACTGGGGCTATGCAGCCCGCAGCAGACTACCGTGCAGCCCCCGCGACAGAGAGCTTTGGGAATGATAAGGCTGGAAACCCTGCCGTCTTGGAGCGCTATTGGAACCCCCGTTATAACCCAGCCACTTGGCCTCACATGGTGACGTACACCATTGGGTTCAGTAACGATGCCACGACATGGCCTGATGCTCCCGGCATCATTGGCCCCCCTGCCACCGAACGTCTTCCTTTTAGCTTCAACAATACCAGCAGCTTTCCCGATCTGATAACTGGTAACCACTTGTGGCCCAATATGGGCAACGGCGAAGGCGTGCGCGCCCTCGATTTGTGGCATAGCGCAATCAATGGGCGCGGGCGCTACTACGCCGTCACTCAAGGCCAGGACTTGGAAAAGGCTTTCCGGGACATCTTTGCCCAGATCAATACTGCCACTGACCCTGACCTGAGTTCAAGTGCCACCAGCGGCTCAAACGTATCGCGCAGTGAAGTCGGTAAATACACAGCAGCCTATGAACCCGAGAAGTTCTGGAAAGGTTTTGTCACCGCCGACAAAGTGAGGAAGGACGGCACGACTTATCCTGATCCCAACTGGAATGGCAAAACCACTGCCGACCTGTTGGATGCATCCACTGTCAGTGCCCGCATGGCAATCACATGGAGCGACAAATGGTCCGGCTCGGCTTATCAAGGGGGAGTACCTTTTCGATGGGCTTCGGATGAAACCCGCTTGAGTTCTAACCAGAAGCTCTGGTTGCAGAAAAATATGAGCGGCTCCGATGATGGCGCCGCCAAGGGCCAGCAGCGGCTCGACTACATCCGGGGCGACAAGTCGCTAGAGGGCGTCGACCCAACAGGCTATACGACTGCCAAGCCCTTCCGCCAACGCCAAAGCATCCAAGGCGACATCATCAATTCCGATGTCTGGTATACGGGTGCACCGGCAGCAGACTATCTGCTCAAGGGCTACACCGCATTTGTGCGCAGCAACAGGACGCGTCCCGGCATGCTGTATGTGGGCGGCAACGACGGCATGCTTCATGGCTTTACTTCGGCGAACGGCCAAGAAAAGCTTTCCTATGTGCCGCGCGGTGTTATTCCTACGCTCACACTGCTCACTGATCCACAGTACAACAACAAGCACAAATACTACGTGGACGGTTCTCCCATGACGGGCGACATCGACCTCAACGGCGGTATGCAGGATCCGAGCGATCCCAACTACGCCGCCTACGGCCCTAACTGGCGAACCATGCTGGTAGGGACCTTGGGCTTGGGCGGCAAAGGCTACTATGTGCTCGACGTTACCAACCCCACGGCAGCGAACCTGCCTGACGGCACCCCCGGATTCATCGAAACGAATGCTGCACAACTGGTCCGGCTGGATCGCACCCGCGGATCAGGCGAAGCGGCGCCGAATTGCGCAGCACTGACGGGCAGTGAAAAACCGGTTTGCTTGCAGATGGTGGACGAAGACAAGGACATCGGCCATATAACAGCCAAGCCTGTGCGGGACGACAACGACAGCCTGCGTACCACGCAAATCACCCGCCTGAACAACAACCGCTGGGCCGCAGTTCTCGGCAACGGATACAACAGCTCCAATCAACGCCCCGTCCTCCTCATTCAATACCTTGATGGAGCCAAGGAGCTCATTCGCCTCCCTGTCACCACAGATGCCCCAGGTACGGGCAGAGCCAATGACAATGGCTTGGCTTCACCCCGACTGGTGGACATCAATGGCGACGGTCTTGCTGATGTGGTGTTTGCCGGCGACAACCTGGGGAACATGTGGAAGTTCGACCTCACCAGTTCCAATCCCACGGATTGGAAAGTGGCTTTGGCTGGCAATCCCTTGTTTACGGCCCAAGGTCCAGCCGCACTGAATGGACCTCGCACGAAGATTCAGCCTATTTTTGCAGCCCCCACTGTGCGCGCCAACGATCGCCAGATGGTGGTTGGTTCGGGGCCCTCCGCGAAAACCATGGATGTTGGCGGCATGATGGTCTCGTTCGGAACGGGCCGCAATGTCAGCAAGACCGATCCTTCCAGCGTCGACGTGCAAACCCTGTACTCCGTACTCGACAATACTCGCTATCGCCAAATCGTCACCCCACTCGGCAAACGCTTAGAAGTTCACCCTGGGGCAGGCACCTGCCCCGGTATCACCTGCATTCCTACCCCGACAGTGCTCGGCGCAGGAGTCAGCACGGCCAAGCTGGCCAAACGTGAATTCATTGAAATTGACAGTGGCGCATTCGGCGCTATCAAGGAGGTTGACGTGCTGAGCAAGGCGACCTGGGCCAATTGGAATGGCTGGTATCTGGATCTGCCCGCTATTGGTGAACGGCTGCTGAAGCCCTTCGATTTCTATGATGCCAGCAACCTGCTGACGGTATGGTCACAAGTTCCAGCCAAAGGATCTAATGTGGACCCCAATGTTGAGAGTTGCGAATCGACTTCTGTTGACAGCGAGCGCCAGTACCGCACTTTCGTCAATATCATGGATGGCAAGGCACCGTCCATTGCAGTGGTGGACAAGGACAAAGATGGCAAGTTCGTCATGGGAACACTCGCCTCACCAGGTGGTGATGCTGTCGCCAGTGGGACTGCGCTCATCAGCATCTCTCGTGCGAAGGTCGCAAAAGGACCTCATAGTATTGTCAAGAAGAATAAATTCGAGAATGCGGATATTGACTCCAAAAACAATAAAGAAAATCTCGCAGCCATGCCTGAAGAGACACTGCGCCCCAGCTGGCGTCAAATTCAATAATTGGAAAACCTGTGGGATGCACTTATGAATATTAATATCTCCATGCGCCAGAAGGGTTTCACACTCATTGAAGTGATGATCGTTGTAGCCATCGTGGGCATCCTTTCGGCGATCGCCTACCCTAGCTACACCGAATATGTTCGTCGCGGCCATCGCGCTGATGCGCGAGCTGGCTTATTGCAAGCACAGCAGTGGTTAGAGAGAGCAGCGACCGCGACAGGCGTCTATCCCGCGACTGGCAGCGCGCCCTATTACGCGCTGCCCGCCTCACTGACTTGGGCTGCAGATGCAAACAAACGGTACACCATTGGATTTTCTGGTGCACCCACCGCCTCTGCCTACACCCTGATCGCCACACCCAAAGCGGGTACTTCGCAAGCAAGTGATAAGTGCGGCAACTTCACACTCACCAATGTCGGCGTACGGGGTGCAGGCCCTTATACGCTCAACGCGACGCTTGACGATTGCTGGGGTAAATAAGGACTGCAGTGCGAATCCAGCGGCCTATGACCCGCACCCCTCCCATGAACGAAGCGCTTGAGCTCGCCGCTCAGGCGCTTTTTGTTTGCAACCCCAACCCACGCGTAGGTTGCGTGATCGTAGCGCCGGACGGCGTCGTGCTTGGCCGGGGCTCCACGCAACGGGCAGGTACGCCCCATGCCGAGGTCATGGCACTGCGCGACGCCATAGCCGCAGGCCATGACGTACGCGGCGCTACCGCTTATGTGACGTTGGAGCCTTGTTCCCGCCATGGCGGCCCACAACCCTGCTGCGATGCCTTGGTAGAGGCAGGCATTGGCAAGGTCATAGCGGCCATCGGCGACCCCAATCCACTTGTCTCTGGCAACGGGTTCCAACGGTTGCATGCGGCAGGGGCCGAAGTGCACATCGGCCCAGGCGCCGAAGCCTCCCGCGAACTCAACATCGGCTATTTCAGCCGCATGATTCGCGGCACCCCCTGGGTGCGCATGAAAACCGCTGCCTCCCTGGACGGAACCACCGCCCTTCACAACGGCGCCAGCCAGTGGATCACCTCCCGCGCTGCACGCGCGGACGGCCATGCCTGGCGTGCACGCGCTTGTGCGGTGCTGACGGGCATTGGTACCGTGCTGGACGACAACCCACGGCTGGATGTGCGCGAGGTAGCCACGCCGCGGCAACCGCATGTGGTGGTGGTGGACAGCAAGCTGCAGACACCTCCCGACGCCAACGTCCTGATGCCCGGCAGGGAGTGCTTTATCTACGCGGCCGTGGAGGACCGTGCCAGGCAGGCCGCGCTGGAGGCCCGTGGGGCCCGGGTGATTTATCTGCCCAGCGCTGCAGGCAAGGTGGATTTATCCGCCATGCTGAAGGACCTGGGCCGCAGGGGAATCAACGAACTGCACGTGGAAGCAGGCCACAAATTGAACGGTTCGCTGGTGCGCGAAGGACTGGTGGATGAACTTCTAGTGTACCTCGCGCCCCGACTCCTGGGCCAAGGGTCTGGCATGGCCGACCTGGGGCCTCTGACGGCCCTGGCGGATGGGCTGCCGCTGGAGTTCAAGTCCGTGGACATGCTCGGGCCAGACCTGAGGATCGTTGCGCGGATCGAAGGGCGCGACAACTTTTGAATCGCCTTCCATCTGCGAGGCAGTGGACGGGTGGGCAAGAGGCAGTGGGTTTCCTGCCCCCTAGTTTCCTGCCATGCCAGTCCAGCCAGCGCTCACCATGAATGAGCGGCAGCTTGCGTTGATAGTAACAGTCGGCGGATCAACGGCTCGTCAAGGCTTGACCGCCCTGCCCCGCTGGGATACAGCGCTTCCGACCTGACCTGAACCCAAGCTGGTGCAAATCAATGCACCATCATCTGGCACGTCTATTGCTTTAATTTGGTGCAATTCTGGAGCCAACAGCTTTTTCGCACCAGAAAAGATCAATACAACGCAAGAGGACGGTTATGGAAGCACTCAAACAGGGCACTGACGCCTTGTTCATTCTCCTGGGCGCCATCATGGTGCTGGCCATGCATGCAGGGTTTGCCTTTCTGGAGCTGGGCACTGTTCGCAAGAAGAACCAAGTGAACGCGTTGGTCAAGATTCTGGTGGACTTCTCGGTGTCCACCGTCGTGTACTTCGTGGTGGGCTACAGCGTGGCGTATGGCACGCACTTTTTTGTGGGCGCGGAGTCCCTGGTCCAGCAAAGCGGCTACTCGTTGGTCAAATTCTTCTTCTTGCTGACTTTCGCTGCGGCCATTCCGGCGATTGTGTCGGGTGGCATTGCCGAACGCGCCAAGTTCTGGCCCCAACTGATGGCTACCGCGGTCATCGTCGGCTTTGTGTACCCGTTCTTCGAGGGCATCGCCTGGAACCAGCATTTCGGCGTGCAGGCCTGGATCAAGGGACTGACCGGAGAGGAGTTCCACGACTTCGCGGGCTCCATCGTGGTGCATGCGATGGGCGGCTGGATCGCGCTGCCGGCAGTGATTCTGCTCGGCTCGCGTGCCAACCGCTACCGCAAGGACGGGGCGATCTCGGCGCACCCGCCTTCCAACATTCCGTTCCTGGCGCTGGGCGCCTGGGTGTTGGTGGTGGGCTGGTTTGGGTTCAATGTGATGAGCGCCCAGACGGTGGACAAGCTCTCGGGCCTGGTGGCGGTGAATTCGCTGATGGCGATGGTGGGCGGCACGCTGGCTGCACTGGTGTTTGGCAAAAATGACCCGGGCTTCGTGCACAACGGGCCGTTGGCCGGACTGGTGGCCGTGTGCGCGGGCTCTGACCTGATGCACCCGCTGGGCGCGCTGGTGGTGGGGGCAGTGGCAGGCGCCATCTTTGTATTGATGTTCACGCTCACGCAGAACAAGTGGAAGATCGACGACGTGCTGGGCGTGTGGCCCTTGCATGGCCTGTGCGGCACCTGGGGTGGGCTTGCCGCAGGCATTTTTGGCAGCAAGGCACTGGGCGGTCTGGGGGGAGTGAGCTTCTCGGCCCAGTTGATTGGCAGCGCTTTGGGCGTGGCGTGGGCTCTGGTGGGCGGGTTGGTGGTCTACGGCATTCTTAAAAGCACCGTGGGGCTGCGGCTGACCCAGGAAGAAGAATTCGACGGCGCCGACCTGTCGATTCACAAGATCAGCTCCACGCCAGACCGGGAAGTGAGCTGGTAATCACCGCCGGGCACTGCCGAACGCAGCACGCCAGCACAGCCCCTTTGCATTTGCCTTTCCACGCGTCCTTGCCCTCGCCCTTTCACTTGCCTTTGTATTTGTCTGCCGGCTGCAGCCGATGGGTGCCTAGGCGCGGCGTCTGACAGGCACAACCGACGGTGCGCGGTCACAATCGCGCCATCATGTCGCGCACGCTCACCGCCCCTGCCTTTTTGACCGCCACAGCTCGCTACGGCTGGCTGGCCTTGATGGCGGTGCTCCTTGCTGGGGCCATCACTGGCTGTGCGGGGCTGCCCAAGGATGTGGACCGGCCGGTGACAAGCGCTCTAGCATCGCCTGCAGGCACAGGACTGGGCCAATTGGTGGATGCGCGGCGTGCCGCGGCGGGCGGGCGTCACCCCTCGGGCTTTGTGCTCCTCAGCGGTCCACAAGCTGCGTACGGCAGCCGCCTGGCCCTGGTAGATGCGGCTCAGAAGACGCTGGACCTGCAGTATTACGCCATCCATGCCGATGCCAGCAGCGAGCGCTTGCTGCTGAGCGTGGTGGCCGCAGCTAAGCGGGGCGTGCGGGTACGTGTGTTGCTCGACGACTTTCACAGCACGGGCCGAGACGCGCAGGTGATGCGCCTGGCGTTCGTGCCGAACATCGAGATGCGCATGTTCAACCCGCTGACCGGCGCGCGGGGCTCCCCCATCGGCCGCATGTTCAGCGTGATTGGCGACTTCTCGCGCGTGCAGCAGCGCATGCACAACAAGCTCTTCATCGCCGACAACGCCATGGGCGTAACCGGGGGCCGCAATTTGGGCGACGCGTACTTCGGCAACGCCGATTCCGGCAACTTCGTGGACCTGGATGTGCTGGCTGCAGGCCCCATCGTGCAAGACCTGTCGCGCAGCTTTGACAGCTACTGGAACAACGACCGCGCCTACCCCGTGCAGTCGCTCGTCACCCGCGAAGAGCTGGACGCGCTGCGCGAACGCATGCGTGCTACCGATGCCGCTCAGCAAGGCCGCGTCAAGGGCCAGGGCGGCACGCTGGCGCCAGACAATCAACCGGCATCCGACGGGCGCAGCACCACCGCCACGCAGCGCGCGCGCATCTGGGACCAGCAGCCCATGGACCTGGCCCAGGCGCAGTTCACCTGGGCGCCGGCGGCGGTGCTGGTGGACAAGCCTGCCAAGATCCCACCAGACGGCAACGCACCCCCTACCCTGCCAGAACAAGCGCCTGCGAGAGCCACGCCAGTGGCCATCACATCCCGCGGGCCGCTGGCCGCCACGGGTTCTGCGGCGGCGCCGTCCACGGCCACAGCAGCT